>ERZ827088.5012-NODE-5012-length-10473-cov-5.926953_pt1 | contig 10473 bp, 9 predicted proteins | sample MGYA00519922_ERZ827088 | MGnify/ENA primary metagenome ERZ827088 (study PRJEB31778, sample SAMEA3449254) | human gut metagenome | biome: human gut; feature: human-associated habitat; material: faeces | place: United Kingdom | collected 2010/2012 ... | reverse complement strand
GCCGCTATGACATTTATCTGCTTCGGCTTCGGCAAAATCAAACGCTTTTTGCGCAGCTTTGGGGTATTTTTGCTTGTGACCTTCGGCTACGGCGGAGCTATGACGGCGCTTTGGTATCTATTAAGACCGAACGGCATGACGGTTATAAACTCGGTTGTTTATTTCAATATTTCACCGGCACTTTTGATTTTCTCATCCATTGCGGCATATTTTCTGCTGCGGCTGCTGCAGCTTATATTTTCCGGTACATCAAAACTGGCGGAAAGATGTGAGATTACCGTTTCGGCAGGAAATAACAGCATAACGCTGGAGGGAATTGTGGATACCGGAAACTCGGTTGAGGATATATTCGGCGGCGGCGAGGTGATAATTGCGGACGGCGAGTATGTAAAAACCCTTTTCGGCGAAATCGACCCTGCCCTTAACAGGGAAATACGCTCGCGCTACAGGGTCATGCCCTGCGGCACGGTAACAGGAGGCGGGACGCTTGAGGCATTCAGGTGCGATACCGCGCTTGTAAGCGACGGCAAAAGGAGCGTCAGGCTTAATAAGCCGATACTTGCTGTATCTAAAACACCGCTTAAGGATGATTATGCGGCAATAGTAAATCCAAGAATTTTTATGTAGAAGGGCGACTGAAATGAATATCAGAGCGTTAATAATAAAGTGGCTTATTAAATTCGGAATAGTAAAGCCCTCGTTTTACATAAACGGGGCGGAAACACTTCCGCCGCCGCTCGGCACGGCGGAGGAAACAAGGCTTTTGCGTGAGGGCGGGCAGGAAAACCGCAATAAGCTTATTGTGCATAATCTGCGGCTTGTGGTATACATCGCACGCAAGTTTGACTCCGCTGCCGTTAATATTGAGGATCTCATATCGATAGGCACCATAGGTCTTATCAAGGCGGTAAATACATTTCGCCCGGATAAAAACATCAAGCTTGCAACCTATGCCTCGCGCTGCATTGAAAACGAAATTCTCATGTACTTCCGCAGCCAGAAAAAGCTCCAGGGAGAAGTCTCTCTGTCGGATTCCATTGAGACAGACAAGGAGGGCAATGCCCTCCAGCTGATGGATGTGGTGGGCGTGGATGACACCATGCTGGACGATATCCACGACCGGGACAGCGCGCTCCGGCTCCACCAGATCATCCGGGAGCGTCTGACCACCCGGGAGGCGGAGATCATTCGCCTGCGGTACGGGCTGGGCGGCACCATCCCCCTGACCCAGAGGGAAATTGCCGCCTCCTTCGGGATTTCCCGGTCCTATGTATCCCGCATCGAAAAGCGGGCGCTGGAAAAGCTCGAAGAAGCCATCGGCGAGCGCGGCTGACCCCTTGCAATTCCGCGCCGCAGCGGGTATAATACGACTGAAAATTTTGCCGGTGGGGAGGACTGTTCCATGTACTATATCGGCATTGACCTTGGCGGAACAAACATCAAGGGCGCGCTTGTGAGCGAGACGGGCGAGATCGCGCGGGAGGTGAGCCGTCCCACGCGCGTTGAGCTGGGCGCGGAGGCGGTCTGCGACGGCATCGCCGCAGTCATCACAGAGCTTTCGTCCGGCGTGGACCGGACCTCGCTCGGCGGCGTCGGGCTCGGCTGCCCAGGAACGGTGGACGACGAGACCGGCCGCGTGCTCTACGCGAACAACCTCGGCTGGAAGAACTTTGACCTGCGCGCGGCGGTCAAGTCGCGCACGGGCTTTGACCTGCGCATCGGCAACGACGCGAACGTGGCTGCGCTGGCGGAGGTGCTGGTCGGCTGTGCCAAAGGTGCGCAGAGCGCCGTGATCGTCACGCTCGGCACAGGCGTCGGCGGCGGCGTGGTGCTGGACGGCAAAATGCTCACGGGCTACACCGGCGCGGCGAGCGAGCTGGGCCACATGGTCATCCGCGCGGGCGGCGAGGAATGCACCTGCGGACGGCGCGGCTGCTTTGAGGCTTATGCCAGCGCGACTGCGCTCATCCGCGAGACAAAGCGCGCGATGGCTGCGCATCCCGAGAGCCGGATGCACGCCGCTGCCGAGGAGAACGGTGCGGTGGACGGACGCACGGCGTTCATCGCGGCGCAGCGCGGCGACGCCGCCGCGCAGGCGGTGGTGGATCGCTATCTGGACGACCTCGCCTGCGGCGTTGCCAACATCGTCAACATCTTTTTCCCGGAGGTCATCGCGCTCTCCGGCGGTGTGGCCAATCAGGGCGACACGCTGCTTGTCCCGCTGCGGGAGAGGGTGCGGGCGCTGAGCTATGGCTCACGCTATGCCGTGCGTCACACGCGCATCGAGCTCTGTACGCTCGGCTACCGCGCAGGCGTCATCGGCGCGGCGCTGCTGGCGAAGCAGAGCTGAAAGGAAGAACAGAACAATGGCAAGGAGGGCAGCCGCTGCGGCGGCTGCCCTCCTTGCTGCACCAGATGATGAGAGTTATCCCGCGGCCCTTGCCGCGGCGAGCCCGTAGAGCCCATTCGTCGGGTCCTGCCAGAGCGGGAGGTGGATGGGGCGGTAGGTGAAGAACACGAACGCGAAGGCCAGCGCCCACAGCAGGAGAAAGCCGGCGAGCTGCCACGCGCCGCCGCGCAGCGCGCCGCGCGTGAGCAGACGGAAGCTCATAAGGTAGAGCAGCGCGTCCGCGAGAAAGAAAATGGCGATGTTCACCCAGTCCGGCGTTTTGCCGAACATCCCGCCGAGCGAGTAGAAGAGCACGGGGATCGCGAGCAGACCGAGCAGAATGGACGCGGCCTTGGCGGCAAAGAAGCTCCGCAGCGGCTCGGCAAAAACGATGAATTGCACCATGGTGAAGAGAAAGAACGGCACGAACAGCAGCTTCATGTGCTCCCAGGTGGACTCGTTGACGGCACAGAACGCCGCGATGAGCGGATTGCCTCCGGTCCACTCGTACACGAAATGCAGCAGCGTACCGACCGCGCCGGTGAACGCGAAGCCGATCAGCTCCCAACGCAGCAGCCTTTTTTGCATAAGGACACCTCCGTTTATTTGCTTTGTCCATTGTATGGATTTCGGCGTCATTTTATCCCACGCGATACAAAAACCGCCCGGCCGTCCTTGACGCGGCGGGCGAAAACCGCTATACTCATTATGGTTATCTGCCGCGCGGCGGTGCCGGACAAAGAAAGAGAGGCTTCGGCGGAGCTCGCCGATGATTTCGGAATGGATGAGCAGATGTCCCCGCTCGCGGGGAGGCAAAATATTGAATTTACCAACCGTCAGCTCGTGAGCCTGATTTTGCCGATGCTGGCCGAGCAGCTGCTCGGCATCACGGTGGGTCTTGCGGACTCGCTGATGGTCGCGACCGTGGGCGATGCGTCGATCTCGGCGGTGTCGCTCGTGGACAGCGTCAGCGCGCTGATGATCTACATTTTCTCCGCCATGGCGACCGGCGGCGCGGTCGTGGCCGGTCAGTACCTCGGCCGGCGCGAGCGGGAGGAGGCATGCCGCAGCGCGCAGCAGCTCATGGTGCTGCTCGGCGTGGTGTCGCTGGCGGTGACGGCGCTTTTATACCTGTTTCGGGACCTGATCGTCACCCGCCTTTTCGGGCACATCGACGCGGACGTCATGGAGGCGACGAACATCTATTACAGCTACGTTATGGCCTCCATTCCGGGCATCGCGCTCTACAACGGCGGCGCGGCGCTCTTCCGCACGATGTCGCGCTCCGGCGTGTCGCTCAAGGTCTCGCTGCTGATGAACGGCATCAACGTGGCGGGCAACGCCATTTTGATCTTCGGCCTCGGCTTCGATGTGGCGGGCGTCGCCATTCCCACGCTCGTCTCGCGCACGGTGGCGGCGGTCGTGATCGTGTGGCTGCTCTTCAACGAAAAGCTCGAGCTGCATCTTTCTGACATCCGCGCGTTCCGCTTTGAAAAGCGCGTCATGCGCAACATCTTCCGCATTGCCATCCCCAGCGGAGTGGAGAACGGGATGTTCCACTTCGGACGGCTCATCCTCTTCAGCCTCATCTCCACCTTTGGCACGGCGAGCATCACGGCCAACGCCATCGGCAATACGATGGGCAATTTCCATGTGTTTGCAGGGCAGGCCATCTGCATGGGCCTGACGACCGTGGTGAGCCAATGCGTCGGCGCGGGCGCCTATGACCGCGCGCGGTACTATATGAAAAAGCTGACCGTTGCGACCTATGCGGTCATGGCGTTTATCAACATCACGCTGATCCTCTGCATCCCGCTCATTCTGCGCGTGTACGACGTCGCGCCCGAAGCGGCAGTGCTGGCCCGTGAGGTCATGCTCATCCACGGCGGCAGCGCCATCCTCCTCTGGCTTCCGTCGTTTATGATCCCATATTTTCTGCGCGCCGCGGGCGACGCGACCTATACCATGGTCGTGAGTATGCTCACCATGTGGCTCGTGCGTGTGCTGGGAGCCTATGTCATCGGCCGCTATCTCGGCTATGGCGTAGTCGGCGTGTGGTTCGCCCACGCGATCCTCGACTGGGCGACGCGCAGCGTCATTTTCTACGCCCGCTACCGCAGCGGAAAATGGGAGCGCATGGCGATCCGATCATAGCGAAAGTGCAAAAAAAGAAAAGCCGCGCGGTCACGGCGTTTCTTTTTTCCGGTCTTACATTTCCACGGTGATGTTGTCGGTCCCGTGCTGCTCAAATTCACCTAAGTACACATCCATGCGCTCGCGCAGCTCGTCGTAATTTTCCGGCGTGGGCGCGTCGGAGTCCATGTCGCGCAGGGCGAGCTCCTGGGCGAGGATCTCGAAGAACATCGTGTCCTCATAAGCGAGAATAGCCTCATGGATGCCGCCCTCGGCGAAGGCGCGCGAGGGGATCAGCTCGCCCTGATAGGACTCGACCAGCGGCACCATGCCGTGGTTGATGCAGTTGGAGAAAACGGTGCTCTCCACCTCGTCGTACTCGCGGATGCGGTCGTCGCCGCGCGTGGAGTTGAGCACCCAGTTGCCGATATAGACCAGATCAAGAAGACGGCGGAATTGCTTTTCCGTCAATTCGATTTTCATGCTGCGCCTCCTGTGATGCAGATTTCAGTTTCCATGATGATAGCACACTCTGCGTCAAAATGCCATAGCAAAAACAGGCAGAATGTGAAAAAAGAAAGGGGGATCGCTTGTGAAAGAGGACGTTTCCGTCCGCGTGTGCGGCGTGCAGCGCTGCCCCGGCGCGGAGGAGGATGTAAGCGAGCTGGTGTGCGAGGGCGTCTTCAAGCATACGGCGGACGGCTGGCTGCTCGCCTACGAAGAGCCGTCGGAGGCCGGCACCGTCAAAACACTGCTCCGCTTCGCGGACAGCCGAGTCACGCTCACGCGCCGCGGCGCGGTGCGCAGCGAGATGACCTTCGCGGCGGGAGAGTGCCATACCATATTCTATGAGCTTCCCCTCGGACGCTTGACAATGGAGCTTCACACGGACAGCGTTTGCGCGTCCTTTGACGGAGCGTGCGGCACGCTGGAGCTATGCTACCGCCTGACGGTGCGGGACGAAACGGTGAGCGAGAACCGGCTCGCGGTCACGCTGGCCCCGCGCTGAGCGGAAAAACGCTGCATTCAGGCCGATTCTGCCAAAGGACCAAATCGGAGAGCGCCGATGTGGTCATTTTGCTGTGACAAACGGAAAAAACGGGCGGAAATGCCAAAAAGCGGCAGTCAAATTTGAGCTAAATGCACATAAAAAGAGGCGGAAGTGCTGCTGAATCTATGACTGGTATACAATCTGCAACTCTAACTGGTACTTGCGAACCTGTTAATTTAGTATAAAGTAGTAAATGACAGCGAATTGACCAAAAAAAGACGGGAAGGAAGATCGGTTTTTGGCTCTCGCGTCAATCTATCTTTTAAGGAGAGAGAAGAAAGTGGAAAATAACACCACGAAAAGCAGAGGCAGCCTGAAGGCTCTGTTCCTCATCCCCTCGATCATCGGCGTTATCCTGTTCATGATCCCCGTCAAGAATGCGGACGGTGATTGGACGGTCGTCGTCAAGATCATCGCGGACATCATCTCCGGCGCCATCGGCGGCTTCCTGCCCCTGCTGTGCGTCATCATCCTGACGGTCTCCGCCGTCATGTGCCTTGTTGCGTTGGGAAAGCCCAAGTTCATCATGGATAGCCCCATCCTCAAGGAATGCTTTTCCTGCGGCCCCATCTGGGTCGTCATCCGTGTGCTGGCCGCCATCTTCGTGTGGCTGACCTACCTCGGTGTGGGCTCTGAGGGTACCGGCCTTGTGAGCCTCATCACCAGCGGCGATCAGGGCGGCTTCGTGCTCTACGACCTGCTCACCACCCTCGTCATCATCTTCGTTATTGCAGCCATCCTGTTGCCTCTGCTGCTTGACTTCGGCCTGCTCGAGTTCGTCGGCGCAAAGCTCACCAAGGTCATGCGCCCGCTCTTCAAGGTCCCCGGTCGTGCCGCGGTCGACTGCATCACCTCATGGATCGGCGACGGCACCCTCGGCGTTATGCTCACCTGCAACCAGTACGAGGGCGGCTACTACACCGCCAAGGAAGCGAGCATCATCGCGACGCTCTTCTCCGCTGTTTCCATCACCTTCACCCTCGTCGTTCTCGATACGGTCGGTATGCTCGACAAGTTCGGCATCTACTACCTGATCGTCTGCCTCGTCGGCATCGTCTGCGCCATCATCTGCCCCTATCTCTACCCGCTGCGCAACAAGCCCGACACCTATCTGGTTCCCGGCAAGGCCGCTCCCGACACCCTGCCCGAGGGCTACAAGAACTCCACTGAGTACGGCATGGACCTCGCGCTCAAGCGCGTCGCGCAGCACAAGGGCATCGGCGAGTTCTTCGCCAGCGGCGCCAAGAACGCCTGCAGTATGTGGTTCGGCGTTCTGCCCACCGTTATGGCGGTCGGTACCGTTGCTCTGATCCTTGCCAACCACACCCCGATCTTCGCCTGGCTGGGTCTGCCCTTCAAGCCCCTGCTGGAGCTGCTCGGTGTGCCCGAGGCCGGTGCGGTTGCCTCCACGATGATCGTCGGCTTCACCGATATGCTCACGCCCGCCATTCTGATCGCGGAGTGTGCCAGCGATATGGCCCGCTTCATCGTCGCGGTCGTCTCCGTCACGCAGGTGCTCTACCTCTCCGAGGTCGGCGGTCTGATCCTCGGCTCCAAGCTGCCCCTCAACATCTGGGAGCTGTTCGTGATCTTCCTTGAGCGTACTATCATCAGCCTGCTGATCGTCTGCCCCATCGCGCATTTGATGTTTTAAGTAAGACGGGCAGGATCATCGTTACATAGCAAACGAGAGCCGGAGCACCGTAGAGGTTCTCCGGTTCTTATTTCACCAGGCGCTGCGCACGGAAGGAGAAAGCATGGACGTCAAGCTGGATAAACAAAGCAAAATACCGGTCTATCTGCAGATCGTGGATCAGCTTCGCGCGCAGATCATGTGCGGTGCGCTGCCGTCCGGCAGCGTGCTGCCCTCGGAGCGCGGCCTGGCTCAAATGCTTGAGGTCCACCGCAATACGGTCGTCAAGGCGTATGGCGAGCTCAAGAGCGACGCATGGATCGAGTCCCGGCAGGGCATCGGCTACGTCGTCGCCGTCCCGCCCGCGGCGGAGGACGGCGGGGAAGGGGAGGCGGGAGCCTCCGACAAGCCGAGCCGCCGCGTGAACTGGATCAATGAGATCAAGGATCGCCACCTCGACATGGAAAAGACCTTTGACGATCTTTTCCAGCGCTTTACCGACGAGAGCAAATACTCCCTCGGCAGCGGCATCTCCACCAACGAGGTGTTCCGTCCCGAGCGCGTCGCGCACGACATCGCGCCGCTGATGACGAGCGCGGGCTGCTGTCAGTATTTCTACAGTCCCTACAAGGGCGATAAGTTCCTGCGGCAGAAGCTCGTCTCTTTCCTCAGCACCAAGGGCGTCAAGGCGTCCACCGGCGAGATCCAGATTCTGTCCGAGACGAATCAGGCGGTGGACTTCATCGTGACGCTCCTCGTCCAGCCCGGCGACACCGTGGTCATGGAGGAGCCGGTCCACCCGGATATGTCTCGCGCGATGGAGCTGGCCGGCGCGAAGATCCTCACCGTGCCGGTGGATCAGGACGGGATGCGCGTGGACCTGCTTGAAAAGCTCATCCTTCACAAGCATCCGCGCTTCATTTTCGTCAACTCGAGCTTTCACGATCCCACCGGCCACATCCTCTCGCTGGAGCGGCGGAAGAAGATCATCGAGATCTCCAACACCTACCGTGTTCCCATCGTGGAGGAGGACGCCGCGAGCGAGCTCGTTTACGAGGGCGAGAAGCTGCCGCCCATCAAGGCGTTCGACACGCTGGAAAACGTCATTTACATCTATTCCTTCTCGCTGACCTTTGTCACGGGCCTGAGCATCGCGGTCGTCGCGGCGAACGCCGACGTCATCCGCAGCCTGAGCTATCTGGTCTCCGTGCGCCTGATGGCGTCGGACTGGATGACGCAGAAGCTGCTGGGCCGCTATCTCGACGACGGCACCTACTATAAGGCGCTCGATGAGTTCCGCGCCAGCTACAGCCGCAAGCAGCGGCTCGTGTGTGAGAAGCTCGACGAGATGGCTGCCCTCGGCGTGTCCTATGAGCGACCGCGCGGCGGCGTGTACATCTGGTGCCGCCTGCCCGACGGGGTGGACAGCAAGCAGTTCATCAACCGGGCCTACAACATGGGCCTGATCCTCATTCCGGGCTATGTGTTCTACCCGTTCAAGAACGGCGGGCGGAACTATGTCCGCATCAACTACTCCTATGAGTCGGACGAGCGCCTGCTCGCCGGCATGGAGGTCTTCCGCGCGGCGCTGCTGGAGTCGCTCGAAGGCTGACTGGCACATGAAAAAAGCAAAACACTGATACTACCATTTTTCGCGCGGCCGAGTATACTGGTTTTAGTGAAAAACTATGAGAAACGCGCGAGCATCCAGATAAAAAGTGTTGAATCTGAATAAGCCGGCCGACGAATTTCCGGCTGCTGTTCAGACCGTTGGGAGGGCTACGCATTGCGCCGCCGTCCCGGGAAAGGAGCAACTATGTACCCCGGTATCCATAATTTTTCAGAGATCGGAAAGCTCAATAAGGTCCTGCTGCATCGCCCCGGCAAGGAGCTGGAGGCGCTGACGCCTGCCACGCTCGAGCGTCTGCTGTTCGACGACGTGCCCTACCTCAAGATCGCGCAGGAGGAGCATGATAACTTCGCCCGCGTGCTGCGTGAGAACGGCGTCGAGGTCGTCTACTATGTCGACGAGGTCGCCAAGGCCATCGCCGATCCCGCCCGCCAGATCCAGCTGGTGAACGACTTCCTGAACATCAGCAAGATCCATGCCAAGGGCCTGCGCGCGTCCATGACAAGCTATCTTCTGAATATGCCCCCCAAGCAGATGGTCGCCGAGCTGATCGCCGGCATCAAGCGCAGCGAGGTCGCCACCAAGGAGGCCACCTCCCTCATGGACCTCGTTGAGGACGACTATCCCTTCGTCTCCGACCCGATGCCCAACCTCTACTTCACCCGCGACCCCGGCGCCTGCGTCGGCAACGGCATCAACATCCACCGGATGCACACGCCCGCCCGCAAGCGCGAGAGCCTGCTGCTCAAGTATATGTACCTCTACAACCGTGACTTTGCCACGGAGGAGAACAAGCAGTGGTACGACCTTTCCGACAGCTACTCCATCGAGGGCGGCGACGTGCTCGTGCTCTCCAAGGACATCGTGGCGGTCGGCCTGTCCCAGCGCACCACCGTCTCCGGCGCGGAGACCTTTGCCCGCAACCTGCTGCAGAACTCCGACTTCAAGAAGGTCCTTGCCTTCGATATCCCCGAGACCCGCGCGTTCATGCACCTCGATACCGTCTTTACGATGGTCGATTACGACAAGTTCACCATCCATCCGGAGATCGAGGGCCCGCTGAGCGTCTACGAGATGATGCTCGACGAGCACGGCGAGCTGAAGTTCGCCGCCCTCAAGGACGAGCTGAAGGATATTCTGGCTCTTGAGCTCAAGCTGCCTGCGGTCGACCTGATCCGCTGCGGCGGCGGCGATCTGCTGGCTGCGCAGCGCGAGCAGTGGAACGACGGCTCGAATACCCTCTGCATTGCGCCCGGGCGCGTCATCACCTATGACCGCAACTACGTCACCAACGAGCTGCTCGTCAAGAAGGGCATCGACGTCATCACCATCCCGTCCGCGGAGCTTTCCCGCGGCCGCGGTGGCCCGCGCTGTATGTCCTGCCCGGTCAACCGCGACGACCTGTAAGCGTCTGGCGAGCTTTTCAAGCGGAAAGCAGGCGTCGGCGGCGAATCCCGCCGCTGACGCCTGCATATTTTATCGGACGAGAGTGCTCGCTGCGGTATAATCAAACGAAAACAGTAAAAAATTTGAAAAAGGGCTTGCATTTTGCGCTTCACAGTGCTATACTACCTTTGTTGTATGAAAGGACACGCGCCGTTAGCTCAGCTGGATAGAGCGTCTGGCTACGGACCAGA
>ERZ827088.5010-NODE-5010-length-10475-cov-7.473896_pt1 | contig 10475 bp, 7 predicted proteins | sample MGYA00519922_ERZ827088 | MGnify/ENA primary metagenome ERZ827088 (study PRJEB31778, sample SAMEA3449254) | human gut metagenome | biome: human gut; feature: human-associated habitat; material: faeces | place: United Kingdom | collected 2010/2012 ... | reverse complement strand
ATTTGTCTTTTGCCTTTGTAATGTCTTTATAAGTAATCAGACCAATCAGTTTGCCGTCTTTATCAACAACCGGCAATTTTTCAATTTTATTCTCTTGCAGAATTCTGGAAGCAGTTTCCATATCTGTTCCCGGTTCTGTAGTGACAATATTTTCCTTCGTCATCACTTCATCGATACGTTTTGTCATATCTTTTTCAAAACGAAGGTCACGGTTTGTTACAATACCTACCAAATATTTTTCATCATCTACCACTGGAATACCACCAATCTTATATTCAGCCATCAAATCAAGAGCATCCTTTACGGTAGAGCCTCTCTTGATAGTTACCGGATCATAAATCATACCGTTTTCGGCACGTTTTACAATAGCAACCTGACGAGCTTGTTCCTCGATAGACATGTTTTTATGAATGACACCGATACCTCCTTCACGAGCAATGGCAATGGCCATCTGTGCTTCGGTAACTGTATCCATAGCTGCAGTTACAAACGGAATTTTCAACTCAATGTTACGTGAAAACTTAGTCGAGAGTTCGACTGTTTTAGGTAAAACCTCAGAATAGGCCGGAATCAACAATACATCATCGTAAGTTAATCCGTCCATAACAACTTTATCTGCAATAAATGACATAGGGCTTTATGCTTTAGATTTTATTGCGTGCAAATATACAGAATTTTCTCAAAAAGTAAAAAAGCAGTTAACATCTTTTTCATACCACATACCTATCAAATAAAAACAGCTGCTTGCAAGGAACGCCCCTCACAAGCAGCTGCACAATATCATTAAATAAATGATTAATTAGCCATTTCAGAAATGAACTTGATACGTACCAGACGAATTTCATCTTCTGTATAGTCGTCACCCAGTTCATCCATTGCATCATCAATCTTATCAGTTACTGATTCCTTGAAATAATCATAAATATCCTGCATGTGGTCTTCATCCATGATTTCTTCCAAGAAATAATCAATATTCAGTTTGGTTCCTGAATATACAATGGCTTCGATTTCATCCAGCAACTCACCAAATTCAATACCTTTTGCCACTGCAATATCATCCAAAGCTACCTTTCTATCGATACTCTGAATAATAGAGACCTTCAGCTTAGATTTGTTAGCTACAGTGCGCACTCTCAAATCTTCCGGACGGTCTATTTCATTTTCTTCGCAGTGCTTCTTAATCAATTCGCAGAATTCCTGACCATAGCGTTTAGCCTTTCCAGCTCCTACGCCCGGAATATTCTGCAATTCTTCCAAAGTAACCGGATAAATGGTAGCCATTGCCTCAAGAGAAGGATCCTGGAAAATCACATAAGGTGGTACATCCAGTCTCTTTGCCATTTTCTTTCGCAAGTCTTTCAACATGGAATACAGCACGGGATCTACTGCACACGAAGCTCCACTTCTCATCGGAGTTTCATCTACCTCTTCTTCTTCAAAGTCTGCATCCTCAACTATCTTGAATGACTTCGGTTTTTTCAAGAACTCATGTCCTTCTGGCGTAACTTTCAATAAGCCATAGTTTTCCACATCCTTTGCCAGATAACCAGCGATAAGAGCCTGACGAATGACTGCATTCCACAATCTTTCTTCTTCTCCCATACCTGAACCAAACACCTCTAAGTCTTCATGCTTATGCGCAAGCACTTCAGATGTTTCTTTACCCAACAATATATCGATAATATAATCTTGCTTAAAGTTTTCTTTTACGGCAATGATTGCTTCAATCACTGCACACAACGAATCCTGAGCCTCCACTTGTTTCTTTGGATTTAAACAGTTATCACAATTACCACAATTATCTTCCGTATATTCCTCTCCAAAATAATGCAACAAAATTTTTCTTCTACACACTGAAGATTCTGCGTAAGCAGCTGTTTCCTGCAATAGCTGACGTCCGATTTCTTGCTCTGAAATAGGCTTTCCCTGCATAAATTTCTCCAGTTTCTGCAGGTCCTTATTGGAATAGAATGTAATGCACTGTCCTTCTCCACCGTCACGTCCTGCACGTCCGGTTTCCTGATAATACCCTTCCAAACTCTTAGGTACATCATAATGAATCACAAAGCGTACATCCGGTTTATCAATACCCATTCCAAACGCAATCGTAGCTACAATCACATCAATATCTTCCTTCAAGAAAGCATCCTGATTTCCATTACGGGTAGCAGAATCCATTCCTGCATGATAAGCACGGGCCTTGATACCATTTGCCAACAATATTTCAGTCAGCTCTTCCACCTTCTTACGGCTCAAGCAATAGATAATACCTGACTTGCCTTCGTTCTGCTTGATGAACTTGATAATATCCTTATCCACATTAGCAGTCTTGGCACGTACTTCATAATAAAGATTCGGACGATTAAATGACGAACGGAATTCCGTTGCATCCATCATTCCCAAATTCTTTTGGATGTCCATCTTTACCTTTGGGGTAGCCGTTGCCGTCAAAGCAATTACCGGAGCTTTTCCAATTTCATTGATTATCGGACGAATCCGGCGATACTCCGGTCGGAAGTCATGCCCCCATTCCGAAATACAATGTGCCTCATCCACCGCATAAAATGAAATCTTCACGTGCCTCAGAAAATCTACATTCTCCTCTTTCGTCAAAGATTCAGGAGCTACATAAAGTAACTTTGTCTTTCCGGCCATGATGTCTGCTTTTACCTGATCAGTAGCCGATTTTGTCAATGAGGAATTAATAAAATGGGCAATACCATCTTCCTCACTGAAATTACGCATAGCATCCACCTGATTCTTCATCAGGGCAATAAGCGGTGAAATCACAATAGCAGTTCCATCCATCAACAGAGAAGGAAGCTGATAGCACAAAGACTTTCCGCCCCCTGTCGGCATTAACACAAACGTATCCTTTCCTGATAATAGGTTTCGAATAATCGCCTCCTGGTTTCCTTTAAAAGTATCGAATCCAAAATACTTTTTAAGAGCTGCTACTAAATTGATATTTTCCGCCATTGTTCTTGGATTTAGATTTTCATTGATTGTAGAAATTTTGTTCCCGTATGTAACAAAGTTATAAACAACTTTTCATATTACACAAATATTTCAGGGAATATTTCATCGGAAGCTTTTATTTTCTCACTAAAAAACCTTTACATTATGCCATTTGCAAGCGGGAAACATTTGCCTTTCCCATTTGTTGCTTGGCGTAATCCAATGTCACCACAAAACGTTCGGTCTGTTGTGACGGAATCTCAAACATGACATCATTCATTATGGTTTCCACAATAGAACGCAAACCACGGGCACCCAATTTGTACTCTATCGCCTTGTCGACAATATATTCAAACACTTCCGGTTCAAATTCCAGTTTCACCCCATCCATCTCAAACAATTTTACATACTGCTTGATAATTGAATTTTTGGGTTCTGTAAGAATATTGCGCAATGCCGTGCGATCCAATGGGTTCAAATAGGTGAGTACCGGCAAACGGCCAATGATTTCCGGTATCAAACCGAATGATTTCAAGTCCTGAGGAGCAATGTACTGCATCAAATTTCCCCGGTCTATTTTCACCGCTTCTTTCGCTGCACTATATCCCACCACATTGGTATTCAGCCGTTGAGCGATTTTTCGTTCAATACCGTCAAAAGCACCACCGCAAATAAACAGGATATTCTTAGTATTGACCGGAATCATCTTCTGGTCCGGATGTTTACGTCCTCCCTGAGGGGGAACATTCACCACAGAACCTTCCAGCAGCTTCAACAAGCCTTGCTGTACACCCTCTCCACTTACATCACGCGTAATGGAAGGGTTATCTCCTTTTCGGGCTATTTTATCAATTTCGTCAATGAAAACGATACCCCGTTCTGCTTCCTCCACATTATAGTCAGCCACCTGAAGCAAACGGGTCAGAATACTTTCAATATCCTCTCCCACATATCCTGCTTCGGTCAGTACAGTCGCATCTACAATAGTAAAAGGCACGTGGAGCAACTTAGCAATGGTACGAGCCAGTAAAGTCTTTCCGGTTCCGGTGCTACCCACCATAATGATGTTCGACTTTTCAATCTCCACATCATTCTTATCCTTAGGCTGAAGCAAACGTTTGTAATGATTATACACCGCTACAGCCAAATAGCGTTTTGCATCATCCTGACCAATCACATACTGGTCCAGAAATTCTTTAATATCCTTCGGCTTAGGGAGCTCAGACAAATTCAGGTCTGTAGGTCCCTGCCCTTGATGATGCATCGCTTCTTTCACGATTTCATGTGCCTGTTCTGCACAACTGTCACAGATACATCCGTTCACTCCTGTAATCAGGAAGCCCACTTCGTCTTCTGTGCGACCGCAAAAGCTACATCTTCTTTTCGAGTTTCTTGAAGTCCTTTTTTCTTCCAAAGCCTATCTAGTTTTTAAGTAAATCACAGTGTTACAATGAAGGTTTACGAGATAGCACTTCATCAATCATACCATACTCTTTAGCCTCGGATGCTGTCATCCAATAATCACGGTCAGAATCTGCCCAGACCTTATCAAAATCCGTATGAGAGTGATCGGCAATGATTGTATACAGTTCTTTCTTCAGTTTCTGAATTTCACGAGCTGTAATTTCAATATCCGAAGCCTGACCTTGCGCTCCTCCCATCGGCTGATGAATCATCACGCGTGAGTGAGTCAAAGCTGAACGTTTTCCTTCTTTTCCGGCTACCAACAATACAGCTGCCATAGAAGCTGCCATACCTGTACAAATTGTAGCCACATCGCTACTGATAAACTGCATGGTATCATAAATACCTAAACCTGCATACACAGAACCGCCTGGGGAGTTGATATAAATAGAAATATCTTTACCCGAATCCACAGAATCCAGATACAAAAGCTGAGCCTGCAAAGTATTGGCTGTATAATCGTCAATCTGGGTTCCGAGGAAAATGATACGATCCATCATCAAACGAGAAAAGACATCCAACTGCGTCACATTCAATTGACGTTCTTCCAAAATATACGGATTCAAGTATCCTGCTTGCGACTTGATGACATCATCAAGTACCATACTGTTCATTCCGAGATGCTTGGTAGCATATTTTCTAAAATCGTCCATCATAATCCTTATATTAATTCTACAATATAAAAGAGGCTTTTAACCCCCTTTCTTCTGAAAAAACAAAAGTACAAAACACTTCTATCTTACAGAAGAAGTCAAGTTAAAAGCCTCCTTTTTTAGAATATTTTAGCAATCAATTTTGAGAGCCGAATTGCTTATTGAAACATTTTGTTGAATTCTTCTGCAGAAACTGCTTTGTGATTCAATGTTACCTGACCTTTTAAGATTTCAGACAACTTAGATTCAACAACGCGGTTTACCAGAGCTTCTACACTTTCACGTTTCTTCAACATTTCTTTTGAATAGTTTTCCAACAATTCATCAGGAACGTTAATCATACCATACTGAGCAAACTGTGCACGAGTAGCTTCCTTAGCCATATTAGTGATGTCAGCCTGTTCTACCTTAATATCGTTAGCAGCTACCAGTTTTTCTTTAATCAGGTGCCAAGTCAGTTCTTCCAGGCTCTTTTCGTAGTTTTCAGAAACGAATTCTTCACCTTTTTCCTTGTTGTTTTCCAACATGATACGTTTCATCAGTTCATCAGCAAACTGAAGTTTACCAACTTTTTCTGACAAATAAGTACGTACATCCAGCAAGAACTTATAGTCGCTGTCAGCTTCAAACTGTTTTGCAATTGTTTCCTTAATCTGAGCACGGAATTCTTCTTCGCTGTGAGCCTTTCCTTCACCCAATACCTGATCAAACAGTTCCTGAGTCAAGTCACCCGGAATCATACGAGTGATTTCTTCAATCTGGAAGCTGAAGTTGCCTTTGTAGTTAGCTACTTCTTCTTTCTTCACTTTCAACAGAGAAGCCAACTCAGCTTCATTGTTATCGAAAGCCACTGACGGGTTGAATACCAATACAGTATTTACCTTTGCACCGTTGAAGATAGCTTTCTGGTCATCGTTCTTCATGTATGAAGGCATCATTACTGCACCTTCTACCTGCAGACCACCTTCTTTTGTACTGCCGTTTTCATCCAGTTCAGCCAACAGACCTTTCAGCATATCCTTATCCTGATAGTCTTCCACCTTGTCATACTTAGCAGTACGCTGTCTGTACATAGTCACCTGCTGTTCTACCATTTCGTCTGTTACGTTGATGTCGTAGTAGTCAACAGTATCATTATTAGACAATTCTACATTGAATTCAGGAGCCAATGCAATATCGAAAGAGAATTCAAAATTCTCATCAGTTTCAAAGTTTGCGTTATTTTCCTTAGGCAGAGGAGTACCCAACATGTTCACTTTGTTTTCACGGATATACTCACCTACTTTTTCCTGCAACAGTTTGTCTACTTCTTCCAGCAATACAGAAGTTCCATACTGTTTTTTAATCAATCCCATAGGAACCATTCCCTTACGGAATCCAGGCATATTTACTCTCTGACGAAGAGTTTTCAGTGCTTTTTCAACTTTTTCCTGATAATCAGCTTTTTCAATCTGAACAGTAAGCACAGCGCTTACGTTGTCTACATTTTGCAATGAAATATTCATTTTCGACTTATTTATTTAATTATTAATTATTTCTCGTATTTACCAAAAGAGGTTGCAAAAATAATGTTTAATCTTTCAATAACCAAACTGACAAGCTAAAAAATCTTTACGGCTTCTGAATCCTTGTCAACCAACCAAATAAAAAACGGCAGAAAGCATATCCACCTTCTGCCGTTCCTTATTATTTCAACCTGACTCTTGTCAATATCAAACTTTACGAGCCTTACTATTTTCCTCTTTCTTCACCTTCTGCAACAAGTCTGAAGCAAAGATGAAATTATTCAATCGCTCGTTCGTAGCATTGAATACCTCGTCTTTTGTTCCTTCCCATTCCTTGTGACCCTGATATATGTACAATATGCTTTCACCAATACCCATCACAGAGTTCATATCGTGCGTATTAATGATTGTCGTCATATTATATTCTTTGGTAATATCATGAATCAAATCATCAATCACCAACGAGGTTTTAGGGTCAAGACCAGAATTAGGTTCGTCACAAAACAAGTATTGCGGCTGCAAAGCAATGGCACGTGCAATAGCCACACGCTTCTGCATACCTCCACTGATTTCTCCAGGATATTTTGACTGCGCATCAATCAAATTCACACGATCCAGACAAAACTGTGCCCGCTTCACCCGGTCACGGTAAGTATCATTAGAGAACATATCCAGTGGGAACATCACATTTTCCAGCACAGAAAGCGAGTCGAACAATGCAGCACTTTGAAAAATCATGCCCATTTCACGTCTCAGCGCTTTCTTTTCTTTCTTTCCCATGTCCAACAGATTACGTCCGTCATACAGAATCTCCCCGCACTCCGGAGTAAGCAACCCTACGATACATTTCATCAGTACCGTCTTTCCAGAACCACTCTGCCCGATAATCAAGTTGGTTTTCCCGTTTTCAAACGAAAAATTAATATCTTCAAGAACTGTACGTCCTTCAAATGACTTGCATATAGAATTTAGCTGTATCATCCCATCAACAATTGTGTAAGTATCAAATCTGAAAACAAAATCAAGACACTGCTTGAAACCACAGAGTCCGTACTGGCTTTACCGACCGCAATAGAGCCTCCTTCTACCGTATATCCAAAATAAGCAGACACACTGGCTATGATAAAGGCAAAAAATAAGGATTTAATAAAGCTACACCAGATATACCATTCCACAAAGCAATACTGTAAACCATATTCCAAATCCGTCGCATTCATGATACCGGCAAACCAGGCTGTACAGAAAGCCCCTATCACTCCTGCAAAAATACTGAAAATCACCAGAAAAGGAATCATGGTCATCAATCCCAGAATCTTTGGAAGAATCAGATAAGAGGCTGAGTTTACTCCCATAATTTCCAGTGCATCAATCTGCTGTGTCACCCGCATCGTACCAATCTCTGAAGCAATGTTCGACCCGACTTTTCCCGCTAAAATCAAACACATGATAGAAGATGAGAATTCCAGCAGCAAGATTTCACGAGTGGTATATCCCACCACGAAACGCGGCATCCAAGGACTTTCAATATTCAATTTAATCTGAATACAAATTACAGCACCGATAAAGAAAGAAATCAGCAGCACAATACCAATCGAATTGATACCCAATTGTACCATTTCATTCAGATATTGCTTAAAATACATCCGGAAACGCTCCGGACGGGAAAATACACGCCCCATCAACATGAGGTATTTTCCAAGGTTTGTAACAGGCTTTATCATATTATTACAATCATGTTTGACGCAAAAGTAGTGCTTTTTAGCTATATTATAATAAAAGACAGGAGGATTTTCGAATTAAGAACCACAGAAGCCAAGATTTTTACTACTTTTGCACGACTGAACAGCTAACAAAAGGACAATGGCAGCACAAGAAAATCAAGAATCTACGACCGAAAAGTTTGAATTACCTTCAGACGGCAGAATGGTGCTACGAACCGAGAACCTGGTCAAAAAATACGGAAAACGAACAGTAGTGAGCCATGTTTCCATCAATGTGAAACAAGGAGAAATTGTAGGACTGCTCGGCCCTAACGGTGCGGGTAAGACCACCTCTTTCTACATGACTACAGGATTGATTGTCCCCAATGAAGGACATATCTATCTAAACGATAAAGACATAACTTCCTATCCTGTTTACAAACGAGCCCAAAATGGTATCGGCTACCTGGCACAGGAAGCTTCCGTGTTCCGAAAAATGAGCGTGGAAGATAATATCGCTTCTGTATTGGAATTGACCAATAAGTCACCGGAATACCAGAAAGAGAAACTGGAAAGCCTGATTGCCGAGTTCCGTCTGCAAAAAGTACGCAAGAACTTAGGCGACCAACTTTCCGGAGGTGAACGCCGCCGCACGGAAATCGCCCGCTGCCTGGCTATTGACCCCAAATTTATCATGCTCGACGAACCGTTTGCCGGAGTAGACCCGATTGCCGTGGAAGATATCCAGCACATTGTCTGGAAACTGAAAGATAAAAACATCGGTATTCTGATTACAGACCATAACGTGCAGGAAACACTTAGCATTACTGACCGTGCTTACCTGCTGTTTGAAGGAAAGATCCTCTTCCAGGGAACTCCGGAAGAACTGGCCGAAAACAAGATTGTCCGCGAAAAATACCTGAGTAACAGTTTCGTTCTGCGAAGGAAAGATTTCCAGCTGAAAGAAATCAAAGAGTAAGATTATTATACGAAAAAGGATTCATGAACAAAGAATGAATTTCACCTCATACCTTTGTCATGAATCCTTTTTTAGGGATATTCAGTAAATGTCCCTAAAAAGTAAGATGGCATATAAAGTCGATAGAGTATAATCACTTTATATGCCATTATTATTGCTCTTTTTCTGTGTTTTTTCATATAATCCTATCTGTTGGACATGACGTTCCGGAAAAAGTCTGATGACCTCTTCTGCTCCTGTCTGTAAATTCATGTCATGCCGCTTTAGCTGTTCTGCTCGTGACCTTGTCTATCATCAGTACGGCATTTGCCGTATGTATTCCGAAGAAAATCCAAAGGATTTCAGTCTTCCTGTTCCTGGCCTTTATTCTTGCGAGTGAGTAGTGTTGCTTTTGAGTACCGAAGCTTCCTTCAAGCCGGGTGGCCCTTTCTTTGGAGAGTTCACTTCTGAGCACCTTCCTTAAGGGCTCATCCTTTGCCGCCCTTCCCTTGCGTACGAAGGAAGTGGATATCCCATATTTCGTGCAGAACTTTCTGTTGGCATTATTGGCATATATGGAATCGGCAGCCACGCATCTTACCCTCACATTCATGAGTTTCTGCTGCATGCGGATGCAGTCCTTCAGGCGTATACCCTCGTTGAAAGCCTTGAACGAGAGGTGTTCGATAAACGATATACCGTCTATCTGTATGTTGTTAACTTTTGCACCGAATTCAACGGATTTTATTTCCTTGCCTCTTACGATAGGACGTACGTAATGACGGTCGATGCTGGCGATGCGGTCACTGACTTTCCGTCCTTCAAACAATTCCTTCTCCTGTACAAGAATCTTTCTGATGATGGAAAGACGCTTCCGGTAATCCCGGGTATACCGGAGTGAGGCTCCGTACTCCCGGTGAATTTCATCCCTCTGTATGAGGAGTTTTTCAAGAAGTCTGATCATACGACGCTTGAGCATCCGTGTTCTTGAAGCCTTCCTTTTTCTTTTCTTGCAATAGGAAAGATAGGACTCCGCCACATTCCTGTATTTGTTGCGGGGACGTCTTATGCCGAGTTCCCAGCAATGCCTGCAGATATGCCTGTAGAGCCATTCGAGGCTTTCCCAGAGGAGTTTCATATCTGTCGGAAAACGCAGGTGGCTTTCATAGCATGTGGCATCAGTCATGCACACGTGAAGGTTCTCAAGATAAGGTTTCCAGTGTGAGGCCAGCACTTC
>ERZ827088.5006-NODE-5006-length-10484-cov-4.541950_pt1 | contig 10484 bp, 4 predicted proteins | sample MGYA00519922_ERZ827088 | MGnify/ENA primary metagenome ERZ827088 (study PRJEB31778, sample SAMEA3449254) | human gut metagenome | biome: human gut; feature: human-associated habitat; material: faeces | place: United Kingdom | collected 2010/2012 ... | reverse complement strand
TTCTTTACCGCCTGCTGCGAACTGTGCTACTGCACCGGTCGGAGTAGACTTGGAAGCCTGTCCACCTGTATTGGAGTAAACTTCGGTGTCGAATACCATGATGTTGATATCTTTGCCGCTTGCCAGTACATGGTCAACGCCGCCGAATCCGATATCATAAGCCCATCCGTCACCACCGAAGATCCACTGGGATTTCTTAGCCAGGAAATCTTTGTTCTTGACGATGTCTTTGCATGTATCACAGTCGATGCCTTCCAGAGCTGCTACCAGTTTGTCTGTAGCTGTTCCGTTTGTAGCACCTACGCTGTAAGTATCCAGCCATTCCTGGCAGGCTGCTTTCACTTCATCAGAAGCTTTTTCGTTTGCAGCAACAGCTTCTACTTTTGCTTTCAGTCCTTCACGGATTGCTTTCTGAGCTAACAGCATACCATAACCGAACTCTGCGTTATCTTCGAACAGTGAGTTGCTCCATGCAGGACCCTGTCCTTTTTCGTTTACGGTGTACGGTGTGGACGGTGAAGAGTTACCCCAGATAGAGGAGCATCCTGTTGCGTTTGCAATGTACATTCTGTCACCAAACAGCTGTGTAACCAGTTTTGCATACGGTGTCTCACCACAACCTGCACAGGCACCTGAGAACTCAAGCAGCGGCTGTTTGAACTGAGAACCTTTTACCGTATTTTCTTTGAATTTTTCTACCACATCTGCTTTTGCAGGCAGTTTTGTTGCATAGTCGAAGTATTTCTGTTCGCCGGCATTTGCTTCCATGTTTTCCATAGCCAGTGCTTTTGCACCTTTCTTGCCCGGGCAGACGTTTACACAGGAACCACATCCGGTACAGTCGTAAGCGGATACAGTCATTGTGAATTTATATTCTTTCATACCGGTCATCGGCAGAGTCTTCAGTCCTTCCGGAGCTGCAGCAACCTCTTCGTCAGTCAGTGCTACCGGACGGATAACAGCGTGCGGACAAACGTATGCACAGCGGTTACACTGGATACAGTTTTCCGGATTCCATACAGGAACGTTTACTGCGATACCACGTTTTTCGAATGCAGCTGCACCGGATGGTGTCGTACCGTCTACATAATCTTTGAATGCAGATACAGGCAGTGTATTACCTTCCTGAGCGTTTACTTTGCTCTGGATGTTGTTTACGAAATCTACTACGTCCTGACGGTCGCCTGTTGCAACTTTGGTATCCAGACCTTCGTCCTGTGCGTCTTTCCAGCTTTCCGGAACGTTTACTTCAACGATCTGTTTTGCACCTTCATCGATAGCTGCCCAGTTCTTCTGAACGACATCATCACCCTTACGTCCGTAAGTTGCTTTTGCTGCTGCTTTCATCAGCTCGATCGCACTTTCTTCCGGAATGATGTTTGCCAGTTTAAAGAATGCAGACTGCAGGATGGTGTTGATACGAGTCGGACCCATGCCTGTCTCGATACCGATCTTAACACCATCAATGATGTAGAATTTGATGTTGTGCTTTGCGATGTATGCTTTTACCTGACCCGGCAGATGTTTTTCCAGACCTTCCATATCCCATGGGCAGTTCAGCAGGAATGTACCGCCGTCAACCAGTTCCTGAACCATGTTGTATTTACGAACATAGGAAGGATTGTGGCATGCTACAAAGTTTGCTTTTTTGATCAGGTAGGTAGATTTGATCGGTTTCTTACCGAAACGCAGGTGAGACATGGTAACACCGCCGGATTTCTTTGAGTCATAGTCAAAGTAAGCCTGAGCGTACATATCTGTGTTGTCACCGATGATCTTGATGGAGTTCTTGTTTGCTCCAACGGTACCGTCTGCTCCCAGTCCCCAGAACTTGCAGTTGATGGTTCCTTCCGGAGTTGTGATCAGCTGCTCGCCCAGCGGCAGAGACAGATTGGTAACGTCATCTTCGATACCGATCGTGAATACTTTCTTTTCTGTGTTGTTGTATACAGCAACGATCTGAGTAGGTGTTGTATCTTTGGAACCAAGTCCGTAACGTCCTGAATATACAGGAACTGCATCGAATTTGGAACCTTTCAGAGCTGCTACTACATCCAGGTACAGCGGTTCGCCCATAGCACCCGGCTCTTTTGTTCTGTCAAGAACCGTGATCTGTTTTACAGATTCCGGAATTGCATCGATCAGTGCTTCTGCACAGAACGGTCTGTACAGACGAACTTTTACGACACCGACTTTTTCGCCGGCAGCCATCAGGTAATCGATGGTCTCTTCGATGGTATCATTTACAGATCCCATAGCTACGATTACTTTTTCTGCATCAGCAGCACCGTAGTAGTTGAACAGTTTGTAGTTTGTACCGATCTTTGCGTTTACTTTGTCCATGTATTCCTGAACGATAGCCGGCATTGCATCGTAGTAAGGGTTGCAAGCCTCTCTTGCCTGGAAAAAGATGTCCGGGTTCTGTGCAGAACCTCTCTGGCAAGGATGGTTCGGGTTCAGTGCATGTTTACGGAATGCATCGATTGCATCCATATCTGCCATATCTTTCAGATCTTCGTAATCCCATGTTTCAATCTTCTGGATCTCGTGAGATGTACGGAAACCATCGAAGAAGTTGATGAACGGGATACGTCCTTTGATTGCTGCCAGATGAGCAACCGGAGTCAGATCCATAACTTCCTGTACACTGGATTCGCAGAGCATTGCACATCCAGTCTGACGACAGGCATAGATATCGGAATGATCACCGAAGATTGACAGTGCGTGGCTTGCCAGTGCACGTGCAGAAACGTTGAATACGCCCGGCAGCTGCTCGCCTGCGATCTTGTACAGGTTCGGGATCATCAGAAGAAGACCCTGAGAAGCTGTGTAAGTAGTTGTCAGAGCACCTGCTGCCAGAGATCCGTGTACCGTACCTGCTGCACCTGCCTCAGACTGCATCTCTGTTACCTGAACTTCCTGTCCGAAAATATTTTTTCTTCCCTGAGTTGCCCATTCGTCTGTTGCCTCCGCCATAACAGATGAAGGTGTGATAGGATAGATAGCTGCAACATCTGTATATGCATAAGAAGCATGAGCTGCTGCATGGTTACCATCCATGGTCTTCATTTTTCTAGCCATTTTATTATACCTCCTTAAAATGATGCTGGATAAAAAGATTCCTTTTGCGGAATTCAATTAGTATCCTTATTGAAAAAAATTACTAATCTGTTGTTACCCATATATTTTTACTATAGCACAACAAAAAGAAAATGTCCATTTCCGAAACGACGGAAACAGACTCTTTTCTTGTATTTTTTGCTGTACATGCCAGCTCTTTTTTCAGTTTTATTATACTCTTTTTACAATTTTCAGTCCAATTTCATCAATACGTTTACTTGACTGTAAGTTTCAGTCTTGCTTTCTTTCCATTGTAAAGTTTCACAGTGATCACTGTACTTCCTTTCCGGATGGCTTTCACGTTTCCCTTTGCATCCACCGTGGCAATTTTTTTCCTGCTGCTGTTGTATCGGATGCCGAATGCGGCACTTCCGGACGGAAGTTTCACCCTAAGCCGGAGGGTTTTTCCTTTTTTCAGTGTCCTGTTTTTTGCACCGATCGTAACCTTCTTTGGTGCCTGTCTGACCGTCACTTTGATGCGGCAGGTCTTCTGGTTTGCAGTTGTGACCGTGATCACGGCATTTCCTTTTTTCTTTGCCCGGATCACACCGCCCTGTGTGACACTTGCCACTTTGTTGTTGCTGCTTTTGTAAGTCACACGTTGATCTGCGGCATCAGCAGGTGTGATCACCGGATTTAAACGAACACTTTCTCTGACTCCGATCACGATTTTGGCACCGTTCTTTTCCTGACCGGAAAAAGCAGAACGGCTGACAAGAGAAATACTCTGCACTTCCTTTTTCTCCGTGCTTTCTGTATGATTTCCGGCCGGATCTTTCTTTTCGGTTTCTTTTCCGGTATTCGGATTCGGTGCTTCCGTAGACGGCTGCTGCGTTTCGGTTTCTCTTTCTGTTTCGGATTCGCTCTCCGTTTCGGTTTCCGAACTTCCGTCCTCTGCAAGTTTTACTTCCTTTTCCAGTGTTTTGCTGCCTGATGCATCTTCTGCCGTTACCACTGCAGTGTAAGTACCTGCTTTCACTTTATTGCCCTTTTCATCACGGCAGTCCCACCAGAAATAAGCACGGCACTGATACTCTCCCGTGCCGTCCGGCTGCACGATCTCTGCCATTTCCTGATCCGCAAGCACACGCACGGTGTTTCCGTCTGCATCCAGGATCCTGCAGCTCATAAGCGGTATCGGAAATTCCGGTACGGCATCGCTGCCTTCTTCGGAAACATAAAATCCAAAATCTGCCAGAAGTTCCCATTCCTCTTCAGAAGAAAGTGCATGTTCTTCCGCTGCCGACAGCGTCATATCATTGATAAGAGAAGGATCCTCTGCGGAAGCCGCAAATGGTATGATATAAGAAAAATCCGAGCCTTCTGTGCGGATCATGCAGGCAAAATAGCCGGAATAATATCTGGTCTGCTCATCTCCGACTGTTATTTCAAAGCTTCCTTTTCCCTGTTTCAGTGAAATTCCAGATTTTCCATCCACTTTCTCCACACCGGCATCTTTCTCAAAATCAGGAAGTCCTTCCGGATCGTAAACGGTAAACAAAAGCTGCTGCAGGCCCCATGCAGATCCTGCATAATACCAGGCAACCTCTGCATTCAGCGTTTCTCTTGCCTGATAAGATATCTGAAGTTTCGGCGTTCCATCTTCTGCATAATGCAGAACTGCTTTCTCAAAAGATGCCTTCTCTGCTTTCTGTGCCGCCGGCAGGAACACCTCCTGATTGTCTGACGGATACATCCGCATATGGTTTGCAACACAGTGGTTCTGCGTGAAACGTTTGATCTCGTTAAAGGTGATCTCTCCGTCCCCGTCATAATCCGCCGGTGCCGTGCCGATCGTGGCATCCTCAAAATCAACGTCCGTCTCTGCAAGTTCTGCATGGATGCCGTTTCCATAGACCAGCGATCCGGTAAACACACCGTAGGCGGAGGCCTGTTTCGGTTCTGTCCGTTCTGCAGATGCTTCCTCATTTTCGCTTCCGCCATCTCCGATATCGCTGTTATCACCTCGGATCACCTGATTGGAAAGTTCGTCATCTGCCGCTGCCATCAGAAGACGGAAACGGCTGCTGTTTAACACCGTCCGACTCTGAAATCCCTGATTTTCTTTTTCTGCCTGTGCAAAACCTTCCGTAAACTGATCGACAAAAATTTCTGCTGCCTCATCCCGGCTGACTGTGTTTTTAAGAAGACTCTGCAGCCCAATGCTCCTGGTCTGCGAACCCATCGTGCCGCTGTAACAGCAGTCCATGATCAGCACATTTTTCCCTTCGATACCTGCAAAACAGTCATAGAGATCCTGCGGCGTCACAACATTCTCACGGCTTCTTCCCATTTCCAGACAGAGTCCATCCTGCTGTCCGTGCCCGGAATAATAAAAATAATTGACATCGTCCGCATCCGAATCTGCAAATGCAGTCTGAATCGCCTTCTTTAATTCACTTTTTGTTTTCGTTTTCTCTTCCGTGGTAATGGAAATATTCTGTCCGCCATATGCATTCTGTAACATACGGCTTACATTCACTCCGTCATTCTGCGGTCCCGGTGTCAGATCATATTCCGTTCCTTCGTAGTCACCGCGTGTGACCAGCAACGCTCTTGACTGCACCTGGGATGCGGCATCTGCTGCATGGCTCGGCATTTCAAATGCTCCCAGTGCCAGAAACAGGCATCCTGCTCCCAGTGCCGCTTTTTTTAATCTTTCTTCTATACTTTTCATTTCTGCCTCCCTCATCGCTTTGTCGGATCAACATACATTTTGATTGGTTTAACCCTGGTATTACAAAAAAGGAGAAATTTCCCTATTTCGCTGAAAATTTCTCCTTTTTTTGACTATTTCACCACGAAACCCTTCGTGATTTTATTATATAAAGTTTTTCCCGTTTGGTCAACCAGAATAACGCAGTGCGTCGATCGGATGTTTTCTGGCGGCTTTCCACGCCGGATAAATACCGAAGACAATACCGATAAATGCCGAGAATCCAACTGCCAGTGCCGTTACCTGCGGTGATATGGAAAAGCTCATGTCACTGACAAACATGCCGGCCACTTTCAGGATGAGTGCCGAAAGTGCGATGCCTGCCATACAGCCCATCATGCTGACCATCAGTGCCTCGGTCAGAAACTGTGCCATGATGCTGAACTGCCCGGCTCCGATGGCTTTGCGGATACCGATCTCTTTGGTTCTCTCTGTGACCGATACCAGCATAATATTCATGATGCCGATTCCGCCGACCACCAGGGAAATCGCCGCAATGCCACCAAGCATCCACGCCAGAGTATTCGTCACGCTCTCCATCGTTTCCATAACAGCTGACTGGTTGACGATCGTAAAGGCATCTTCGTCATTTCCGAATCGCTCCAACATTTTCTGCGTCAGATAACTTTCTGCCGCATCCATACTGTTCTCATCTGCCGATGTCGCATAAAATGTGGTGACATAAAGTACACTGTCCGAAATCCTTGTCAGTGAAGTGTAGGGAATATATGCCTCCATCCGCTCACTCTGTGTCGAGGATATGCCGCTTTGTTCATCCTGCAGTACACCGATGATCTGATATTTTTTGCCGTCCAGAGAAATACTCTCACCCACGCAGTTCGTACGTCCGATCAGCTGCGTTGCCGCATAAGCATTTAGGATCACTACATACGTGTGATTATCTACATCGGCTTTGTTCATCCAGCGGCCGTTCTGAAGGCTCAGACCCTGGATATCATAATAGGCTCCCGTTGTACCGTAAACGGTCATGGTATCACTTGTGTAACCGCTCTTTGCCGTCACCGAAGTCTGTGCATAAGGTGCTGCCATACGGATGGTCTCTTCATCCACAAAATCCGAAAGTTCCGAAAGCCTCAACGGATTTTCCTTGTCATCCTGGATCGATACGGTCAGCAGATTGGTGCCCATCGAAGAAATGGTATCCGTGACCGATCCGGTCGCTCCGTCTGCGATTGACACCAGTACGATCAGAGACGCCACACCGATGATGATGCCAAGCATCGTCAGAAAGGAACGCATCTTGTTCGATGCGATGGAATTCCATGCCATTTTTATTGACTGAAAGATCATTCCATCACCTCCCGGACATGCCCGTCAAAAATCGCAATACGGCGTTCTGCCTGAAGTGCCACGCCCTCATCGTGCGTGATCAGAACGATCGTGTTGCCCTGATCGTGCAGCTCATGGAACAGCCGCATGATCTCTTCTCCTGTTTTTGATTCCAGATTTCCGGTCGGCTCATCTGCCAGAAACAGCGACGGTCTTGTCACGATCGCCCTTGCGATCGCCACCCTCTGCTGCTGTCCTCCGGACAGTTCGGTCGGTCTGTGCGTCCGTCTTTTCCCAAGTGCCACGCGATCCAGTGCCTCTTTCACCCGCCTTTTGCGTTCTGGTGCCGGAACGCCCTGATAAATCAGAGGCAGTTCCACATTCTCCTCAGCAGACATTTTCTGTATCAGATTAAATTTCTGAAAAATAAACCCGATCTTGTGATTGCGGATCTTTGCCAGTTCCCGCTCTGAATAATGCTCGATCGGCTGGCCGTCGAGGATATATTCTCCTTCATCCGCCACATCCAGGCAGCCCATGATATTCATGAGCGTAGATTTGCCGGAACCGGACGGTCCGATGATACCGACAAATTCTCCCTGTTCGATCTGCATGGAAGCATGGTCGAGTGCTCTTACCTCCTCGCCTCCGATATGATAAATCTTAGAAACATCCCGAAATGTAATCATCGTCATCACCGCCTTACTGATTTGGATGTGTTCTGCCAGGATCTCCGCCCTGTCCGCCTCCGCCGGAAGGACCGCCCTGCATATCGGACGGCTTGGACGGCATCTGACCGTCGCCAAATCCTCCAAATCCCTGCATATTACCGCTCTGGCTGTCACTTATCGTTCTTGTATAGTAAACCGTGTCGCCTTCGGAAAGTCCGCTTGTGATCTCAACGTTGCTGCCGTCGGAAAGACCGGTTTCGACTTCCACTTCATCCGTCAGTGTGCCATCTTCGCTCTGTCCGGTATAGACAAAGGTGGAATCTCCCCGCTCCTGCAGTGCCGCAGACGGGATCAGAAGAATATCTTCGGCATCTTCTACCTTGATCGTCGCGGATGCATTCATACCAATCCTCATATTGTCATCTTTTTCCATCTCGATCTCAACCGTATATTTTGCCACACCGCCGTTGACGGATGCAGTACCGGAAATAGATGTCACCGTTCCGGTAAAGGTCTGGTTCTCCAGAGCATCAAAGGTAATGTCTGCACTCTGTCCTTCTGCGATAGAAAGAATATCCAGCTCATCCACACTGATCGACAGGTTCATCGTCTCATCCGGTGACAGCGTGAATGCAGTCACATCACTGATATTGCTGTCCGAACCCTGGGTGGAAGAAGCGGTCGATGCAGAAGTGGCACTTGCACTCTGCGTATCTGTTCCGGAAGCGGCAGAACTGCCGCCCGCACTTCCCGATACACTCACACTGCCGGAAGTTCCTGCATTCCCTGTATTTTGCATACCGTCTGTGCTTCCATTGCTGCTGTTATTGTTCTGCGTGCTGTTTGCATCATTGCTCTGCGTACCGTTCGCACCTGCCTGCAGATTGTTCTGTGTACCGCTCTCTGTGCTGCCGTTGCTGTTCTGCGTGTTATCGGACGCATCTGCATTGCCGCCTGATCCGACATTTGTCGCATCGCCGCTGTTATTCTGATCATTTCCGGATGTATTGTTTTTACTGTCATCTGCTGTGTTCTGGTCATTTTTCTTATCTGCTGCGGCCGTCTTTACAAACGTAAGCTGAAAGCTTAATTCTGTACCATTATTGGTCACACCTGAGATGGCTACCCCGCTCTGGCTGATCACGACATTTTCCGGGAATACATACTGTTTTTCGCTGTCACTTTTTGCAGTTAATGTCACTTTTGCCGTATAAACGGTATCTGCTGCAGCCGTCTGATCTGTACTCTCCCAGACGATCGTTCCGGTATAATGATCGGTCTCTTTGATCTCCCTTTGCAGTGTCTGACCGGTCACCGGTACCATCACAAGATCCTTGATACTTTCCACGGAAATCTTCTGGATTTCATTCTGTGACTCCTTTTCACTGTCACTTTCCGTCTCGACCTTGCTCTTTTCCGTCTGTCCCTGGCTGCTTTCAGTTGCTGTCGCACTGGTTTTCACAGCCGCCGTGCACCGTACCATGCCAGAAGATGCTTTTGCACTGTTTTTACAGGCCGCAGTACTTACTGCCGATGCGGAAGTCACTGTTTTCGATGATGTCGTCGCAGATGACACGGATGCGGATGTCGGCACCGCGGACACACTGTTTCCGGAGCTACTGTTTCCGGACGAACTGCCTGAACTTCCGGATGTGCTGCTCGCCGTCACATTGACATCCTGCACGATTCCGTCAAAGTCGGCCGTGATCTTATTTGTTGTTGAAAGTTCCGATAGCTCCTGCATATATTCTGCGAGTTCTTTTCGCCCGGATACCATCTTGAGATACTCTGAGCTTTCACCGGTGTCGGCAAGATACAGCAGTTTGTCACCGGCACTGACGGTATCACCCTCAGAAACGCAGATTTTGCTGACGGTTCCGACTGCTGCCGTCACTGCTACTTCTGTTTTGTTCTCGTTATCCATCTGGATGATCATCAGGGCACCTTTTCTTGCCATATATTTGCTGACGTCTTTGCCTTTTTTCGCATAGATTTTCGTGACCGTTCCGGATACTTTGGCCGTAACATAAGACGATGTGCTGTCATCTTTTGTTTCTTCGATCTCTTCATCCAGCTCGTCGATCTCTTCCTGCACATCGAGCATTGCCTGTTTTACTGAATCAGCATCCACGGTTGCCAGCGTATCTCCTTTCTGAACACTGTCACCGCTCTCTACCAGAACTTTATCCACTTTTACGCCGGCCGGCATCGTCACATCCTGTGCACTGCTGCCCTCCAGATTTCCGGTTCCGACTACGGTCGTTGAAATATCACCCTTTTCCACCGTTGCTGTCTGTACGGACGCTGTTTCTGCCTTTGCCTGAAACGAACGGTGATGCGTGTTAAAATAAATACCGCCGGCTGCTCCGCCGACTAAAACCACGGACATTCCTGCCGCGATCCATTTCTTCTTTTTGGAATATTTTTTCATATTGACCTCCCGCCCTGCTTAAGCCTTTTGCTTTCCGTTTCTGGTTTCCATATTAGCAGGGGGATGTGTCAGGAATTTGGTGAAAGGCTGAAATTAAGCTGAAAGATCTGCCGGAACCCCCAAAAAAACTGCTGCTTGCGACTTTTTCCTGTCAGTGAACTACTCGGTAACTGAGTTACCAGAGCATCTGAAATCTGGCGAGATACCGTCTTTTTTCAGGGTGCGTCCATGACACCAATACTGCTTGCCTTTCGGC
>ERZ827088.5003-NODE-5003-length-10487-cov-19.005943_pt1 | contig 10487 bp, 5 predicted proteins | sample MGYA00519922_ERZ827088 | MGnify/ENA primary metagenome ERZ827088 (study PRJEB31778, sample SAMEA3449254) | human gut metagenome | biome: human gut; feature: human-associated habitat; material: faeces | place: United Kingdom | collected 2010/2012 ... | reverse complement strand
GAAATTTACCGCATGAAATTATCAGGTATGAGCCAGACAGCAATTGCCAATGCATTGAACAAACAGGGTGTTCTTTCACCAATGGAATACAAGCACAGTCTTGGAATAAGGATTCAGGATAATTTTAAAACACACGAACAGGCAGAATGGAGCGCCATGTCGGTAAAAAGAATCCTTGAAAATGAAGTATACACTGGAACTCTGGTGCAGGGAAAAAGAACAACACCAAACCATAAAGTAAAAAAATTGATGAAAAAGCCGGAGACAGATTGGGTTAGAATTGAAAAAAACCATGAGGCTATCGTATCAGAACGAGAATTTGCACTGGTGCAGAGATTATTAGGGATAGATACAAGGACTTCTCCGAACGAGGAAAAGGTATATCCATTATCTGGACTTGTGGTTTGTGGAGACTGTGGGGCAATGATGATCAAACGGGATGTTCCGGCAGGAGGAAAGGTATACGCTTACTATATCTGTTCCAGACATGCGGCTACGAAAGCGTGTGCAGCACACAGAATACCAATGGGTAAACTAGAAGAAACAGTATTGGAACTGGTAAAAATCCATATTGAAAATATCCTTGATATGAAAAAAATCATGGATTTTATCCATGAAGTACCATTTCAAGAATTGGATATAAAAGAACTGGAAATTAGAAAAGAAGCAAAAGAAAAAGAAGCCGTGCGATGCCGGGAGTTAAGAGATTATCTATATGAGGATTTCCGTGAAGGAATCATTTCAAAAGAAGATTATAAAGAGCTTCATGACGGGTACACAGAAAAACGGAAAAAAGCCGAGGAAGCAGTCCGAAGCATTGATCAGCAGATCAGTGAAGTCCTGGAATCAAAAAGTGATAAATATCATTGGCTGGATTATTTTGCCGAGCATCAGAATATACAGGAACTTACAAGAACTGTTGCTGTTGAACTGATTGACCAGATATTAGTATATGACAAAAAACATATTGAAGTCAGATTTAATTTTGATGATTGTTATCAATCTTTGTTACGGCAGATACAGTCGGTGGGATGCGATGTCAGCACAGGTATGGACGGAAGAATAGAAATTCAAAAGAGGGAGGTCGTATAAATGGCTCGAAAATCAAGAAAAGTAGATTATGTGAATGTTGGAAATAAAGAAAATTTGGTTACAGAAGCTGAAAACCAGTGTGAAAAAGTTTCACATGCAGCCCTTTATGCAAGGCTTTCCTATGAGAGTGAAAAGAACAGAGAAAGAAATACGATAGAAACGCAGATGGTTCTGCTTCATAATTTCGTAAAAGAACAGAAAGATATCGTGGTTGCAAAGGAATATTATGATATATCTAAAACCGGAACTAATTTTGAGAGAGATGGTTTTAATGAGATGATGCAGGACATCAAAGAGGGAAATATTGACTGTGTTATTGTTAAAGATCTTTCTAGACTTGGAAGAAATTATGTAGAGGCAGGAAGCTATATTGAAAGAGTGTTCCCATTCTTTAATGTGCGTTTTATTTCGGTGAATGATCATTATGATTCGTTCAGAGATGACATAAGCCTGCTGATCAGCATGTCAAACGTGTATAATGAGTTTTATTCCAGAGATTTGGCAAAGAAAATAAGAAGTTCATACCGGACGAGCTGGGCAAATGGCGAATTTCCTTCCGGTCAGATGGCTTATGGTTATGAAAAAGACAAGGATAATCCTCATCAGCTGATTCCAGATCCGGTAGCGGCACCAGTGGTGAAAAAGATATTTCAGTATTTTATTGATGGAATGACTTATGCAGAGATTGCCCGGAAATTAAATGCGGATGGGTATCTCTGCCCGAAAGCCTACAAGCTGGATAAAGCAGGAAAAGCAAATGAAAAGTCAGCGACATGGACATGGAGTGGAGGAACAGTCCACAAAATCCTTGAGAATCAATATTATGCCGGTGATAGTGTGCATAATCAGTTTACCAATGATTCCTGGGCAGCACAGAGACAGAAAATGAATCAGAAAGAAGAATGGATCATTATCAAAAATACCCATGAGGCACTTGTGAGCAGAAAGGATTTTGATGAGGTACAGGAAAAGATTGGTCATATCGTAAAACGGGTTAATGAAGCTCGTAAATCAAATGGCAATAATGTAAGAGACTTCAACTTTTTCAAGCAGAAAATTGTATGTGCAGACTGTGGAAAAACCATGTATTTATATGGGAAAACAAAAGGCAATCATCGTAGGTTTTACTGTGGAAATAATAAGCTCCACGGGAAGTGTACGCCACATTCTATCACTGATTTGGAAGTGAATGATTATGTACTGCGTGTGATACGTGCACATATCAATGTATATGTTGAAAATGTAGATTTGATTCGGCGGTTGAATCAAAGACAGGAAAGCATTAAAAAATATGATGTGTTTAACAGGGAAATCAAGAAATGCCGGAAAGAACTGGAAAAAGTGGCAGTACACCGGGAAAGATTGTTTGAGGATTATGTGTGCCGTATTATTGATGCAGAGCAGTATGAAACATTTTCAAAGCAGGATGCGGAAACAGAAAAAGAGATCCAGAATAACATGGAAATTTTATTAAAGCATCAGGTTGGATATGAAAAAAATTTTCACACAGAGGAAGAATGGGAAACATTGATCAATAAATACCGCAATACGAGAACGCTGACAAAGGAAATGGTCAATGCTTTTGTAGAAAAAATCGAAATACATGAAAGCGGTTCTATTACGGTACGTTTGGTGTATGATGATATGTTGGAAGAATTAAGAAAATATGCAAAAGAACGGGAGGCTGAGTTATGCCAGTAACAGAATGTATCGCTGTTTATATCAGACTTTCGTCGGAGGATAATGATGTAGATGGCAGTATAAAAGCCGAAAGTAACAGTGTCAGTGCACAGAGAATGCTGATAAACGAATTTATCAAAAAACAGGACGAATTTACTAACTGTCCAGTAGTTGAATATGTAGACGATGGGTACAGTGGTACAAACTTTAACCGTCCTGGCTTTCAGAGGATGGTGGAAGATGCAAAAGCAGGACGTATAAAAAGTATTGTTATAAAGGACTTTTCAAGATTTGGAAGAGATTATCTGGAAGTGGGGAATTATCTGGAAAAAATCCTGCCAGTCCTTGGTATTCGAATTATCTCAATTAACGATGGCTTTGACAGTATCAATTCCTCTGGTTTTACTGGAGGAATGAGTGTAGCGTTAAAAAATATGCTGAATGCAATGTACAGCAGAGATTTGTCCAGAAAAGTTCGTTCTGCTATGAAAACACATGCTAAAAACGGTGAATATATGCCGGCTTTTCCCAAATATGGATATATTAAAGATCCAGAAGATAAGCATCATCTGGTTATAGACCCAGAAGCGGCTGAAATAGTGAAACTGATATTCACAATGGCGGCAGATGGAAAAACAAAAGGACAGATAGCAAAACATCTGAACGAAACCCATGTGCTTACATGCCGGGAGTATATGTGCAGAAAAGGTATAAAAATGCACAGAGAAAACGAAAAAGAAAAGAAACTCTGGTCAGTCACAACAATCTCAGATATGCTCAAAAATGAAGTGTATCTTGGAAAAATTATTTGGAATAAAAAGAGAGTGGCAAGAACAGGAAGCAATAAATTGGTTTCCAATGATAAAGAAGAGTGGATTGTTGTAGAAAATGCACATGAACCAATTATATCCGATGAATTATTCCAGAAAGCAAATGAAAAAGCATTTACTAACCAGAAAAGAGTTCTTACAAAAAGAGGAGTAGCCTGCCCTATTTTCTTTTGTCCGACCTGTGGAAGAAGACTTGGTTTTACCAGCAGAGAGACTGGGTATCGCTGTATGCAGGCACATATCAGCGGTCTTAGTGGGTGTGCGGAAAGTAAAATGGACAGGAAAGAAGCAGAAGAAACAGTACTGGATGCAGCCAGAAATATGGCACAACTCATTTCGGAAAATCTTGAGAAAAAGAAAAGTGAATGGCATAAAACAATTTTGAAAGAAGAAAATATCGCAACACTGGAAAGTGAAAAAAAGCGACTCTCGTCAAGAAAAATGAAACTGTATTCTGATTATCGTTCAGAAGTGTTGGACAAGGAAGGGTATATGGAAGAACTGGAAAAAACGACTTCCCGTATTTCAGAAATCACTTTGCAGATAGCAGAATTGGAGAATGAGATTGCAGTAGCGAAGAAAAAATGTGATGAAGCAACAGAAAAAGAAATGGAAGTAAATGAGATTGCAGCATTGCAGGATTTTGACAAAATACAGCTGTCAAAGATTATTGAGAAAGTCTTTATTTATGAACCAGGTCGTATGGAGATAAGCTGGAAGATGGATGACATTTTCTACAAAGAAGAAAAAGCATAAACGGAATAAGATTGTTCGCATGGAGCATCACTGGATGAAAACAGTGGTGCTTTTTGCGAATTAAAAGCAAATTTTTTTTAGACTTATATTGACAAAAGCAGAACTTGTTGGATTAAATCGTACAGATATCAATTTTGAGGAAAGAGAATGTGTCGTTTATGGTAAAGGAGATAAAGAACGGCGTGTGTATTTTGATGCGAAATCTAAGTTGCATTTGCAAGATTACTTAAAAGAACGTGTAGACGACAACCCGGCACTTTTTGTAACACTGGATGCACCATATGAACGATTAAAAATCAGTGGAGTTGAAATTCGTGTTCGTGAGTTGGGAAGAAAATTAAATATGGATAAGATACATCCTCACAAATTTAGAAGAACGATGGCAACCAGAGCGATAGACAAAGGGATGCCCATAGAACAGGTGCAAAAAATCCTTGGACATTCACAAATTGATACAACGATGCAGTATGCCATTGTAAATCAAAACAATGTAAAATCAGCGCATAGAAAATATATAGCGTGATTACTGTAGATGGTGAAAATTATGACAAAGAAGGAAAGCACTTTTCCAAAATCATTGAAAAATTGGACAAGGTCTTAAAATATATTTTTTTCTCAACTTCGGATTTGTAGGGATGATGTAGATGAGAGTAAAACTTGGAGATGTTTGTGAACGGGGCTCGTCGAATTTAAAACAATCAGATGTAGTTGAAATGAAGGGTGATTATCCTGTTTATGGAGCATCTGGTTGTATAGGTAATGCGGATTTTTATCATCAAGAAAATTCATATGTAGCAATTGTTAAAGATGGAGCAGGAATTGGAAGAACAACTTTGCATCCAGCAAAGTCATCAGTTATTGGTACAATGCAATATTTGTTGCCAAAGAATAATGTTCTTCCAGAATACCTGTATTATGTAGTTAGCTATATGCACTTAGAAAAGTATTTTACAGGCGCAACAATTCCGCATATTTATTTTAAGGATTATAAGAACGAAGAATTTAATCTTGATTCGGTGGATATACAGAAGCAAGTAGTGGATGTACTTGGTAAATGTGAGGCAGTAATTGAATCGAGAAAGAGAGAATTACAGCTATTGGATGATTTGATCAAAGCCCGATTTGTCGAGATGTTTGGTGATCCAAGAAGTAATCCATATGGCTTTAGTAAGAAGATGCTAAAGGATTGCATAAATGTTATAATATAAATGGACATACATATTTAATTGCTAACTAAAACACCTACAAATTGTGTTGGGGGATAAAGTATGGTTACTAATTTTGATTACCTGAAAAATGAATCGAGATTCTCTGATTTCGCAGAGGCTGCAATTTCTGCTGAAAAGATTATTTTAATTGATCCGCAGGCAAGTATTATTAATTGCCGCAGGGCAATGGAATTTGCTGTCAAATGGATGTATTCCGTAGATGAAGAGCTGGAAATGCCATATCAGGATAATTTACAGAGCCTGATGAATAATGAAGACTTCAGAGACATTGTAGGACCGGATATCTGGAAGCGTATGGATTATATCCGTCGATGTGGAAACAATGCTGCACACAGCAATAAGAAACTGGGAAAAGATATTGCGATGCTGTGTCTCGAAAATCTTTTTATTTATCTGGATTTTGTGGCATGCTGTTATTCTGGTAATTACGAAGAGCGAACTTTTGACAGATCAGTTTTAACAGAGCGTATTGAAAAAGCAAAGGACTCTAAAAAGTTAGTGGATGCAACAAAGGAGCAGCTTGTCAGAGAGCAGGAAAGAGCAGCACAGCAGGAGCTGGATCTGAAAAAACTGATAAAGGAAAATGCATCCTTAAAAGAAGAACTTTCTGCCCGCAGACAGGAACAACAGCAGACCTATGTCCCCAAACCACTTGATTTATCTGAATATAAAACGCGGAAGCTTTACATTGATGTAATGCTTATGGATGCGGGGTGGATACAGGGAAAAGACTGGATGAATGAAGTAGAGCTCCGAGGAATGCCTAATAGATCAGAGGTAGGATATGCAGATTATGTGCTCTATGATGATATGCACCGACCGCTGGCACTGATTGAAGCGAAAAGAACGTGTGTAGATGTATCCAAAGGGCGACAGCAGGCAAAATTATATGCGGATTTATTGGAAAAGCAATGTGGAAGAAGACCTGTTATTTTCCTGACCAATGGGTTTGAAACACATATTATCGATGGAAGATATCCGGAAAGAAAATGTGCAGCTATTTATTCAAAGCGTGATCTGGAAAAGTGGTTTAATCTGTTATCCATGCGAACAAGTCTGCGACATGTTGTTGTAGACAAAAATATAGCAGGACGTTACTATCAGGAAGCAGCAATTAAGGCAGTCTGTTCAAATATGGATGAAAAGAACAGAAGAAAAGCACTTTTGGTCATGGCGACAGGATCGGGAAAAACGCGAACAGTAATAGCACTGTGTGCTGTACTGTTAAAAGCCGGATGGATAAAAAATATTTTATTTTTGGCGGATCGTAACTCATTGGTTACACAGGCGAAACGAAGTTTTGTAAATTTATTGCCAAATCTTTCCTGTACAAATTTAGTAGAAGAGAAGGAAAACTATAATGCACATTGCGTATTTTCCACTTATCAGACAATGATGCATTGTATCGATACAGTAAATGACGATGATGGAAAGCTATTCACCTGTGGGCATTTTGATCTTGTAATATGTGATGAAGCGCATAGATCAATTTATAATAAGTACAGAGATATATTCACATATTTTGATGCACCATTGGTAGGGCTTACAGCAACACCGAAAGATGAAATTGATAAGAATACCTATGAAATTTTTGAATTGGAAAATGGTGTTCCCACGTATGGATATGATTTGGCGCAAGCAGTCAAAGATGGATATCTTGTAGACTATGTTTCAGTGGAATCAAAGCTGAAATTTATTGAGGAAGGGATCGTATACGACGAATTATCAGAGGAAGATAAAGAAATATATGAAGACACATTTGAGGATGAGAATGGAAACATTCCTGAAGCGATTGAATCATCAAGACTAAATACATGGATTTTTAACGAGGATACGATCAAGCAGGTTTTAAATGTTTTGATGACAGAGGGACTTAAAATTGAATACGGTCAGAAAATCGGAAAGACCATTATTTTTGCAAAGAATCACGATCATGCAGAAAAAATATGGGAAGTGTTCTGTAAAGAATATCCACATCTTCCGGACTATGCGAAAGTAATTGATAATTACATGACTTATGCACAAAGCGCAATTGATGAATTCTCTGATCCAAAGAAAATGCCACAGATAGCAATTTCTGTAGATATGTTAGATACCGGTATAGATGTTCCACAGGTTTTGAATCTTGTATTTTTTAAAAAGGTTATGAGTAAGGCAAAGTTTTGGCAGATGATCGGTCGTGGAACAAGATTGTGTCCGAGGCTTTTGGATGGAGAGGACAAGCAAAAGTTCTATATTTTTGATTTTTGCGGAAACTTTGAGTTTTTCAGATTAAATAAAGGAAAGGCATCAGCAAGTGAAATTGCATTACAGGGGGCAATTTTTAATTATAAGTTTGAGATAATTTATAAGTTACAGGATATTGCATATCAAGAAGACAGATTGATCGCATATCGAAAAGCATTAGTTTCGCAGGTAAGCGAACAGGTACGGGAGCTGCCTAGAGATAACTTCTCGGTAAAACAGCATTTGAAATATGTGGAATTATATTCTGCAGAGTCAAATTATCAATCATTAACTTATGAGGACACATTGCTGGTACGTGAGGAAGTAGCACCTCTTATATTACCGGGAGGAGAAGATGCAAGTGCTGCAAGATTTGATGCACTTATGTATCGGATCGAACTTGCCTATCTGATAGGAAAGAAAGATACAAGAGCCAGAAGCGATCTCTATAAAAAAGTAAAAGGAGTAGCTGGAGTAGCCAATATTCCGGAGATTCAGGCACAATCAGAGATGATCAATAAAATATTGCATACAGATTATGTGGATCAAGCCGGAATTGATGAATTTGAAGAAATCAGAGAAAAACTGCGAAATTTGATGAAATATATTCAGACAGGAACGATCAAGTATGTGACAAATTTTACAGATGAGCTTTTATCAATAGAATGGAAAGAGTCAGAGCTTGAGAATGATGAACTGAAAAATTACAAAGCAAAAGCTGAATATTATATCAGACAACATCAGGATAATATTGTAATTGCAAAATTAAAAACAAATAAACCTTTAACGAGCTGCGATGTTGCCAGTCTGGAAGAAATTCTTTGGAAAGAAGTTGGTACAAAACAAGACTACGAAAATGAAATCGGTACAAAACCATTGGGTGAATTTGTCCGAGAAATTGTGGGACTTGATATGAATGCTGCTAAGGAGGCTTTTTCCGAATATCTGACTGATACAAGTCTTGACAGCAGGCAGATTTACTTTGTGAATCAGATTGTGGAATATATTATTCATAATGGAATGCTGACGGATTTTTCAGTGCTTCAAGAGTCTCCATTTACAGATCAGGGAAGTGTAGCAGAAATCTTTTCTGATATGTCACTGTGGATGGGTATTAAAAAAGTAATTGATACAATTAATGCCAATGCTGCAGCATAGGCAGACTATAAGAAAAAATGGAGAGAAAGACAGCATCTGGCCGTGCGAATGTAACAGACATATTAGAAGCTCTTAGTGTTTTGAAGATATCCAGCAATTCCCGTACATGGATGTACGGGAAAGGCACATTTGAGCCTGGATGGCGAATATGTGCCGGTTGCGTGGCACTCATATAATGAGATCAAAACACTTAGAGCTTCTTTATGTCTGTTATTTGAGCATGGAAAGATGCTGTCTTTCTCTCTCTAAATAAAATATGGATTACTATAAACAAATATCAACTATGGCAATTCTGCACAAAACACATTTGCTTACATTGTACAAAATCACAATGCTGCACAAAAATGTCCAATTTTGACAGTAAACCAAGAGCTCTTTGACAGAACAAATCCTCCCTCCTTGTTATAATCAGAACATAAATTGCGAGCAGTTAATTGAGAAGGAAAGGAGGAGGAAGATGAGAAAGCAATGTCATAACCCTTACATGCCGCTTTGGGAACATGTACCGGACGGCGAACCCCATGTATTCGGAGACAGATTGTATGTCTTTGGCAGCCATGATCTGGAAAACGGCAATGAGTTCTGCGAACAGGATTACGTCTGCTGGTCGGCTCCGGTAACGGATTTGTCGGACTGGCGCTGTGACGGTGTGATCTATAAAAAAGAACAGGATCCGTACAATCAAGATGCATTGCCGCTGTATGCACCGGATGTTGTAAAAGGACCGGATGGCAGATACTACTTATACTACTGTATCAAGTTTCAGGATTCCATCAACGTGGCGGTCTGCGATACCCCGGCGGGCGAATACCGGTTTTATGGCAGAGTCCATTATGAGGACGACCGTGTGATGGCGGAGAACCAGCCATATGATCCATCCCTGATCTGCACAAAGGACGGTATTTTCCTGTATTTTGGATTTGCTCCCTGTATGATCAATATTCCACGATATAAAGGACAGGACTTAAAAGGCGGAAGCGTTTTACAGCTTGCCGACGATATGCTGACAGTACAAAAAGGACCGGAAGTGATCCTGCCGAGTAAAAACTACGGAAAGGGCACAAGCTTTGAAGGAAATGAGTACTTTGAAGGTCCATCCATCCGTTATATCAACGACAAATATTATCTGGTATATTCTTCTGTCAATACCCATCAGCTCTGTTATGCGGTCAGCGAGAAACCAATGGAAGGCTTTACCTACGGAGGTGTGATCGTAAGCAACGGAGATGTCGGTTATCAGGGCAGAAAAGAAGAAGATAAGCTGATGAGCGTGGGAAACAATCATGGCGGACTTGTTTGTGTAAACGATCAATGGTACATTTTCTATCATCGTCACACTTACTTAAACCAGTACAACAGACAGGCATGTGCGGAAAAAGTTTATTTCAGACCGGACGGCAGTATCCCACAGGTAACGATCACGACAAGCGGTATGAATCCGGAACCGTTATCCGGAAATGCCACATATCCGGCAGTTTACTGCTGTAATCTGACAAACGGACATATGGGGCCGCTT
>ERZ827088.5002-NODE-5002-length-10488-cov-2.274418_pt1 | contig 10488 bp, 6 predicted proteins | sample MGYA00519922_ERZ827088 | MGnify/ENA primary metagenome ERZ827088 (study PRJEB31778, sample SAMEA3449254) | human gut metagenome | biome: human gut; feature: human-associated habitat; material: faeces | place: United Kingdom | collected 2010/2012 ... | reverse complement strand
TTATTCCTGTGGCAAGTATGATAATTCCCACTGCCAGACTGCATGCACCTGTGGAAGACATGGTTTTATAAATTCTTTCGTTCATGGTCATTCCTCCCTGCTCATTTGCTTATTTTGCACCATACTGCGCATAATATGCATCAATAGCATTCTTTAATGTATCATCAATAATTACTTTACCCTTATATTCTTTATTGTAAAGATGCTCAATAACTTCAGCCATGGTAACGATTGCATTTGTTTCAAAGCCATACAGGTCATGTACTTCGTCAAGCGCGCACTTCACACCGCCTTTTCCAACCTCCATACGGTCAAGTGAAACCATCAGTCCAACAATTTCTACATTGGCTGCACCTCTTACCTTCGGCACTGTCTCTTCCATAGATTTTCCGGAAGTAGTAACGTCTTCGATCATAACTACCCGATCTCCGTCCTTCAGTTTGCTTCCAAGAAAACTTCCTTTATCTGCACCATGATCTTTTTCCTCTTTACGGTCAGAGCAGTAACGAATTTCTTTGCCATACAGTTCGCTGAATGCGATCGCTGTAACAACACTGAGTGGAATTCCCTTGTATGCCGGTCCAAACAGCACATCAAAGTCGTCGCCAAAGTTATCGTGGATGGCCTGGGCGTAATACTCGCCCAGCTTCTTGAGCTGATAGCCCGTCACGTAAGCGCCGGCGTTCATAAAGAACGGGGACTGACGGCCGCTCTTGAGCGTAAAGCTGCCGAACTTAAGAACGTCGGACTCAACCATAAACTTGATGAACTCTTGCTTGTAAGCCTCCATGCGGGCTCCTCTCGTAATCGCGTACGTACCTTCCAGTTTAGCGCAGGCGAAGCGTCGATGCGGGCGCGCTTTGGAGCCACGGCATTCTGTAAAGGCTTTGTCGGGGGCAATGGTTTTCCGAACAATGGGGGTGACATCGCAACCCCCCTCATCAAGAATACGGGCGGATTAAAAAAGGGGTACGAGATACCCAAAGCGCGCTGCGCTCGGCCTTTAGGAGGTGTGCCATGGAAGGCAGTCCTAGTCGAAAAACCTGCATGTCGCCCTCGGCACGCCGTGAGGATTCCGCATACGCATAAACGCCACCGGCAGATCGCCAAAACCACCACAAAGGCGCGCTGCACCCTTTGTGGGCTCAAGAGCTTGACGTGAGCGACATCTAGGTTTTTTGAAGCAAATACGACACGTACGCTAACTCCCTTCAACAAGGAGGACCCTATGCTGATGCTCAAAACCGCCACGGTACTCGAAGCTATCTCCAAGCGCCGCCGCACGGCGCGCCCTGCCGCCCACACCGGCCTGTCCAAGAACACTATATTCGCCGCCACCCATAGCGCCGAGGACGCCCTCGTTCTGCTCGATGCCACGGCAAACGGCCTCACCGCCGAGCAGGCAACCGAGCGTCTGGACGCCTCCGGCCCCAACACCATCGAGGCGCCGACCAAGACGCTCGCCCGCCGCATCGCCGATGCGTTCATCGATCCCTTCGCCGGCATCCTCGCCGCGCTCGCGCTGGTCTCGCTCTACATCGACGTGCTCGCCGTGCCCGAGCCGCAGCGCGACCCCTCCACGGTCATCGTCATCGGCATCATGTTGCTGGTATCGGGCGGTATGAAGTTTATCCAAGAAGCCCGCAGCGGCAATGCGGCCGAGGCCCTCAAGGACCTGGTCTCCAACACCTGTACCGCCCTGCGCGACGGCGAGCGCATCGAGATCCCCTTCGACGAGCTCGTCCCCGGCGATGTAATCCGCCTCTCTGCCGGCGACATGGTGCCGGCCGATGCCCGCATCATCACCGCACGCGACCTGTTTGTGATCGAGTCCGCACTCACCGGCGAGAGCGAGGCCGTCGAGAAGACCGCTTCCATCACCGTCGTCGAGGGCACCGACGGCTCCGCGCTGCCACTCTCTGCCTGCAAAAACATCGTCTTTACCGGCACCTCCGTGCAAAACGGCACCGCCATGGCGCTTGTCGTTGCCACCGGCTCGGACACCTACCTGGGCGGCATCGCCAAGATGCTCAACGGGCGCGGCGAGAAGAGCGCGTTTGACCGCGGCGTCTCGAGCGTCTCCATGTTGCTCGTACGCCTCATGCTCGTTATGGCGCCGGCCGTCTTTGCCATCAACGCCGCCACCAAGGGCGACGTCATCGACGCGCTGCTGTTCGCCACGAGCGTGGCCGTGGGCATCACGCCGCAGATGCTCCCCGTCATCGTGACCACGAGCCTGTCGCAGGGCGCCAAAGACCTCGCCCGTCGCCAGGTTATCGTCAAGGAGCTGCCGGCGATCCAAAACCTGGGCGCCATGGACGTCCTGTGCTGCGACAAGACCGGCACCCTCACCGAAGACCGCATCGTGCTCGAGCGCTACCTCAACACCGATGGCAACGAGGACGCACGTGTGCTGCGCCATGCGTTTTTGAACAGCTTCTTCCAGACCGGCCTCAAGAACCTTATCGATCTGGCCGTAATCGACCGTGCCGATGTGACGCCCTCGACCGTCGTACCCGATTCTATGCTGGGCCAGAGCCTGCGCGACCGCTATACCAAGGTCGACGAGGTGCCCTTCGATTTCTCGCGCCGTCGCCTGAGCGTAGTTGTAGCCGACGCCCAGGGCAAAACCCAGATGGTTACCAAGGGAGCTGCCGAGGAAATGCTCGAGACCTGCTCCTTTGTCGAGGCCGACGGCATCGCCCAGCCGCTCACCAAAGACAAGCTCGCCCAGATTCGCAAGCAGGTCGCTGGACTCAACGCCGAGGGCCTACGCGTAATTGCCGTGGCGCAGAAGACCAATCCGCGCTGCGTGGGCGAGTTTGGTATCGCCGACGAGTGCGACATGGTGCTGATGGGCTTTTTGGCCTTCCTCGATCCGCCCAAAGCAAGTGCCGCGGGCGCCGTCGCCACCCTCGAGGCCAAGGGCGTGGCGGTCAAGGTCCTAACCGGCGACAACGACCGCGTCGCCGCCACCGTCTGCGAGCAGATTGGTATCGATGCGAGCAACGTCTTGCTCGGCTCCGAGATCGATGCGCTCGATGACGCCGAACTTGCCGAGCGCGCCGAGAAAACCCACCTCTTCGCCAAGCTCTCGCCACTGCAGAAGGCACGCCTGGTACGCGTCATGCGTGAGCTGCTCGGACATACCGTGGGCTTTATGGGCGATGGCATCAACGACGCCGCCGCCATGCGCGCGAGCGACTGCGGCATCTCGGTCGATTCGGCCGTCGATATTGCCAAGGAATCCGCCGATATCATCTTGCTTCAGAAGGACCTGGGCGTGCTCGAGCGCGGCATCATCGAAGGCCGCCGCACTTACGGCAACCTGCTCAAGTACCTCAAGACCACGGTGAGCTCCAACTTTGGCAATGTGCTGTCCGTGACCGTCGCGAGCCTGTTCTTGCCGTTTTTGCCCATGAGCGCCCTGCAGCTGGTACTGCTGTCGCTGGTCTACGAGATCGCGTGCATCGCGCTGCCGTGGGACACCGTCGATGACGCCTGGACTGCCCGCCCGCGTGCCTGGGACGCCGCGTCCATCAAGGGCTTTATGCTCGAGCTGGGCCCCGTGAGCTCGCTGTTTGACATCGTGACCTTCGCCGCGCTCTTCTTTGTCGTGTGCCCCGCCGCCGTGGACGCAAGCTGGTCCGAGCTTGCCGCCGCGGGCGACGTCGTGGGTATGGCGACCTTTGCTGCGCTCTTCCAGAGCGGCTGGTTTGTCGAGTCCATGTGGTCGCAGACACTCGTGGTCCACATGCTGCGCTCCCCGCATCTGCCGAGCCCGCGCGACCACGCCGCGCCCGCACTGTGCGTTCTTACCGTGCTGGGCCTGGCGCTCGTCACATGGCTGCCGGCAAGCCCCATCGCCGATGCGCTCGGCCTCATGGCACTGCCCGCGAGCTTTTTCGCGCTGCTCGTCGGCATCGTCACCGCCTACATCGCGCTCACTCAGCTGGCAAAGCGCCGCTACATTGCACGCCACGGCGAGCTGCTGTAGCAAGCAGACGGAAAACACCCTGCCAGTTGCCGTTGCCACTACCACAGCTGCCAACGCCGCTGCCGTTGCCTCTGCCGCCGCCGCAGTCTATCCCCCCAGCAGTTGCGGTGAAATAGTTCCTGTTTAAAGCCCCGTGACTTTAATTTAGGGACTATTCCACGGCAACTTATTGGGAGGTTAGCTAGTCCTTGGGTGTCCAGGACCAGAAGAAGTTGATAAGGGCCACACGCGAGGCGGTACCGGCCTTTTTGTTGATCGAGGAAATGTGGCGATAGAGCGTGGAGCGCGAAAGAAAGAGCGTTGTGGCGATGTCCTGAACGCTCTGGTCCGAAACGACCAAGACCTCAAGAATATCGCGCTCGCGCTCTGTAAGCCCAAAGGTGGCGACGAAGGCATCAAGGCGTTCATCGGACGTGAGCTCCGCTGCCTTCACGGGCTCGGGGTCGGAGCATGTGGGCGCAAGATCCCCACCAAGATCGTCGGTGGCAAGCGGCAGTCCGTCCCGCATCGCGGCATCATCGGCCCGTTGCCCCAACTGCCCCAGCAGCGTAATCGCAATGCCCACAAACATCACGAGCGCCGCACCGACCGCAGCCAGCACATTTTGACTCGAGATAATCGCCACCGCCGGCGCCGTCACGAGCATCGAGCACACGTTGTTGACGACGCGACCCATGCACGGCCAAAAATATGACCAGCGCGCATAGAGCGAGACGGCGGCATATTTTGTGGTAAAGAACACCACGAAAAAGCCCGAGCCCAGATAAAAAATGATCGTGGCAGCAAGCTCGTTGCCACCATTGCCGTCGACGATGAGCACAAAGAACGAAAGCGTGGACAGTATGGCGGCACATGTCATGCCGATATTCATATACGAGCGGCCGTGCAGGTCAAATAGTGCGCCAGCGACCAACAAGCTCACGACAAGCAGCAGGCGCGGCCAATCGCCCAAATCGACGGCTCCGACAGCATGCAAGGTCGTGAAGCCCGCGTTGAGAGCGGCGAATACGCTGGAAAGATACGCCGTCGCCACGGTCAGGCGAACTACGGCGCGACGGAATGCCGCCTTTGCCTCGGGATCGTCATGCCACTTGGCGCCATATTCCAGAGCATCTACCGAAAGCCCGGCAGCACTGGGTTCAAAGTTGGGGTCGGACTCGTCGCGCAGCTTGGCGCGTCGGGCACCGTGGAGCAACGCCACCTGCGCGATCGCACAGACGACCAGAACAGCCTGCTGAGGAATACCGACAGGCATCACCATGTGGTTGATCACCTGTACCAGAACGCCCATGGCATAGGAAAGTGCGGCGGCGCGCGCCAGGCAGGGCGTCTGCGCAAAACGCCGCGCAAGATTGGCATGGGCGGTCGATCCGCAATAGCCCAGGGCGCAGCACGCCACCAGACCGCCGGCAATTACTACCTCAAACCGCACTGCCGTAATCATCAGCAGCAACGCCGATACCAACAGCACGCCTGTAATATCGCTCGTCGCATCGATCGTCTGGGGAAGGCGATAGTACAGAAATGGGCGCACGAAAAAGCCAATCACGCTCGCGCCGACAACGATGCTCTCGTAGATGACGACCTCACTCGATGGCACGAACTCGGCCATGCGCACATCAAAGAGATACTCGCACGCCAAAAACGTGAAGAAGAACAGCGCCAGGCATATAATCTCCCGAATGCCCCGACGCAAATATGCGGTTGTGTCTCCAATGCCCCTCATGGTTAACCCCCCAGCCGCTCAATTGTCTGGAATTCCATTTCAATAAAGAACCAATCTCAATATCGAAGCCGAGCTCGAAATGCTGCAAATTTGACCCCAGCCGTTCACATCACGCCGCGATTTTTAGCCGCATGGACCAGAAGGGACACGCGCGACCTCTAGCTCGACAAGGAGTGTCTCCAACTACCACTCATTTAAGTACGTCCCCAATGAGTGGCCGAAGAGTGTCCCCGGCGTCCAATCAAAAAATGGGCCATGTGTCCCAGTTGTGGAGACTCCTTGAGCCGTCTGGGTATCGCGAAGGATCGCGCACTCCCCCATCATCAAAAGTGACACACGCTACCAGTTGATGGGAGGCAGCCATGGGCTTCTTTGACAAGATGTTCGAGAAGAAAGAGTGCGCGATTTGCGGTACCGAGCTGGGACTTCTAGGTAAGACAAAAATCAATGAAGGCTACCTGTGCAAAGAGTGCGCCGGCAAGCTCTCCCCCTACTTTCACGGCTATCGCTCCAGCACCGCGGACGATATCCGTGAGCAACTCGCCTACCGCGAAGCCAACGCCGAGCGCCTGTCTTCGTTCAACCCCACGCGCACGCTTTCTGCCGGGCGCACCAATATTATGCTCGATGAGGACGCGGGCCTGCTGATCATCACCTCGCAGAGCCGCTGGCGCGACGCCAATCCCGACATCATCGAGTTCTCGCAGGTACTCGGCTGCGATATGGATATCGACGAGCAACGCACCGAGATCTATCGCGAGACCGAGGACGGCGAGCGCGAGAGCTACAACCCGCCGCGCTACGACCTGGATTACGACTTTAATCTGACCATCCACGTCAACACGCCGTACTTTACCGAGATCAACCTGCGCGTGAACGACTCCACCATCGATCAGCGCGGCTCCATCGAATACCGCGAGGCCAAGCGCCAGGCAACCGAGGTTCGCGACGCACTGGTGCAGCTGCGCCAGGAGACGCGCGACAGCGTCGTGGCCGCCAAGGCCCCCAAGACCGCGGTGACCTGCCCCTTCTGCGGAGCCACCACCATTCCCGATGCAAGCGGGCGCTGCGAATACTGCGGCGGCGCCATCGGCGCATAGCCTCCGGCAGCGAAAGGACCGATCATGGCCTTCGAGAGCGTCAACTATCAATGCCCCGCGTGTGGCGGCCCCCTTCACTTTGCCAGTGCCGAGCAAAAGCTCGTCTGCGACTACTGCGATTCTCGTTTTGAAGTCGAAGAAGTCGAGGCCCTCTATCGCGAGCGCCAGGACAAGGCAGATGCCAAAGCCGATGCGGCAGCCGCAACGCCCAAGCCTGCTGTCGACGATGCCGTGCAGGAGCTGGCCCAAAACGCCGGCTACATTTGCTCGTCGTGCGGCGCCGAGCTCGTGTCCGACGGCACCGTCGCCGTCACCACCTGCCCGTACTGCGGCAACTCCGCCGTGGCGCCCGGCCAGCTCTCTGGCGACTTCTCGCCCGACCTGGTAATTCCGTTTAAGCTCGGGCACGACGACGTCACGGCCGCACTCAAGGAACACTACAAGGGCAAGATCTTGCTGCCCAAGAGCTTTGTTACCGGCAACCACATCGACGAGGTCCAAGGCGTCTACGTGCCGTTTTGGCTCTACGGCGCGCACGTGGACGGCGAAGTGTACTTTGACGCGACCAACGAGACCGTGACCGAGGAATCCGACCGCACCGTCACGACCACCGACCACTACGATGCCTATCGCAAGGGCAATATCTCGTTTAAGCGCGTGCCCGTCGACGGATCGTCCAAGATGCCCGACGGCCACATGGATGCCATCGAGCCGTTTGACTACGACGCACTGCGCCCGTTCTCGGTCGCATATATGCCCGGCTACATCGCCAACCGTTACGACGAGGACTGCGAGACCTGCAAGGCGCGCGCCGAGCGCCGCATGGAAGAAAGCACGGTCTCGGCCCTGCGCGAGACCGTCGTCGACGAATACGACGATGCCACGGTCGAAAGCAAGCAGCTCGACTACACCTGGGAAGACAGCGACTACGCCCTGTTCCCCGTCTGGATGCTCTCTACCTCGTGGAACGGCAAGAGCTACCTGTTTGCCATGAACGGCCAGACCGGCCGCTTGGTCGGCGAGCTCCCCTGCTCCAAGCCCAAGCTCGCCATCGCCTCGGTGCTGTTCTTTGTGATCGGATTTGTCCTCTCCCAGATTCTCTTTATGGGGGAATACGCCTTCAATCCGGATTACCTCACCTTTGATATCGAGGGCATCCTCATCAACATCATCGCGCCGCTGATCATCGTGATTATCGGAGACGTGCTACTGGTAGGCCAGCTCAAGACAGCCAACGAAGCAACCCATGCCGATGAGTATTGTGGCGAGCTCGACCTGACCGAGAAACACGACACCTTCAGCCACACCGAGACCACCGTTGTCATGAAAGACGACAAGGACGACTAAGCAATCCAACCAATACCACCCGGCCTTTGACGAGAAAGGAAGATCACCATGGGACTCTTGAAAGCTGGATTGGGAGCTGCCGGCGGCGTCATGGCCGACCAGTGGAAGGAATTTATCTACTGCGAATCGATGCCTGCTGACGTCTTGGCCTGCAAGGGCAGCAAGCGCACCGGCGGCCGCAGCTCCAACACGCGCGGCGAGGACAACGTCATCTCCAACGGCTCGGTCATCGCCGTCAACGACGGCCAGGGCATACTCGTGGTGCAAAACGGCAAGATCATCGAAGTCGCGCTGGAGCCCGGTGAGTTCGTCTTCGATACCGGCAGCGAGCCGAGCGTCTTTAGCGGCAACCTGGGCGATTCCATCAAGGAGACCTTCGCCAATATCGGCAGCCGCTTTACCTTTGGCGGCGACGCGGGCAAGGACCAGCGCGTCTACTTCATCAGGAGATCATCGGCAACAAGTACGGCACCGCCTCGCCCGTGCCCTTCCGCGTGGTCGATAACAACATTGGCCTGGACGTCGATATCTCCGTGCGCTGCAACGGCGAGTATTCGTACCGCATCACCAACCCGCTGCTGTTCTACACCAACGTATGCGGCAACGTGACCGATAGCTACACGCGCGACAAGATCGACAGCCAGCTTAAGTCCGAGCTGCTCACCGCCCTGCAGCCCGCCTTTGCCAAGATCTCGGAGATGGGCATCCGCTACAGCGCCATCCCCGGCCACACCACCGAGCTCGCCCGCGCGCTCAACGAGGTCCTCTCTGCCGACTGGCGTGACCTGCGCGGCGTCGAGATCGTAAGCTTTGGCGTCAACTCCATCGCCGCCTCGCAAGAAGACGAGCAGATGATCAAGGACCTGCAGAAAGCCGCGGTCATGCGCGATCCCACCATGGCGGCAGCCAACATCGCCAGCGCCCAGAGCGATGCGATGCGCGCGGCAGCCGCCAACCCCAACGGCGCGATGGCAGGCTTTATGGGCATGGGCATGGCAGGTGGCATGGGCGGCATGAACGCCAGCCAGCTGTTCGCCGCCGGCCAGGCACAGCAGCAGGCCGCCCCGCAGCCGGCTCCGGCTCCCGCCCCCGCACCGGCTCCCGCCGCCGCACCTGCGGCCGGCACGTGGACTTGCAGCTGCGGCGCCACCAACACCGGCAAGTTCTGCTCCGAGTGCGGCAGTCCCGCACCCGCCCCGGCACCGGCAAAGTGGTTCTGCCCCAACTGCGGCAGCGAAAACGGCGGCAAGTTCTGCAGCAACTGCGGAACGCCCCGGCCCTAGCCCCTCTATCTGGTAATTGGCGGGGGATCCGCCACCCCCGCATTTGCTTCTATGGGTTTCGTTCGATGAAGGAGGACACCATGAAGACAACGTTCAAAAAGTCCGTACTTGCATTTCTGACATGCGTCCTGGCGCTCGCCTTTGCCCTGACGGGCTGCAGCGGCGGCGGCAAGGACCCCAAGGCCAACTTCGTCGGCAGCTGGCAGTACTCGGGTGGAACCTTGGATGGCGAAGAGCTCACCGATGAGTACATGGATATGCTCAAGGAGTGGGGCCTCAACTGCGTCCTGATCCTCGACGAGGACGGCACAGGCGTCCTCGATATGTTCCTTGAGGTCGCCGACCTGAAATGGGAAGCCAAGGACGCCACCACCGTAACGATCACCGCCGAAGATGAGTCGCACGATCTGAAGCTCAAGGACGACAAGCTCGTCCTGGAGGTGGACGGCGACAAGCTCATCTTCACCAAGTCCGACAAGGATCTGTCCGGTACGGTGAAGAAGGATCGCGAGAACGCCGAGAAGGAAGAGGAGATCGATGAGGCCGTCGAAGACGACGATGTCCAGAGCGTCGAAATCTCCCCCGCCGTCACCGTCGCCGATGACGATCTGTGCACCATCACCATTACCGAGAAGTTCAAAGACGACTGGGGCGACATCGGCTTTGTCGTCAACATCACCAACAAGAGCGACAAGGACCTAACCTTCTACGCTCCTTCCGGCAAGACAAACGTCAACGGCACCATGAAGGAACCCTGGTTCTCGGCTCACCTGATGCCCGGCACCAACGCCACCGAGGAATTCACGTTCTCGAACGGCGAGCTTGACAGCCTTGACGACCTGGTCAACACGACCATCGGCATCGACGCCTACCTGACCGATTCCTACGAGGACGTCGCTTCCTACACCGCGACCATCGCGTAACGGCACGTAACATCAGCCGCGGATTGGCGGACACATCCGCGCACTTGCCAGGCGGGGCCGCAGGAAATGATCCCGCGGCCCCGCCGCCTTGCGCCGACAGCACCGCTCGCAT
>ERZ827088.5000-NODE-5000-length-10493-cov-3.191033_pt1 | contig 10493 bp, 9 predicted proteins | sample MGYA00519922_ERZ827088 | MGnify/ENA primary metagenome ERZ827088 (study PRJEB31778, sample SAMEA3449254) | human gut metagenome | biome: human gut; feature: human-associated habitat; material: faeces | place: United Kingdom | collected 2010/2012 ... | reverse complement strand
TCACCGGCTTCAACAGGGGTCACAGTGGTCGTATCGTCACCGACCGCATCAGCCATCTCGACGGCATCGGCCCCGGTCACGGCCTCAGGCAGCGGTTCTTCTTCCTCTTCCTGGGCAGTCTCCACAACGGTCTCAGCCTCGGCAGCCACAGCTTCCGCTTCGGCAGGGGCCTCTTCCTCTTCTGCAGGGGATTCTTCCACAGCATCCACGGGAGCCGCATCAGCGCCGGCCGGCTCCTCGCAAATCTCGACAACTTCGGCTTCCGCAGCCTCAGCTTCCGAAGCAATCGCTTCCGAACTGACGCCATCCTGTTCGGGGGCACCCGCTTCTGCAGCGGCATCACCGGAAGCTTCTTCCGGCGCCGCAGCTTCGGCAGTCGCTTCCGCCACGGGCTCCTCGACCGAAGGAATTTCATCTTCCACCACAGCAGCCGGGGATTCTTCCGCTTCGGCGACGGGTCCGCTTTCGGCCTCCACGGAGGGCTCATCCAGAAGCGTCGGCACCTCAGCTTCCGCCACAGGTTCCCCTTCCGCCACGGTGCTCTCGGCTTCTGCCGGAGCTTCGGACGCCGCAGGCTGGTCGGCAGGCGCCACCGTCACGGCAGCCTCGACGCTCCCGCCCTCCTCTGCGGCACCGGCGGCAGGGCCATCGCTTTCAGCGGCGGGCACTTCCACCACGGGCTCATCCGCGACCACGGCTTCAGCTTCCGGCGCCACCTGTTCGACATCCCCGGCAACGGGGGCGGCCTCGTCTTCCGGGGCCTCGTCCGCAGATGCGTCTTCAGCAGGGGCAACGACTTCTTCAGCCGCCGGGACGCTCTCCGGTTCCGGCGTGCTTTCCGGCTCCGCTACGGCGCTCCCGGTATCAGCGGCAGGCTCCTCCGGGGCAACAGACGTTGCGGCCGCTTCCTTCTCGACTGCCGCGGTCTGCGTTTCTTTCGTTTCCTCGGTGCCCCCACCAAAAAACTTTTTTACTGCGGAAAAAAAGCCCATAGTCTCTCCTTATTTCACTGCGGCCCCGCTCAGGGCCTGCAAAACTTCTTCAAGATCAGCCGCACAGGTCTCCACGGCCAGCGCACGCGCCTCACAGCCGGGATCCTCCAGCGCATCGAGCATCTCGCGGGCACTGTCCTCAAGGCGCACAGCCCCCAGGCAGGGCGCTGCGGCAAGCAGCATCCGCCCCAGATGGCACAGCCCTTCCAGCTCATCTTCCGCATACAGGCGCATCATGAGCATGGGCGCATGGGCAAAGGTCTGGCGGAACAGGGCCGCGGTCATATGCCAGCTTGCGGGGTTCCCCTGCTGGAAATGCCTGCCGCGGATGGCATCCACCGGCAGGGCGTCCTCGGGGGCGGCTACATCCTCACCGGAGACGGGCCGCCACTTCCGGTCGTCGGATTTTTCCGGCTCCGGATCGCCCTGCTTGCGCAAAAGCTGCAGCCCCAAAGAATGCAGGCGCCTCAGATCGCCCCAGTGCCAGTACAGCGCCGCCAGAAAGACGCTGAGCAGCAGAGTATTGATGATGAAGCGCCAGGTCTCGCGCTGCATGACCTTGTCCGACCCTTCCTGCACCAGGCGGCGGGCAAGATAGACCTCCACCGTGCCCACGGGCTGCCCTTCCCGGCGCAGCGGGCTCATGCCCTGCACGGTGTTCTCCGTGATCTCGCCGTCCCAGGGCACGGCCTCCCAGTGCGCATTGCGGCGCTGGCCGGAAAAAAGACTGTCCCCCACCTGCACCGTCACGGCGTACAGGCGCTGATCCTCCATGAGCCCCGTCACCAGGGCGTCCGTGGAAACGGCGGTGAGTTCCCCGTGCAGTCCCAGCAGATGGGTGAAACGGCTGGCCACCCGGCCTGCCTCGTTCTGCAGACGATTCTGTGCGGCATCGCGTTCAGCCATGATGTTCCACGCTGCCTGCGCCAGAAAGAGCAATATGGCCAAAAGCCAGCAGGCCAGGGCCACCCAGCGGCGGTATCTGGTCAGGAAAATAAGAACTGACCGCTTCACGAGCGGGAATCTCCTTGCAATTTTGTGCGCAGCTTATGTGCCAGCATACGCGTATCGGCGTCCCCAAGCAGAACGAGGGCGCTCCCCCAGGCACAACATCCGGCCCCGATGGACAGAGCCAGGCCCGCCATGGCGGGCAGCCCGGGCAACAGGACCGGCACGACGGACAGCAGCTCCTGCAACGGGCAGACCATGCCGCACAGGCGCAGGACCACCAGGGCACCTGCGGCTGCCGCGCCCGCGGCCAGCACATGCCGCAGACAGGCCATGCCGTCCAGAAGCGCCGGCGCGGGCAGCAAAGGCCGCAAACGTCGACGCAGCCCCCGCCACAGCCAGACGGTCTGTCCCCACAGGGCCGCACTGGCCGCCGCAGCCGGCAAACAAAAATATATGTCCCTTGCCATACTATGTAACAGCCACGCCCCGCCTGCAAGCGTAAAAACAACGGCAAGCAGCGAGGACAAGGCCGTCAGGCGCACGTCGCCCAGGGCGTTGCAGCCCGCCAGCAGGCAGCGGCTCACCGCGCAGGCGGGCAGGCAGGGCAGGTACGCCCAAAGGGCCAGGGTCACCTGCCGCACCCCCGTGGCATCGAATTCCCCGTGATGCAGCAGGACGTCCACAAGGCAGGGGCCCACGGCCCACAGCCCCGCCGCCGCAGGCAGGGACAAGAGCGTGGCCCAGCGCAAGGCCAGGGCCATGTCCCGCCGGAAGGCGGCAAAATCTTTTTCTCCGGCCAGACGGCTCAAACGCGGCAAACTGGCCATGCCGAGGCAGGCACCGATCAGGCCCAGCGGCAGCTCCAGCAGGCGCTCGGCATAATACAGGCCCGCGATCTGGCTGCCCACCGCCAGCCCCATGGCCGCCAGCATCACCAGCTGCGGCGCGGCGGCCCCCAGCAGGCCCAGGGGCAAGCGCCCCAGGCAGCCCCACAGCTCACGGCCGGAGGGCGCGGCGGCCGGACTCTCCATGGCGGTCGCCGGGAATACATGACGGGCATAGCCCCATTGGGCCAGCCACTGGGCCAGGCCCCCGGCGCTCATGCCCGCGGCCAGTGCCGCCGGTACAACCTCTGTGCCTCCCGCCAGCCAGCCCGCCAGCATGGCGCTGATGACCACCACATTGAAGATGACGGGCGAAAGCGCGGGCAGCCAGAAGACTTCGCGGCAGTGCAACACCGCCATGCCCAGGGCCGCCATCCCCGCCAGCAAAACATAGGGCAGGCAAAGGCGGAGCAGGCTGCTGCCCTCCGCCAAGGCTTCAGGAGAAAGAGCGGGCGCCAGAAAGGCCAGCAATTGCGGCGCTGCCAGCATGCCCAGCAGGACAAGGCCGCCCAGCACCAGCACGAGGCGCCGGAACAGGCCGGAGGCCAGAGCGGGCAGCGGATCCCCCTGGCCTTGCGCCACATCGTGCCGCACCAGCCAGGCCGTGAGCGTCATGGACAAAGAGCCTTCGCCCAGCAGGCGGCGCAGCAGGTGCGGCAGGCGCAGGGCCGCCACCAGGGCATCGGCCACCGGCCCGCAGCCCACCATCCAGGCCATGCCCATGTCGCGCACCAGTCCCAGCAGGCGGGAAAGCAGGGTGAACAACGCCAGCATCCCGGCCGTGCGGGCCATACGGGCACCGCCTGAAGGACGGGGAGCATTGCCGTGCGAAAGGCTCATGGGCATATCCTTAATAAAAAGACGTCCCGGTGCCGGCTGGGACCGGGACCGGGCACGCGGCACATCGAAAAAAGCCTCCGGCAGGAAAAGGCGCCCTGCCGGAGGGAGCTGCGTTACGGTCTGTGCGGATCGCTTTCCGTACGCCAGGCCTGCACAGCGGCCCGGACGGCGGCGTCCTTTTCCTCGGGCATGTCCTTGAACTGCTCGGCAAAGACATGGATGCGCGTACCGCCACGGGGCACGAACAGGCCCTTGACGCGGCACCAGCAGGGTTCGAGCACGGTCCACAGGTCTTCCAGCACCGTGTTGGTGATGGTCTCCATGAAGGACTGATGGTTGCGGAAGGCGAACATGTAGAGCTTGAAGCTCTTGGATTCCACGCACAGCTGGTCCGGGATGTACTCCACGGTGATGGTGCCCATGTCCGGCTGCCCCGTCACCGGGCACAGGGACGTGAACTCGGGGAAGGCGATGCTGATGACGTAGGGACGCTGGGGGTAACGGTTGGGAAAGGATTCCAGCAGCGCCGTACTGGGGCCGCCCTGCAATTCGGGCATCTTGCCGGTCCCCAGCACATGCAGGTGCTGCGTCTGGTCCTGGCTGCGGGTGGTGGACATGAAAACTCCTTTTCTGATCTTGCCGGGCACCGGGAACGGGCCACGGCTGCCGTCCTTGTAACTTATTGTGCTTGCCGCTACAATAGCGGCCGTTATCTGCCGTCCCGGCAGTTTGTGGAGGATGCATGAAACTTTCTGTTGCCTTGCGAGCCTGTTCCGCCGGGGGCCTCATGCCCCTGTCCGTGGCCCGGGTCGCAGGGATGCCCAGCCATCGTCTGGCGTCCCCGCTGGTGCGCCAGTGCCCCTTCATCCCTGTGGGCACCGGCCTGTATGATGCGAACGATGTGGAACTGCTGCGCGTCACGGGCCGCTGCTGGCTGCCCGCCGATGACGGCGGCCACGCCCTGCAATGCCTGATGACCCGCGCTCTGGTGGACCTGCCCGTGGGCGAGATCAGCCTCGAGACGCGGCGCACGGGCCGTGCCCTGGCCTGGGTGACCCTTTCGGACAAGGGCTCCCAGGGCATGCGCGACGATACCAGCGGCCCGGCCATGGCCGCCCTGGTGGCCGATACCCTGCCCCTGTGCCACAGCCAGGGCTTCCTGCTGCCCGATGATGCGGTGCAGCTGCGCGCCCTGCTGGTGGATCTGGCCCTGAACCAGGGCTATGACGTCATCTGCACCAGCGGCGGTACGGGCGTGGGCCCGCGCGACATCTCGCCGCAGGTCACGTCCGCGGTGCTGGACTATCCCCTGCCCGGCTTCAGCATGGCCATGATGCAGGCCAGCCTGGCCAAGACGCCCCATGCGGCCATCTCCCGCGCTGTGGCCGGCGTGCTGGGACAAAGCATCATCATCAACCTGCCCGGCAGCCGCAAAGCTGTCGTGGAGAATCTGGAAGCTGTCCTGCCCGCCCTGCCCCATGCGCTGGACAAGTTGCACGGCGATCCCGCCGACTGTGGAGGTTAATCCCTGATGAAACTGCCCAAATTCACTCTTCCCCGTTTTTCCCTGCCTTCCTGCCGGCCGGGGGCGCTGTGCGGACGTTTTTCCGTCCGCGGCTTCGTCTCCTTCTGCCGCATGATCCGCATCGAGCACTCCATCTTCGCCCTGCCCTACGCCTGGGCCGGTTCGGTCATGGCCGCCGGCGGCATGCCGCCGTGGGACAAGCTCGTCCTGCTGACCATCGCCATGGTGGGCGTGCGTTCCTTCGCCATGGGCATCAACCGTATCTTCGACCTGCCCTTTGACCGCGAGAACCCCCGCACCGCCAACCGCCATCTGGTCACCGGCGAGATCAGCGTGCGCCAGGCCTGGATCTTCTCCCTGGTCATGGCGGCCATCTTCGTGCTGGCCTGTGCGGCCATCAACACGGTCTGTCTCATCCTCTCGGTGCCTGCCCTGCTCTTTGCCGCCGTCTACAGCCTGACCAAGCGTTTCTCGGCCGTCTGCCACTTCTGGCTGGGGGCCACCCTTGGCCTGGCGCCGCTGGCCGGGGCCTTGGCCGTGAATCCCGAGGGCCTGGCCATGGGGCCCATCATGCTCTTCTTTGCCGTGACCTTCTGGGTGGGCGCCTTCGACATCTACTATTCCTTCCAGGACTATGATTTCGACGTGGCCTTCCGCCTTTGCTCCGTGCCCTCGGTCTACGGCCCGGACACCGCGCTGGCCATCGCCGGTTTTTCCCATGCCGTCACGTCCATCTTCCTGTTCCTGACCGGTATCGCCGCCGGTCTGGCCTGGCCCTGGTATGTGCTCTGGGCCGGTGTGTCCGCCATCCTGTTCTGGGAACATCATCTGATGCGTCCGCAGGACCTCAGCCGCGTGAACATGGTCTTCTTCACCCTCAACGGCATCATCTCGCCGCTGGTGCTGGTGGGCGTCATCCTGGGAGTGGTGCTCTAAGATGCCGCGCAAGAAACAGTATCAGTGGGATGTGGAGACCAACGGGCAGGAAGCCCCCGAACAGCTCAGCCGCTCGGCCAAAAAGCGCCAGAGCTCGGCCCTGCAGGATCTGGGCGCCGAGCTGACCAAGCTGCCCGTCAACGAACTGGACAGGCTGCCCCTGACGCCCGATCTGCTGGAGGCCCTGCGCCTCTATACCCGCATCAGCAACCGTGAAGGCAAGCGCCGTCAGCTGCAGTTCATAGGCCGCCTCATGCGCGAGGTGGACGCCGGGCCGCTGGCCGAAGCCATCGAGGCACGCAAGAACGGCCAGCAGGCCGATGCCGCCCGTCTGCACCTGGCCGAACAGTGGCGGGAAAAGCTGCTCTCCGCTGCCGAGGCGGACATGGAGGATCTTCTGGCGGCCTTCCCCTGGCCCGATGCCGAAGCCGCGGGACGCCCGGAGCTGGAAAAACTGCTGGCCTTTGTCGATGACGATGCGGTGCTCAGCGAGCTGACCGCCGTGAAAAAGGCCAACAAGGAAGCGCTGGCAGACTGGCTGCTGCACACCCAGAAGGTGCGCGTGAACACCGATGCAGTGTTCGATATCCAGTCCAAGCGCCTGCATGAGTACAAGCGCCAGCAGCTCAACCTGTTGTACCTCATCCACCAGTACTACGAGATCAAGGCAGGACACCTGCCCGCTGTGCCGCTGGTGAGCATCTTCGGCGCAAAAGCCGCTCCCGCCTACACCATTGCCAAAGACATCATCCATGCGCTGCTGACCCTCTCCAAGGTCATTGCCGCAGACCCGGAGGTGTCCAAGTGGCTGCAGGTGGTGTTCGTGGAAAACTACAACGTCACCGCCGCCGAAAAGCTGATCCCTGCCTGCGACCTGTCTGAGCAGATCAGCCTTGCCTCCAAGGAAGCCTCCGGCACCGGCAACATGAAGTTTATGCTGAACGGTGCGCTGACGCTGGGCACCATGGATGGAGCCAACGTGGAGATCAGCCAGCAGGTGGGCGAGGAGAACATCTATATCTTCGGCCAGACCTCCGATCAGGTTATCCACCGCTACGCCGTGGGCGATTACGACCCCGCCCAGTGGGTGGAGGGCGATGCCAACATCCGCCGCGCCATCAGCTTCCTCACCGGCCCGGAGATGCTGGCCGCCGGCCATGCCGAAAACCTGACCCGCCTGCATGATGAGCTGATCCATAAGGACTGGTTCCAGACCCTGCCGGACTTCAACGCCTACGTTGTGCGCAAGGGACAGGCCCTCAGCGATTACGCCTGCGACCCCACGGGCTGGCGGCGTAAGTGCCTTGTGAACATTGCCAAGGCTGGCATGTTCTCCTCTGACCGCACCATTGCCGAGTACGACCGCGATATCTGGCATCTGGGCAAATAATCTTTTTTGAACCTGCGTTTCTCCTTTATTTTCTCATAGGCTGCTGCACAAAGCTGTGCGGCAGCTTTTTTGTTTCCGTGCCAACAAGAAACGCCGCTGCACAGCCGTGCAGCGGCGTTTGATTCAGTTGATGAAAACCGGAACAGAAGCGGGATTAGTCCTCGCTCGCCTCTTCTTCCTCGTCATCCTCATCCGTATCACGCGGCTTATAGAAGATGCCGCTCAGGAAGATGCTGACAAAGTACAGCAGCACCATGGGGAAAGCCACCATGCACTGGGACACGATGTCCGGCGGGGTGACCACAGCGGCGATGAAGAAGATGACCACGATGGCCACGCCGCGCACCTGCTTGAGGATCTGCGGGTTGATGATGCCCATCTTGGAAAGGATGATGGTGATCAGCGGCATCTCGAACACGCAGCCAAAGATGATGAACATGGTCAGGCAGAGATTGACGTAGCTCTCGATACTGGTGGTGGTCTGGATGTACTCAGCACCCTCGATGCCAGTGCTGAGGAACCGCAGCATGAACGGCATCATGAGCTTATAGGCGAACAGCACGCCCACGCAGAACAGGATCAGACCCAGCAGCATGACCAGCTTGAAAAAGGTGCTCTCGCTCTTTTTCAGACCCGGCTTTGCAAAGGCGTAGATGTTGTAAAAGGCCACAGGCACCGTTACCACCACACCGGCCAGAATGGACACCCGGAAATACTGCATCAGTTTTTCCTGCGGGGCAATGGACACGAACTGGTAATAGTCGCGGCCCATGGCAGTAAGCAGATCGATCAGACGGTCTGCATACGCCAGCGAGACCACTACGCCCACCACAAACACCACCGCGCAGATGATGAGCCGGTTCCGCAGTTCTTTCAGATGGCCGGTCAGCGTCATGCTGCCGTCCTCTGCCATGACTTCGGCTTTCTTTTTGCGCTTTTTGTTTGTAGCCACAATTACTCCTCGTCTTCGTCCTTCTTATCAGCCTTCTTTACAGTCTCCTCGGACTGCTCGGCGTCCTCGTCCTCCATGCCCTTCTTGAAGCCATTGATGGTCTTACCGAACATCTTGCCCAGCTTCGGCAGGTTCTTGGGTCCAAAGATCAGCAGAACGACAACCAGAATGATCAGCAGCTCATTAGTACCAATACGCATAATAAATATCTCCTTTTTCTTGCCGCGCCGCGTGGCGGGCGTATTACAGAATGTATCTGGCAACCGCGGGCGCGGGTGCATCCATAAATAAGTAGGGGCGCTTACACCTTTGCTTCCTCAGCGGGTGCAGCTTCGGCAGCCTCTTCGGCTGCAGCAGGGGCTTCCTGCACAGGCTCAGCCACCGGCTCAGCGGCGGGCTGTGCGGCCTCGGCAGCGGCCTGCTCCGGCTTTTCAGCGGGAGCCTCCACAGTTTCAGCAGTGTCAGCCGGGGCGGTCTCGGCAGTTTCAGCCGGGGCTTCGGCGGGCTGCTCGGGCAGTTCCTCCACAGCATCCTCGGTCAGGTCGGTGACCTCCTCGGTCTCAGCCTGCTTCTTGGCGGCTTCCTCTTTGCTGGTCTTGCCAATGCCGGTAAAGCTCTTGGTCACGTCCCGCATACTGCTGTCGATATCCTTCTTGATATCGGTCAGGGGGGCAACAGCTTCTTTCAGGGGTGCCTGAATCTCGTTCAGCGGCTCCACCACGTTTTTCTGAATCTCTTCAGAAGCAGCGCCGGTGTATTTTTTCAGCTCGCGGAGCATCTTGCCGATCTTCTTTGCGTAGACAGGCAGCTGGTCCGGGCCGATGAACACAAACGCCACGATGACGATGACGATAAGTTCCCAAAAACCAATTTTCATAAGTAACGTTTCCTTTCCTGTACCAAGGGCATTTCCAAGACCGCCGCACACCACAGCAGTCTGCGCGTTTTTGCCCTTTTTGGCGGGGGTTCGGCGCACTGCGCGCCTTTGTTGCCCTATGTATACCGAAAAGTGGTGTACTGAATGTTAATATATTATTAATATTTTATGAACGAGTGCCTATTCAGCCTGTTTTATTTAACAAAGTGCATTTTCACCATTTGTTATTACAGTTTGGATAGGATGCAACAGCGTCCTCAGGTCTGCACGCCCTCGAACTGGCTATTGTAGAGTTTGGCGTAGAAGCCGCCCTGCGCCAGCAGCTGGTCGTGGCTGCCCTGCTCCACGATGTGGCCGTCCTTCATCACAAGGATGACGTCTGCCTCCCGGATGGTGGAAAGGCGGTGTGCCACGATAAAGCTGGTGCGCCCCTGCATCATGCGGGCAAAGGCCTTCTGGATGCGCACCTCGGTGCGGGTATCAATGGAGGATGTGGCTTCGTCCAGAATCAGCATGGGCGGCAGGCAGAGCATCACGCGGGCGATGCAGAGCAGCTGCTTTTGTCCCTGACTGATGTTGCCGCCGTCCTCTGCAATGACGGTATCATAACCCTTGGGCAGGCGGCGGATAAAGCTGTGGGCGTGGGCGGCCTTGGCGGCGGCGATCACCTCGTCCATGGTGGCGTCCGGCTTGCCGTAGGCAATGTTCTCCCGCACCGTACCGGCACGCAGCCAAGTGTCCTGCAGCACCATGCCGTAGCTGCCGCGCAGGGAAGCGCGGGTCACATCCCGGATATCGGTGCCGGACACCCTGATGCTGCCGTTGTTTACATCATAAAACCGCATAAGCAGATTGATGAGGGTGGTCTTGCCGCAGCCGGTGGGGCCTACGATGGCGATGCGCTGACCGGGCTGCACGTCCAGCGAAAGCCCTTCGATGAGCGGGCGGTCGGGCAGATAGCGGAAGGACACGTCCTGTAACTGCACATGGCCGTCCGGCTGCAATGCGGCGGCGTTTTCGGCCTCCGGCACCTGATCTTCGGCGTCCAGCAGTTCAAACACCCGGGCGGCGCAGGCCAGTGCATTCTGTAACTCGGTGACCACGCCGGAGATCTCGTTGAAGGGCTTGGTGTACTGGTTGGCGTAG
>ERZ827088.4998-NODE-4998-length-10495-cov-10.161398_pt1 | contig 10495 bp, 8 predicted proteins | sample MGYA00519922_ERZ827088 | MGnify/ENA primary metagenome ERZ827088 (study PRJEB31778, sample SAMEA3449254) | human gut metagenome | biome: human gut; feature: human-associated habitat; material: faeces | place: United Kingdom | collected 2010/2012 ... | reverse complement strand
ACATCTCCGACCGCATCGCCGTCATCCACAAGGGCGACATCGTGGAGCTGGCCGATGCCGAAGAGCTGGTGACGCACGCCATCCACCCCTACACCCGGAGTCTGCTGTCGGCCATCCCGATGCCCAGCCCCCGCCGCGAGCGGCAGAAAAAGCTGCTGGTCTACGACCCCGCCATCCACGACTACTCCGCCGAGGCTCCCCAGTGGCGAGAGCTGCGGCCCCGTCACTGGGTGCTCTGCAGTGCCGCCGAGGCCGAGGCATGGTGCCGCGAATTGTAAACTTTTTCTTGCCTTTTCCTCATTGTTCTTCCCCTGTTTATTGACTTTTGTCCCCCGCTCTACTACAATAGCAGGAGTGGCATTGGAACAAAACAGAAGACCCGCCCCTTCCGGGGCCTACAAACATAAAGGAATGAGGAATTGATGATGACGCAGGATCCCATTTACGCATCTCAGGCTCGGCCTTGGCTCAAATATTACGACCAGAAGTACATTGAGCAGACCATTCCCACCGTCTCGGCATTCGAATATGTCTGCCAGCGGAACAAAAACCATCTGAACGACACCGCGCTGGATTACTACGGCCGGAAGTTCACCTATGCTGACCTCATCGTCAACGTCAAGAAGACTGCCGCCGCCCTGCGGGGCGTCGGCGTCCAGAAGGGCGACATCATAACGGTGGTGAGCGTCATGACCCCCGAGGTCATCGCCTTGTTCTATGCAGCAGACATGATCGGCGCCACCCTGAACCTCGTAGACCCCCGCTACAGCGTCGAGGGCATCCACGAGTACATCGAGGAGGTGGACTCCCATCTTCTGGTCTGCCTGAACGTCGTGTACGAGCGCTGCCGTCAGGCCGCCAAGCGCACCAACGTGGAAAAGGTCATCGTCCTCTCTCCGGCCGACTCCCTGCCCCCGGTGATGGCCGTGGGCTATAGGCTGACCACCCCCGACAAGAACAAGTACGCCTCCAACGCCATCCGCTGGAAGCAGTTCATCGCAAACGGCAAGAACCAGAGCACCGCTGCCGAGCCTTACGACCCCGACCATGCCTGTGTCGTGGTCCACACCGGCGGCACCACCGGCTCTCCCAAGGGCGTCATGCTCACCGACAACAGCTTCAACGCCATCGCGCAGCAGTTCCGCGCCTACGATAAGCTGTTCCACCGGGGCCAGAAGCTCATGAATATCATGCCCCCCTTCATCGCCTATGGCTACGCCTGCGGCGTCCATCTGCCGCTGGTGCTGGGCTTCACGGTCATCATCATCCCCAACCTCGACCCGGCCAAGCTGGGCAGTCTGGTGCTCAAGTACAAGCCCGAGCATATGTTCGGCGTGCCTGCCCACTACCAGCAGCTGGCCGCTGACCCCAAGCTGCGGGATAAGGACCTCTCCTTCATCCTCAACTACGCCGCCGGCGGCGACGCCATCGCCCGGGGCGCAGAGCAGACCGTCAACGACTTCCTCGCCGCCCATGGCGTCCGCTACCCGATCGCCAAGGGCTACGGCATGACCGAGGTGGCCTCCGCTGCCACCGTCGCCGCCGGCACGAACAACAAGCTGGGCAGCGTCGGCATCCCGATGGTCAACACCCTCGTCGCCGCCTTCGAGCCGGGCACGGACAAGGAGCTGCCCATCGGCGAGCGGGGTGAGCTGTGCATCTCCGGCCCCACCACCATGAAGGGCTACTACAACAAGCCCGACGAGACGGACATGATCCTCCGCCGCCACCCCGATGGCCGCATCTGGGTGCACACCGGCGACATCGGCTATCTGGATGAGGATGGCTTCGTCTTCCTCGACTCCCGCATCAAGCGCCTCATCATCCGCCACGACGGCTTCAAGGTCTTCCCCTCTATGATCGAAAACGTCATCAGCCGCCACCCGGCTGTCCATCAGTGCTCTGTGGTGGGCTGCGCCGACAAGGATCATGTGCAGGGCCGTCTGCCCTTCGTCTACGTCGTGCTCAAACCTGACACCACGGCCAAGAAAAAGCAGGTGGTGCGGGAGCTGGAGCGGATGTGCGCCGAGGAGCTGCCCGAATATGTCCAGCCCGTGGCCTACAAGTTCATCCCTGAGATGCCGATGACCCCTGTGGGCAAGATCGATTACCGTCAGCTCGAGGCCGACATCTCTCCCCGCGACTATTGATCTCACGAAAGGATTTTTCTGCCATGAACAAGCGTTTTGCAAGTCTGGCCGTCTCCGCCCTGCTGCTGGTGTCGATGTTCAGCGTCCCCGCACTGGCTGAGGGCGCTGACGCAGCCGCCGATACCGCTGCCGCCAGCGATGACCACGTTATCGTTACCCTGAATCCGGAAGCTGCCCTGCAGCCCGAGACCCCGGCAGACGCCGAGGCCTCTGCCACCGAGACGGCCAAGGCCGACCCGGATCCCTCTGCAGCCGAAGCTGCGGTCTCTGAAGAAAAAGAGGATAAGCAGCTCACCTACGTCGCACTGGGCGACAGCATTTGCGCCGGCGTCGGTCTGGCCGATGTCCAGTACAGCGCACGCGCTGGCTACAGCGTCGATATGGCCCCCAACTTCAAAGGCTACTCCCCCAACTGCTACGTCGGCAAGGTGGCGGAGACGCTCGGCCTCGACCGTGACCACGCCGTCAACCTCGGTCTGCCGGCCCTGACGGCCCCCGACCTCGCGGATATGATCCAGTATGGCAAGATGCCGCAGATGAATATGGCCTCCGGCTGCGAGTACAACTACCCGGAGTTTCAGGATTACATCCGCAAGGCCGACGTCATCTCGGTCCAGATCGGCTCCAATGACGCCTTCGTCCCCTGCATCGTGGGTCTGGGCAACGCCACCAACTGGAAGAGCGAGAAGCTGGCCGCCACCATTCTGGCCGGTGATCTGCGCAGCGAAGGCTCCGGTTCCACCATGTCCACTATCTACCGCAGCATCAAGGACATGAAGCTGACCAAGGCAGAGACGAACGCCACATGGAACCTCTTCTTCTCCGGCATGAGCAAGATCTGCGACGAGACTTACCCCAAGACCTCCGCCGCCCTCATCTCCATCGTGCAGGAGATCCGCAAGCTGAACCCGGACGCGCAGATCATTCTCATCGGCTACACCAACCCCGTGCCCCTCATCCCGTGCTGGCGCAGCTACTTCAACAAGCTGAACAAGTTTGAGAAGCAGATCGCAAAGACTTACGACCTGACCTATGTGGCCATCCCCAACACCGAGACCACCCTTGACGTGCATCCCACCATCAAGGGCCACGCCTACATCGCAAACAAGCTCGTGAACGCCATCGAGAATCCGTAACGACCGATAACGCAAAGCCCCCGCTTCCAGCCGGAAGCGGGGGCTTTTTTGGTGCACAGGGGGATCATGCAGCCAGAGCTTTTTTGATGTTTTCGAGGACGGTGTCGCTGTCCTCGCAGCAGACCATGACCACCTCGCCGGTGGGGACGGTCACGACCCGGGCTGCGCAGGCGATCTCGTACTGGTCCTCCAGATACCGCTCCATCGCCTTCTGCTGGCTCTGGACGTAGGCATCCATCGCATCGACGACGTCCTGCGTCCTGCCCTCTGCGGGCTTGACGATGGCCACGCCGTAGACGCTGACCATCATGCCGGAGACGGAGGCGGCAAAGTCGTCGTACATACCGTCCTCGAGGCCCAGCAGGGGCATCATCATGTTGGCCACCTCATCGGAGAGCTGGTCAGCCTCGTATTCGGCGCTGTAGCCGTACTGGGCGGTGAACTTGCTGTCTTCTCCCTTGGTGAAAATCATCAGATACTCGTTGTCCTCGTCACTGCGGGCGTCGTGGAGGATCTGGGTATAGTCCTTCTTTGCGGCCGCAGAAGAGCTGCCGGACGTGCCGCAGCCCACCAGAGCCAGCATCAGGATGCCGGCCATCAGACAAGCAATGATACGTTTCATATTCAGTTTTATCCTTTCGTTCGCAGGGTGGAATTTTTCGGTGCACAGCGATAGTATTTGATGTTTCAGCGCTGCTATTCGATAAACGTCCCACAGCGGGCGAAAATTGCACCGCAGATGTAACAGTTCTGTGAACTCAGAGCATCATGGCCTCAAGGTCGCCATGGTTCACGGGCGTCGAGAGGATGATCTGGGTGCTGGTCGTTCCCAGTTTCTGGAACTGCAAGATCAAGTGCTCCAGCTGGGGCATACTGCCGCAGCTCACCTTGATGAGGAAGGTGTAAGCGCCCGTGACGTGGTAGCACTGCAGCACCTCCTTGCTGTTCTGCATCAGCTCCACCAGCTCGTCGCGCTGGGACGGGGCCACCGACAGGCTGATGAGGGCGTCCACATAGACCCGGTCGGCGGGGCGGTTGAGCATCACGGTGTAGCCGCTGATGATGCCGTCTGTTTCCAGCTTATGGATGCGGCTGGAGACGGCGGGGCTGGTCAGTGCCACCTTTTCGGCGATCTCCTTCACCGGCATACGGGCATTCTTTGCGAGGAGGGCGAGAATCTTGCGGTCCAAATCGTCCATGGGAAAAGTACTCCTTTTGAAATATGTTACATTATCCAAAATTTTTCGAAAGTAAAGTTTTATTGTTGTAGCAATAGCACAACCCGCGCAAAAGTCAGTTTTCGTTTTGCCGTCTTTAATTATATAAAGTTTTGGTCAAAAAGTAAAGTGTTAAATTAAAGCAAAACCAAAATTTTGCATTTGACAAGAAAATAAATTCGGGTATAATACATACTGCAAGGCAACGCCTCAGAGTTTCCGCTGTGCCGCCGGTCTTCCGGTGTTCGGGCACGACACGCTGCCGTCCAATGATGCGATTCACCACTTTATATACTTTCCCACCCCTCTATACACAAAAACCCGCTGCCAGGCGGGTTTTTGTGTTTTCTATGCCTTTTTCCTCCCTGCCAAAGCCTCTCCCTTTGGGAGAGGTGGCTGCGAAGCAGACGGAGAGGGCAGGCCCGGTATGAAAAAGCCGCTGCATAGCGATGGGCAGACTCTTTGCAAGAGCGATACCATCGTCGCCTTTGTGCCCTTTGTCAGCGCCCTTGCCCTCTCAGGCGCTGCGCGCCAGCTCTCCCAAGGGGAGAGCCGTATCAACTGCATCTCCCATACCAAAGGCCCCCACCCGGTGCTGCCGGGTGGGGGCCTTTGGCGATTGATACCTGAAAAAGAAGAGGATGGCTTTTCGTTACTCCTCGGTGCGGTTTTTCTTGAGCAGGCTCAGGATGACCGCGCCCACGACGCTGCCGATGGCCAGAGCCACACAGTACATCACCGCATGGTCCACCACCGGGAAGACGAAGATGCCGCCATGAGGAGCGCGGAGGGCGCAGCCGAAGGTCATGGACAGGGCACCGGAGAGGGCTGCACCGATGACGCAGCTGGGCAGGACGCGCAGGGGGTCGGCAGCGGCGTAGGGGATCGCACCCTCCGTGACGAAGCAGAGGCCCATGACGTAGTTCACGATGCCGTTGCGGCGCTCATCGGCCGTCCACTTCTTGGGGCAGAAGGTGGTGGAGAGGGCGATGGCGATGGGAGGCACCATGCCGCCCACCATAACAGCGGCCATGACCTCATAGTTGCCGGAGGCGAGGGCTGCGGTGCCGAAGACGTAAGCTGCTTTGTTGAAGGGGCCGCCCATGTCGATGCTCATCATACCGGCCACGATCGCGCCCAGCAGGACCTTGGAGGTGCCGCCCATGGCGTTCAGCCAGTTGGTCACAGCGGTGTTGATCATGCCCATGACGGGGTTGATGCCGCACATGACCGCGCCCACAATGAGGATGCCGCCCAGCGGGTAGATGAGCATGGGACGGATGCCGTTGAGGCTGGCGGGGAGCTTCTCGGTGATCTTTTTGAGGAACTCCACCACATAACCGGCCACAAAGCCGGCCAGCAGGGCGGCGAGGAAGCCGCCGGAGACGCCGGTGGTCTCACCGGCAGCGATGCCGGCGAAGTTGGTGCCGTTCATGGCCAGCACGCCGCCTGCGAAGCCGACGGCCAGACCCGGACGGTCGGCAATGGACATGGCGATGAAGCCCGCCAGAATGGGAAGCATATAGCTGAAGGCTGCGCTGCCCACCGTCTTGAAGAAGGCGGCCAGCGGGGTGTTCATGCCGAAGTTGGCGGGGTCGATGCTGTAATCGTCCAGCAGGAAGGCCAGCGCGATCATGATACCGCCGCCCACCACGAAGGGCAGCATATGGGAGACGCCGTTCATCAGGTTCTTGTAGAGGCTGCGGCCGAAGCTGTCGGTGGCAGAGGCGTCCTCTGCGGCCTGTGCGCCGCCCTCTGCGTGGAAAGCGGGGACTTCGCCGGAGGTGATCTTCCGGATAAGCTCCTCGGGCTTGTGGATGCCGTCATCCACCCGGGTGAAGAGGACGGGCTTGCCGTCGAAGCGGGCCGTCTCGATCTTCTTTTCCGCCGCCACGATGATGCCGTCGCAGTTGGCGATCTCGTCCTTGGTCAGGATGTTCTTTGCGCCGTCGGAGCCGTTGGTCTCCACCTTGATGGGCACGCCCATCTTTGCACCAGCCTTGTTCAGGGCCTCAGCGGCCATGTAGGTGTGGGCGATGCCGTTGACGCAGGCGGTGACAGCCAGCACCCGGTAGCCCACATTGACCTCCTGATCGGTGAAGCTCTCATCGCCGAACTGCTCTTCCTCCTGCGCGTCGATGGCGGCGAGGAAGTCCGCCGGGGTCTTGGCGGTGCGCAGCTTCTCCACGAAGTCCTCATTCATGAGCATCTGCATCATGCGGGCCAGCATATCGACGTGGAGGCTGCCATTCTGGGGCGCTGCGATGGCGAACAGCAGGTCGGTCTTGCCGTCGTCCTCGGCGTTGTACTGCACCGGGGTGCTCAGGCGGAGGGCCGCGAGGCTGGGCCGGGTGACGCAGTCGCACTTGGCGTGGGGGACGGTGATGCCGTTATCCACATAGGTCGAGCCTTCGTCTTCGCGGGCGTAGAGGCCCTTTTTGTAGGCCTCCTTGTCCTTGATATTGCCATGGGTCGCCTGCAGTTCCACCAGACGGTCGATGATCTGGCTGCGGTCCTGCTGGGCCTCGTCCAGTGCGATGGACTGTGCCGTAAACAATTCCGTGATTCGCATAGTGTTCTCCTCCTTCTATCTCTTAAATCGTCGCCAACAGGGCGTCAATCATTTCCTTCTTTGCCAGCCCGAGGCTGAATGCGGTGGCGCTGCCGCAGGCAGTGCCCAGCCGGAGAGCCTCCCGATAGCTGCCGCTGCGCAGGTAGCCCGCCACAAAGCCGGCCACCATGCTGTCGCCTGCACCCACGCTGTTGACCACCCTGCCCTTGGGGGTGCCGATGCGGTGGACTTCGCCCTTCTCGTCCAGCAGGAGCGCGCCATCCCCGGCCATGCTCACCAGCACGTTCCGTGCGCCCTTTTCCTGTAAGGTGCGGGCAGCAGCGGTGATGTCGGCGTCGGTGGTGAGGGTGCGCCCCACGATCTCGCCCAGCTCGTGGTTGTTGGGCTTGATGAGGAAGGGGTGATACTGCAATACGTTCACCAGCAGGTCGCGGGTGGCGTCCACCACCGTGTGGACGCCGTGGCCTTCCAGACGGGCCAGCAGACGCTCGTAGGTGGTCTGGGGCAGGCTGGACGGGATGCTCCCCGCCAGAATGAGGATGTCGCCCTCGGCCAGCTTATCGAGCTGTGCTTCCAGCTGCTCCATGGCGCTCTCGGGGATGTCCGGGCCTGCGCCGTTCAGCTCAGTCTCCTGCCCCGCCTTTATCTTGACGTTGATGCGGGTCATTCCCTGCTCGAGGTGGATAAAATCGGTGGTGATGCCCTGCGCGGCCAGACCCCGCTCGAGCCACGCACCCGTCTCACCAGCCACAAAGCCCAGCGCCGTGTTCCGGCAGCCCAGCTCGGCCAGCACACCGGACACGTTGATGCCCTTGCCGCCCAGCACGCAGTCCTCGCCTTTGGCGCGGTTCACCTCGCCCACTTCCAGCGGTGTGTCCAGCCGCACGACGTAGTCGATAGCCGGGTTGAATGTCACGGTATAGATCATTCTGTTGCCTCCTTTACCAGAGTGAATTGTCTGTATTTCGGATTCGGACAATGATTCGTCAGGATAGCGCCGCCGGACAGCTCGGCGATGACCGCCGGGTAGATGCGGGCGAACTTCGAGTCATCCACGAGGAACCAGGCTTCTCTCGCCCGGCGCACGACCGTGGCCTTGACAGCCGCTTCCTCGGGGTCAGGGGTCGTGAATCCTGCGTCCAGCGCCACGCCGTTTGCCCCCAGGAACGCTTTCGTGAAGTTGTACTGCTGCAGGCTGTGGAGGGCCGCAGCTCCGATGATGGCCTCCGTCTCGGGCCGCAGCAGACCGCCCACCAGAAAGACCTTGCAGCTCTTCTGGGCCAGCAGACGGGCGTGAGCGACGCCGTTGGTGACGTACCGGGCGTCCAGCGCCGGGCCGCTCAGCTCCCGGACCAGCGCCAGCGTGGTGCTGCCGGCGTCCAGAAAGACGAAATCCTCTGCGGTGATGAGGGCCGCCGCCGCCTTTGCGATGCACTTTTTCTGGACAACGGCCAGCGCTTCCTTTGCGGCCATCGTCGGCTCGTCGGCGAGGAACTGGCTGTCCGGCAGGGTCGCGCCGCCGTGTACCTTGTTCACCTTGCCCATCCTGTCCAGCTCGTTCAAATCGCGGCGGATGGTGGACTCGCTGGCATCCAGCGCCTCGCAGAGTTCCTGCACCGTCGCGGTGCGCTGCTGGCTCAGCAGCTTCATGATGCGGGAAAGCCGCTCCTCTGCCAACATCTTCATCCCTCCTGTTGCACGTTTCTGCTTGTGTTTGAATTGTTTTGGCTGTTTCTGTCTGTATTATAGCAAATTTTCCGTCAGAATCAATCACTTTCCGTCAGTTTATCTGCCAAAATATTTCCGTCAAAATCATGCATTCTGCACAAGAAGTGGGATACAACCCATAAAAGAGCACAAAAAATCCGCTCCGGAGCGGTCAGCTTCGGGGCGGATGACGGTTTTGTGGTTTGATTTGACCGTTTTTGACGGTTTTGGTTTTGCCGGAAATGATTTTTCCTTCCGGGTCGGATGCGATTTAGGCGTCCGAACGGGCGTAAGCGTTCTTCATGCCGCTGCTCAGCTCGAAGAGGACCTTATCCAGCGTATCGGAAGCCCGCTTCTTCAGCTCGGCAGCGATGGCGGTGTTGGCCTCCTCCCGCAGGGCGGCGCGCTGGCTTTCCTCGGCAGAAGCGATTTTCTTATCGTACTGGTTCAGCAGAGCGCGGCTGGCGGAGAGGGAGCCCTCCTCGTACCGCTCCACATGGATGAGGCTCTTGGCGTAGGAGGCATCGGCCATGGCGGCGATCATCCGGCTCACCCAGTAGAAGCTGTCGGTGGAGACTTCACCGGTGGTGCAGGCCAGATAGGCCGGGGTGCGCTCGACGTTGGCGTAGAACGGCACCATGGTATTGAAGGCATTGGAGGCGTAGGCGATCCACTCCACAGCGCGGATGTCTTCCGGCACATCAGGCCGCATCTGGATGAGGGCCATGAAATCGTTGCGGTTGATGCCGATGGAGCGGTAAGCTCCCTTCATGCTCTTGTCGCCGTAGCTGGCGTAGGGGTCGAAGGGAGTCCCCTGATAGTGGGAGGACAGCACATACTTCACATCCTCCGGGGTCAGCTTCCGCTCCGGCACCATGCACCAGGGCAGATCGTCCGAGCGGGGGCCGTAGTCGGCGGCAGGGCCGTCCCAGACCCAGGTGTTGGGGTTGAGGTGGCGGAGCATGAACCATGCGCGGGGGGTGTTGTAAACGTGGTCGGCGTCGTCGTGGCTGCCGAAGGCGTCACGCGGGTTCAGACGACCATCCAGCGAGAGGTCGAGGTAATTGTCCCGGATGAACTCCCTCAGGTCGGCAGAGCAGAGATAATTCTCCTGTGCGCCGAAAGCGTCGTCGAGGTCGAAGGCGTCGATGCCCAGCTGGTTCGGCATGACCACATAGGAGTCGTCCGGCACACGGCGGGCCATCCAGTGATGGCCGCCAATGGTCTCCAGCCACCAGATCTCGTCCACATCCTGGAAAGCGATGCCGTTCATCTCATAGGTGCCGTACTCTTCCAGCAGCTTGCCCAGACGGAGCACGCCCTCGCGGGCAGAATGGATGTAGGGCAGGACGAGGTAAACAATATCTTCCTCGCCGATGCCGCCGGGGACTTCCGGCTGGCCGTCCCCGGCGGGCTGGTAGACCACCAGCGGGTCTGCGCCCAGAACGCGGGGGTTGGAGGTGATCGTCTCGGTGGCGGTCATGCCGACATTGGCGGCGTTGACGCCCGAAGCAGCCCAGATACCCTTGCCCTCCACGGCGTTGGGCATGGCGGTCATCCGCAGGGCATTGCCCGGCAGGGGAACTTCTACATGAGAGATGACCGACTTGTAAACAGCCGGGTGCTCCTCCGGCTGAACGACAACGAACTTTTTTGCGGTGAAGTGGCCGGAGCCGGAATCGTCGTTCCGGGCGATCATGGTAGAGCCGTCAT
>ERZ827088.4996-NODE-4996-length-10497-cov-14.369278_pt1 | contig 10497 bp, 3 predicted proteins | sample MGYA00519922_ERZ827088 | MGnify/ENA primary metagenome ERZ827088 (study PRJEB31778, sample SAMEA3449254) | human gut metagenome | biome: human gut; feature: human-associated habitat; material: faeces | place: United Kingdom | collected 2010/2012 ... | reverse complement strand
TCTTCAAGAACTTCTTCCGGCAGTGCAAGGAACCCAGCCGCTTCGGTTTCTACCGTGTCGCGGCGGACCAAGCCGACAAGCTGCTGGAAGTTATCAAGGACTTGCTGAAAGACCCCGAGGGCAACAAGGAGATGCTTGCGCCCCACAAGGTGGACACCTCCGGCTACGAAAAGAAAGTACAGGAGGAGCAGTCCGCCGAAAAGCAGGAACAACCGGAACAGAAACAAGATGACGAACCTAAAAAACAGGAAGAAATGGAACAGAAAAACGAACAGAATCAGAAAAGCCCACAGCAGGCGCAGAGCAACCGGGGCTACCAACCCATCGACGAGAGCAAGATCAACTGGAAGGAGTTGGAGGAGAAATGGGGCGTGAAGCGCGACGACCTTGAAAAGTCGGGCGACCTTGACCGGATGCTCAACTACGGCAAGTCCGACTTGGTGAGGGTGTCGCCCAATTTCGGCGGAGAGGCTTTCGAGCTGGATGCCCGCCTCTCCTTCAAGAAGGACGGCGAGGGCAACGTCAGCCTTGTGCCGCACTTCATCCGCAAGGAGCAGAAACTCGACGAGTACAAGGAACACAAGTTCTCCGACGACGACCGGAAGAACCTGCGCGAAACGGGCAACCTCGGCAGGGTTGTGGACCTCGTGGACAGGGAAACGGGCGAGATCATCCCCTCGTTCGTCAGCATCGACCGCAAGACGAACGAAATCACAGATGTCCCGGCAAACAAGGTGCGCATACCGGAGCGCATCGGCAAGACGGAAATCACCAAGCAGGAGCAGGACATGCTGCGTGCCGGGCTGCCTGTGCGCGACAAACTCATCGAGCGCAAAGACGGCAGGAAGTTCGTCACCACCCTGCAAGTGAACGTGGAGCAGCGCGGCGTGGAGTTCGTGCCGGGAACCGGCAGGTCGCCACGTGCCGCACAAGCACAGGAAGCCAAGAACAACCCCACACAGGGACAGGCGCAGGGTACGGAAAACACAGCCAACACGAACAAGGAGCAACGCCGCAACACGTGGACGAACGCCGACGGCAGCATCCGCCCCATCAGCAAATGGAGCGGCGTGGACTTCACCGAGCAGCAGAAAGCCGACTACGTGGCTGGCAAAGCCGTGAAACTGGAGAACGTGACCGACAAGCAGGGCTTCCACGCCACGATGTACATCAGGTTCAACCCGGAGAAGGGACGCCCGTACCGCTACGACACCAACCCCGACAACGCGCAGAAGGTCGCGCCTTCCAACGAGAGCCGCACGCAGGTGGCGGTGAACAGCGAGGGCAAGACCAACGAGGCTACCAAGAACCTGAAGGAGCCGTTGCGGAAGGGACAGACCGCCCCGAAGGACACCGCACAGCAACAGCAGCAGGAGAAGCCGCAAAAGAAAAACAATAAGGGCATGAAGATGTAATCCGGTGTCCGCCACTAAATCCGAAGTAACATTTGTAAAATTCAAAACGACAGAAAAATATGAAGACAATCATTGCAGAAAAGCCGTCTGTGGCACGTGAGATCGCCCGTATCGTGGGCGCGGCAAAGAGAGAGGAAGGATATTTCGAGGGAGGCGGCTACGCCGTGACATGGGCGTTCGGACACCTCGTGCAGCTTGCCATGCCCGACGGTTACGGCATACGCGGCTTTGTCCGTGACAACCTGCCCGTCATACCCGACACCTTCACGCTCGTCTCCCGTCAGGTAAAGACGGAGAAGGGCTACAAGCCTGACAGCAGCGTGGTGGCGCAGATTAAAACCGTCGCCCGGCTATTCAAGGAAAGCGAACAGATCATCGTGGCGACCGATGCCGGACGCGAGGGTGAGCTTATCTTCCGCTACCTCTACCATTATACCGGATGCACCACCCCGTTCGTCCGCCTCTGGATAAGCTCGCTTACCGACAAGGCTATCCGCGAGGGACTGCGCAACCTCGAAGCGGGCGACAAATACGACAACCTCTATCTTGCCGCCAAAGCACGGAGCGAATCAGACTGGCTCGTGGGCATCAACGGCACGCAGGCACTCTCCATCGCCGCCGGACACGGCACTTACTCCGTCGGGCGGGTGCAGACACCCACGTTGGCGATGGTGTGCGCACGCTATTGGGAGAACCGCCGCTTTACCCCCGAAGCCTTCTGGCAGCTCCATATCGCAACGGACGGCTGCGATGAAGGAACGGTGAAGTTTTCCTCTTCCGAAAAATGGAAAGAGAAAGAGTCCGCGACGGAACTGTATAATAAGGTGAAGTCGGCAGGCACAGCCACCGTCACGAAAGCCGAACGCAAGGAGAAGACGGAGGAAACACCGCTCCTGTACGACCTGACCACGCTCCAGAAGGAAGCCAACGCCAAGCATGGCTTCACGGCGGAACAGACGCTTGAAATCGCGCAGAAGCTCTACGAGAAGAAGCTCATCACCTATCCGCGAACCGGAAGCCGCTACATTCCCGAAGACGTGTTCGCGGAAATCCCCAAGCTGCTTGCCTTCACCGGCAGCCTGCCCGAATGGAAGGGCAAGTTGCAGCCGAAAGCCGTGCCGACACGCCGCAGCCTGGACGGCGGCAAGGTGACAGACCACCATGCCCTGCTCGTCACGGGCGAGAAGCCGCTGTTCCTCTCCAAAGAGGACAGCACCGTCTATCACATGATAGCCGGGCGCATGCTTGAGGCTTTCTCCGAAAAATGCGTCAAGGACACTGCCACCGTCACGGCAGAGTGTGCCGGAGTGGAGTTCGTGGCAAAAGGCAGCATCATCAGGCAAGCCGGATGGCGTGCCGTCTATGGCAAGGAGAATGGAGAAGAGAACAACAGCCAAGAGGAAACCGCCGCCATTCCCTGTTGGCAGGAAGGCGACACGCTGGCACTGAAAGCCGCCTCCATCACGGAGGGAAAGACCAAACCCAAGCCGCTGCATACCGAAGCCACCCTGCTGTCCGCGATGGAAACGGCTGGCAAGGAGATAGAGGACGACGCATTGCGGCAGGCTATGAAGGATTGCGGTATCGGCACGCCCGCCACCCGTGCGTCCATCATCGAAACGCTTTTCAAGCGCGGCTATATGGAACGCTGCAAGAAGTCGCTTGTCCCCACCGAAAAAGGGCTTGCCCTCCACTCGGTCGTGAAGGCGATGCGTATTGCCGATGTCGCCATGACGGGCGAATGGGAAAAGGAATTGGCACGCATCGAGCGTGGGGAACTGCCCGCCGATGACTTCCGCAGGAAGATTGAGGCATATACACGGGAAATTACCTCCGAACTGCTGTCGTGCGACAAGCTGTTCGCCCGCAGGGATTCCGGCTGCAAGTGTCCCAAGTGCGGAGTGGGGACGATGCAGTTTTACGGCAAGGTCGTCCGCTGCGACAACGCGGAGTGCGGTCTGCCCGTGTTCCGCCTGAAAGCAAACCGCACCCTCTCTGATGATGAAATCAAAAACCTGCTCACCGACGGACACACGAAACTGCTCAAAGGATTCAAGAGCAAGCAGGGCAAGAGTTTTGATGCCGTAGTCGCCTTTGACGGGGACTATAACACGGTTTTCGTGTTCCCAGAAAGGAAAAGTAAAGCGACCTCTGCGAAAAGAAGAAAATAAATGTTTAACTTTGCCACTGGTTCAGAGTAATGAATTGTTCTTCGATACCGGATTACACTCATACTTTGGATTTAGTGGTGGCACTCGGAGGGATACCGGGTGCCTTTTTCTTCTCGTTTTCCAACGATTATCCCTATCATCATTATCAATCCACTAAATTCCAAAGAAATGAACAACAAGAAGAAAAACGAGGGTCGGACCGACTTTTCCTATTACGGTCTGTACCTGCTGGACTACCTCACCACGAACAAGTTTGAACAGGCAGCCGATGAAGCCTTCATCCGAGAAAGAACCGACCGTGCCGCCGAAGCGTATGAACGGGCAAGGCTCGAAGGCTATCCTGTCGACGGGGCGCAGGAACTGGCGATGAAGGTGCTGACGGAGGGCCTTCGCTACTCCAGGCACGCCATCCTGCGCGAAGTCGTGGAGAACGAATTTGCGGGTGAAGTGCCGGAAGAAAAATGTGAAGCCTTTACCCAGAAGCTGCTGCCGCTTGTCGGAAACGTATTCTCCATCTATGACCTCTCGGACGACAATTTCGCCCTGTCGCCCGAATATGACCTGCTCTACACGGAGCTGACGGGAGCCGTCATCCTCTATATCGAAGAGTATGGCGTTTAACCGCAAACAGAGACTGCGGGACAACATCGAGGCGATACGGACGGCATTCCTCCTTGACAGGGAACAGCGCACACCCACCGCACGCGAACGGCTCTTGTTAGAACGTTATTGCGGTTTCGGGGGACTGAAGAACATACTCAACCCTGCAAGGGAACTGACGGATGCCGTCCACTGGGCGAAGTCCGACCTCGAACTGTTTGCCCCTACCGTGGAACTGCACAGGTTGCTGCGGGAGAACACAAAAGACGAGACGGAGTACAAACGGAATATGGATGCCATGAAGCAGTCCGTGCTGACCGCCTTCTATACCCCGCCGGAGATAACCGGGACCATCGCGGACGTGCTGCATGAACACGGCATCCGTCCCGACCGGGTGCTGGAGCCGTCGGCAGGTGTCGGTGCATTCGTGGACGCCGTGCTGGAGAACAGACCGGACGCGGACATCATGGCTTTTGAGAAAGACCTGATGACGGGCAAGATACTGAAGCACCTGCATCCCGGACAGAAAGTAAGGGTACAGGGCTTCGAGAAGATAGAAAAGCCGTTCATGAACCATTTTGATTTGGCTGTCTCCAATATACCGTTTGGCGATGTGGCGGTGTTCGACCCGGATTTTTCGGGCAGCAAGGATCCTGCAAGGCTCTCGGCGGCACGGACGATACACAATTACTTTTTCCTGAAAAGCCTTGACGCGGTGCGTGAAGGCGGAATCGTGGCGTTCATCACCTCGCAGGGGGTACTGGATGCCCCGACCAACGCGCCCATACGCGAGTATATGATGAACCATGCCAATCTGGTGGGCGTAGCCCGCCTGCCGAACAACCTCTTTACGGATAACGCGGGAACGGAGGTGGGCAGCGACCTGATTATCCTGCAAAAGAACAGCGGAAAGAACGGTGAACTGTATTACAACGAAAAACTCTTCGTGCAGACCGAACAGACCCCTATCGGCACTTCCGTAAATGGGTATGTATGGAGCATCGGCTCGCTTTCACACACGGATTTGATCAGAAGTACCGACCCGTACGGGAAACCAGCCTATAAACTCCTGCACTGTGGGGACATCGCACAACTGGCGGAAGACTTGCGGGAGCATCTGAAAATAGAACTGCAACAACTTGACAGGAAACTGTATGAGAGACACAGGCTGCATCCGACAAAGGAGGAAAGCACGGCTGCGGAAGTGCAACCTGCTCCGAAAACAGAAAAGGTATCACCTTCTGTAATAGCCCCCGTTTCTGTAATTGAGCCTGTCAAGGGAGTGGAGAAGCCGCAGGCACAGCCCATAGAGGAAAAGCCGGAGATTGAGCCGCGCCAACCCAATCATTCGTCAGCCGTGCAGCTTACCCTGCTCGACCTTTGGGGTATGCCCATAGAGGAACCGGTAAAAAAGAAAAAGGCAGCGAAAAAGGAAAGCAAGCCGAAGCCTATGCCGTCCACGCCTAAACCGCAAGTCAAAGTTACTCCACCCGTTGAAGCCGCCAAGCCGATAAACGGTAATAAGGAAGAAAAGCCGGAAAATGCCGAAAAGCCAAACGACCCGGACGACATTTACGCCACTCTGGATTGGGAAACCAATCCTCCCATCAACGGCTTCTATGAGACAATGATGAGCCTGACAGCGGAACGGCGCAAGGCCCTACGGCTTGAGGCAGAACGGCACAGGCAGGAACAACTGAAAAAGATGGGTATCAAAGACACGTTGAACCCTGCTTTTGCGCCTTCTTCGGACAATATGGATAAAAAGCCGGAACAAACGGAAGAAATAAAGCAACCTGAAACACCGGCAGAAGTTGTGCCTACTTCCGAAACGGTTGCCACTTCCCTGTTCCCGGAACTTGAAACGGAAAAGCCGAAGGAGGAAGTCATGGACCTTTCTCCCCGTCCGTTCAACGGCCTGCTGGAGCCACACCACCGTGACGGCTCGATGGTGCTGGATGCTTCACGCAATCTCGGTTACCTGAAAGACCTCACGCCTTACGGTGCGACCTTCCAACCGCTCGACCTCCGTGGCTATCAAAAAGAGAAAGCGATGCTGTATATATCGCTCCGTGACGCTTACGAACGTCTGTATAGCCACGAGACGGAGAACCATACGGAACACAAACCGCAGCGCGGGTATCTCAACACCTACTACGATGAGTTTGTCATGCGTTACGGTAACCTCAACGCCAGACAGAACGTGAAACTGGTGATGATGGATGCCGGAGGGCGCGACATCCTTTCGCTGGAACGTGCGGAGGACGGCAAGTTTGTCAAGGCGGACATCTTCGACCGTCCCGTTTCCTTCTCGGTGGAGAGCCGTGTCAATGCAGGCTCTCCCGAAGAAGCCTTGTCCGCATCGCTCAACAAGTTCGGCACGGTCAATCTCGGCTATATGCGGGAGATAACCGACACTACGGAAGAGGAACTGCTTGGTGCCCTCAAGGGGCGCATCTTCTACAACCCGCTCGTAACCGGTTACGAAATCAAAGACCGCTTCATCGCGGGGAACGTGATAGAGAAGGCGGAACGCATAGAGGGCTGGATGGAGGACAATCCCGAAAGTGAGCGGATGCCGGAGGTGAAACAGGCGTGGGAGGCATTGAAGGAAGCCGAACCGCAGCGCATAGCCTTTGAAGACCTCGACTTCAACTTCGGTGAACGCTGGATTCCCACGGGCGTGTATGCCGCATACATGAGCCATCTTTTCGACACGGACGTGAAAATCGCCTATTCCGCCAGCATGGACGAATTTTCCGTGGCGTGCGGCTACCGCACCATGAAGATCACGGACGAGTTTTTAGTAAAGGGCTATTACCGGAACTATGACGGTATGCACCTGTTGAAGCACGCCCTGCACAACACCTGCCCCGACATGATGAAAAGTATCGGCAAGGACGAGAACGGCAACGACATCAAGGTACGCGACAGCGAGGGCATACAGCTCGCCAACGCGAAGATAGACGAAATCCGTAACGGGTTCTCCGAATGGTTGGAAGAACAGTCGCCGCAGTTCAAGGAACGGCTCACGACGATGTATAACCGCAAGTTCAACTGTTTCGTGCGCCCGAAGTATGACGGCTCGCACCAGACTTTTCCCGACCTCAACCTGAAAGGGCTGGCAAGCCGGGGAATCAAGAGCGTTTACCCGTCGCAGAAGGATTGCGTCTGGATGCTGAAACAGAACGGCGGCGGGATCTGCGACCACGAGGTGGGAACCGGCAAGACGCTGATAATGTGCATAGCGGCACATGAGATGAAGCGTCTGAACTTGGCGCACAAGCCGATGATTATCGGGCTGAAAGCGAATGTGGCGGAGATTGCCGCCACCTATCAGGCGGCATATCCCAATGCGAGGATTCTCTACGCTTCTGAAAAGGATTTCTCGACCGCCAACCGCATGCGTTTTTTCAACAACATCAAAAATAACGATTACGATTGCGTCATCATGTCGCACGACCAGTTCGGCAAGATACCGCAGTCACCGGAGTTGCAGCAGCGCATCCTGCAGGCGGAGCTTGACACGGTGGAGGAAAACCTCGAAGTCTTGCGGCAGCAGGGCAAGAACGTGTCGCGGGCGATGCTGAAAGGGCTGGAGAAGCGCAAGCACAACCTTGTGGCGAAGCTGGAGAAGGTGGAACACGCTATCAAGTCCCGCACGGATGATGTGGTGGACTTCAAGCAGATGGGCATCGACCACATCTTCATTGACGAGAGTCACCAGTTCAAGAACTTGACTTTCAACACCCGTCATGACCGTGTGGCGGGATTGGGAAACTCGGAAGGAAGCCAGAAGGCCCTGAATATGCTCTTTGCCATCCGTACCATACAGGAACGCACGGGCAAGGACTTGGGGGCTACGTTCCTTTCGGGCACGACCATTTCCAACAGTCTGACGGAACTGTACCTGCTCTTCAAATACCTGCGCCCCAACGAACTGGAACGGCAGGACATCCGCTGTTTCGATGCTTGGGCTGCCATCTTCGCCAAAAAGACGACCGATTTTGAGTTCAACGTAACGAACAATATCGTTCAGAAGGAGCGTTTTCGCTATTTCATCAAGGTGCCGGAGCTTGCCGCCTTCTACAACGAGATTACCGACTACCGCACGGCGGAGGATGTAGGTGTGGACAGACCAAACAAGAATGAGAGACTGCACCACATACCGCCCACACCGGAGCAGGAGGACTTCATACAGAAGCTGATGCAGTTTGCCAAAACCGGCGATGCCACTCTGCTTGGCAGGTTACCCCTGTCGGAAACGGAGGAAAAGGCGAAGATGCTCATCGCCACCGACTACGCGAGAAAGATGGCTCTTGATATGCGCATGATAGACCCGAACTACGAGGACCATCCCGACAACAAGGCAAGCCATTGTGCCAAGATGATTGCAGAGTATTACCACAAGTACGAGGCGCACAAGGGTACGCAGTTCGTGTTCTCCGACTTGGGGACATACCAGCCGGGGGAAGGATGGAACGTGTACAGCGAGATAAAACGCAAGTTGGTGGAGGATTACGGCATACCGGCAAGTGAGGTGCGCTTCATTCAGGAGTGTAAGACGGATAAGGCTCGTAAGGCGGTGATAGATGCCATGAACGCCGGGACGGTGCGCGTGCTGTTCGGCTCCACAAGTATGCTCGGAACGGGCGTGAATGCGCAGAAAAGATGTGTCGCCATCCATCACCTTGATACACCGTGGCGACCGTCCGACCTGCAACAGCGTGACGGACGGGGTGTTAGAGCCGGGAACGAGATTGCCAAGCATTTTGCCGAGAATAACGTGGATGTCATCATCTACGCGGTGGAAAAGTCGCTGGACAGCTACAAGTTCAATCTGCTGCACTGCAAGCAGACGTTCATATCGCAGCTCAAAAGTGGAGCGATGGGCGCACGTACCATCGACGAGGGAGCAATGGACGAAAAATCGGGTATGAACTTCTCGGAGTATATGGCGTTGCTCTCCGGCAATACCGACCTTTTGGATAAGGCGAAATTAGAGAAGCGTATCGCCTCGCTCGAAGGGGAACGCAAGTCGTTCAACAAGGGCAAGCGCGATTCGGAGTTCAAGCTGGAATCCAAGACGGGAGAACTGCGCAACAACACGGCTTTCATCGAAGCCATGACGGAAGACTGGAACCGTTTTCTTTCCGTTGTGCAGACTGATAAGGAAGGCAGCCGCCTTAATCTTGTCAAGGTGGACGGCGTGGATTCAACGGATGAGAAGGTCATCGGTAAGCGTTTGCAGGAAATCGCCAAGAACGCCACGACTGGTGGACTGTACAAGGCTGTCGGGGAACTTTACGGCTTTCCGATAAAGGTGGTCAGCGAGAGGACACTCAAAGAAGGTCTGGAGTTCACTGACAACCGCTTCGTGGTGGAGGGTAACTACAAGTACACCTACAACAACGGGCATCTGGCGATGGCAGACCCGATTGCTGCCGCACGAAACTTTCTGAACGCATTGGAGAGGATTCCGACCATCATCGACCAGTACAAGTCTAAGAACGAAGTGCTGGAAAAGGAGATTCCGCAGTTGCAGGAGATAGCGGGCAAGGTGTGGAAGAAGGAGGACGAGCTGAAACAGCTGAAGTCCGAACTCGCCGCACTGGACCGCAAGATACAGCTTGAGCTGGCTCCGGCTCAGGAAAACACGGAAGAGAACCGGCAAGGCAACGAGAAAAAACAGACGGAACAACAGCCGGAAAGCCCGCACGTGGACTTTGTACGCAGTCATTTAATTATAGGGAGACCCGGTTTATCGGAATCCAAAGGTGTAAAACTTTAATATCGAAGTCTTGACAGAAAAAGCCAGTGGTTGAATTTTTCACCACTGGCTTTAATTCTAATAATTTTTCAATCTAATATGACCGAATCTATAACGTTAAATCATAGATTATGTGTCTATTTGTGAAGAAAAAGACGTAACTTTGTATCAAAATCAAATAAGCATAACAATGGAGCCATCTATATACAGTTTTTCACTTTATACCGCACTGCCGTTGATGTTATTCTTCGGCTTTTATTTTTTGTTTGCAAAGACTCCTGAAAAGAAAATTTTCAAGAATTATCTCCGCTCCCGACAGATTATGGGTATAGCTATGCTGCTGCTTTCGGCAAATTATTCGGTACATTTCTTCTTTGGTATCCGATTCAAAAATGCGGATTCTGCCATATTGATGAACATGTCCACATACTTCCTGTGCTATTCTCTGTTCAGTTCGGCATTGATAATGTTGCTTGATCGTTTTTACATTACCAAACGGCGTGTGTGGACACATATCATTTTATGGATTATATTTTCAACT
>ERZ827088.4991-NODE-4991-length-10506-cov-3.598699_pt1 | contig 10506 bp, 7 predicted proteins | sample MGYA00519922_ERZ827088 | MGnify/ENA primary metagenome ERZ827088 (study PRJEB31778, sample SAMEA3449254) | human gut metagenome | biome: human gut; feature: human-associated habitat; material: faeces | place: United Kingdom | collected 2010/2012 ... | reverse complement strand
CTCTCCAACGCCGTGGTCTGCAAGGCGGCCCTGCCCGAGTGCCGCGTCGCCGTCAACGAGGCGCTGACCCGCTCCTTCGACCCGGCGCTGCACGCAAAGGCCATGGACGTGCTGCGCGGCGTGCAGATCGACGTCCTCGGGGGAGGGGGCGCGGATGCGCATTGAGCGCCTGACGCAGCAGAACCTCGCCTGCTGCGCGGGCGTGCTGCGCCAGCCCTTTGCCGTGATCGGGCGCCTTTTGCCGGAGTACCGGGACGGCCGCTGGTCCGCGCAGGAGGAGCTCTTTCCCGAGCCGCGGGAAAAGGTCTATCCGGACGAGGTGGCGTGCGCGCGCTTCCTCGAGGAGGAGGCGTGCGCGGGCTTTGCGGCGCTGGAGGGGGAGACCTGCGCCGGGCTCCTCCTGCTCGAGGCGTACTGGAACCGCTATGCCTTCGTCCACGAGCTCGCCGTGGACCGGGAGTGGCGCGGTCGGGGCGTCGGCACGCGCCTGATGGACTGCGCAAAGGCCTGGGCGCAGGAGCGCCGCCTGCACGGCCTGATGCTCGAAACCCAGGACGACAACCTGCTCGCCTGCCGGTTTTACCGCAAGTACGGCATGCGCATCGGCGGCGTGAACCCGGAGCGCGATTTGGTGGAGATCGTCGAGTTGCCGAACCACCCGTGGTTCGTCGGCGTGCAGTATCATCCGGAGCTGAGAAGCCGCCCGAACCGTCCGCACCCGCTGTTCCGCGAATTTGTCGGCGCGGCGCTGAAGGCGCAGGAAAAATAAAAAGGGAAAATCGCCGTTATGCGAAAAAGCAAAACGGCGATTTTGCTTAATTTATGAAAATTTATTCGCATTTTATGTAAAAAGAGTTTAATAAAAGAAGAAAGTGCAGGATTTGAAACGAAAAAGGTCAAAAACATCTTGAAAACCGCGCAAAGAAACGGTATAATCGGATCATAGACAAATTGCCTTCCCCACAGACGAAGAAAGGACCGGATTTCCTGACTTTGCCGCGCAAAAACAACCGCAGGTTGTCAACGGGCTGACAATCGCGCTGCTCAAACCGTACTTTGAATCACATGGAGGATGAAACAATGGGGGCGTCATTTTCCGATCGTTTTTACATCGCCGCGCCGCAGGGCGTGGCCGCCAAACTCAGCAGCATGCTGCTCGCCGCGCAGATCATGCCCAGCGGCGTTGTGCACACGGGTGTGGAGGCGGTGCGCGCCGCGCAGGGCGGGGCGATGCTGCTGACGACGTATCGCCTGCCGGATATGACCGGGGAGGAGCTGGCGCGCCAGCTTGGCGAGGAGGCCGACGTGGTGATGATCGTGCCGCAGGATTACGCGGGCGAGGAAACGGAGAACGTCGTCATGCTGCGCAACCCGATCAGCGCGGACGCGCTGGTGCAGAGCGTCAAAACGCTCGCCCATTGCCGCATACGCATGCAGCAGCTCCGCGCGAAGGCCGAAAAGCTCTCGCGCACGCTGGAGGAGCGCAAGCTGATTGATCGCGCGAAGGGCAAGCTGATGGATGTGTTCCATTTGACCGAATCCGAAGCGCATTACAAAATTCAGAAGACGAGCATGGATTCCGGCCGGCGAATCGCGGACGTTGCGCGCGAAATTTTGGAATCCTCCGAAAACATGGCCAGCTAAACGGTTTTTTCCTCAGTATGGACAGATTCTTCCCGCGCTATTGCATCCGGACGAACGATGCGGCGCGGGATTTTTTGGCGTTTTGCAGACTTTGGCGGAACGGAAGGCGGGCTCTGCCCATTTTTTTTGCCTCCGGATGAAAGAATTTCCTGCGCTCATTCGTCTAATAAAAGGAAACCCGCAAACAAAAGCACGGAAAAATGTGATATACTGTTCAAGATGTGGTTTTGTTTCAAATAACATATAAAACCTGTCCACAAATGGAGAGGCGTCGTCGTCTAATTCATGTCGGACATCAGGCGACCAAGGAGGGCAAACGCATGAACAAGAACCGAAAAGCAGCGCTGGCGCTGGCGGCATGGCTGGCCATACTGCCCAGCTTGACGGTGGCTGAGGGCTATACAGAGGGAACCCCGGCGGTCGATCAGCCGGGCGCGCAGAACGACGCGGCAAACGGCGGCCAGCCGGAGGAAGAAACGGAAGAAACCGTAGAAGAAATCATAGATGAGCCAACAGAAGAGGAAGAAACAGAAGAGGAACAAACCCTTGACGAGGGTGAAACCGAATCATTGATGGAAGACGAATCCGAGCAGAAGGGCGAAACCGAACAGGAGGACGAACCCGAGCAGAAGGGTGAAACCGAACAGAAGGACGAACCCGAGCAGAAGGACGAGCCCGAGCAGAAGGACGGAACCGAACAGAAGGACGAAACCGAGCAGAAGGACGGAACCAAACAGAAAGACGAAACCGAGCAGGAGGACGGAACCGAACAGAAAGACGAAACCGAGCAGGAGGACGGAACCGAACAGAAGGACGGAACCGAGCAGAAGAACGGAACCGAACAGAAAGACGGAACCGAGCAGAAGGACGGAACCACGCCGACTGAAACGCAGGATACCACACAGGAAGGCGAGCAAGAGCCGGAAGCGGACGACTGGAAGCCGCAGGGGGACGCTTGGACGGAGCTGGAAAACGGCGAGCACACGGCGGGCGCGCTCGGCGATGTGCTCTCGTGGCTGGAGCATCATCTGGCGGAAGACGAGGAAGCGACGGTGTATATCCGCACGAGGGACGTGCTGACGGCGGACAACGTTTCGCGAAATCTGCTGGGCCGCGTGGGCTTCGAGCCGGATGGCGAGAGCGACAGCTTCAACATGGAGAAATACGAATATGTGGCGGTGCTCGATTCCAAGGATTTGATGACGCTGGAAGAGACGGGGGACATGGAGGACGTCCGCCTCTCCATCAGCGTGCAGGTGCTGCGCGAGGACGAACTGAACAAGACCGAATCCCCCGGAACGAACGAGACGCAGGCCCCCGGAACGGGCGAGACGCAGGCCCCCGGAACGGGTGAGACGCAGACCCCTTCGGCGCAGCCGAGCGCTACGCCCGCCCCGACGGAAGAACCGACGCCTACGCCCGTGCCCAAGCCGGTGCTCGAGGTGACGGCGGAGGACTATGAACCGGGCGTTTGGAAAAATTCCCCGCCGATGTTCACCCTCTCCGGCATCCCGGAGGACAGCACCGAATACGTCTACGGCGTGTTTATCTGCGACGAGCGGCTGATTCTGCTGTCCGACGGCAACAACACGTATGTGCCCAGCGAGGAAGGCCTCTCCAGCGTCCGCTTCGTCATTCTGGATAAGATGGGCGACGTGCAGTCCCTCTCGGATCAATACGACACGATGCTGGATTTCACCCCGCCGGACGGGCCGTATCTCAGCGGCGACAGCAAGAACAAGAAGGTCTGCTACGTGGAAGCGTATGACGATTTGAGCGGGCTGGACAGCATCTCCTACGACGGCGGCAAAACGTGGCTCTCCTGCAACGACCCGGAGACGGACAACATGACCTTCTACGGCGAGGTCGGCGAAACGGTGGACGCGGGCTGGATTCTGACGCGCGACTTTGCGGGCAACATCTCTTCAAACGACGAGGATTTCATCTTCGGCAAGAAGAAGCGCACCGGCACGGGAGACGGCACGGGAACGGGCAAAAAGCCCATCCGCCACGTGAAGGAAACGATGGATTATTCCAAGGCGAACTACAACGCGCTGGAGCTGAATGTTTCCGATCAGCCCCAGACGGAGCTGACCATCGGCGGCACGGCGCTGAGCCTGTCGCTGACCGAGGAGGAGCAGCTCAAGCCGTTTACCGCCAAGCTGACAACATGGCAGACGAAGGCGGGCGAGACGAAGACCGCGCCCAACGCGCTCGTGCTCACCGCGGCGACGGATGCGCAGGCCAACGTCTGGCATTTCGGCGGCGAAACCTATAAGCTGCTGTACAACAGCGGCGTGGAGTATCTGGTGTTCGCTTCCGGCGAGTATATCGCCGTCATCCCGACGGATGGCTTCACCGGCGGCACGCAGTACGGCAAGCTCAAGGCCGGCGGCGTTTCGACCCGCAAGTTCGAATACACGCTCATTCAGGATGAAACGCTGCGCGAGACGACGCTGAGCGTACAGGTGGAGGGCGAAACCTATCTGCTCGAGGAGAGCACGGAGAGCCCGATGTACCGCTACAACGTGCTCATCGGCACAAAGGACATGATGAAGAAGCCCTACGAAAGCTATCAGCCCGGTAAGGAGGCCACATAAATGAAGAAAACAGCAACCCTCGGCGCGCTTCTCTTGGCGCTCGCCCTGCCCCTCGCGGCGCAGGCGGAAACCGTGTTCGCCGGCGAGGTGACGGCGGGAACGACGCAGGTGATCGCCGCGCCCTACGGCGGTCTGGTGGAGGATGTGCGCGTTCGCGTGGGCGACAGCGTGAAGATCGGCGACCCGATCGCCACGGTGGAGACCAGCAAGACCTACGCCTCCACGGATGGCACGGTCAGCGGCGTGTTTGCGCGCGAAGGCGACAGCGCGGACGGCGTGAAAACCCAATACGGCGCGCTGGTGTATATCGAGCCGATCAACCGCTATACGCTCGAATGCAGCACGGAGAAGGGCTATAATTCCAGCGAGAACCGCTACATCCACATCGGCGAGAGCGTGTTTCTCAAGTGCACCAAGGACGGCAGCCATCAGGGGCGCGGCGTGGTGACCGGGCTGGACGAGAAGGAAGACAACAAGTTCACCGTCGAGGTGACGGGCGGCGAGTTTTACATGGGCGAAACCGTGGACATCTACCGCAGCGGGGATTATGCCTCTGCCAGCCGCATCGGCCGCGGCACGGTCGGGCGGACGAAAACCGTCGCCGTCAATGCCGAGGGCAGCGTGCTGAAAATGCACGTCAAGGCGGGCGACACGGTGGAGCGCGGCGAGCTGCTGTTTGAAACCGTGACGGGCACGCTGGACGGCCTCTACGCGCCGGATAAGCAGGTGGTCAGTGACACGGCGGGCGTGATTGCGACGGTGGACGCGGGCAACGGCACGAGCGTCGAGAAGGACGCGAAGATCGCGACGATTTACCCGAACGACGCCATGCAGATCAAGATGGTCATTTCCGAAGCGGATCTGATGGATGTGACCGTCGGCGGCAAGGCCGAAATCGAGTTCAACTGGGACGCGGACAGCGGCCGCCGCTTTGAGGGAACGATTTCCTCCATCTCGTATCTGAGCGAAAAGCAGAGCGACGGCGCGGCGAGCCAAAGCGCGCAGTATGTCGCCTATGTCGATTTCACGCCGGATGAAACCGTGCGCATCGGCATGACCGTGATCGTGTATGTGGAGTAACGAACTCCTTCCGTTTCGCTTCGCTCAACACCTCCCTCAAGGAGGGAGGCAGGGGGCACGCTATACAAGGCTCCCTCTTCGAGGGAGCTGTCAGCCGAAGGCTGACTGAAGGAGTAAGAAGTAAACAAAGAAAGGACGCCAAAAATGAAAAAGATACTTTCGATTCTTCTCGCGCTGGCTCTGATGCTGGGCGCGGCGGCGCTGGCGGAGGGCAACGTGACCATCGCCGTGCAGGGCATTAACGACTTCAACGACAACATTCAGAGCATGATCGTCTACGGCGACAAGCTGCTGCTGTCCAGCTGGGATACGCTCTATACGTGGGACAACACCAGCCGCAAGCTGACCCCTGTGGAAGGCTATGACAAGCTGCAAAACGTGCTGACCGGGGACGGCGAGACCCCCGGCGCGCTGGAGCTGAACGACGGCGAATATGCCTATCTGGACGGCAACCTCTATGCCGTCGGCGGCAAGCTCTACCGCATGGCGACCATCAGCGATGAGGACGGCAATTCGACCAACCAGCTCGTCGAGCTGCTGATTGCGGATGACGGCGCGCTGTCGCTGGGCGAGATCATCGATCTGGGCGACGCGCTCTGCATCGTCGAGACGTATGGCGACGAAAGCTACACCTACACCCGCAACCTGAGCAACCCCTGCTCCTTTGGCAGCATGCTCTACGCGCTCTCCTACGGCGAGGAGCTGGAGCTGCTGGCGCTCAACCTCGAGGATGAAAGCGTGGAGACGCTGACGGTCGATGTGGATGGCGACGTGCAGAACATCGCGCCGTATATCGAGGGCAAGCTGCTGATGACCGTCGGCGATTATACGACCGAAACGCCCAGCACGACGCTCTGGCTGTACGACATTGAAAACGAGGAGGCGGCCGAGCTGGGCGCGATCCCGACGAACGGCTATGAAACGCCCTCCGGTCTGGCATATGACGAGGCGCGCGGCAAGATGTATTACGTGCTCTCCGGCAGCGTCTGGCGCATGGACGTCAGCGAGGACGGCCTCGGCGAGCCGGAGGAATTCGGCGACATGCCGCTGTCGTATGCCAACGGCAACGGCGTGGTTTACGGCGATCTGTACGTGCTCGCCAGCTACGATGCGGTGGTCGGCCGCGACGTGACGCTTGACAAGCTGCCCGCGCAGCGCATGCGCGTCGCCAACGGCGACTACGTCGATTCGATCAACAAGGCGTATTATGCCTTCACCGACAAGCACCCGGAATACATGATCTCCATCTCCACGACGCTGGACACGGACAGCCTGCTGCAAAGCATGATGAACCGCGATTCCTCCGTGGATATCTACACCCTCCCCAGCACGAGCAGCGCGTTCACCTCGCTGATGAACCGCGGCTTTATGGCCGAATTGGAGGGCAACCAGACCATTTCCGACGCGGTGAACGCCATGTATGGCTTCCTCAAGGATTACGTGATGAAGGACGGCCACATCTACGCGCTGCCGCTCTCCTGCTACGCCAATATGATGAGCCTGAACACCAAGCTGCTGACCGAAAAGCTGGGCTACGAGGTGCCGACCTCGTGGAAGGGGCTGCTGACGATTCTGGCCGATATTTCAAACAACAAGCGGCTCGAGGAGACGCCGGAAGTGATGATCGCCGAACCGGGCTACGCCAAGGATGATTTCCGTTCTCAGGTGTTCTACATGATGCTGGCCGATTATTTCACCTGGCTGGACGCGAGCGAGGAGAACCTGACCCGCGGCACGCAGGCGCTGCTCGATCTGTGCGAGGCGTTTGAAGCCATCGACTGGGACAACCTCGGTCTGGCCGAGGATTACGAGGACACCGAGGACATGATGTACAACGGGAGCGACGCTTTGATCAATTGGACGAGCCTGAGCGTGTACAACTATGTCGGCGCTGACGAAGAACAGGCAACGCCGGTCGCGCTCTCCGTTGTGGAGGGCGAAAAGCCGCTGGTCGGCCAGAGCGTGACGTTTGCGTTCATCAACCCGTTCTCCGAGCACAGGGACGAGGCCGCCGAATATCTGGCCGACGCATGGGCGCTGGAGCAGAAAGAAGACGTGATTATGCTCAGCCCGGAGATGAACGAGCCGGTGCTCAACAGCTATTACGAGGAGAACCTGCGGAACATCGACAACTCGATTGCCGATTTGCAGAAGACGCTGGACAAGACCGAGGACGAGGAAACCCGCGAATCGCTGCAAGCGAATCTGGATTCCATGAAGCAGTGGCGCGAGGATTACGAGAAGAGCGGCAAATACCAAATCTCCCCGGAGCAGATTGCGAGCTACCGCGCGTTCGGCGAGAACATGGCCGTGCAGCAGAGCCTCATCTGGAACACGAACGAGGGCTCGACGCAGGTGCAGCAGTATCTCGACGGCGCGATGAACGCCCAGCAGCTGGCGGCGGCGCTGGAAAAGACCCTGCAAATGCAGAAGCTGGAGGGCAACTAAACCCGCATGTTTGAAAAGAAAAAATCCGTCTGGCTGTTTCTGCTGCCGGGGCTTGCGATGCTGATGATCTTTTACATCGTGCCCTTTTTCAGCGGCATCGGCTACAGCCTGACGGACGGAAGCTACAAAAACACGTTCGTCGGCTTGCAGAATTACCGGGATCTGTGGCAGAACAGCATGTTTCTGCTGGGGCTGAAAAACACGATGGAGCTGTCGCTGATCTGCGCGCCGCTGCTGTGGCTGTTTTCCTTCCTGCTGGCCAGCGCGCTGAGCGCGATCAAGCCGTTCGGCGGATTCTTCCGCTCGAGCGTGCTGATGCCGTATCTCACGCCGTCCTCCGCGATTCTGCTGGTGTGGCTGGTGATCTTCGATTACGGCGGCCCGGTGAACCGCGCGCTTGAAGCGATGGGGATGGCGCGGGTGATGTGGCTGACCAGCGGCGCGCTGCGCCTGCCGGTCGTGCTGATGTTCCTATGGAAGAATCTGGGTTTCTGCCTGATTATCTTTCTGGCGGCGCTGCAATCCATTCCCCAGCCGCTCTACGAATACGCGCAGCTGGAAGGCGCGGGCTTTTTCACCCGCGCTTTCCGCATTACGCTGCCGATGATTACGCCGACGGCGTTTCTGGTGTTCGTGCTGGCGTGGATCAATGCGTTCAAGATCTTCAAAGAGGTGTACTTCATCGCGGGCGCATACCCGGATTACTCGGTGTACACCCTGCAAAACTACATGAACAACATGTTCGGCAAGCTGAATTACCAGCTGGTGACGGCGGCGGCCTATTCCTTCGGCCTGATCGTGTTCGCGCTGTTCGGCGCGCTGTTCTTCCTGCAAAGGCGAGCCGCGCGCGGGCTGAATTGAGGTGAGGCGGATGGAAAAACAAACGGTTCGTCCGGCGCATATCCGGCGCAGGCACATTCTGGCGCGGCTGCTGCTGTCGGCGGCGGCGGTCGTCATCCTGCTGCCGGTGGTGCTGACGGCGCTGTATTCCTTCTTTTCGCCCGGCGAAATCAAGGCGTTCATGCAGACGCGCGGCAGCTTCGACGCGAAGAGCCTGATGGAAATCAAGCTCTCGCCCAACATGTTTTCCCTCAGCCAGTATTATAAAATATTGATTGAGGATATGACGATTCTGCGCTACTTCGTCAATTCGGCGATGTATACCGCGGCGATTCTCTTCGGGCAGGCACTGCTGATTCCGGCGATGGCCTACGCGCTCTCCCGCTTCAGGTTCCGCGGGCGGGACGCGCTGTTCTTCGTCGTCATCATGCTGATGCTCCTGCCGTTTCAGGTCACGATGGTGCCAAACGTCATCACCCTGCGCGCGATGGGGCTGCTGGATACGATTTGGGCGATCATCCTGCCGATGACGGTCGCGCCGTTCTACATCTTTCTGCTGCGGCAATACATGGTCGGCCTGCCGGGCGACATGATCGAGGCGGCGCAGATTGACGGCGCAGGCACGCTGCGCTGCTTCATCCACGTGGTTCTGCCCGTCTGCCAGCCGATTCTCGGCGCGGCGGTGGCGCTCTCGTTTGCGGATTGCTGGAATCTGGTCGAGCAGCCGCTGACCTATTTGACCACGCACACGGAGCTTTATCCGCTCTCCGTGGTCTTCAATCAGCTGACCCAGCAGAGCACCGGCGTGGAATTTGCAGGCGCGGCGCTGTATACCCTGCCCGCGCTGCTGATCTATCTGTATTTCCAGAACGACATTCTGGAAGGCGTCCAGCTCACGGAACTCAAGTAAAGGAAGACAAAAGCGATGAAAAAAATGGCCATCAAGGGACTGGTCACGCTGGCGGCGGTCGTCGCCCTGTGCATGTTCTTTTCCGGCACGATCAAAACCATTTCAACCGCCAAGGTCAAGCTGGTGACCGCCAAGCAGGGCAAGCTGGAGGAGGAAATCAAGCTCAGCGGCAATCTCACGTTCCCGGAGACGGAGGATGTGAAGCTGGCACTGGCTTCCGACCAGAGCGTGACCATCAAGCGGGTGCGCGTGGCGAAGGGGCGCAGGGTTGCGGCGGGCGACGTGCTCTTTGAGGCGGAGGTCTCCGGCTACGACAAGGAGATGGAAAGCCTGCGCGGCGAATACGACGCGGCGCAGAAGGAGCTGATGGAGCTGGAGCGCAAAAACGGCGACGTTCGGCTCAAGCGCACCGAGGAAATCTGGGTGGAGGCCTACGACGCGCTGGCGAAAAGCAAGGACGACTGCATGACCGCGCAGACGCAGCTCGAGGTCGCCGCCAAGCTGGCGGGCGTGACGCTTTCGGGCGGCCGCCTGCCGTCGGGCGAGACGGACGAGACGCTGACCGCCGCGCAGAAAGCCGTCGATGCGGCGCAGGCCGCGCAGGACGAGGCGCAGAAGAAATTCAACAGCGCCAACCGGCTGGGCATCAGCGAGAACGTCATCAATTACATCACCCAGAGCCGCCAGCTCAACGAAAAGCTGGCCACGACGCAGGAGAAGATCACCGCGTTCAACGGCGTGCCCACCATGTTCATCGCCATGCTGGAGCATGAGGATTTCCCCAAGACCGACTTCTCCTACATGCGTACCGGCATCATGGCCGGCTCCCCCTGTCCCATCGCCGTCATGCAGGCGCTCAACCACATGCACTATAACGATTTGCCCAAGGCGAAGAGAAAGGGCCCCAAATTCTACGTGGAAGACAACGTCGACCCCGAGCGCATGGCGGCGCTTTTAGACGTCATCGAGCCCGAAAAGACTTGC
>ERZ827088.4990-NODE-4990-length-10512-cov-4.213541_pt1 | contig 10512 bp, 8 predicted proteins | sample MGYA00519922_ERZ827088 | MGnify/ENA primary metagenome ERZ827088 (study PRJEB31778, sample SAMEA3449254) | human gut metagenome | biome: human gut; feature: human-associated habitat; material: faeces | place: United Kingdom | collected 2010/2012 ... | reverse complement strand
CCTTAAGTTCTTACTGGGAAGCAAATATGGAACTGATCGATATCATTCCGGAGTTCAATCTTTACGAAGAGTTCTGGAAGATTTATACATCCAGCGAGATCATTGCACCGCAGTATATTTCAGCAGATGCAAAAGTGGATAAATGTATCGTCGGAGACGGTACCGAGATTTACGGTGAAGTACATAATTCTGTGATCGGACCTGGCGTTACGATCAAAAAAGGTGCGGTTGTGCGTGATTCTATTATTATGCGAGGCACGACAATCGGCGAGAACGTAACGGTAGACCGAAGCATTATTGCAGAAGGTGTTACGGTTGGCAATGACGTAGAGATCGGTATCGGAGAAGAAGCACCGAACAAGTTCAAACCTGCTGTATATGCCTTCGGACTGGCTGTTATCGGCGAGAAATCCGTCATCCCTGCCGGTGTTAAGATAGGAAAGAATACAGCGATTTCAGGAATTACCACAGCAGAAGATTATCCAAATGGTATTTTGGAGAGCGGTGAATCTATTATAAAGGAAGGTGATATGGCATGAGAGCAGTAGGTATTATTTTAGCAGGCGGAAATAACCACCGGATGAGAGAGTTATCCCAGAAGCGTGCGATTGCTGCCATGCCGATCGCGGGTGGTTTCCGTGCAATCGACTTTGCACTGAGCAACATGACGAATTCTTCCATCCAGAAAGTTGCAGTGCTGACACAGTACAATGCAAGATCCTTAAACGAGCATCTGAGTTCTTCCAAATGGTGGGATTTCGGACGTAAACAGGGAGGTCTGTTTGTATTTACACCGACCACAACTGCAGACAACAGTTTCTGGTACCGCGGTACGGCAGATGCGATCGCACAGAATCTGGATTTCCTGAAGAAATGCCATGAGCCGTATGTGATCATTGCTTCTGGTGATGGTGTATACAAGCTGGATTACAACAAAGTGCTGGAATATCATATCGAGAAAAAAGCAGATATCACCGTGGTATGTAAAGACCTTCCAAGAGGAGAAGACGCAACAAGATTCGGTGTTATCAAAATGAATGAAGACAGCCGGATCGAAGAATTCGAAGAGAAACCGATGGTAAGCAATTCCAACTGTATTTCTACCGGTATCTATGTGATTCGAAGAAGACAGCTGATCGAGCTGATCGAGCGGTGTGCACTGGAAGACCGCCACGATTTTGTAAAAGACATCCTGATCCGTTACAAAAATCTGAAACGTATCTATGGATATAAGATCAAAGATTACTGGAGCAATATTGCATCCGTAGACTCTTATTATAAAACAAATATGGATTTCCTGAAACCGGAAGTACGTGATTATTTCTTCCATCAGTATCCGAATATTTATTCAAAAGTAGATGACAATCCGCCGGCAAAATACAACCCGGGTTGTGAAGTGAAGAACAGCCTTGTTTCAAACGGCTGTATTATCAATGGTTATGTGGAGAATTCTGTTCTGTTTAAGAAAGTTTTCGTCGGAGAAAACTGCGTGATCAAGAATTCGATTATTTTGAACGATGTCTATCTTGGAGACAACACACACATCGAGAACTGTATCGTAGAGAGCCGTGATACGATCCGTGCCAATTCTTACCATGTCGGCGAGGACGGCGTCAAGATCGTGATCGAGAAAAACGAGAGATATGTGCTGTAAGGTATTCTTTAGTTTAGCAAAAACAGGTGTGGGGACCGGATATCCGGTTTAAACACGATATAATAAAATGGGGACGAAAAGTGCTTTTATCCGATAGCTGATACCGGATGGAAGCATTTTTTTCACAATTATATCACAATTCTTGCGTAAACTTGAAAAAAATAAAAGATGCAAAAATGACGAAAACAGGGGGAACAGGGAAAAATCTGAAATCAGGAAAGGGGAGTATATCCGTGAACAAAAATGTCATATTATTGATCGAAGATGAAGAAAAATTATCCAGGACACTTGCAGAATATCTGGAGTTGAACGGATACCGTGTACTGCGGGCACTGAACGGACTGGAAGGGCTGTCGATGTTTTATGACCATATGCATGAAGTGGATCTGATCCTGCTGGATATCATGCTGCCGGGTATGGATGGCAGTGAGATCCTCAAGGAGATTCGCAAAAAATCCAATGCACCGGTGATCATGGTGACAGCAAGGGACTCGATCCACGATCAGCTTCTGAACTTTGCAAACGGGGCGGATGATTATATCACGAAACCTTATGCACTGGCGATCGTCAAGGTTCATATTGAGGCAATCCTGAAACGTGCCGGAAAACAGAAAGAGAGGGTGGAAGTCGGACACATCGCGGTGGAGCCGGATACCTGGAGAGTGTATGTGGATGAAAAGGCGATCGAGACAACACCGAAAGAGTATGAACTTTTAAGTTATCTGATCAAGAATAAAAATGTCGTTATGACAAGGGACAGCATCCTGGAATCGGTATGGGGATATGATTACAGCGGAGATACGCGTACGGTGGATACTCTGGTAAAACAGCTTCGCAGGAAGATTGCACCGTATGGAAGTTATATACGTTCGGTGTATGGTGTCGGTTATATATTTGAAGGAGAGGAAAATGAAACAGCAGAAGCTTAGGGCAAGTATGCTATTGATGGAGCTGATGTTTCTTCTGATCGTGGTCGGAGGAAGTGTGCTTCTTTATAATATGTTTGCATCGGCTTATTACCGGCATCAGAAGAGCCGGGTGATCGAAAAAGCATACGAAGAAGTAAAACGCATGGATCTGTCAGGGATCGGCGATGAAGAGATGGAAACATTGAAAAGCTATGAAGGGCAGAATCTGACATTTACCATAGCAAATAAAGAGATGGATCCGGTTTATACAACCGGATCTTCACAGGATAATTTATATCAGGAAGAAAGACAGGTGCACCGCAATATTGTTGTATACCGCAAATTTTTCGAAAAAGATCCAAAAGTACAGTTCTGGAATGCAAGAGGAAAAGAAACGTTATGGTTATTTGGAAGGCTGAAACAGGGCGATGAGCGTTATTATGTGTGTGTGAAAGAAAATGTACAGAAAGTCTACAGTGCCCTGTTCTATACCGAAAAATTTTTGCTGTTCGTGGTTGTTTTTTCCCTTCTGAGCGGTTGTGCATTTATGTACTGGCAGTCGCGAAGGATTGCAAAGCCAATCGAAGAACTTTCCGGTGTTTCGCAGAAACTGACTGAGCGTGATTTTTCCGTGCGGGCAAAAAATTACGGAACGTATCAGGAGATCAGTGTTCTGGCACATAATTTCAATACGATGGCAGATGAGATGCAGGATTATATCCAGAAACTGGAAAGCAGCAAGGATGCACTGGAACGTTTCAATAAAATGCGGAACGATTTCACGGCAAATGTCACACATGAGCTGAAGACACCGCTGGCGGTCATTTCCGGACAGATCGAGCTTTTGCAGGCGATGGGAGATAAGGTGGATCAGGATTATTATTTCTCGTCGATCCGTGAAGAAGTGCAGAAGATGAGTGATATGGTTGGAAATCTGCTGAATATTTCTTCTATGGAGCATGAATTGGAAAATGTGGAGAAGCAACGTCTGAATTTATCAGAAACAGTAGAATATATGATGTTGAAATACGATGCACTGTTTCACAAAAAGAATCTGAAGATCGCAAGCGAGATCGAAAAGGACTGCAGGATCCTCGGAAACCGTGAATACATTGAGCAGGCAGCGGGAAACTATATCATGAATGCTTTTGCACATTGTGGCGAGGGAAGGCACATGAAAATTTCTCTGGCAAAGAAAGACGGAAAAGCGGTTTTTGGTGTTTACAACGACAGTGAACCGCTCACAGACGAAGAGAAAAGAAAAATCTGGGAAAAATATTACCAGGGAGAAGAACAGGCAGGGCACAGCGGACTCGGACTTCATATTGTAAAGACTGTGATCACGATGCAGGGCGGAGAATATGGTGTGGAGAATGAGAAAACAGGGGTAAGGTTCTGGTTTTCCTTCCCACTTGTGTAAAAAATGTGAAATCCGAAGACAGACTTGAAAAAAGAGCAGATTTAGAGTATGATGTGCTGGTAAAAAGAAAAGAAACAAAACAGGTAAAAAGCCCGGCTTTTGAAAGTGGGATACCCCACAGAAAAAGGCGGGCAAAATTGTCGTTGGAGGTAAGGATATGTATATAATCGCAGGACTTGGAAATCCTGGCAAACAGTATGCACAGACCAGACATAATGTCGGGTTTGACACGATAGATATATTAGCAGACAAGTATAATATCAGCGTGGATACAAAAAAACACAAAGCACTCTGCGGAAAAGGCATGATCGAAGGTCAGAAAGTGGTGCTTGCCAAACCGCAGACTTTTATGAACTTGAGCGGCGAGAGTGTGCGGGAACTGGTTGATTTCTATAAGATCGATCCGGAAGAAGAACTGATCGTCATTTACGATGACATCAGCCTGGAGCCGGGACAGCTTCGCATCCGTCCAAAAGGAAGTGCCGGCGGCCACAATGGCATCAAAAACATCATCGCACATCTTGGCACCCAGGTTTTTAAACGGGTGAAGGTCGGAGTCGGTGAGAAACCAAAAGGATATGATCTGGCAGACTATGTGCTGAGTCGTTTTCAAAAGGATGAAAGAGTGCTGATGGAGGAAGCCTTTGAGCGGGCCGGAGAAGCAGCCGTCTGCATGATGAATGACACCATGGAACATGCGATGAACCAGTTTAACAAGAAGACAGAAAAATAGACAGGGGCTTGAATGGGAGGTAGCAGACGGATGAGAGCTTTTACAGAACCGCTTCAGGAGCTTGAAGAATTTCAGAAAATACAGCAGGCACTGAAAAAGCAGTCAATCCAGGTGACAGGATGTATCGATGCCCAGAAAGCACACTTTATCTATGCAGCAGGGGCGGCAAAAAAGAAACTGATCGTCACATACAGTGAACTGCGTGCAAAAGAACTGTGTGAAAATTATCGCCTGTTTGATAAAAATGTGCTGTTTTACCCGGCAAAAGATCTGATCTTTTACAGTGCCGATGTGCAGAGCAATCTTCTGGTACAGCAGCGGATCCGTGTACTGCAGAAACTGATGGAAGAAGAGGAAGTGACCATCGTCACGACCATGGGCGGTATCATGGATCATCTTCTGCCGCCGGAAGTTTTTCAAAAGCAGATCGAGACGGTAGAGAGCGATTCGGAATTTGACATGGAGCTCTGGAAAAAGAAACTGACAGCCATGGGCTACGAGCGGGTGGGACAGGTCGAAGGAAGCGGGCAGTTTGCCGTGCGAGGCGGTATTCTCGACATTTTTCCGCTGACCGAAGAAAATCCGGTCCGCATCGAGCTGTGGGGCGATGAAATTGACTCCATCCGCAGTTTTGATGTGGAAAGCCAGCGTTCCATTGAAAATCTGGACCGAATCCGCATTTATCCGGCGGGCGAATTTATTGCTGATGACGGGCGGATCAAAAAAGGGCTTGCGGTGCTGGAAAAAGAGGCGAAAAGGCTTGCAGATCAGTTCTTTCAGGAACGGAAAACAGAAGAATCGGCACGCCTGAAAGCTTTTGCAGAAGAAGTAAAACAGAGTCTGACGCAGTGGAAGCAGATGTCTGTGCTCGATGGTCTGGCTCCTTATTTTTATGACCGGATGGTTTCGTTTGCGGAATATTTTCCGAAAGAGGCACTGGTGGTGTTAGATGAACCGAACCGCCTCTGGGAGGAAGCACAGGCGATCGAAAAGGAGTTCCGGGAGAGCATGACAAACCGACTGGAAAAAGGGTATGTGCTGCCGGGACAGATGAACCTGCTCTGTGAGAGCCAGATGGCATCCGAAAAATTGCAGAAACATCGCTGCATGGGGCTGTGTATGCTGGAGGCGGCAGGACCACAGTGGCATTTTGCGGAGCATTTCAGCATCGATGTACGCAGTGTCAACACCTACAACAACAGCTTTGAACTTCTGGTGAAGGATCTGCAGCAGTGGAAGAAAAAGGGAGAACGCGTGATCCTGCTGTGCGCATCCAGAACCAGGGCGAAACGTCTGGCAGAGGACCTTCGTGATCACGAACTGCGGGCATTTTATTCGGAAGATGACGACCGCATCGTACAGCGAGGCGAGATCATGCTGCTTTACGGAAGTGCCCACCGCGGGTATGAGTATCCGCTGATCAAGTTCCTGGTGATCTCGGAGAGCGATATTTTCGGCAAAGAAAAGAAAAAACGCAAAAAGATCAGACATTACGAAGGTAAGACGATCCACAGTTTTTCAGAGCTTTCTGTTGGCGATTACGTGGTGCATGAAAACCACGGACTCGGCATTTACCGCGGGATTGAAAAAATAGAAGTCGATAAAGTCACAAAAGATTACATGAAGGTGGAGTATGCCGGCGGAAGCAACCTTTATGTGCCGGCAACGCAGCTCGATGTCATCCAGAAATATGCAGATTCGCAGGCAAAGCGCCCGAAACTGAATAAACTGGGGACGCAGGAGTGGGGGCGTACCAAGACAAAAGTACGCAGTGCGGTCAAAAACATTGCAAAAGATCTGGTGCAGCTTTATGCGGCGAGACAGCGGGAAGAGGGATTCTGCTATGGAGAGGACACGATCTGGCAGAAAGAGTTCGAAGAGACGTTTCCGTTTGATGAGACGGACGATCAGCTGGAGGCGATCGAAGCGGTGAAACACGATATGGAGAGCAATAAGATCATGGATCGCCTGATCTGCGGCGATGTCGGATATGGCAAGACGGAAGTGGCGATCCGTGCGGCGTTCAAGGCGGCACAGGAGAGCAAACAGGTGGTATTTCTGGTGCCGACGACCATCCTTGCCCAGCAGCATTATAATAATTTCGTCCAGAGGATGAAAGATTATCCGGTGCGTGTGGATCTGCTCTGCCGTTTCCGCACGGCAGCAGAACAGAAAAAAACGCTGGAAGACCTCAAAAAAGGACTGGTTGACATTGTGATCGGCACGCATCGGGTGCTCTCAAAAGATGTGCAGTTCAAAGATCTCGGTCTTCTGATCATCGACGAGGAGCAGCGTTTCGGTGTCACGCACAAAGAAAAGATCAAAAAGCTGCGGGAAAACATCGATGTGCTGACCCTGACGGCAACGCCGATCCCACGGACGCTGCATATGAGCCTGGTTGGGATCCGCGATATGAGCGTTCTGGAGGAAGCACCGATGGAGCGTGTGCCGATCCAGACATATGTCATGGAATACAACGAAGAGATGGTGCGGGAAGCGATCAGCCGGGAACTGGCACGGGGCGGACAGGTCTACTATGTCTATAATCGTGTGAACAATATCGCGGATATTGCGGCACAGATCGCGAAGCTGGTGCCGGAGGCTAACGTGGCTTATGCCCACGGGCAGATGAAGGAGCATGAGCTGGAGCGGATCATGTTTGATTTCATCAACGGGGAGATTGATGTTCTGGTGTCCACCACCATCATCGAGACCGGATTGGATATCTCCAATGTAAACACCATGATCATCCACGACTCGGATAACCTGGGACTGTCCCAGCTCTACCAGCTCAGGGGACGCGTGGGCCGGTCCAACCGAAATGCGTATGCGTTTCTGATGTACAAGCGGGATAAAATGTTAAAAGAAGTAGCGGAGAAACGGCTGGCGGCGATCAAGGAATTCACGGATCTGGGCAGTGGTTTCAAGATCGCCATGCGTGACCTGGAGATCCGCGGTGCCGGTAATCTGCTGGGGATGAGCCAACATGGACATATGGAAGCTGTAGGATATGATCTGTATTGCAAGATGTTGAATGAAGCGGTGCAGAACCTGAAAGGAGTCCACACGACGGTGGATTTCACCACGGTGATCGACTTGGATGTGGATGCTTATATTCCCGCGGAATACATTGTGAATGAGACGCAGAAGCTGGACATCTACAAGCGTATCGCCGGCATCGAGACCATAAAAGAGCGGGATGAGATGAAGGATGAGCTGTTAGACCGTTTTGGCAATATTCCCAAGGCAGTGGATAATCTGCTTCGGATCGCCCTGATCCGTATGGCAGCCCATGGTCTGGATATGACGGAGATCAAGGGCAAGAATGGCCGGATCACATTCAACTTCCGACCGGATGCAGGGATAGATCCGCTGAAAATCCCCGCATTTTTGAAAAAACATGGAGAGAATCTTAGCTTTACCGCCTATGGCAATCCGTTTTTTACTTATAAATATAAGAAAACGGAGCTGGTGGAGACCGATGCGGAACTTCTTATGGGCAAAACAGAGGAACTGCTGGAAGAGATGAAATCCCTGGCGCTGGAACCGGAAGCGGTGCAGAAAAATTAAGAGATTTTTATAGGACTGAAAAAATGATACCTTCTTATCAGAACAGTGAACAAAGGGCTTCTGATAAGGAGGTATTTTATGAAAGGTTATGTAACAGCCAGCGGATATATGGGATATGTGGAGAACGAATATATCTTATTTGCCAGTGAAGATGATTATTTTGAATATGTGGATTCGTTAAATTTTTAATTAATGTCCAGTATCTTTACCGCCACAGCCTATCTGTGATATAGTACAAATGTAAAGAAAAAATGTAAGGGGTTTCAGCACGCTCTGAGAGGAGAGATGGTGATACTCTGATAAAGCATTAGGCAAAATAAACAGATGGGAGTTTATATTATGGAACTGACTGAGAAGAAGGAATTTGATCTGCTCTCCCTGGGAGAGATCATGCTGAGATTATCACCGCCCGATAACGAGCGTATCACCAGAGGCGACAGCTTCAGCAAGCAGGCGGGAGGTGCAGAACTGAATGCCATCACCGGTGCGGCAATGCTGGGATTGCGTTGTGGTATCATTTCCAAGCTTCCGGCCAATGACCTGGGTGTATATATTAAGAACCGTGTACGTCTCTGCGGAGTCAGCGATGACTATCTGGTATACGATGATGACAAGGACGCCAGACTGGGTGTGTACTATTATGAGAATGGTGCTTATCCGAGAAAGCCCCGTATTGTATATGACCGTAAGAATACCTCTATCAACAAGCTGAGCGTTGCGGACTATGATGACAGCCTGTACAGCTCCACCAGATGTTTCCATACCAGCGGCATTACACTGGCGCTGAGCCCCGAACTGAGAGCAACTGCAATCGAGATGATCAAGCGTTTTAAGGAACAGGGAGCCATCATCTCCTTCGATGTGAACTTCCGTGGGAACCTGTGGACCGGTGCCGAGGCGAAGAAATGCATCGAATCCATTCTGCCTTATGTGGACATCTTCTTCTGCTCCGAAGACACCGCACGCCTGACTTTCCTGAAGGAAGGTGATGCCAAGAGCATTATGAAGAGCTTCACGGAGGAGTATCCGATTTCCATCGTGGCATCCACACAGCGTATCGTACATAGCCCGAAACGCCATACTTTCGGTTCTATCATTTACAGTGCCAAGGACGATACTTATTATGAAGAAGCACCTTACACCGATATCGAAGTCGTAGACCGTATCGGAAGTGGTGATGCTTATATCTCCGGTGTCCTCTACGGACTGCTGGCACATCCCGGCGAGTACCAGCGGGCACTGGAATACGGTAATGCCATCAGTGCACTTAAGAACACCATCCCCGGTGACCTGCTGTGCACCGACCTGAAGGAGATTCAGGGAATCATCAAGGAGCATAAGTCCACCGGACGTATTGCGGAGATGGACCGCTAAAGCATTTACCCTTCTGATCTGATCGAAGAAATAGAAAACACAAAGCTCTGCCATGTTAATTTAAGTGCATGGCGGGGCTTTTTTGTCTGTTTTTAACAATTTCAAACCTAAAATATATTAAGAAAATAATATATACAAGACTAAATTAACCTGCTATAATAAGGGAAAATTATCGCTAAATGAAATTAATAGGAAATAATAGGGGGACATAATGGAGAACTATGAAAAGCATTATCGTGAAATAGAAAAGCTGACGGACAATCCGTTTTTAAATCTGTATCATATCGATGCACTGGGGCGGGACGGAACGCCGTTTCACTACTATTTTGCTTCCCGCAATGATGAAGATAATATCAAGCACAAGACTCACAGCATGAGCCCCGAGGGCATGGCAGTCTATGCGGTAACGGAGGATGGACAACATCTGGTACTGGTGCGGCAGTACCGTTACCCCATGGACGATTACCTCTATGAACTGCCAGCAGGATTGATCGAGCCGGGAGAGACGGCTTCGGAGGCTGCCTGCCGGGAGATGATCGAGGAGACCGGATGGAAACTGGAGGTTTATGAAGGCGGGGAACCGGCATTCCGCAGAGGCTTTTTCCTGGCGCAGGGACTGACGGACGAGAGCGGCAGTATGATTTTCGGCACGGTGACGGAGCAGGTAGGACAGCAGATGGAGAACACTGAGGATATTCAGGTGATCCTGGCGGACAGACAGGAGGCACTCCGGATCCTGAGACAAGAGCGGGTTTCCATGCGTTGCGGACTGATGCTGATGCAGTTTTTGAAGGCAGAAAAGGAAGCACCATTTGCTTTTTTATATCTGTGACAGAACCCCTGGGGGATTTGC
>ERZ827088.4986-NODE-4986-length-10520-cov-2.376302_pt1 | contig 10520 bp, 11 predicted proteins | sample MGYA00519922_ERZ827088 | MGnify/ENA primary metagenome ERZ827088 (study PRJEB31778, sample SAMEA3449254) | human gut metagenome | biome: human gut; feature: human-associated habitat; material: faeces | place: United Kingdom | collected 2010/2012 ... | reverse complement strand
GAACCAGGGGGGGACGGCCTGGGTGCCGTCGTAGACGGTGAGCTGGTATTCCCCCAGCTCCAGGCTCCGGTCCCCCAGGCCCTCCAGCCGGAAGGAGTACCACACCAGGCCCACATAGTCCCCGGTCTCCAAGGTTACGGCAAACACATCCCGGTCCCCCTCCAGGCCCCGCCAGGGCATGGGCAGCTCCCGGCGCTCCTCGTCCGCACTGCTGCGGAGATCCACCTCCACGATGACACGGGCGGAGCCTTCTCCCTCGCCGGCGACGTAGGCGAAGTTCTTATACTCGGACTCATCCCGGTCGTAGACGGCGTTCTTGACGTTGTAGAAGCTGTCCGAGAAGATGGCCCAGCTGTTCTCAGTTTGGTCGTCCGTTCTGTCCTTGCCTTTCCACACCTCGAAGATGAGGTCGTTGTTCAGGTAGTCGTAGCGCAGCCGGTGGCTGAGCTCCTGGGTCTTCTCGATTTCATAGAGCTTGTCGCCCAGGTTGTCGCCGGTAGCCGTAACCATGACACTCGCGCCGATGCCCTTCAGCTCGCCCAGTTTGACCTGGGAGATCTTCCGGCCGGCATCGGTCGGGTTGATCACGTAGCGGTCCACCATCTTCCGGCCGATGACCTCCGGCGTGCCGGTGAGGCTGATCTGCGTGTTGAGCACGCGGCCGTTCAGGAGTTCCTCAGAGAAGTAGCCCTTGCAGTAGGCTGTCCGGGTGCCTTTGGCGTCTCTCGCGAAGTTGACCTCGCGGATCACGCCCAGTTCGTCCCGGTCGTTCCGGTAGAGATAGCGGCCGGTGTTCATCAGCGTGAAAAACTCGGCGGGAGTGTGCAGCTCGAACAGGCCGGAGGCGTAGTACCGCCGGTCCCAGATGAGCGTATTGAACACGCTGACGACGCCCAGCGTGTCGAAGTTCTGGTCGAGGATGATCAAATTCATGCGCTACACCCCCAGATACTTCGGAGTGTAGAACAGATTGACGTCCAGGTTGGTGTAGTTCCCATCCGCGTCGTACTCCAGATAGTTGTCGCCCACTTCCAGCTTGAAGGGCTCACTCCGGCGGTCGATGCGCTGGTAGTAGTTGACGCCGTTCAGAGTGATGACCTGGTGCCGGTCGTTGGTGTCGATGAGAAGCACGTCGCCGGTCTGCATCGTGACACTCACGCGCATGAACTGGCCCGTGCCGGTGTTCGTGATCTTAGGGTTGACCACGGTGCCCCTGGTCGCGATGAACTGGATCTGGACACCGGTCGGGACGTCTCCGTCGTTGCTCAGCACGACCTCCTTCTTCAGCGTTCTGTAGCCGGCAGTGTTGCCACCCAGGAGAAGGCCACGGGCTTCCGGCTTGTAGTCCAGCTTGCCCGTCTCCATCCTCTTGCGGAGGGAGATCCAGGGGAAAGAGAACAGCGGCGTGATGTTCGCCATGTTCTTGCCGAAGTTGTCCACATTGAGCATATACGGGTCCGGACAGATCAGATCCACCAGGATCTTCAGCTTGCAGTCCATGTTCTTCGATGCTGCGAAGGTCCAGCCCTCCAGCTCGTACTCGATGTTGCGGCTGACGCCCATGTTGGTGATGAGCGCCTTGCCGGTGTACTTCGGGTTGAAAAACTTGATTACTTTGGCCCGGTTTTCCGGGTTGTTCTTGCTGCTTCTGAAGCTGGCCTCGATGTGGATCGGCCTTGGTTTGATCTTCTTGCCATCGACAGACGCCCCGTCCACCAGGGCGTTGTCTGATGTGCTGATCTCCACCTCAGAGGCCTCCAGGCCGGACACGGCAGTGATGTCAATGTCCTGGCCCGGTCCCATTTTGAGGGTCTTGCCGTTGCAGGTCAGCTCGATGGTTAATGTGTTTACTGTCATTTCACACCTCCGACCATGTTCCGCAGAGCCTCGCGCTGCTTCTTGGCCACCTCGGAAGGAGTAGCCACAGGCACGTTGTAGGTGTTGCTCTGCTCCATGCGATTATCATTGTAGACGGTAGTGCCGGCGCCCGCCATTCTCAGCCCCGCAGCGAGCGAAGCTCCGACGGTTAGCTGCCCGGCGCTTGCCGACATCTCGGCCCGCATGGCACTGACGAGCTCGCCGGCCTTGGCCCTCATGTCCTTCAGCGTTGCAGGCATGGACTTGTCCAGGCCCTTGCCCACGCCGGGCATGATCCAGCGGCCGACCTCGTCCGCGAACTCTTTGGATGGGGAGTTGATGCCGAGGGCGTCTTTCGCGGCGTCCAGCAGACTGTTGGCCAGGTTGCTGACCTTGTTCGTCAGCCAGTTCCAGCCAGAGCTGATGCCGTTCCAGATGCCGCTGACGATGTTGCTGCCGATCTCCGCCATCTTGCTCGGCAGGCTGCTGAGCCCGTTGACGATGGAGTTGAACAGCTGGGTCGCCGCTGCGGCGCCCTTCTGGGCCAGCTGTGTGCCCCAGGTGACGACCTTCTGGGCCGCCTGGCTCAGATAGTCCCAGACCTTGCCCGGGAGCTGCTGGAGCGTGCTGGAGACCTTGCTGAGCATATTGCTCGCTGCGGTCGAAGCGTTGGAGACCATCTGCTGGCCCCAGGCCACCACTTTATTGACGGCGTTGACCAGGTGCGTCCAGATCTTTCCGGGTAGCTCCTGGATGATGCTGTTGACCTGGCTGAGCATATTGCTCATGGCCGTGGAGGCATTGCTGAGCATCTGCTGGCCCCACTCGACGAGGTCCGTCACGATCTCGGCGAAGACTTCACCGATCAGACCGGGAAGCTCGGCCAGCACGTCGATGATGGCCGCGACGATGTCCGGCACGGCCTTCGCCAGCTCGACCACGATGACTGGGATGGCTTCGATCAGGGCCCCCAGGAGCTTGACGCCAGCCTTCGCGATCTGGGGTGCTGCGGCGATCAGAGCCGTCACGGTGGCCTTGATGATCTGAGGCAAGGCGTCCACCAGCGCGTCGATGATGACAGGCAGGGCGTCCACCAGTGCCATCAGGAGCTCGATGCCGGCGTCAATGATTTGCGGGATGGCCGAGATCAGGAACTCCACGATGGAGCTGATGACCTCCGGCAGTGCTTCGATCAGTACAGGAAGCGCCGCAAGGATGCCCTGAGCCAGACCGAGGATCAGCTCCAGCGCGCAGTCGAGGATTGCGGGCAGTTGGTCCAGGAGTGAGGTCACAACGTAGCTGATCAGCTCGATCAGCGCAGGCAGAAGCGACGGCAGCATGGAGCTGATGCCATTCACGATGCCGGTGAAAATTGTGACAAGAGTGTCCAGGAGAGAGCCCAGTCCGTCGCCTTCGATGAAGCCCGTGATCATCTGGACGACCTTGTCAGCTGTTCCGGCGAAGTCGAAGTCCAGGACCGCGTCCTGGAGCTGCTTCAGGACGCTCTGGCCTGCTGAGAGCACGGCCGGAACGATGGCAGCCACCAGACCCGGGATCTGTGCAATAATAGCGCCGCCGAGCGCTGGAAGCGTCTCAGCGAAGCGCGGAATGATCTCGGCGAGGTTCTTGACGATATTGTCCGCTGCCGTGGCGAAGGCGTCCGCCAGCTGGTCCGCATCGCCGGATCCGTTCATGAAGTTGTCCCAGGCAGCCTTGGCCGAAGCCATGGAGCCCTCCAGCGTACTCGCGGCCTCTTTGGCCGTGGTGCCGGTGATCCCCATTTCCTCCTGGACCGCGTGGATCGCCTGGTAGACGTCGTTCAGGTTGTTAATGTCATACTTGACGCCGGTCAGCTTTTCAGCATCAGCCAGGAGGCGCTCCATCTCGGTCTTGGTGCCGCCGTAGCCGAGCTTCAGGTTGTCCAGCATCGTGTAATTTTGTTTCGCGAAGCCCTGGTAGGCGTTCTGGATCATGTCCATGGACGTCCCCATCTTGTTCGCGTTGTCGGCCATGTCGATGATGGCCATGTCGGCCACTTTGGCCGCTTCCTCGGTATTTCCGCCGAGGGACTGGAGCAGGGACGCCGAGAAGCTCGTGACCGTGCTCATGTAGTCATTGGCAGACATGCCCGCCGTCTGGTAGGCCCGATCTGCCGACGCGATGACCGCGTCAGCTGCATCGCCGAAGAGCGTCTCCACGCCTCCGACGTTCTGCTCCAGTTGCCCCACACTGTCGAGAGCTGACTTGCCGAGATTGGCCAGAGCATCAACTGCTCTGGTCATCATCTGGCCGGTGAATACGCCCAGCGCCTGCTGAGCGACGCTCGCGACCTTGCCCATGCCGGACTGTAGGCCGCCAGTGTCCAGGCTTGTATCAAATTTCAGAGTCCCGTCTGATGCCATGACCTTCTCCTCCTGTCAAAAGGACGGCGGGGTTGCCGCCGTTCATGAGTAGAGAGTTCAGGTCACTTTCAAGCTGCTGCCGGTCAGCCGACTGAGGGAGCGCATAGACGCGCTTCAGGTGCTCATAATGCTGCCGTTGCTCCTTGGACGCCTTGGCCGGGATCTTCATCGTGCGGTAGCCGATGATTTTGACCAGCTGAGTCTCTTCGGGGAGCGATCGAAAAAGCGCTCGAAACTGCCACCAGTGGAGGGGATGCCGCGCCAGATCCAGGCCGTAGGCCTGCATAAACGCGGAGTAAATATAGTCGGCGTCGTACTCGTAGGAAAAAGGCGGATCCCTGTCGCTGCTGTCCGTGGCGTCTTCTTCCGTCGTCTCAGCGGGATCCGTGCCGCAGCGATAAAACCAGATCATTTTGCTGATCGCCTCGTCGAGCACGTCGCCGTCGAAGACGACGCCCGGGAAGTAGAGATCCAGCGCGGTCCTGAGTTTCTCCAGGTCATCGAGCTGGCCGTCTTGCAGGACTTCCTCGAACAGGATCCCCGTGCGGAAGTCCGTGGTGATCGGGACCAGCTGGCCCGCGATCTCGACCTCCTCAGGCAGGCCGTCGATCAGAAGGTTCAGTGTCTTTTACCCTTGCCGTGACCGTGCTGCTGGGAGACGAACTGCGCGGTCTGCATCTGCCGGGTGGCAGCCTGCTGGCGCTGGGTGTAGCGGTTGGTGAAGTCGTTGAGCGTCTTCCGCTCACTGGCAGCCCATTCGCTGACCTTCTCGATGGCCTTCAGGTGCTCCATGACGTTCATCTTGCCGTGGAAGAGCCTGTCGGCCGTCCCGGCGCCGAAAATCTCGTCAAAACACACATTGACCACCTCACACTGGGCGCGGTAGTTGGCCGCAGCGGTCGGGAAGTTCTCGCGCTTTTTGGCCTGAGCCGTGTCGCGCATTTTGGTCATGGACTGCTCGAACTTCTCCATGAAGTCCGCGTCCATCAGATCGCCTTCGAGTTTCACGTCGTTAATAATCAATTCCATTATTCTGTTGTCCTCCTCTGGTCGGTGCTATAAAAAGAGCGCCAGCAGGCTGCACCGTTGCGCCCGCTGGTGCCTGGTCGCTCACTGCCCTCGCTGGGCCAGTAGTACGGAGCCAGTGTTTACTTGTTTACGCGACGGGGGTGTCGTACTTACCGGCGAAAGTGCCCGCCGTGAACTTCTTGCTCACGGTGTCAAACTTGCCCTGGATAGGATCGCCGACCGCGTGAAGCGTGCCGGAGACGCTGATCTTCTCGCCGCCTGCTCCGGAGTTGTCGCTGACCTCATTGGCCACAGTGAACAGGCGGGCGGTGAACTCGGCAGCGGCCTCAGTAGCTTCGCCGATGGGGTTGAACAGTTCGACGCGGACGTACTTCAGCTGGGCGTCAGTGCCAGTCGCATGGTCGCGGCCCATCTTCCAGAGCTTGTAGATCGCCTTCTGGGAAGGGATCAGACGGGACTCATAGGAGAACTCCGTCTCGTAGCCGGTGATGTCGGTGGACGCGGTACTCTCATTGATGTAGGTTTCGCTGTCGGTCTGTGCGTTGGGGCTCTCGTCCAGAGTGGTGAAGCCGGTGCCCATGAGCTCGTAGGTGCCGTCGATCTCGGCATAGTCCGCGATGGCATTGCGGAGCAGGGCAGCACGGCTCTCGTCAAAGAGCTGAAGGTTGATCTTTTTCATGTGCTTATGCCTCCTTGTGATAGATGAGTTCTAACTGGATCTGGTAGCGTGCATTCCTCATGGACTCGTCGAACATATAGCCAGACGAGAGCACGCTGAGCTGTTCCGGGTGCATACCTTCCGGCAGCTCCGGAAAATTGCCTGCAGCTTCCTGAGCTTCGACCCAGTTGGCGAAGTCCTCGTAGAAGGTGCTGTTGGCGATGTTCTGGAGCCGGTCCATGTTGTAATACTCCCGGCTGCCGAAGTTGAACTGGTAGCGCCGGTCAGAGCTGCCGTCGATGTATGTCTCGATGATCGGGTTGAAGATCCCCGTCTCGATGGTGTACTCCTGCGGCTCATCTCCCAGGGCGTCCACGCGGAACACTCCGGCATTGAGGAGAGGGCAGTCCTTGAAGAAGTCAGCGACGCCCTCGATGATTGACTTGACCATGTCGGACCTCCTTTACTTGTTGACCAGCTTCAGGATCTGCGTCCTGTGTGCGGTTTTCATTCGCTCAAACCACATACCGCCACGCCTGGAGTCGTAGCTGCGGGTCGGGCTGGTGTTGTAATACTGCCGGCGGGCGTATGGTGCGATGTACTGCACCTCGCCGGAGCCGATGACGGTGCCCAGCGTGCCGGATCGCTCCAGGGCGCCAGTGCGTTTGGGAACCATCGGAGCGCAGAGCCTGAGCACTTCACTGTCGATGATCTCCTGCTTCTTGCTGAGCATTTCGTTCATTCTCGGGGCGCAGCCGGCGTTCCAGATCAGCTCGGCCTTGCCGTTCTTTCCCCGGATGATGGCGCCCCTGGGGTTAGTGATGGGTTTAAACGCCATTATTCGCCTCCGATCCGCCAGTGCTTCACGGCGGCCGAGCCTCTGATGGTGTTGTCCGCGTACTCCTTGACGTAGATCAGATGGCCGAGCGCCTCCATCTGCTTCTGATCGACCGGAGCCGTCAGCTCGGTCGCCATAGGCAGCACATAGTCGCCGGTCTGGAGCGTCCACGCCTTGGCGGCTGCATCCTCGTCCAGCTGGCGGAACTTATCCGCCGGGACATAGCTCCGGCCGTCCTGGATCTTCGCTCCCAGCGGGATCCTCAACTTGTAGGCGAGGCTCTGGGAGTGAGCTCCGTCCGTAGAGTGGCCGGAGCTCTTGTTCTCCAGGAAGGACGCGCTGCGGATGCAGGTCGGGAAGTAGACCTCGCGCCGATCAGCGCCCAGGCGTTTATTAAAGACTGTTATCGCAGTCTGTACATACATGGCGGCAGCCTCCCTTCAGGGATCGGCTCAGCCATCCGGTCGGCAGCAGGTAGACGCGGGCTGCTTCGAGGATCTTCTTGCGGAGTAGCTCCTCAGCGGTCTGGCCGTCCTGGCCCTCCGTGATGTAGGTCACGGAGTAGCCGTCGTTGCCGTTTGCGCTGGCCTGGTTGTTGTGATAATGGACGACCTCCGCCGCAGCGCAGACCGCGAGCTTCACGCGGTTGTCCTCTTTGGCGAAGATGTCCCCGTTAATATAGGTTAGGTAGCCGATGACCGCCTCCGCTTTGGCCTCGACTTTGGAGAAGTCATCCTCGGGGATCGTGCCCCCGAAGGTCTGCTTGTAAAAATCATAGGAGACGTACATCAGGCTGCACCTCCTTTACTTAGCCGGCAGGGGTCAGCACAGCGAACGGGAAGCGCTTCGCCTTTTCCTTGGCCATGGCGTTGACAGGGTTCGGGATCTCCCAGCCCAGACGCATGACAGCGCGAAGGGCCACCATGTCGTTCTGCATCAGGTTGTAAGCGATGGTGCCGTCAGTGTTCTGCACGACGCCCTCAGTGAACAGCTTGAAGGTGATGTCCTGGCGGATGGAGTACACCAGCTGAGAGAAGTCGCCGGAGATCATGTGGGCCTTGGTCTTGTCGAAGGCGCCATTGCGAGGGAACTGGATGGCGGAGCCGTCCAGGGTATAGTTGCCAGCCTGCTGCATGGAGTTCAGGAACAGAGGACGCTCGTTGCCATCCTTCAGGCCGCGCAGCTTAGCACGCATACCGATGTCGGCCACATGACCGGACACGAAGTAGCCGGACTCCTCCACCTTGGAGATGATGCCGCCCTCGCCGAGCAGGTCAGTGTAGAGATCAGCAGAGATCTGCTTCACTGCGCCGGCAGTAGTAGCGGAAGGCACCAGACCCTCACGCCAGGTTGCAGGCTTGTCAGTGCCGAACAGGATGGCGGCGTCGATGACCTGGCCAAAAGCCTCCTGGATACGAGGACGGACCTCGCCCCAGATGTCGTAGTCAGCGTCGTCCAGAACTGCCTCGGGGATGGGAACGATGACCGCGATCTCCTCGGCGATGATGGTCTTCTTGTCCCATGCCTGTCTGGTGGTCTTCTTCTGACCGGTGTCGCCGTTCACGAAGTAGGCGATAGGCAGAGCATCCAGAACAGGGAGACGGGTCTGGGCTGCAGTCATATTGGCCAGACGGCGGCCCATGGAGAGGACAGCGGACTGAGCGATGGCGCCCTGGATGATTTCCGCAGCACGGTCCTCGGGGATCAGAGCCTCGGCGCCAGATCTGTCAATGATCTGGGCGTCGGTCTCAAAAAGCTGAAGATTAAAATACTTTTTCATGTGGTTATTCCTCCATAATTTTGTTAGTTGCGGCCCGCTTTTCTGCGGATGGCAGCGTTGATGAAGTCGTTGCTGTTCTGGTTTCCAGAGCTGCCCGCACCGGAACTTTCCGTGCCGGTCTTCACGCGGTAGGACCCGCTGCCGCTGGTAGCAAAGCGGGGGTTTTCTTTCAGGAACTTGGTGGCGGCCTTCTCGAAGTCGAGCTTGCTGTCCTCTTTCATCAGGGCCGCGATCTTGAACATGACGTAGTCAGTGTCCTCGGCGCGGACGCCCTTCTGGGCGAGAGTCTGGCTGTTCTTCATCTGAGCCAGTTCTGCGAGCGCGTCATCGCGCTCTCTCGTGATGGCGTCCACATTGGGGCGCTGCTTCTCTCGGTTGGCCTTGAAGTCCTTGATCGCCTGGTTGATTTCCTCCTCGCTCATGCCCTGCTGCTTGAAGTAGGAGCTGAGAGCGGCCTTCTCGGCGCGTTCTGCACGAGCCTGGGCGATCTCCTCGGCCTGCTGGAAGCTGTAGCCTCCGGTGCCTCCATTATTCCCGGCATTTCCCTGGCTGCCGTTGCCGTCCCCAGCGTTTCCACCCTGGCCTCCGCCAGAGCCGCCCTCGCCGCCGTTGTCAAAGAGCTGAAGGTTAAAATACTTTTTCATTGGGTCATTCCTCCGTTTTTGTAATGTGTCGTGAACATTCCCGCCGGCTCAGAGCCCGGCGTCTGCTCATAATAAAAGCGCCTCGCGGCGCTCAAATTATCGTTATTTCTCCATAGCTGTCCCGGATGCCTTCCAGGCCCAGGACATAGGTGCGGACCAGCGCCCGGCCGATCTCATTCAGATCCGGCCAGCTGATGACAGTGCTGCCCGGTCTGACGCTCTCCTGGATCTCGATGCCCGCCACCTCGCGCAGCCCCTCGATCAGTGTGAGGGTCAGCGCCGAGACGCCGGCGCAAATAATGTTATGCCCGGGAGGCGCCCCAGGGAGCCGCTGTGCGTGCCCTGAGACGGTGATCCCGGTGTCCTTGACGTTTATCCGGATCATGTGCTTGCTCCCTTCTGAGCTGCGTCCTGGGCCGCTCTGCGTTGCTTCTCGGCGCGTTCTTTCGCACGGTTGGCCGCTTTGGCTGCCTGCTCGGCCTGCCATTGCGCGTAGACCTGCGGGCTCGGTGAAATTCTGCCCGTGGTGCGTCCCGTGTAGATGCGCTCCGTCTGCTCCTCCAGGCCCATCGCCTTCGAGAAGCTGCGGTACTGCTCCAGCTGGGCCTGGTACTTGCACCGGGCGATGGTGATGTCTTCCTTGTCAGCCCCTCCAGCACGAAGGAGCTGCACCTGCTCACGCCGGGCCCGCATAGCTGTTTCCATCTGCCTCTGCTTCTGAGTGGCCTCGTAGGTGGTGTACTCCTTGCCACGGAAGCGGCGCGGAGTGTTTTCCCTGGCGTTCTGCTCCTCCAGCCATTCGTCGGTGTAGAGCCGCTCGCTCACTCCGGGGATGAAGGGGTAGTAGGTGTGGCGGCAGTTCCAGCCCAGCAGGCCCGGGCCGGTGCCCAGGCCGCACTTGGTTGTCAGCTGCTCCTTGGTGTAGACCTTGCCCTGCCATGCAGCGTGATCCGGACGAGCTCCGGCGTGCCATGTGACCTCGAAGTAGTCGGTCCCCAGCCGCTGGGCGTTCAGATCCGTGACGTGACCGGTGAGCTGGCCGAAGCCAGTGAGCAGAGCACGGCGGGCGGCCACGTCCACGCGATTGTGCCAGCCGCTGGCGTAGTCCACGCCGTAGTCGCTGCCGCCATCGCTGAAGGGGTGGTCGGTCCGGAGCCCGGAGGCTGTCATCTGGCTGACCATGCGGCGGACCAGCGTGTTGTAGTCGTAGGCGCCGTTGGCCATGCCGGTGATGGCGTCGTCCAGGTAGCCATTGTAGACGTCAGCCAGGGGCGTGAAGACTTTCCCGCCGTGGCCGTTGTCCAGCATGAAG
>ERZ827088.4976-NODE-4976-length-10539-cov-9.438764_pt1 | contig 10539 bp, 9 predicted proteins | sample MGYA00519922_ERZ827088 | MGnify/ENA primary metagenome ERZ827088 (study PRJEB31778, sample SAMEA3449254) | human gut metagenome | biome: human gut; feature: human-associated habitat; material: faeces | place: United Kingdom | collected 2010/2012 ... | reverse complement strand
GACAGAACTGCTGGTTGCCGAAGGTGCGCTCCATGCTGTCCGGCTGAAACAGAAAACCAAAACCAAGCGCAAAAAGAAAATCGCCGCCGCAATCTACGAATATCAAGCAGACTGCGACGGCGAATGGGGCGAAATTTCAGTTGATTTTGAGAACGGCACAGCAGAGATTATCCGACTTGCTGATTGGGATACAATTAAAACGAACTGGTTTGCCAAGGAGGCGATCCGGTATATTTTATCATTGTCGCCTGATGCTCTTACAAAATATATGCTCGTCCCCCTTGAGCCGCCACTTATATCTTGAATCCTTACAACCACTGTAAGTGGTATTTGCTGTGTTCCCATGCTATCATTTTATTACAAATGATAGGAGGTATTCACATGAAACCCATTTTGAATATTGAAAATTTAACAAAAATCTATGGCAATGTGCCAAGTCAAACAAAGGCACTGAATGGGATCACCTTCCAGGTGATGCCGGGAGAGTTTCTCGGCATTATGGGAAGCAGCGGTTCCGGTAAATCCACACTGCTCAATTGTATTGCGACTGTGATTCAACCCACAGGTGGAAGCATTCAGGTGGAAGGCGATACTCTGCAATCCCTCAAGGGAAAGGCTCTTGCAGAGTACCGTGGCAAAAAAGTTGGTTATCTATTCCAGAACTTTGAATTGCTGGACAACCTGACTGGCAGGGAAAACATCCTGCTCCCGACTTCCTTGCATGGGGTATCCGAAGCAGAAAGCAGCCAGCGGCTGAAGCAGTTGGCTGACTATCTGGAAATCACTGATGTTCTGGATAAGTTTCCGTCCAAGATGTCCGGCGGCCAGCGTCAGCGTGTTGCGGCAGCAAGGGCTCTGATCTTACATCCCCAAATGATCCTTGCCGATGAACCGACGGGTGCGCTGGATTCTAAGAACGCAAGAAGTCTTATGGAGAAGCTGTCCGGCCTGAATCGTGACGAACAAGCTACGATCCTGATGGTAACCCATGATTCCAATGCCGCCAGCTTTTGCAAGCGCATTCTGTTCATCCAGGACGGCGTGATCTTTCATGAGCTTCGGCGTGGAGACGAAAGCCAGCAGGAGTTCTACGGGCGCATCCTGAAGGTGATGGCGCAACTGGGAGGGGGCAGCGCAAATGTTCTCTAATCTCATTCTTCGGAACAGCCACCGCAGCCGAAAGGAAAACGGTCTGTTTTTCAGCTCCCTGGTGATTTCTATTGTTGCCTTTTACATGATTCTTTCCATCTCCACTCAAGATGTGATGCTCTTTTTGCAGAAAATGGAGAGTGACGCAGTTGACAAACTCCTGCTTCTGATTCCTGCGTTTTATGGGATGACCCTCGGTATTCTGTTCTTTTTGATCTATTTTGCCTGCAAGTATCAGTTCGAGCGCAGACGGCATGAGTTTGGTGTTTATCTAATGTTGGGGATGCGTAGAAGTAAACTGTTTGGTATGCTTCTGGCGGAAGATTTCCTGACCAGTATTCTTGCCATGCTCATAGGCTTACCTGTGGCTGTGGTGCTTTCAGAAATTGTCAGTCTTGTCACCGCCAAGCTGGTAGGCATGGGGATCATCGGTCATCAGTTTTCTTTATCCTGGTCTGCAATTGAATGGACGCTGGCAGGATTTCTGGCAATTAAGCTGACGGCACTTCTGATTTTGAGTGGACGAATCAGCCGCCAGGAGATCGGTACTTTGCTATCCCAGCCAACGAACCGCCCCAAAAAGCAAATGCCATCTGTTATCTATGGACTGGCTGCTATATGCGGAAGTGTGATGTTGGCAGTGGCTTACTACATGGCGATTCAGGGAATTGCATGGACAAAGGTAAGTATGATGGGACTGACTTTGCTGTTGGGCATAGTTGGTACGATGCTGCTTTTCTATGGGATGCGTGCGCTGATTGCTTTGATTGTTAAGAAAGGAAAAGGAAATAAGCAGCTTCATGTATTTACCTTCCGGCAGATTCAGGAGAATGTTATTCATCAGTCAACCTCCATGGCCATCAGCTCCCTGCTGATTCTGGCGGCGCTGTGTTGTTTTGGTGCGGGCGTAGGAATTGCAGGAACGAATAGCCTGTCTTCTGGCCATGTAATCGACTATACTTTTGAAGATCATACTGCAGAAGATTCATCGCAGGTTCTTCCGAATATAAAGGCAGCCCTGAAAGAAAACGGTTTGGAAAATCAATTTTCAGAGCTTTTTGAAATGAGGGTTGGGCGTATTCGCACCACAGAAGATTATGATAATGCCTACAGCATGGACGCTGTTATGGACTCTCTTCGGAGCCTGCCCCAGTCGGAAGACCGGGATGTCCTTCTGAACAATCTTGGTTATGCCACATACCCATATTTGATTTGTTTATCGGACTATAATCGTTTGTTGGAATTGTCCGGCAAACCGGCTCTCCAATTAGGCGAAAAGGAGGCCGCTGTCTATATTGATACAGAGTTTACTACGGTAAGTCGTACCACAATGCTGAACCAAGTATTGGCCGGACAGCCCAAGGTGGAACTGGATGGTAGTCCGATTCATCTTACAGGAGAGGTTCAGTCTGTGAATTTGGTCACGGACCGTTCTATAACCTTGTCCTTTGCATTGATTCTTCCGGATGAAGCATTCCTATATTATAGCCAGGGAATGTATGATACCTATGTCAATGCGGTGCTCAGTGAGCAGGCTCTGGATGGAAATAGCCTTATGACTGCATATTTGGATTTGAACGAGAAGCTGGACGAAACTGGCATTGAATATGAAAGCTATCTTCAGAATATAGGTCGTCAGCTTTTCTACACCATAGCATCCAGTTATATTACCCTCTATCTTGCGATTGTTTTCCTGGTAGTTGCCAACACCATCGTGGGTGTTCAGTTCCTGATGAGTCAGCAGAAAACCGGGCGCAGATACCAGACCCTGATCCGCCTGGGAGCTACTTACGAAACCCTTTGCCAGTCTGCTGGAAAGCAAATTACCTGGTTTATGGGACTTCCTGTATTGGTTGCGGCTGTCAGCAGTCTGTTTGGAGTCAGGGCGTTATTTACAGGGATACTCTCGTCCCGAACCCGTGGGACAGTGTCTGAAATGCTGCTTGTATCTGCTGCTATGATTTTACTACTTTGCGTGATAGAATATATTTATATGAGAGTGGTCAAGCGCTCCAGTGATCGGTATTTGCTGACACTGATGCAGCCGCAGAGAGAAGAATAATTTGGAAGGAGGTGCTGTCATGAAAAGAATTGCTGTTGTGGAAGATGAAGTCTATATGCGGGAAGAACTCTGCGATATGCTCCAAAAGGACGGCTATCTTGTGGAGGCAATTACCGAGTTTGAAGATGCCGCTCGGCTCTTGGCAGCCCTCCGCCCTGACCTTGTGATCTTAGACCTGAACTTGCCGGAGATCAGTGGCTTTCAAATCTGCCAGGAGCTAAAGAATAAAACTGCTATCCCCGTCCTGGTGCTGACTTCCAGAGATCAGGTAAAGGATGAACTGCAAGCGTTCCAGTTGGGTGCCGATGAATATTTGACGAAGCCGTGCAGAAAAGATCGACTTCTTGCCAGGGTATCCAATATTCTCAAAAGGTATGAAGGCCGTACCAATCTCATAGAGGGACCAGATTTCCTGTTAGACCAGCAGACCTACACGCTTTATATTCATAATACCTCTGTGGTGCTTCCAAAAAATCAGGGAAAACTGTTGGTCGCTCTTTTGTCCGGCGGCGATGCTCTGGTCACGACGGAGCAGCTTTGCATGGCACTATGGGGAACCACGGAATACATAGATGAAAATGCCTTGCAGGTTAACCTAACCCGGCTGAAAAAAACGATGTCCGCCCTTGAAATGAAGCAGCGAATCGTTGCAGTTCGAGGAATGGGCTACCGTTTGGAAGCGGAGGTGTCTCTATGAAGCAGCTTTGGCACATGATAGAACGGTACTACCCCTGGCTTCTGTTGCTGCTGGGCGTGGATTGCTTTTGCGCTGTCATTCTTTGGATTTCTGACATTCAGGTATTTCAAACCTTGATCGGGTTAGTAGTTCTGACGAGCATCCTTTTGTTTTCAGCGATTCTGTTTGTACTAAACAAGAGGGAGAACACCCACATGGAACTGTTCCGAGATTTCCTCAGTGATCCTACCATCTGCAATGAAGAACGGCTGCTCAGTGCCATTAGTCAGAAAGAAGGAGAATCTGTCCGATTTTTGGCTTCGGTTTTACGGGAATACAAAAACGAGAGTAACAATATGGCGGATGCCCTACGGGACTATGAAGAATACGTGGAGGGCTGGGCACATGAAGCGAAAACGCCCCTATCGTTGCTGACCATGCTCTTGGATAACCGGAACGATGAAATCTCTCCTTCCCTGCAAGCAAAGCTGGATTATGTCCGCAGTCAGCTTCAGGAGGATGTCACGCAGATGCTGTACTATGCCCGGTTGAAGAGCAGTACAAAGGATTACCGATTTGAGGATGTCAATTTGAATGACTGCTTGGGTGAAGTTCTGGAGGACTATGCCCCACTTCTTGAAGAGAAGCATTTTGTCATTCTCAACAAACTGCAATCTGAAACAGTCTATACAGACCGTAGAGGACTTCAGTTTATGTTGGGACAAATCGTTAGCAATGCCATCAAATATAGCAGCGATAGTCCCATGCTTACAATTTCCGTGATACATTCGGAGACTGCAGATATCCTTTCTGTTGAAGATAACGGCATTGGCGTAAAAAAATATAATCTGCCGTACATTTTTCAAAAGGGCTTTACCGGGGATTCTACTGACAGCAGAAAGAAGGCTACCGGTATGGGACTTTACCTGGTTAAGAAGATGGCCGACGATCTAAATCTTCATCTGGAAGCAGCTTCCCAGTGGGGAAAGAGCTTCAAGATTGTCATCTTCTTTCCTAAATTGAGATCCAACGGAGGGAAATAATATAAACAGAAAAACGCCCGCAGGATTTTCTCCTGCGGGCAGCGTGTTGTCAGCTATCCCAAGGCTTGTATTCTGTTACAGTTTTCAAATAGGTTTCGGGATCGCCGTTCAAGATAAGGTCTGCATACTCCAAAGGAGCGTTGTAGATCAAATAATCCAGCTCTGACCGCTGATACATATTGTCAGCAATCTCGTTCTCAACGACGATAGTGTCAATCGCAATCATACTGCCGTCGCTGAATTTCACTTCCACACAGCAATTATCCATATTGTAGGCACAAGATATTAAGGTTTTCATGGTATGTCCTCCATAATTCGTAATATAAAGCGAAAATCCCGTCTGACTTCCTGTTAGAAATCAGACGGGATTTGTCCGTATGCACCCCGGAAACCGTCAGCTAACAGTTGATAAGTAAATTAGTTCCTTATCACTGTTAAGCCAAGGGTTTCGGGACTTTTTTATTTTGTCAGAACGGAAAACGCCCCCTGATTTTCTAACACAATTCTAACGCTTTCAAACACCGCCTCTCCGGTGCCGCCTCTCTCGCGCTGCTCCTGTCGCCGGAGCCCCGCTCCAACTACTGTAACGCAGCCCAAAGCTCCCCCCGATGCAAAGGCATCAGGGGGAGCTTCAGTTATCGTTGTACCGGCTCCCGCAGGTCCTTCGGCAGCCAGAATTTCCGCCACAGGCAGAACAAAAACAGCGCCCCGCGGAAGCACAGCTCTATGCACATGGCGACCCACGCGCCGTGCAGACCCAGCCGTCCCGTCAGCAGCAGCGTCAGCGGGATACGGACGCCCCACATACTGGCGAAGTTCAGCACGGAGCTGAGCAGGGAGCTGCCTGCCCCCTGAAACACACCGGCGCACACCATAGCCGCACCGAACAGCGGCTCGGCAAACACCACGATCCGCAGCACCTCTGTGCCAAGCGCCACCACCTCCGTGTCAGGGCTGAGGATACCGATGATCCACGGCGCCAGAAAGTACATGGCTGCCGACATCACCGCCATAATGGACACACCCAGCAGCACCGTCACCCAGCCCAGCCGCGTCACCAGATCCCGCCGCCTGGCGCCCACGCTCTGCCCGATCAGCGTCACCGCTGCGGTTTCTACGCCGCAGCCCGGCATATAGCACAGAGCCTCCGCTGTGACGGCGAAGGAGTTGGCGGCGATGGACACCGTACCCAGCGGGGCGATCACACCGGTGGTGACGATCTGGCCGCCGGACATGACCGCCTGCTCAATGGCCACGGGGATGCCCAGCCGCACCGCACGTTTCAGCTGCTGCGGCACAAAGCGAAGCTTCTCATCTCGCCGCAGACCCAGCATGGGGGAGCGCAGCAGGCACACACACATGATGACCGCCACGACCACCTCCGCCAGCGCCGTACCCAGCGCAGCGCCGGCAACGCCTAAATTGGCGCCCGGCAATGTGATCGCACCGATCTGACGGGAGGGGAAGATGAGCAGCAGGTTGAACACCACATCCAGCCCGCACATCAGCACCAGCAGGGCGCTGGGTGTCCGCATGTTGCCGCCCGCCTGCAGCAGCGCGGCCACCAGACCGTTTATTTGCAGGGCGGGGAGGGACAGGGCGAAGATCAGGAAATACACGGACGCACCTTGCCAGATGCTCTCCTCCGCACCCAGCCAGCGGGGCAGCGGTCCGGCCAGCGCGGCGGACAGCGCTGCCAGTACCATTCCGAAGGCCACTCCCACCAGCAGGCTCTGCTTCACCAGATTGCGGGCATCCCGCTCCTCCCCCGCGCCGATGCGCTGGGCCGTCTGGACGCAGAAGCCCACGGTCAGGGCGCGGCACAGACCGCTCAGCAGCCATGTGCTGGAGGCCACCAGCCCGATAGCGGCGCTGGCGTCCCGCCCCAGATGGCCGACCATGGACGAATCAATGTACTGCATCGCGATGGACGACAGCTGCGCCAGAATGGCGGGAATACTCAGCTGCAATGCCATCGTCGTCTGCTGCCGCAGTGTCAGCTCTTCGCCGTTCCGCAGCGCCGCCAGCAGGTCTTTTTTCACGTCCCCACTCCTCTCAATCATCGTCCTACCACTATACCTGCTGTGAGCCAAAAGGTCAACCGCAAAATATGCCGCCGTCAGATGATTCGGAACTGCGGCCGCTTCCGTGATTGCGGCCCCCCATGAAAAGGATTCTGCGGAGCACCACGCCGCCCAGCCCGTCGTTTACTTCCCGCGTTCTCGGTCCCGCTCCACTTCCCGCTCCAGTTCCTGCATGACCTGCCGCCATTCCGGCGTCATCCAGCGCTGCGGATTGGTTGTCTGCTGATACTCCGGACAGTCCGGCGTTGTATCCCTCTCATCCGGCCGTCCCTTGATTTTCTGCTGGTACTCCCACGGGATACCGTCCGGATATACCGCGCAGGTCCTCGCGCCCCTGTTCGCTTTCTCGCAGGTGCCGCACACGCTCGGCAGCCAGTTCTCCACATCCATTTGCATACCCCTCCGCTGTGATCTTGAATTTGTATGGGCCGACCCTCTCCATGGAGCGCGGCACCAGGTCCACACCCCGTGGTAGGATCGCCTCCCGCTCCGTGTTCGCCCCGAACCCATTGATGGAACGGGCCGTTTTCGCATCGATCACCATATCGACAGTGTACTGCCCGCCGGTTCGGTCTGTATTGGGGTCCATACTGACGGACAGATATCCGCCGAGGTTAATGGGATCATCCGGCGAAAACTTTCTGAGGAACTGAAGCAGTGCCTCTCTTCCTCCAAAATCATCGAAAGCGTAGTGCCGGTACACAGTGCCTTGATACACCGGCAGCTTTTCCAACGCGGTATCCAGATGGTCCCGAAGCTGGATTTGGTACGCCGTCAGCGGCACCCCCTCGCTCAGCTTTCCGTTGAGCCCGTAGCTGTCGCCGGATTTATAGCTGACAATAGCGGATTCTTCATCCCATGTCAAGCCGCCCTCCTTCTCGCCGTCGCGGCCCCGCTTTGCCTTGCCCAAAAGCTCGTCCAGCCCCTTGTATTCGTTCTCGCTCGGCGGTACACTGGAGATGCTCTCCTGTGTGGCTGAAACGCCCAGAGGGGCAAGGGGACTGACTTCTTGTTGCCAGCTATGCCCCGCGCCCTGCACAGGGGAGCTTTCTTCTGCGTTCCCCGCTCCGATATTTTAACTGTATGCTCCCCTACTGCCGCCGGGCGCCGCTATCGCCGAGATGCCCGCCAGACCCCGCCGTCAAAAGTCTTGGACAAGCGCCGCTGTCTGTGTTATACTGTCCATAGGCGCGCCGCGCCACTTTTTCCGAAAGGACGGACTGCTATGCACCCTCAGTTCACCGAGCTGACGCCCCGCTGGTTCAAGCGGGCCTTTATCTACACCGGCTCCATTGGCGAGTTCCGCTATCGCTTTAACAACGACGCCAAGGAGAACGTCATCCACGCCGCTGTCTACTCCCAACTGTGCTACGAGCTGGCTGCGGATGTGGCGGAGCAGGATTTTCCCTGGGACGACGACGGCGTGGAGGCGCTGAAGGCGTGGCTCCAGAGCCGCTACGAGGCGTACTGCGCCGCCAACGCCTGATGCTGATTTCATGACATGACAGAAGGGACGCAGCCGGAGAACCGGCTGCGTCCCTTTTTTGCAACTTTTTCGGCCACTCTGTTACGCCAGCGTGCCGTCGATGTTCACCACCTGCACCGTCAGCGGGATGTCCTTGCCGCTGGCGGCCAGCGCCGTTTTCACTGCGTGCTCCAGCCCGCCGCAGCAGGGCACTTCCATCCGCAGCAGCGTCACGGAGCGGATGTCATTTCCCCGGAAAATGGCGGTGAGCTTCTCGCTGTAATCCACCATGTCCAGCTTGGGACAGCCGATGAGCAGTGTCCGGCCTGAGAGGAATCGGCGGTGGAAGTCGCCGTAGGTATAGGCGGTGCAGTCCGCGGCGATCAGCAGATCGCGGCCCGCAAAGGTGGGGCCTGCCGTGGGCGCCAGCTTGATCTGCACCGGCCAGTTGGTGAGCTGCCCGGACACGGGCTCTCCCGCTGCCGCAGGGGCTTTCGCCGCCATCTGCCGGATGCGGCTGCCGGGACAGCCGGTGTGAGCCGCGGGCTTGGCAGCCTGAGCCGCCTTCACCGCCGCCTCGTCGTAGGCAGGAGCCTCCCGCTCCTCAAAGGTGATGGCGCCGGTGGGGCAGGACGGCAGACAGTCTCCCAGCCCGTCGCAGTAGTGCTCCCGCATCAGTCTGGCCTTGCCGTTCACCAGGTCGATGGCCCCCTCGTGGCAGGCGTGGACACACTTGCCGCAGCCGTTACACTTTTCCTCATCGATGTGAATGATCCTCCGGATCATGCAGATCCCTCCTGTTCGTGTTGTGCAGTGTCAGTATACTCCCGCCGCCGCGCGTTTATCTGTTGCATTTGTCACTTTGTAAAATAACAGTATTTGGAACTTTTCCGGCCATTTGGGTTATTTCTTCATCATGCCATTGTTTTACACGAAAAAACGGGAGCGGCGCTCCCGTTTTTTTCCAATTCAGCGGTCGCTCCACGCGCCGCGGGTCATCAGGGCCAACATGGGCATCAGCTCCAGACGGCCGGTAAGCATCTCCAGCGACAGCACCAGCTTGCTCAGCGGCGAGAGGATGGAGAAATTCTCCATAGGCCCCAGAATACCGAGGCCGGGTCCCACGTTGCTGATGCAGGTCAGGGACGCGGCGAAGGACTCCTGAAAGCCGTAGTTATCCCAGCTGACCACCAGAGCGCCCGCCAGCAGCACCAGCAGGTATGCCGCGATAAACGCGCCGGCGGAGGAGACGACCCGCTCCTCCACGGCCTGTCCGTCCACCTTCAGCACGCTGACATGGTGGGGGTGCGCCAGCCGCTTCAGCTCCCGCTTCAGGCTCTTGCAGAGAATGGCGACGCGGGATATCTTGATGCCGCCGGAGGTGGAGCCGGCGCAGGCGCCGGTGAACATCAGCATCACCAGCGCCATGCGGCAGAAGGTCGGCCACAGGGAGAAATCCACGGTGGCAAAGCCCGTGGTGGTGACGATGGTAACAGTCTGGAAGGCGGCGTCGGTGATGGAATCCCGGAAGGGCACCCCCGCCTGCACCCGCAGATTGATGCACAGCAGCAGCGTGGCCGCCGCCACGATACCGACGTAGATCCGCAGTTCCTCGCTGCGGAGCACGTCCCGCAGCTTGCCGCGAACGACCAGAAACATCAGGGAGAAATTCACGCCCGCCAGGAAGGAGAACACCGTAACGATCCACATGACCGCCTTGGACGCGCCGGCAAGGGACGTGTCGTATATGGAAAAGCCGCCGGTGGCCATGGTGGTAAAGCTGTGGTTGATGGCGGAGAACCAGCTCTCCCCCGCAATACGCAGGGCGGCTATCTCGCAGGCCGTCAGGATCACGTAGATGGTATAGAGGATCTTGGCGGTGCCGCCCACCTTGGGCACCAGCTTGGACTTGATGGGGCCGGGGCTTTCGGCGCGCATGAGGAACACCGCGCCCTCGCCCATGCGGGGCGTCAGCGCCAGGAACAGCACCAGCACGCCCATGCCGCCCATCCACTGGGTCAGCGAGCGCCACAGCAGCACGCTGCGGGGCAGGTGGGACA
>ERZ827088.4974-NODE-4974-length-10540-cov-4.225656_pt1 | contig 10540 bp, 7 predicted proteins | sample MGYA00519922_ERZ827088 | MGnify/ENA primary metagenome ERZ827088 (study PRJEB31778, sample SAMEA3449254) | human gut metagenome | biome: human gut; feature: human-associated habitat; material: faeces | place: United Kingdom | collected 2010/2012 ... | reverse complement strand
GGGCATCGCCGCGCTGAAAAGCGGCTGCGACATCGTCACCGACACGCAGATGGCAAAGGCGGGCATCAACAAGACGATCCTCGCGAGCCTCAGCGGCGAGGTGCACTGCTTCATGTCCGACCCCGATGTCGCGCAGGAGGCGAGATCTCGCGGCGTGACGCGGGCGTTCGTCTCGATGGAGAAAGCGGCGGCGCTCGAAAAGCCATGCATTTTCGCTATCGGCAACGCACCGACGGCGCTGCTGTCGTTAGAGCAGCTGATGGAAGAGGGAAAAGCCGCCCCCGCGCTCATCATCGGCGTGCCGGTGGGCTTTGTGAATGTGGAGATGAGCAAGGAGCGCATCATCGCCGCGGCGCGCGCACCGTACATCATCGCGCGCGGGCGCAAGGGCGGCAGCAATGTGGCGGCCGCCATCTGCAACGCCCTGCTTTATCAAATCAGGCGGTAGCACCATGGAAGAATATCTCGTAAAGGACGGCAAGCGCCTGCGCCTTGGCTATACGACCGGATCGTGCGCGGCGGCCGCGGCCAAGGCTGCGGCGTGGATGCTGCTGACGGGCAGAAAAAAGGACACGATCCGGCTGCAAACGCCAAAGGGCATCGAACTCAACTTAGACGTACTGGAAACGGAACTGTCTCCGGACGAGGTGCGCTGCGCCATCCGAAAGGACAGCGGTGACGACCCCGACGTGACGCGCGGTACGCTCATTTTTGCCGCGGTGAGAAAATCGGCCACGCCCGGCGTGACCATCGACGGCGGCGAGGGCGTCGGCCGCGTGACGAAGCCGGGACTTGACCAGCCCGTGGGCGAGGCGGCCATCAACTCTGTGCCGCGGCAGATGATCGAAGAGAACGTGCGCGAGGTCTGCGCGCTTGTCGGCTACGACGGCGGCCTTGACGTGACGATCTCCGCGCCGGAGGGCGAGGCGCTCGCGAAAAAGACTTTTAACCCGCGCCTCGGCATCGAGGGCGGCATCTCCATTCTGGGCACGACCGGCATCGTCGAGCCGATGAGCGAGCAGGCATTGCTTGACACCATCCACGTGGAACTGCGGCAGCGGCGCGAGAACGGCGCGGACTACATCCTCCTTGCGCCCGGCAACTACGGCGCGGACTACATCCGCGATTTTATCGGGCTTGACCCGAAGACGGCGGTGCTGACGTCGAACTTCATCGGCGACAGTCTGGAATTCTGCAAGGAATTCGGTTTTCACGGCGCGCTGCTCATCGGGCACATTGGTAAGTTCGTCAAGCTCGCGGGCGGCATGTGGAACACGCACTCGAAATTCGGCGACTGCCGCATGGAGATCATCGCCTCGCACAGCGCGGCGCTGGGCCTGCGCGCAGAACGCACGGAGGAAATTCTGCACTGCGCCACCTGCGACGACGCGCTTCGCATCCTGGACGAAGAGGGGCTGAAGGATGCCTTCCTCGTGCGTCTGGGACAGCGCATCGGCACGATGCTCGGCTATAAGAGCGGCGAACTCCAGAGCGGCGCGATCTTATTTTCGAAAGAATACGGCTTCCTCTGCGAGACGGAACACGCAGAGGAGTTACTCAAAACGATCAGGGAGGGCTGAACGTGGTACATTTTGTGGGCGCCGGAAGCGGCGCGCCGGACCTCATCACGCTGCGCGGCGCGCGGCTTCTCGGTGAGGCGGACGTAGTCATTTACGCGGGCTCGCTCGTGAATCCCGAGCTCTTGACGCTCGCGAAACCGGACTGCGAGGTTCACGACAGCGCGAAGCTGACGCTTGAGGAGGTCATCGCCCTCATCGAGCGGGCGGAGCGCGAGGGAAAGACCACCGTGCGATTGCACACGGGCGACCCGAGCATTTACGGCGCGGTGCGCGAGCAGTTCGACGCGCTCACAGAGCGCGGCATCGACTTTGATGTCTGCCCCGGCGTCAGCTCGTTCTGCGGCGCGGCGGCGGCGCTGCGGGCGGAATACACACTGCCGAACGTGAGCCAGACGGTCATCATCACGCGCACGGCGGGCCGCACGCCGGTACCCGAGCGTGAGTCCATCCGCAGCTTGGCCGCGCATCAGGCGACGATGGTGCTGTTCTTGAGCACCTCACTCACAGAAAAGCTGCAAGGCGAGCTCCTTGCGGGCGGCTATGGAGAGACAACGCCCGCGGCCGTCGTTTACAAGGCGACATGGCCGGAGGAGAAGATCTTCCGCTGCACGGTGGGCACGCTGCATAAGACAGTGACGGAAAACGGCATGAAAAAGACGGCGCTCATCGTGGTGGGCGGCTGCCTTGGCGACGAATATCTGCGCTCGCTGCTCTACCACCCCGACTTTACGACGGAATACCGCAAGGGGAAGGCATGAAGATTGCAATTTTTGCCTACAGCCACGGCGGCTGCGCGGCAGCGCGGCGCGTTCGCGCGGTGCTGGCGGAGGCGGAAACCGTCTGCTACGCGGTACCGCGATTGGAAGAAGCGGGCTTCCTGCCGCTTGCGAAGGACATCTACCGCGAGCGCTTTTCGTCGATGGATGCGCTCATCTTCATCGGCGCGTGCGGTATCGCCGTGCGTGAGATCGCGCCGTATCTTGTGAGCAAAAAGACTGACCCTGCGGTGCTGTGCATCGACGAGAAAATGCAGTTTGTCATTCCGCTGCTCTCCGGTCATATCGGCGGGGCGAACGATCTGGCGCGCCGCCTTGCCGCGGCGCTCGGCGCATCGGCGGTCATCACGACGGCAACGGACGTGAACGGTAAATTTGCCGCCGATGCCTGGGCAGCAAAAAATGAATGCGCCATTTCGAGTATGCTGCTTGCAAAAAAGGTCGCAGCGGAAATTCTGGAGCGCGATGTACCGCTTGTGAGCGATTTTCCGATCAAGGGTGCATTGCCCGGCGGAATTGTGGAAAAAACGCAGGGCGCGCTGGGAATTGTGATCGGATACTGCACGAAAGAACCGTTTGCCGAAACGCTGCGCCTCACGCCGAGAGTATTGCGTGTCGGCATCGGCTGCCGCAGGGGAACTGCACAGGAAACCATTGAAGCCGCCGTTGCGGCGGTGCTTTCTGCGCATCAGCTGGATCCAAGCGCGGTCAAGGGTGTCTATTCCATTGACTTAAAGCAGCAGGAGGCGGGGCTGCTTGCCGCCTGCGCGAAGCACAACTGGCCGACAGTATTTTACACGGCAGAGGAATTGCGCAGCGTACCGGGCGAATTTACGGATTCCCACTTCGTGCAGGAGATGACGGGTGTCGGCAACGTCTGCGAGCGCGCAGCGATGCGCGGCGCGGAGAAATTATTGGTGAAAAAGACTGCGGTGGACGGCGTGACCGTCGCCGTGGCGGCGGAGCATTGGGAGGTTACCTTTGGGTGAAGTGATCGTGGTGGGCATCGGCCCCGGCAGCTATGAGGATATGACGATCCGCGCCGACCGCGCGCTGCAATCGTGCGACGCCATCGTCGGCTACGGAGTTTATGTTGACCTTGTGAAGGAGCGCTATCCGGACAAGGCGTTTTATGAAACGCCCATGACGCAGGAGGCAAAGCGCTGCGCGCTTGCGCTCGAACTTGCGCGCGCGGGCAAGACCGCGGCCATGGTCTGCTCGGGCGACAGCGGCATTTACGGCATGGCGGCGCTCGTGTACGAGCTGCGCGGCGAGAGCAGAGAACCGGAGATCGAGGTGATCCCCGGCCTGACTGCGGCATGCAGCGCCGCGGCGCTTTTGGGCGCGCCGCTGACGCACGATTTTGCCGTCATCAGCCTGAGCGACCGCCTGACGCCGTGGGAGACCATCGAAAAGCGCCTGACGCACGCGGCAAAGGCCGACCTGACCATCGCCCTTTACAATCCCGCGAGCCGTTCGCGGCCCGCACATTTGAAGCGTGCGTGCGATATTCTGCTGCGCTTTCTGCCTGAGAATCGACTCTGCGGCATTGCGCGCAACATCGGCCGCGCGGGGGAAAGCTGGCGCACCCTGACGCTCGGGGAGCTCAGAGAGGCAGAGGTCGATATGTTCTGCACGGTGATCGTCGGCAACGTATCAACGAAGGAAATTGCGGGGCGGCTCATCACGCCGCGAGGGTACAAAAATGTGTAAGATCTGCATTTTCGCAGGCACGACGGAGGCGCGCCAACTCGTGGAGCTTTTGAGCACCCAGCCGGTCTCCGTCACGGCCTGCGTAGCAACGGAATACGGTGAAACGCTCCTGCCCGAAGGGGGCAACGTGACGGTGCGCTCGGGGCGTATCCCGGTGGACGGGATCATTCAAATGCTCTCCGACACGAAATTTGATTTGGTGATCGACGCGACGCACCCCTACGCGGTATCGATCACCGAGAGCGTTGCGCGCGCCTGCGCGGAGACAGGGACAGAATATCTGCGCCTTCTGCGCGAGGAGTCTGACAAGGTATCTGACTTTACTTGTGTGTTGAATGCGGAAGCAGCAGCGCTGTTCCTGTCGAAGACGGACGGAAATATCCTGCTGACGACCGGCAGCAAGGATTTGAAAATGTACAGCAAGGTAAAAGACTTTACAGATAGAGCCTATGCGCGCGTGCTGCCGCTGGACGCGTCGCTCGCGCTCTGTCGCGAGGCGGGTGTGCAGCCGTCGCACATTTTAGCGATGCAGGGGCCGTTTTCCGAGGAGATGGACGAGGCGATGCTGCGCGCTGTGTCGGCTAAGTGGCTTGTGACGAAGGACGGCGGCGAGGCGGGCGGCTTTGCCGCCAAGGTCGCCGCGGCGCGAAAGGCCGGGGCAAATGTGCTCGTGATCGGACGGCCAAAGCAGCGGGAGGGAAAGTCCTTTTCGCAGGTGTTGGACAGCTTGGAGTGCCGCTTTGGTTTCCGATTCGCGCAGAGTGTGAAGATCGTCGGTATCGGGCCGGGCAGCAGGGATGCGATGACGCAGGAGGCGCGCCGCGCGATCGAAGAGGCGGACTGCCTCATCGGCGCGAGACGCATGCTGGATGCCGCCGCGCGCGGCGGACAGAAGACTTATGCCGCCATCGCACCACAGGAGATCGCGGATTTCATTCACGCGCACTGTGAATACCGGCAAAGCGCGGTCGTGATGTCGGGCGACACGGGCTTTTTCAGCGGCACGAGGAAGCTGCTGCCGCTGCTTTCAGACTGCGAGGTCAGCGTGCTGCCGGGCCTGAGCTCGCTTTCCTACCTCTGTGCAAAGCTGCAAACGTCCTATGAGGACGTTCATGTCGTCAGCCTGCATGGCCGCGCGCACGACATCACGGCAGACGTGCGCGCGCACGCGCGCGTTTTCGCGCTCGTCGGCGGCGAGAATGGCGTGAACGGCCTGTGCCGAACGCTGGCGGAAAACGGCCTCGGCACCGTGACGGTGAGCGTCGGCGAACAGCTGAGCTACGAGGATGAGACCATTACCACCGGCATGGCGGAGGAGTTGCAAAGTAAGGCCTTTGCGCCCTTGAGCGCCGTGCTGATCGAAAACGACCATCCCGATGCCATCGTGACGCACGGACTGCCGGACGAGGCGTTTTTGCGCGGCGCGGGCGAGGGCGGCGTTGTGCCGATGACCAAGAGCGAGGTGCGCGCCGTCGCGCTCTCGAAGCTCCGCCTGACCGAGCGCGCCGTCTGCTATGATATCGGCGCGGGAACGGGTTCGGTCGCCATTGAGATGGCGCTTCAGGCGAAGCACGGTCATGTCTACGCCGTTGAGCGCAGAGACGACGCGGTCGAGCTGTTGAAAAAGAATCAAGCGGCGTTCCATGTGGAGAACCTGACGGTCATTTCCGGCACTGCGCCGGAGGCGTGCCGCGATCTGCCTGCACCGACGCACGTCTTTATTGGCGGCAGCGCGGGCAACCTGCGTGATATTCTGTCGATGCTGCTTGCCCAAAATCCGCACGTCCGCATCGTGGCGACGGCCGTCTCGCTTGAGAGCATCGCCGAGCTGACGGCGTGCATGAAGGATTTTGACTTTACCGAGGCGGAGGCCGTCTCCGTCCAGATCGCCCGCGGCAAAAAGGCGGGATCGTACCACCTGATGGCGGGGCAGAACCCCGTGTATGTGTTTACGATGCAGTCGGAGGAGAAGCTATGATTGGGCCAATTTTGCCGCTTCTCATCGGCTTTGGCATCGACTGCGTTCTGGGCGATCCGCACAGCCTGCCGCATCCGGTCGTGCTGATCGGGAAGACGATCAGCGCGCTGGAGTGCGTCCTGCGGAGAATATTCGCCAAAACGCCGCGCGGTGAGCGCGCGGCGGGCGCAGTGCTGTGGTTGATCGTCGCATTTTTTGCGACGGCGGTGCCCGCGCTGCTTCTGTGTTTGTGCGGCAGGGTGAGTCCGTGGCTGCGCCTCGCGGTCGAGAGCGTCATGTGCTGGCAGATCTTGGCGGCAAAGTCGCTGCGGGATGAGAGTATGAAGGTGTATCACGAACTCGAGCACGGCAGCATCGAATCCGCGCGCCGCGCCGTTTCGATGATCGTCGGGCGCGATACCGCGGAGCTGGACGATCTGGCCGTAACGCGCGCCGCGGTGGAGACTGTGGCGGAGAACGCTTCCGACGGCGTCATCGCGCCGATGCTCTTTCTCGCGCTCGGCGGCGCTCCGCTCGGCTTTTTCTATAAGGCCGCCAACACCATGGACTCCATGCTCGGGTATATCGAGATGCCGTATAAGAACATCGGCCTTGTCCCGGCGAAAATGGACGACGTGCTGAACTATATCCCCGCGCGGCTCTCGGCGCTTTTGATGCTCGCGGCGGGTGCACTGCTCGGTATGGACGCGAAAAACGGCTGGCGGATCTGGCGGCGCGACCGCCGGAACCATGCCAGCCCCAACTCCGCGCAGACGGAGTCCGTGTGCGCGGGCCTGCTCGGCGTGCGTCTCGCGGGCGATGCGTATTACCACGGCGAGCTCCACAAAAAGCCGTACATCGGCGACGCGCTGCGCGAGATCGAATACGAGGACATCCCCCGCGCGGGGCGACTGCTCTACGCGACGGCGGCGCTCTCGCTCGTTTTGTCCGGCGCGGTCCGTTTCCTTCTGGTGATGTAAATGCTGTACGATACGAAAAACCCCCACGGCGGGGATATTTACGCCGGAAACGTCCGGCTGGACTTTTCCGCCAATACGAACCCCTTCGGCACGCCGGAGAGCGTGCTCGCGGCCATCACCCGTGCGCTGTCCGAGGTGCACCGTTACCCCGACCCCTACTGCCGCGCGCTGCGCGCCGCCATCGCCGCGGCGGAGGGCGTGCCGGAGGAATACATCCTCTGCGGCAGCGGCGCGGCGGAGCTCATATACGCCTTTGCCGACGCCGTCCGGCCGCAGCGCGCCGCCGAGCTCGCGCCGACGTTTGCGGAATATTCGCTCGCGCTCGCGCGCACGGGCTGTGCCGTGGCGCGCTATACGCTCTCGGAGAAGAACGATTTTGCGCCGGACGGCGGCATTCTAAATTTTCTGCGGGAGACGAGGCCGGAGGTGTTTTTCCTCTGCAACCCGAATAACCCCACCGGACGGCTGGCCGATGGCGCGCTGCTTAAAGAAATTCTCGCGCTCTGCGAAAAGCTCGGAACGTACCTTTTTGCGGACGAGTGCTTTCTCGATCTGACGGACGGCGGCGAGAGCCTGAAGCCGTTCCTCACGCGCTGCCCGCGGCTTTTTATCCTCAAGGCGTTCACGAAAAGCTACGGCATGGCGGGCGTCCGGCTCGGCTACGGTCTCTGCGCGGACGCATCGCTGCTGCACGGTATGTCCGAGACCGTGCCGCCGTGGAACGTCTCCACGCTTGCGCAGGCGGCGGGCGTCGCGGCGCTGGGGGAGACGGAATTTCTTGAAAAGACCCGCGCGCTCGTGCGCGCGGAACGCGCGCGGCTCGCGGAACAGCTTGCCGCGCTCGGCTTTCGCGTGATACCCTCGGACGCGAACTATCTCCTGTTCCGCGCCGCGCCCGGACTGGACGCCGCGCTGCGGGAACAGGGGATCCTCATACGAAACTGCGAAAATTACGCGGGGCTTTGCCCCGGTTGGTACCGCATCGCCGTGCGCACGCGCGCGGAAAACGAGGCGCTCATCCGCGCCCTACGGGAGGTCTGACCATGGCGAAAAACATTATGATCCAGGGCACGATGTCCAACGCGGGCAAGAGCATCCTCTGCGCCGGACTGTGCCGCATTTTCCGGCAGGACGGCTACAGAGTCGCGCCGTTCAAAAGCCAGAACATGGCGCTCAACTCCTTCATCACCGCCGCGGGCGGCGAGATGGGGCGCGCGCAGGTCGTGCAGGCGGAGGCCGCGGGCATCGCGCCGGACGTGCGCATGAACCCCATTCTTCTCAAGCCGACGACCGACGTCGGCAGCCAGGTGATCGTCAACGGCGTCGTGCAGGGCAACATGCACGCAATGGAGTATTACCGCCGCAAGCGCGAGTATATCCCCGCGGTGATGGAAGCGTATAACTCGCTCGCCGCGGAGAACGATATCCTCGTCATCGAGGGCGCGGGAAGCCCTGCGGAGATCAATCTCAAGCAGGAGGACATCGTGAACATGGGCCTTGCGAAGCTTGTGGACGCGCCGGTGCTCCTCGTCGGCGACATTGACCGCGGCGGCGTGTTTGCGCAGCTCTACGGCACCGTGGCGCTGCTCGAGCCGGACGAGCGAGCACGCATCCGCGGCACCATCGTCAACAAATTCCGCGGGGATAAGAAGATCCTGGAGCCGGGGCTCAAAACGCTCGAGGAGCTGTGCGGTGTGCCGGTGGCGGGCGTCGTGCCGTATGTCCATCTCGATATCGACGACGAGGACAGCCTCTCCACGCGCTTTGACCGCGGCAGCGAGCGCCGCGCGATCGACATTGCCGTCGTTCGTCTGCCGCGCATCTCGAACTTTACGGACGTGAGCCCGTTTGAGCGGTACGAAAACGTGTCCGTGCGCTACATTGAGCGCGCCGCGGAGCTCGGAGCGCCCGACATGATCGTCCTCCCCGGCACGAAGAGCACCATCGCCGATCTCAAATGGCTGCGCGAGAGCGGGCTGGAGGCGGCGATCCTGAAGGCCGCGGACGGCGGGACGCTCGTTTTCGGCATCTGCGGCGGATACCAGATGCTCGGCCGGAGCGTTTCCGACCCCGAGCAGGTCGAAGCCGCGGGCATCACGGACATCGCGGGCATGGGTCTTCTCGATATGGACACCGTTTTTCAGGGCGAAAAGGTGCAGACGCAGACGCGCGGAACGTTCTCCGGCGTGGCGGGAGAGCTTGCCTGTCTGAACGGTCTTTCGTACGAAGGATATGAAATCCATATGGGACGCAGCCGGGAAGCGCGCGGCGTCGTCACCGGCGGCGGGAACGTGTACGGCAGCTATATCCACGGCATTTTCGACGCCCCCGGCGTCGCCGATGCCGTGCTCGGCGCGCTCTGCCGCAAAAAGGGGCTGAGCCCCTCTATTCTCGGCGCTTTCGACCCCGTGGCCTACCGCGAGGAGCAGTACGACAAGCTCGCGCAGGTCGTGCGCGAGGGGCTGGACATGGAGCTCGTGTACCGCATCCTCGACCGGAGGGACTGAGCGTCTTTCCTTATGTCGTTTTTTCAGAAATTCTGCGGGAACATATATTGCAAAGCTATCATGTTTATGCTATATTTGCTATACATGGATGAATCTCCCGTAAAATTGAATAGAAACATCCGAATGAAGGAACCGTGTGAGAATCACGGACTGTAACGGCAACTGTAACGCGGAGCGACCCCGTTATGCCACTGGGAAACCGGGAAGGCGGGCGAGCGAGGAAACGGAGTCAGGATATTTCACCGGATGGTATGTTTCCGATTAAAACGCTTTGATATTCTGAAAATACCGTCAGAGCAGCCTTTGGGCTGCTCTGCTTTTATTTTTCGGGAGCTGCGTCTCTGGAAGTTCGTTTTGCGAGATTCCCCCATGAATATTTTCAGGAGGGCATGGTTATGCAAAAAACGTTCTTCCGAGCCCGCGCAGCGGCCGGGCTCATCTCTCCGGGCGCACACACGGAGGGACAATCGTCGTGAAAACAGGAATAGGAATGTTTTACGCCGTGGGCGTCGGCCCCGGCGACCCGGCGTGGATGACACGCCAGGCGTGTGACGTTCTGGGCTTCTGCCCCGTCATTGCCGCGCCGAGATCCGCTTCCGGGGACATGCCGGCGCTGGAGGTAGCCCGCGGGGCCGTCGATCTGAGCCGGAAGTCGATCGTACCGCTGAAATTTACTGCGGCACGGGCACGGTCCGCGCGAAACGCCGAGTATGTCCGCGCAGCGAGCAGCATCGCGCGCGTGCTGGACGCGGGCTTAAGCGTCGCCATGGTAAATCTCGGCGATGTTTCGATCTGCGCCACGGCGTACGACGTGCTTGACGAGCTGCGCCGCCGGGGATACGCCACGCAGATGATCCCCGGCATCACGAGCTTCTGCGCCGTGGCTGCAACGCTCGGCACCAGTCTCACCGACAGGGACTCGCCGCTGCATATCTATCCGGATGAAACAGGGAATCTGGACATGGCGCTGGAGCTTTCCGGCACAAAGGTACTGATGAAATCCGGCAAGGCCATCGGCGAGACCGCC
>ERZ827088.4966-NODE-4966-length-10566-cov-2.412425_pt1 | contig 10566 bp, 7 predicted proteins | sample MGYA00519922_ERZ827088 | MGnify/ENA primary metagenome ERZ827088 (study PRJEB31778, sample SAMEA3449254) | human gut metagenome | biome: human gut; feature: human-associated habitat; material: faeces | place: United Kingdom | collected 2010/2012 ... | reverse complement strand
TCTATTAATGTATTGTAGTTTTTACTACCTCGATGAACATAAAGGGCTTTGCTTCTATCAATAACATAAGATCCATCTCTATTATAATACAATCTATTACTATTCAATATCTTTTGCTCTTGTTGTTCTTGTTGTTGTCTTTGTTGTTTAAAGTCATTGTATATCATTGCATTTTGATTTACTAGAGCAGAAGTAGTTGAAGATATGTTATCCATAACAGTATTCATATTGGTGGTAAAGGCATTCATAGTATCACTGAGCTTATCAACACTCTTGTTGATTTCAATAATAGACAGATCTTTCATATCTCGAATGGTGGAAGTAGGCCAAGTAATTCTATAAGGAGATATAGGCTCAAACTGAAATGGATTATCAAACACAGCTCGTTTCTCAGTATCAGACAATAAGTGATCTTTTGAAACAACAACAATCTTGTTGAACTTATCAGCGACTGTTACATTGTATACACAATTATCTTCAAATGAATAGAGTTTCTTGCTATTCTTATCGAATTGATATCCACGCATATTTGAAACATCCACTCTTCGACGTTCATTGGGTGTTAGACCCATATAAGTATCATAAGTGGCTTTCAAAGATTGCCATTTGTTACCAAATACACGAGTTGGATTAAGAGCTGTTTCTTCAACTTTGTTAAAGTACTTCTGAATCATCTTATCCATTATCTTTCTGGAATGTTGTTGATGAACTTTTGGTTTGATAGGAATGTATACATAATCATCATTGTATGGTTGGAAATCTGACTTTGTGAAATTGTCTATTTCTATCATTCGCATAGTATTTCTTACTAGAACAAAGTAAAAACTTATGGTGTTAATCCTTATGGGTTCAGTTGCTACACAACAGTTCAACCTATGCTTGAACCTGATTAGCACGAATCATTATCAAATGCATCTGCAATATTTCAGTCTTGTTAGGAGCATTATCATCAGAATTATCCAATTCAATCTCAAACTGCAACTGATTTTGAGCTCTTTGTGGGAACCATTCTGCAATAGGGAATGCAAATACACGGAATTGATCTCGCCATGTCTTATAGGTCAACAAAGTATCATATTCATCACTACGAGAATTGCATAGATAATCAACCCATTCAAAGAATGTATGATCAATTCCATCAGGATTATTACCATTATCAACATTCAGAATACGTTTCTGTTCACCAGCAATATTCATTGCAATACGCTTAAATCGTACATCCTTCAAACTGCTGAAATCACCATTATCATCTGTGAATACCATAAACATCATCTTAATTGGGAAGTTCACAAGGACTCGATCATCAATGAATCCTTGATTTGCAGGAATCTTGAATGTTTTCGTCATAATCTGATTCTTCACCAGTTTCGTATCTTCAGGATCAAATGCATCTTCATTTGCAGTCTTGTAACTATGATACCACAGAATACAACTATCAAAGAATACACCTCCAAATGTAGTATCTACAGGATTTGTAGTAGGAGATGACATTGTCTTGATCTTACCATTACTAATGTAGAAATATGCATCATCATTGGTAGGAATAATCTGAGCATCCATTTGTGTTAGATTGATGAATCGTTCCTGTGAACATCCTTCAAAGATATCTGAAAAGTTGACATTGATAGTTGAATAAGCAACAGTGGATCCTGACTTCTGAACAAACTTCAACACATTATAGAAGAGTTTACCATCATAAGGACGACCAAGTGTAGCAGCATTTGTACTACTAACATCATCATAAGCAATGTATGATAGTTCTTTAAGACCCTCATTTACAACATTATTGTGCTTATTATCAGTAATTGTATTTAACAAAGAACGGATTTGTCCAATGTTTTCATTATCTGCAGATAGTGGTAATGATGCAAGACTATCACCATCCCAATATGTATATGTCACTTTCGTATTGTTCACAATTCCTGCCATATTCTTCTTAACAGGAACATAGATAGTTTTATCACTACTAGTACTTGTTAGACCTGTCATCTTCACTTTGAATGTCATTCTTGACTTGTACAGATCAAAATAAGTATCATCACCTGAAGGAGCTATTGTCCAATTAATAACATCATTTGATTTGATGTTGTTCTGTTGATTTGAGAACACAACTTGAGATTCATAGTTATGTGTAGGAGGAATCGTAGTCATTTTACTAATAGGATAAAAAAAGCAGAATCATTGTATTCATAAAACCAGATTCAACCTTTGGTTGAACCAATTGCTATGCAACTGACTTTTCTTTTCTTACTTAGTAAGAAAATGTCACAGAAACTTGTATGTCTCCAAAATGGTGTATTCAAGAAGAAGGAATTAACACCTGGTCTTCAATACTACAATAACTCTCAATTCACTACTGCACCTATGCCTACTACTGAAGGTAATTATGTTATATCCTATCAAAATGGTGCTATAACTCTTGCACAACAACCAGCTGCACTACAATCTCTTACCAATACTTACTTTCAAACAGGAGGAGGTACATTATCTGTTGCTACATCAGGTACAATTCCATATTTCACATCACCCACTACATTTGCTGCTCTTGATATCCCTTCATCATCAGGTATTTACATACTTAATGTACAAACAAACACTAAAACATTCACAAAACTCACTCCTGCCACCATATTCGCTGATCTATTGAATATTGAAGGAATAGCAGCACAACCATCATTTCCTCTTTGGAATGGAACATCTGTTTCTTCAATGAAACTCCCATCAGCTGGTTCTTGGTATATGCAGAAAGATTCAAATGGATACAATTGGGTATCAATGAATGCTAAGAACATTATGAAACATTGTTGGGGTTTAGACTCAAACAAGAATCAAATCGTTATGTTGTATGGAGGTGATGCAAAAGGATTGAGTTTACCATCAACTGAAGGTAATTACTTGTTGAGTATTGGTACTAGTGGTCCTGCTTTAGTAGCTACATCTGGTAATGGTAGTAAGACATTCAAATCAATTCATTATACAACTGGAAAGAATGATACACTTGTTAGTTGTACTCTTGGTGGTAAATCCGATGATAAGATGATAACATCAGATGATTTGACAATTGAAATGGGAAAACAATACTTGATGACAGTTGATATAGACTTAAGATGTTCTGATTATGAAGCAGTATTGGATGGATTTACGAGTGGAAATGAGCCTTTGATTGGTGTATACTACACTTCAAATGGATCAAATCCAGAGTATATCATTGAATCAAATGTGATTGCAAATCCTCTTCCATTCATTCATATCACAGGAAATGGAATATTCACTGCTAATGGTGAAACATTCACATTAGGAATTCAACGAACTGGAGCAACAACGATTAGTCATAAGATAAAGAGATTGGTAGTAAGATTGGTAGAACTATGAGGTTAAACCTATTTCACTTTGATTATACCAGTTGGACTCACCTCAATATCAGATCCACTATCATCTGTAGATTCATTCTTCTCATTATACACTAATAGACAAGATGAATGACAACAACAGGTATCTTTGCATTTCGTATTCACTACCAATTTGTGATTCTTCTCTTTGAATAATCCTTTCATCCATTTCCATAGTCTTTTCCAAATACTAGATTCATTCATTTACTGTTACAGAGTAAAACGAAAACATAGTTCTCTACCAAAGTAGAAATTACCTTAATCATTTCTTTTATCAAAGGTAAACATGAATGAATTGAAAGAACTCAAAACAAGAGCAAAGCCACAAGGATTAACCAGAAAGTACATGAACAGTTGTAAGAGACATATCTATTACATTGATCTGATGGACTTTAGTAGTAAACAAGAACGATGGATACAAGATAATTTGATAAAGAATGGGGCGAACTTCAACAAGAATCATGGTTACAAATATGTTCTTGTATGTATTGATGGATATTCTAGATATCTAATGACACGATTACTTAAGACAAAAACAGGTAAAGAAGTAGCTGCCAAAATGAATGATATCATCAAGACATATGGTGCTCCAGATTGTATCAATTGTGATCGAGGTAGTGAATTTGTGAATGACATATTTCGTACACAAATACTCAACAAATACAACATCAAAATGTATCATATGGTTTCTGAGAACAAATCAGTATTTGCAGAACGAGTAATACGCACTATCAAAGAGTCGATTATGGTACCATTTAACAGAAGTAATGGTATTTGGGCAGACTATATTGATAATGCTGTTAAGAAACATAATGAACATAAGAATAATGATACTGGATATACACCGAATCAAATATGGAAAGAGAATTATGTGTATATGGAAGATGCTGAACCTGATTCTGATAGAATGAGTATGAAAGATAGAACACCCCAATTTGGTATTGGTGAGTATGTTCGAGTTGTTTCAAAACCATCTGTATTACAAAAGAAGTCATTAACATTCAAATGGTCAAGAACATTGTATGAAGTAGTAGGTATTGATGATAGTGTGAAACCAATAATGTATGAAGTGAAGAATAGTGAGAATGATAGTGTTTGTAGAAGAAAGTACTATCATTGGGAATTGTTAAAGAGCAAATGTATCCCTGTAACAAAGTCAATTATCCAAACACGAAAACAAAGTGAAAGAACTCCTGAAAGCAGGAAAGTAGCTGCTAAAACACATAAACCAGTGACTCGTTCACAAACAAAACCTAAAGGATTACCAGTTAAACATAATCAAACTGCTCGAAAACGACACAAATAGACTTAACTCCTTTCAACATAACAACATCTTGTAGATTTGTTTCAACAGATATCGTTGTTTGTTCTTGCTGATTATCAATCACAGTTTGTTGTGTAGTCGTAAGTAGATTATTGAGTGAATCGATAACAGGAGTATTCAACAAGGTTTGATCAGCCAAATTCACTTTGATATAATAACCCTTATCAAGTACATTTTCAATAGAATTACAATCATTGAATAGATCATCATTTGTATAACATGTGACTGTTGTAGTAACAAGATAATTGCCTTTAGCCAATGAATAATGAAACTTGTGTTCAAGACTTTCTGTAACAGCAGGAGTATATTCAAAGATCAAAGCTTGATTCACCTTCACAATAATGGCTGCATCAGTCCAAGAATATGTAGGGATATTGTTGATAGTTTGACGAACAAGAACATGTTGACCATCTTTCTCAGGCATATTGATTAACATACTATCAAGTTTGCGAAATGTGTAATTGTTCCCATTGGAAGAGAATATGTAACTCATCCTTATTCTTTATTATTACAGGAAAATCCTGGGATTTGACTGAAGGTTGAATTGCTTGATCAACCTATTATTGAATGTAAACAATTCGTAGCTGTTCGTTGATAGGGTCGAACATAGATTGCATTTAAACATGCTCCATTATCTACAAACAAATCATGGAACTCACTAGGTTCTGTATCATCTTGTATATGATAAACAATACGCACAGAATAATTGGAATAGAAGAAGATTTTGGTATTCTTTGTTATCACTTCAAGAATTCGTACAGGATCAGGCACATGAACAAACAATTGGATTGGTTTGTCAAGAAGATTATTCTCTTTTAACTTTGGAACTAAGTATGCCCATTCTTCATCTTCAAACATATCAGGTTTGACATATTCATTCAATACAATCTCCTTACAATCATAGTTATGCAATATCAATCCACAGTTAACATTTTGAATACTCTTTTCGGAAAACCCAAATACTCGTTCACAGTTGATTGGATACTTGGTATGGATGATGATATCTGCTAATTCAATCTTCATAGACTTACATGTTCTTACAATTGATTTCCATGTATTCATACTTGTTCTTGTATAGTAGTTCATTCTATTAACTTTCCAAAGTAAAATCCACATCATTTGATTGTTCAATTCTTAACCTCTAGAACAGCTCTATTCACATCACAATACTTAACATTCTCATCTACAGGAATTGAATAATGTCCCCATGCTAATGTATGAACATTATCTTCACAAACATATCGTTTATTATCTAATGCTGTAAACATGATCTTCTTTTGTTTCACTGTTGATATCTTCATTCCTCGATTATTGATACGACTAAACTCACCTACCATTTTTGCATCCACCTTATTCTCAGGGAATAATGTCTTCTTATACAACTCCATATTCTTCACACACACATTCACTCCATTTACACACATACTTCTAGGTACTCCTTTAGCAGCATTATGAACAACATCCTTTTCATCCACAATACAATACATCTTAGGCTTTAATCCAGCAAATTCAACAATTCGATTCCCTTGGTGTTCATCCTTGAAGATAGGTCCAGGTACCTTCTTATTCAAATTCACAAAACTATCAAATGAACCAAATTCTCTCTTATCAATATGTTCATTATAATACTCCTCCAAATCATGATACAATGAACTTGAATGATCTAATTCACTGAAATCAAAGTACTTATACAATTCACATAGTTTGAACACTCTATTCTTATCCTTAATCTTTACTATCAATGAATCTGTATCTTGACCTAACAAACACACATTCTCCATATTACGCTTTAACACATTGTAGTAGAAGTCATAAATGATATACTTCGACATATCCAGAATAGCAAATCCAATGAAGAATGGTTTCGACATTCTCTTTTGAGGATTTGCAATCTTAGCAGCCCATAAGTTCGTATCATACAAATGTACTTCATCTAGTAAATCAATACTGTATTTAGCAATAATACTGTTTTGTTCTTCTTTTGTTGTAGCAAATTTCACCTTCATACGCTTTAATCCAGTCTCAACAAACTTACCATAGATTGAATTTGCAAGTAACTTGAACAGATTCTTCAATACACCTGTCTTACTCTTAGCACGCATTTCAGACAACAAATTCACATACTCATAGATGAATGGTGCTTGTCTGAATTTGATCACATTATGGATTTTCGTAACCTTATAACCCAGTTCAATACCAAGTTGTAACATCGAATAATGTACAACATAATGTTCCTTCTTCAATAAGTCACAAATCAGTTTCTTACTACTTTCCTTCTTATTCAAATCATCAATATCAAAATCATTTGCAAACTTCTTCATAGGATTTGAATATACACCATACTTCTGACTAGGAAATAGTGGCAAATCATTGAAGTAATCATGCTTATTATCATCCACTTCAATATCACATTCTATGAAATATCCATACTTATCATATGTATCAAGAGATTCTATCCATTTTATAGGATTACTATTCAATATCTTCGATTTCTCCTTATCACTTATATGTACAATATTATAAGGCATCATTCTATGCATTACACCTCCATACAGATTATTTGCATCTAGATAATACATAGATTCATCATCACATTCATTTTGTGAATAACGAGTTGATATTTGTGTTAATCCTCCACGCAAGTTATTCTTCAAACATATGAATTCATTCATATCATTCTTACCAAGCAAACGAATACCACCATATGCATTAAACTCAGACATACGATCCATGAAGATACCAATCATTTCTTCTTCACTATGATTCTCATTCTTACCAATCTTCATTTGATAACCAGCCCATTTCTTAGCTACATCATAATATCGACTATCATCCTTATTCGAAACATTCTTCAGAAACAATGAATATGACATTTGAGGTGTTGTTAGATAATGAGCAGAATCAACACCAAAGGATTTCATAGTTGAATCTCGGAAATGTTCAAAACAGTCTGCAAGCAATGTCACATCCAACAGATTGTACAATTCATAATACTCACCCCAATTACGAATATTGAATGTTTTCCACAACAATTTCATATGTTGATAGTCTTCCTCACACATGAATGATTGAGACAAATCATCATAACATTCTTCTTGTTTAGGAATGTGTCTGGTTGATAGAGATTTGTAAGATGTAATCAAACCATAGAACATAGGTTCCTTTCTTGTCATCAATTCTATGTATGATTCATCATATGGTTTGTTATGATCTTCCAAATACTGTTTCAACAATAGTTTTGTATAACGATAATTGTTCAAATCCTTTCCAAGAGTATCACTCACAATACGCTTTAATGGAGCAGAAATCATTTTGTATGAATCTTTGAATTGAATACCATTCATTTCAATCATCATTTCCTTATCCATTGAACTAGGAATCTCTTCAATTTTGCCTGCTTTTGGATGTAAAGCCTTATACTTACCTAATAGTCTCATGATATAAGCATTATCATAACGCATACCATTATGGAAGTATACAGGTAGTTTGTAGTATTTCTTGTTGAATGATAATTGCAAATTGCATTTATCACAACATGTACAAATGTATTCTCCTGCTTTATAATAACGCACACATTCACCATTACTGTATTCTCCTGATACATGAGCATGATGTCTCACTTTAACCCGTTCTGCTTTCTTTCTTCAATTGTTCATACTCATTTTGTTGTTTATCATTTGCTCTACCATCCAAAACCATTGTTTCAAGGAATTTCATACGGACTTGCTTTTGATAGAATGGATCAGCATTACGACGTTTCTCTAATTCATCTTCATACCAATTCATTGCATCTCCTTTAGTCTTTATCAATTCTTCAATTTCACCTTCTTTGAAATAGATATCCTTACTACAACTACTCATTCTAATACTGTTTTCTTTAACTTCATCTTTGGACCCTATACCACAATGACAGAATGGACATATACTAGTATTATCATAATCCTTTTCAACATCAACAGACCATTCTAGATTCGTTTCATCAAACAGATATGCAGACACATCTTGTTTAATATGCATCAAATAATCAATGAATGGTATCAAATCTCTTTCATCTTCATGTTCAGCATGAAATACTTTATATTCTGTTTTCACATTATCAATCTTTGATACAGTAACACATGATAATAGAATAGGTTTATGTTGTTTGTCCTTATCAATACAACATTCAAAATCTGCATATACAACTACAGGAACAGGCATTGTATATCTTTGATTTTGCCATTTCAAATATGTATTACTATCACCCAATATGTATCGTTCTTCTTCAGGTACTTCATCTCCATGCATTTTGATTTCATGTACAATTGTGTATTTCTTAGCAGCAGAGAAATCACACCAACGACATTTACACAATCTAGCTGTATTACGTTGAACATTATCCTTACTACGATACAAATGTTGTTTAAACTTACTCATATCCTTAATCAACACAAAATGTTTCACCTTCAAATGTTCATCATTCAACATACAAAGATTCACTTCTTGTTTGATATCAATTCTTTGATTCTTCTTAACAGGATATACACATTCTACAACCATGTTTTCAAGATTCTTCTCATCCATACTCTTCATATCAAATCCATCAAACATTCGCATTTCATAACAGTTGATATAAACATTCAATAGATTCTCCAATTGCTCGAATTTCTCTACACATTCTATGAATGGTTGATTATCAGCAATATTCATAGCATTCTCAATTTCAAGTATTGTATGTCCAAATACAGGATTCTTGATTGGTTTGTTCCAATACTTACTATAACCTGATACTCTTGTAGTATTACAATTCTTGATAATCGATGAACCATTATAAGCAAGTATCAAACATCGTTGTAAACAACGATTATCATTGATACAAGGATTAACAACACATTCACCAAGAATAGCAGGAGTTTTAATAGCAGCTCCAACATATACCTTTAAAGGGAGTAGATTCATTTGTACACCAAGATTTCCAACATATCGCCATCCAGAACCCATCATTTCAATTCCTTCAATTGCTTCTTCATAGAACTTAAGGAAACATTTGATGAATTCATCTTCATTATCTACTTTAACAATACGATCTGATGCAACACGTTCATCTTTAATCATTTTCGCACAATACATTATTGAACGATTTCCTTCATTATCTGTTTCTTCTTTCATGAACAAATCTGTAGTTTCGATACTTACCAAGAATTGTTTGTTTCCTCCATATCCTTTTTGTAAGAACATTTTCATTCTATTCTTAAACACATCCACATCTTCTTCAACAACATATCCACCAACAACTCTTTCTCGAAGATTCAACTTATTCACTTCATTGAAATCATCTTCACCTCGTTTACGAACTTCAAATACACTTCCATTAAGCTTATGTTCATATTTCTTCAACATCTTTCTACCACATCTTTGTTCAGCAAAAGTAACACCATTATTACTACGAAGATTGAAGTATTCAACAGTATAACCCATATCAGAATGAATCATTTCATATTCCTTTCTTCCTATCATATCATTGAATATGTTTGCAAAGTGTTTACGATATTCACGACGTGATGATACACTTCCTTCATATTGTGATAAAGGAGTTTGTCTTCTATCTGTGAACTTCTTATTCTTACCATCCCAATTATAACTATGATAAGCTTGATTCCATGATTTTGAACCAACATACATTGTTTTACCTGTTTCAGGATGTTTCACACCAACTCTTCCTTTTCTGCTTTTCGTAGTTTGTACACTCATATTAGCAGTAGGTTTGATTTGATCCAACAATTGACCATTTCTATCAGTATAATACTTCTTAGCCATTCTTCTATAAGTTGGTCCACCAATTATCACTTTACGTCCAGTTTCTGGATTAATCGT
>ERZ827088.4965-NODE-4965-length-10566-cov-3.917896_pt1 | contig 10566 bp, 8 predicted proteins | sample MGYA00519922_ERZ827088 | MGnify/ENA primary metagenome ERZ827088 (study PRJEB31778, sample SAMEA3449254) | human gut metagenome | biome: human gut; feature: human-associated habitat; material: faeces | place: United Kingdom | collected 2010/2012 ... | reverse complement strand
TCTCGTAGGGGTTCAGATATTGATTGACGATATCCGCGACGCCTGCGGCGTCCAGTACGTAATACGAGCCGCTGGAGAAATTCGCGGCGTAGCCGGGGAGCGTGGCGGAACGGATGTCGCTGCGGCTGCAGAGCAGGAAGCTCTCGGCCAGCCAGAGGAGGTTGCGGGTGGAAAGATCGGTATTGGTATGGTCGGCAACGAGCTTCACGGCCTGCGGCAGGTGGATGGCGCCCTTCGGCGAGACCCACTGGCGGATGGCGGCGGAGACGAGCGCGCGCTGCACCTCGATGCGGCCGAGGTCAGCCGTGGCGTAGCCGGAGCGGAAGCGCGCGACCTGCATGGCCTGTTCGCCGTTCAAATGCTGCTTTCCAGCCTGCAAATCGATATTCAATCCCTGCGTGGGGTCTGAATAGTGCATATCGACCGGCACGTCGAACGTCACGCCGCCCATGAGATCCACCAGATCGATGAAGGCGTCCAGGTTGGTCAGCACATACCCCAGCTGTTCCTGCAGCTGGTACAGGTAGTTGCGCAGCGCCCGGGCGTCCTCCGGGTCCATGCTGCTGCCAAAGCTGGGCAGGCTGATGCCGTTCAGCCCCGCTAAACTCGCCATGTTCATCCCTCACTTTCTCGGCCCGGCCCCGGTCACCCGGCCGCCGGTGGTGCCTGCCAGCGTAAAGGCCATGCTCCGCAGTGCGATCTGCCCCGTGCCGCTCAGCTTCAGCCGCAGGGTGTCGTGCCGGCGCGGCTCAAAGGGCAGGTTCAGCCGGGCATGGTCTCCCGTGGCGGCCGCCGTGCGCAGGGTCTCCCAGGGTCCGCCGTCGTAGCTCACCGCCAGCGTCACCACACTGTGGGTCTGGGCGTCCAGCCGCAGGGTGATCCGGCTGATGTATTTGTCATCCGTCTCGGTCAGTCCAATGTCTCCGCTCACCGCTTCAAACTGCAGCGCCGCCTCGGCTTCCCCTTCTGTTTCCCGGTCGGGGTCTGCCGCCCACAGGGCCCGGCCGTCCCACAGGTACAGCTGCCGGCCGGTGCTGGCCATCTCGTAACCCACGGCGCTCTCCTCGTGCCACAGGCCCCGCTCCGTGTCGTACACCAGCAGCCGCCCGGCGCTGTCCCCCTGGCGGCGCAGGTACAGGTAATACCGCGCGTCCAGGCTTCCGGCCGCGCACCACGCGGCCCCCGTCAGCTTCCCGGTGTCCAGCGCGCCGGACACCTTGCTGGGCAGGCTGCCGTCCCATGCCATCACCCCGCCGGGCGAAAGGTAATACAGCGTCTCGTTCAGCACGCACAGGCTGTGGGCGGCGTTGGCTGCCACGCCCCGGCACCGCACGCTGGAAAGCTGGTAGTCGCTGGGTTTGGAGCCGTACAGCTTGTGGATGCAGTTCTCTTTGAAGAACAGCACATACCCCATGCAGCTGGCCGCGCCGGTAAAGGTTCCGTCGCTGCCCACGCTCACGGCGTAGCTGTCCGCTGCAATGCCCCGGTAACTGTACCAGTTGGTGGGGTCGCCCAGGCGGCAGGCGTAAATGGTGTTTTCCTTCTTGCTGCAGCCCCACACCCGGTTGCCCTGCTCCGTCACAAAGTCCAGGTCCGGCACCCGCCGCTCCAGCGTGATGCTCACGGCCAGGCCCTCGTTCTCGGTGCGTGCCCCGTCCAGGCTGCGCCAGCTGGTGCCCGTGGCCGTCACCGTCCAGCTGCCATAGTACCGGCTGCTGTCCTGGGCCGGGGTCAGGCTGGCCACAAGGTCGTCCCCCTCCAGCGCCTGCACCACGATCTCCCCGTTCAGGTCTGCCGCCAGCGCGTCGCACACCGCCTGCGGCATGCCGGTCAGGGTCACTGTGTCGCCCTCCTTCAGCAGGCTCCCGATCCCCGGGCAGGTCATGCGCACCGTGTTCACCAGCACCTGCACCCACTTGCCGCTCTTGGCGCTCCACTTTTCCAGCACGCTCTCATAGTCGTACAGGTTCTTCGGGTCGCCCTTCAAAAACAGCTGCCCGTCCTCCGGCTCTTCCGGTTCCGTGTCGCCCGCACCGGTCACCTCGTATACCTTGCCCTCCGTGTCGCAGGGGCACACGGTCATCTTCCGGTCGCCCAGCTCCCACTTTGCCCCCAGCGTTTCCAGCTGGCCGGTCTCGGTGTCAAAGGCCAGCTTGTCCGGCCAGATCAGCACCTTGCTGCCCATGCCGGCCAGCGCCTTGCGGTCGTCCGTCAGCACATTCTCCAGCGTCACCGTCGCCGTGCGGCCCGCCTGCCCGTCCGGTGCGTATTCCAGCCCCGTGCCCCGGCAGATCAGCAGCCCGTTCAGGTGGTACATGCCGTTCACCTTCTCCACGTCCCGCACCTTTTTGCGCAGGGCCCGGGTCTGCAGCGCCGGAAATCCCCGGCCGGAGAAATTCAGCGCCGCCGAGAGCTCCGCCTCGCTGCAGCTGTACGTCTCGTTGATGCCCCCAAAGGCCCGCAGCAGCTGGCGGCTGCCGGTCAGCTGGTTCAGGTTCGTCCCGTCGATCATCTCTCAATACCTCCACTGCACCCCGCCCGCCGGGGGGTATTTCTGCCGCATCCAGGCTGCAAACTCCTGGCAGTAGTCACTGTACATCTGCAGCTCGTTCACCGCCCGGGCCGTCTCGCCCAGGGCCAGGTCCATCTGGGCGCACAGCCAGTGCTGGTACAGTGCGCTGAAGGCATCCGGTGCCAGCAGCTGGGTGTCATACTCCAGCCCGTCCCCGGCCATGTCCGCGCCCACAGCGTCAAAGTCCCCGCAGGCCGAGCGGTTCACTACCGTCTGCCGCAGCCGCGCGTCGCACTGGCGCAGCCACGTCTGCTTCATCTCGTCCCCAAAGTCGTTGTTCGGCCGCATCTGGTCACAAAGTTCTATCGCCTTTCCGGCTGTCATCGTTCCGCCTCCTTAGCAAAAACACCCGGCACAGCAAGTGCCTGCCGTACCGGGTGTTCTCTTCACGTTGTTCTTACAGCTTCTGCAGTGCCGGCACGTTCTGCGCCGCCGCCTGGGCCGCCTCGATCTTTGCGTTGGCCGCGTTGTCCATCTCTTCGCTGTGGCGCAGCACCTCGGCCACCGCCGCAGGCACCTCCACGTCCACGCCGCGCTGGATCAGGTACGCCTCGCCGTTCACGCTCACAAAACGGGCGCTGGAGTAGCGGCCGTTGTCCTTGAACAGGTGGATTACCTCGGTGGCGGGCTTCTCCGCCTGCACGCCCTGGCTGGCCTTGTCGTCCTGGGTTGCTGCTTCCGCAGCCTGCTGCGCGGTTTCTTTCTTTACTGCCATTTGTTCATCCTCCGTTCCTCAGTTTGCCTTCGCCTTGGCGCTGTAGCGTGCGCTGCAGCTCTCAATGCGCACCATGTACTGCTCGCTCAGGCGCTCGGCGGTCTTCGCGGCCTTCCAGCCCACAGAGGCACGCTGGTTCAGCGGGTCGTCGCCGTAGCCCAGCTGCTTCACAATGTGCTGCAGGCCGCCGCCCTCCAGCTCGGTGGTGGCGTAGGCGTGGGCACCCAGCACCAGGGTGCCAAACACCGCAAGGCCCGAGGGGCAGCCGGTGCCGGTCCAGATCTTGGCCTCGCTGGTCTCCACAAAGCGCACGTTGCCGATCTTGCCGATCTCGCCCTCAAAGATCTCCTCGGGGCTGGCGTACTTGTGGGCCTCCACCCAGGCCGGGTCCTTCTTCAGGTCGTAGGCCGTGTACGGGTGGATGATGCACACATAGCTGCCGCCGGCAGAGCCGATGGGGTCGGCGTTCTGCACCTTCAGCTGGGCCACCGCCTGCTCGATCAGGTCCACCGTCAGCTGGGCCGTGGCGTCCAGACCCGCACGGCTGGTCACCGGGGTCTCTGCACCACCTGCGCCGATCTTAGGGGCGTAGATTACGTTGGTGCCGCCGGCCAGAATGTCGCGCACAATGGTGTCCATGGTGCGGCCGCTCTGGCTTGCCAGCACGCTGGTGGCCTGCACCACGTTGTTGTCAATGGTGGTCATCTGCACCATGTCGGTCAGGGGCGCCCAGCCGCCGTACTGGTGCACCTCAGCGGTCACCGTGGTCACGGTCAGGGCCTGGCCTTCCGGGGTCACGCCCTCGGTCAGGGGCGTGGTGGCCTTGGGCAGCGCGTCATACTTGCGGAACTCAATGGTCTTGCCGTTGTTGGCCGGGATGGGGTAGCTGTCGCCGAACTGGTCATGCACCAGCGCCGGCAGCGCCTGGTCGATGAGGCGGCGCTCGTAAAAGGTTTTCATCTCGGCGCTCATGCCGGAGCTGCCGGTGGTGTTCTGCAGCTGCTCGTGCGCATCCGCAAACAGCTGCAGGTTCATCTTCTTCCATTTCATGGTTTGGTCCTCCTTCAAAGGTTTATGTTCTCACACCCTCGTGTGGGAAGTCGTTACAGCGTGATCTTCTCGCCCCGGCGTGCCCTGCGTTCCAGGTCTTCCAGCTGGCGGCGGCTCATGCTGGCCACGTCCACATGGGTGGTCACCGCGCCGCCTGGCCGGGTGCCGTTCTCGCCGGGTCTGCTGGCCCGCTGCTGGATGCGTGCCGCCACGCCCTGCTCCACCTTCTGGGCGGTCTGGGCTGTGGCCTGCTGCATGATGTGGTCAAAGTAGGCGGCCCGGTAAGCGTCCGGCAGGCTCACGCCCCGGCGCATCAGGTCGGCCACCTGCTCGTTGGCCAGCACCTCCTGCAGCTCAAAATCCGGGTACTGGGTCTTCAGCTGGGCGGCCTGGGCCTCCCACTGTGCCTGGATCTGGCTCACCCGCTGCTGGCGGGTTGCTTCCTGCTGCATGGCCTGCAGCTGCGCGTTGCGGGCGTTGCTGCGCTTCAGGTCGCTCTCCATCTTGTCCAGCTCCCGGGCCGTTTTCACGCTCACACCCCGCTGCTGGGCCAGGTCCTCGTAATATTTCTCGTCCTTCACGCGGCCGTTCTCCACCGCCTCGATCAGGCCGTCCATGTCATCGGTGTCCACGCCGTAGGCATTGGCCAGTGCCTGGGTCAGCCGCGCCACCTGCGGATTCTGCCGGATGTTCTCCGTGGCCTTATCAATGGCCCGCTGCATCATCTCCTGGAACACGTCGCTGTATTCGCCCTGCACCATCTCGCCAAAGGCTCTCCGGCGCTCCTCCGGGGTCTTTTCGGCCTTGGGCTCCTTAGCAGGTTCCTGGTGCTTCTCCGCTTCCGCCGGGTCACTCTCACTGCCAGAGGCCCCCTCCTTGAGGGGGCTGCCGCCCGCAGGCGGCTGGGGGAGTTTCTCCCCGCCTGCCGCCTTCCCCTTCAGCGCCCCGCTGCGCCGTGCCAGCCGCTCCTGTGCCGGCCGCAGGGCAGGCTCCTGCACCGCCGGGGCGGCCGCTTCCGCCGCACCGCCCTCTGCAGCCCCTGCGCCGCCGTCTCCGCCTTCTGCGAAATACTGCAGGTTCATCTTGCCGCTCACCATGTCCGCCAGCTTGTCAGGTTCCAGTTCCTTGGTATCGGCATACACATAGTGCACCTCCAGTTCCACGTTCTCCGGGTAGCTCTCGGCCAGGGCGTCAATGCCGTCCTGCACCAGCTCCACCCAGGCTTCCACCATGTCCTGCGTCTGGGCGGTGGGGGTGGCCTCCACCTTCATCCAGCCGTCGCCGTGGGCCACAACGCCCACAGCCAGTAAGCCCGCCCGGGCAGCTTCCACCACCTCGTTGGCCAGCGTCTGCAGCAGCACACTTACCGCCGCACACACAATGTCCTGCCCGTACTCGCCTGCGCCGGCGTGGCCCTCGGCCTTTACCTCGTAGCCGGTCACGCCGCTGGCCCACACCGTTCTTGCAACTGTCGCTCTGATCATGCCGTTTTCTCCTTTACTCCTTGTTCGGGTTGTTCGCATTCATGGCCCGCTTGGCCGCCTGTGTCGAGAGACTGTTGTTCCCTTCGCCCACCGCAGCGCCCAGGCTGTTGGTGGTGCTGCGGGTCACATTGCTGCTGCCGCTGCCGCCACCCGTGCTGCCCGCCGCCTGCGCAGCCGCTCCTGCCGCCTCGCTCACGTTGGTGCCGTTCTGCTGGTCGATGATGGCCGCCATTTTCTGCATCTGCTGCGCCATCTGCTGGAGCTGCTGGTACAGCGTGCCGTTCTCGCTCACCCGCTGGCGCACCTTCTCAATGCCTTCAAAGTCCATCATGTCCAGCGCCGCCAGGGCCGCGTCGGCGTTGGCCGGCGCAAAGAAGCCCATCTGGTAGCACTCTTTCGCCGTCTCGTTCTGAGAAAGGCGGCTGAAGGTGCTCTTCTTGGCCGCACTCACCGTGATGTCAAACACTGGCTCATGGTCGCCCAGCTGCACCCCGCCGATCTCGCCGCCCGGCACGGCCCGCAGCTGCGCCGCGCTGAAGGGGGTGTACTCGGTCTGCCCCGTCTCTCCGGTAACGCGGAACACCCGCTGCTCGTCGTAGAACTGGCGCATCAGCTCAATGATCAGGTAACACTCCTTCGCAAAGGAGCGGTACGCGCTTTTCAGCATGTCCCGGCTCAGCTTGCTGCCTGCTTCCTGCAGGGCCGCAATGGCGCTGGCCGCGGTCAGGCCGCTGGTAGTGCCGCCCTGGCTCACGTCCCGGTTGCCGCTGACCTCCTTCAGCTCGTTCACCCGGTCGTCCCGGTAGGTGATGCAGTTGCCGCTCAGCACGCTGGTCTGCAGCGGCATAAAGGTGTCGCTGTTCAGCCGCCCCACCACATGCACGATGTCCCGGCTGAAGTCCGCCAGTTCTTCCTCGTTCACCCCGGCCGAGTCGCTCACCACAAAGCGCAGTTTGCTTGCCAGTTTCACGTTCTCGTCCATGGCGTGGTTCATCTCGTCAATGGCGGTCTGGGTGTCCTTCATCACGTCGATGTACCCAAAGCCCGCCGGGCTGTCCTCTTCCATGAACAACGGGTCAAACACAAAGGGGTATTTCCCGTGGTCGTAAAAGCCCCGCTCGGCCAGGGCCGGGTCGTTCTCGCTGGCGTACAGCACCACGCCGTTGCAGAACTTGCAGTAGTGCAGCACCGGCGCGCCCTGCGGCCGGGCCTTTTTGTAGTACCAGTCCACCACCACACTCTTGCCGGTGGTGTCCAGCTGATCGTCGTGGATGTACTCGGCCACGTCCAGGCTCTTTCCGGTGTGGCCTTCCAGCTGGGGGTATTTCGCCACCAGCTGCTCGTTGTCCTCCAGGCTCAGGCTGAACAGGTTCGGGCTCTCCTGAATGTCGCTCACGCCAGGGGCCCAGTACAGCATCAGCAGGTTCACGCTCTTCACGCTGATGTCGCCAAGGCCCCCTCGCAGCGTCGGGTCCCAGAACACACCCTTCACGCCGGTGCCGGTCTTGAGCTTGCGCCACCAGGTGTCGCTGTACACCTGCTCATAGTCGCACTGCTCCAAAACCACCGGGATGATCTTCGAGAGTGCCTTGGCCGTTTCTTCGTCGTCCGCCGCCCGGGGCAAAACGTTGGGCTCCGGGTAGTTGTCCATGGCGTCGGCGTGTTTGTTGGCAATGCTGTTGAACAGCCACCCGCTGGAGGGTTTGGGCTTGCCCTCCATCATCTTGTTTTCGCAGTTCTTCCAGTGTCCCATGCGGAACCACAGCTCGTTGTCCACAATGCGCTTGTCCAGCGACGCCTTGCCCGCCTTGTATTTCTGCAGGGTCTCCCCCGCCTTTGCGATCTCCTCCGGCCCGATTGCCTGTGCCGTGTCCCCGCTGTCCTCCGGGGCGCTGCCGCTCGTCGCCTGCAGGCTCGTTCCGGTCATCGGCTCCGGCTGCTGCGCTCCCAGGCCGTTCAGCATCCCGGCCCCCGCCGGGTCTGCGCTCACCCTCTGGTCCGGGTATCGCCGCAGCAGCTCCTGTAAAAGTTCTTTTCCGTCCACTCTGTCACTCCTTTTTTGCCCATTCCCAACGGTGCGAGGGTTATACCCGCATCACATGCGTTCTGCTCTTGTGCTTGTCCAGATCCAGCGGGTCGTCCCGCAGTACCGTCTCTTTCTGGATCTGCCGCGGGCTGATGGGGTTTTCCATCAGCACATAGCGGCACTCGTCGTAAATGTGATCTTCCTGGTCAGAATCAATGTCCTCCACGTTGCTCTCGTCGTACACAAGGTTCGGGATGGTCCGGATAAAGTGTTTGCAGGTGTCAAACACCTGCAACATGGGCCGTCCCTCGGCGTTAAAGGCCAGCCGGTAGTGCATCTGCATCTTGCCGGCAAGGCGGGTGTGGTCTCCCGGGTGCCATACCAGGTAGTACGGGTGCTTTTCCTGCATCTGGGCAATGCTCTCACCCTGGCTCTCGTTGAAGATGGCCGGGTCCGCCACGCCCTGGATCACCCGGCCTTTCAGCATCGGGTCGTTCTCTTCCGCTTCCCTTATGCGCCGGGCCTGCTCCACCGGGTCGATCTTCAGGCCTTCGTTCGGCGTGCCGGTGCAGCCGTACAGCTCCTTGATCCGGTACAGCCTGCCATCCTCGTCCGCTGCATACCACCCCACCGAGAAGGGCCGCGAGTAGCCAAAGTCGTACCCGCGCCAGATCTTCCAGTGCGCCGGAATGCGAAACGGTTTGATGACATGGGTCCACCGCTGGTCCTCGTAGTGGGCCGGGTCGTTGCGCCACTCGGTGAACACCTGGCCGGAAAAGCTGTCCCAGCTGCCATAGAGCAGCGCCTGCTTTTCCGCTTCCGGCATGGCAGCCAGGCTGGCCAGATAACCGGGATCGTTCTGCAGCAGAGCCGGGTTGTCGAAAATGCTGGAAGGGATGAACACCCTTGCCCGCTGCAGCTTCTGTTCGGTGCCGTCCGGCCGCCGCACCGTGTATTCCTCCACGATGGGCGTGCCGGGTGGGGCCGGGGTGATGAACCGCGCCTTCACCCACCCGTGGCCGATGCCGCCGGGGTTGGTGGTGGCCCGCATGTACACCCGGGTGCCCGGCCCGGTGGGGCGGTTGCGGCTCATCATGTAGCTGTACTCTTCCCATTCAAAATGGGTCAGCTCATCAAAGCCGATGAAGTCGTAGGCCTTGCCCTGGTAATTGGTGCGGTCCTTGGTATACTGCATGGAGCCAAAGTAGATCTTGGCCCCGCTGGGGAAGTTCCAGACATGGGCCGTGGCGTTGTACTGCGCCTGCGGAAAGGCCCGGCGGTAGTACATCTGGCTTTTGTCCACCAGATCCGACAACTGCGGGTATGTTTTGCGCAGGATCAACGCTCTGTAATGCGGAATATCCACCTGACGCAGTGCCTCGATGACCAATGCATCGCTTTTTCCGCCGCCGGCCGCGCCGCCGTACAGTGCTTCCGGCTCCGGCCTTCGCATGAACTCGGCCTGCCGGGGCTGGGGCCGCCACACCACCGGGGTCCGGTGTTCCTCTGTGTTCATGGTTCTTCCTCCTCCACCCGCGGCAGCAGCACCACACCGCTCTCCGTTCCTTCCGCCTGCACGCCCTGGTCGTTCAGGGAGCGCGCCACGGCTGCCAGATCCTTCAGCACCGCCGTGGCCTCCTTCAGGCCCTTCATCGTCCCGGGGTCCTCCGCCCCGCTGCGGCGGTTCTCCCGCTGCCGGGCATTCAGCTCCCGCACCTGCTGTGCCAGAAGCGTGCTCAGGATGTCGGTGGCCCGGCTCAGGCTGTCCAGCCCCTTGGACGTTTTCCTCTGCCCCATGGTTCGTGTTGGTTCCTCCTTTCTGCCCGGCGGCTCCGGGCTATGGCAACAGCTTACCACGCCTCGTGCTGCCGCAACAGTGTGTGCTTTTTCAGGGCCATTTCGTATTTTTAAACACGATTTTTTCAAATCGTATAATTTTGAGTCTTAAAAAACTCCGTTCTATCGCATCTTTCAGAAAAAGCTGTTTTTTCTTCCAGAAATCCGTTTGCAGTAATTCCGTCCGGAGTGCAAAAAAACTGCGGGGCGCGCTGCCCGGCAGCGGTTTGCCGGAAAGTCCCCACAGTTGAAAAGTTTTTTCAGTTCTCCCGGTAATTTCCGGGAGCTGCACGGTTTCTGTCCGGAAGGGTCGAACCGTGTCATGCAACATTTTGTAATCTTTTTGAAAGAAATCCGACCCTGCTCCGACCGATTTATCTAGAAGTTGCACGTTTATGAAAAATTGTGCTTGTTACGGAAATTATTTTGTCCTTTGAAAATTCCTTTTGTTGAAACAGCACAAAAGAAATCTCAGATTCTTGTGGACTTGTTCTCTTGCAGACCTCTTCGCAGACGGTTATAATACAAACAGGAAATCCAGGTGCGTGCAATAAATGCGCCTGTGAAATTGCTATGATACGAATGAAGGAGAACACAATTATGAAAATGATTTCTCGTCGTGACTTCCTGAAGGCTTCTGCTGTCGTGGGCGCAACCGCTGCCATGACCGCATGTGGCGGTTCCTCCAGCTCTACTGCTGCTTCCACTGCTTCTTCCGCTGCTGCTTCCAGCACCGCTGCTTCTGCTGCCGGCTCTGCCAACATCGGTGTCTGCATCTATCAGTTCGCTGATAACTTCATGACCCTGTACCGCACCGATCTGGAAGAGTACCTGAAGGACATGGGCTACTCCGTCACCATCATGGACGGCAAGAACGACCAGA
>ERZ827088.4957-NODE-4957-length-10577-cov-39.100836_pt1 | contig 10577 bp, 9 predicted proteins | sample MGYA00519922_ERZ827088 | MGnify/ENA primary metagenome ERZ827088 (study PRJEB31778, sample SAMEA3449254) | human gut metagenome | biome: human gut; feature: human-associated habitat; material: faeces | place: United Kingdom | collected 2010/2012 ... | reverse complement strand
CTCTTGACAATCCGTCAATAGCCTCTTCTCTGTTCGAATTGAGATAATAAAATTGCTCTCTGCCAGAATATTCTTTATAAACAACACGCAGTTCTTCTGCATTTTGGGTAAGAGAGCCAATTTCCTCTTTTGCGATATCTTTGTATGATTCCGCATTTCTTCCCTTTGGCACGAAGACCACGATATCCTCTTTTTCATCATCTTCAGTAAGCATATCAGAAAACCCTTGTAGCATATCTCTGGCATTATGATTTACAAAAATATAATTATCCGTATCGCTTATCCGGCTGCCTATGCAGACCACCGGATTTATAGTGTTGTATTCATTTTCGTAAAGGTCATTCCAAAATTTGCTCTCTTTGGATTCCTCCTCATTTTCTTCAAAAGGAGGTTCAATCTGCATAACTCCAAAATAATAATCATTATAATGATTTTCTAAAAGAGTAGTGTTTGTAAGTAAATTACCTTGAATGCTACTGAGATTTGTAGTTATTGTAAAAATTGTCATAGCAGTAGCAAATACTTTAAGACCGTTCAGAAGATAAAACATACCTTTTTTATCTGAAGCATTGGCAAAGGCTTTTTTTACATCAAAGCGGACAAAAGCAGCATAAGGAATTACGGAAAGAACTGCTCCGGCACAATACACTGCCAAAATGAGATGATCTTCATACGCTCCCGATATAAATTGAGAAACAAGCAACTTTGCTAAGACGAATAATGCAGCATATGAAATCATATCAGCCACTACAGCTTTTAGAGCAATCACAGCAGCATTTTCGCCCAGAGAAGCTCGTACAACTACTTCCTTTTGTCTGCGTATCACCTCAATCATATTAAGTACAATCATCAATATGGCAACCAGGCCCCAAACAATGAACATCATATCAGTTTCGGTTGATTGCCAAAACTCTGGCTGCGATATAGAATATTCTTTTGCCAAATCTTGATATGTGGCAATAATGTCATCATCGTCACCGATATAGCTGACCATTATTTCCTGTCCATTGCCTGTGTTTTTTGCTTCTCTAAAATCTTCAAATTCTATTACGGTGATTCCGCCTATCAAAGCCGTATATGTTTTTTCCTCAATATCCATTGTGCTTTTAAGACTATCCCGAACAACGGTATCATCACCATAAATATAAAGTCTTGTCTGATAATTAGAAACTCTCTGATTAAAAGTCGAAAAAATATGAACACCATGCTTCTCAGCTGTATCTTCTGCATTGGCTAAAAATGAATCCATATCGTCATTAGTAGTTGTGTATCTGGACGATAAATAATAAGCACCATTAAAGTTCCAGAGCATATTTTGATATACTTCAGCTTGCATAACAAAAGCAAAAATAATCGTAATCAACAGCAATATATTTCTTATATGTTTCATTCAAATCCCTCCAATTTCATTTGGCATAGTTAAATTCAAATCATCCAAAAGCATCAAAGTTTTTCTGTAATTACCTTTTGCTTTTTATAAAAATATTTTCCCTTTCAGACATTTTTTGGGGGCGATTTAGTACAGCTTGCCCCCAACAACTCAATAAATATTATAAACAAAACTGTAAATGAAGTCAATTTGCATATTTAGAGCATTAGGGGCACTCACTCCTAAGATTTACCACTCAAAAACAGGAACAAAATTATCGTTCTGGATCTTGCCGTTTGCTTCTCTTATCCATTTTCTGTTGAGTCCGTTGATACTTCTGGTGTAGATATCTTTGAATGGATCGTGCTTCTGATTCTTCATGCAACAAATCTGTCACATCACGTTTGCTGTCAAACAAGATAAGCGGATCAAATTTTTCTCCGTATGCCGTTTTAATCTTGGAAGTGGCAGCTTGAATTTTATCTGATTGCAGGGCAGCCCGTTGTTCTAAGAGTTCTGCCGAATCCACATTTTTTGCCTGCTCCCTTAATTCTGAGAACTGCTTTAAGGCATCCTCCAACTCGGCAGCATATTTTTCTTCCTGCTTTGTCAGCCGCTTCAAATTTTCCTCCATAGCGGCAACACTCTTTTTGACCTCAGCAATTCCAATATCCTCACTACAATCAAATGAACTGAGGAGCATCGTCTTTTCGGATCTCAGTTCTTCTAAATCTTCCGTCAGTTCGGCAATCTGTTTTGCCAAATCATTATGAGCAACAAACTGATAAAATGGTGTCGCTTTCTTTTCTGCAAGCAGCGTTTTCCGTTCTTTAGTCTTATTTTTAATCTGCTGTACCAGTAAGGCATATCGCTCCAGATCGGGCTTCAACACATTCAGACTTTCCGATAATTTGTGTTTTCCAAAACCAGCATAGCGGATTTGATAGCGGAAAATAACCATGTTAGCCCGTAAGGACTCCATTGCTTCCGCAAGCGCAGGAACAGATGCTTTAACTGCCTGCATCAGCTTCTTGACCGTTGTTTTCAGCTCACGGAGCAACGCATTATCTGCCTTAATCTGACGATTCAACTCACAGCGGTCAGAAACAATACCCTTTTTCTCCAATGCTCTTGCAACCACACCCTCGTGAATGGTGGGCTGCTCGGTCAAGCCCCGATCTGCATGACTGCGGTGGTCAATGCGTTCTTCGTGTCCGGCAGTCTCCAAATGGTGATTCGTCACATCAGCCCATGCTGCTCTCCATAAAACAAGTTGTTCTTCGCTATTCCAACGCTCGGCAATGGGATTCTGTCTGCCGAACTTGGTGCTTTTCGGATGCTTGCTGGCTCGTTCATAGCCGTGATTCTCCGCTTCGGAGTGTGGCAGATATACCTTCTTGCGACCGACCTTATACTGGTATTGCTTTTCCCATCCCTCTGTCTGTGCTATCTTAAACTCATCCGCAGTAAAACCTTGTTCCTCTCCATTTTTCACACAGAGATATTCTTTCTGCGTCTTATATTGCCAGTTCCCTTTTTCATCTAACGGGCGCACTGTCAGCATGATATGAGCATGAGGATTGTGACCGGGAGGGTATGGATCGTGAATTGCCACATCTGCACACATCCCATCAGCTACAAAGGTGTCAGAAATAAAATCGGACAGCAGCTTTTCCCACTGTGCTTCGCTCAGCTCAATCGGCAGAGCAACCACAAATTCACGGGCAAGACGGCTGTCTTTTGTCTTTTCATTTTCTTCTACGGCGTTCCAAAGCACGCCCCGTTCTTTCCATTCTGACGGAGCGAACTCTGGTAGGAATACTTCCTGCCAGACCAATCCTTTCTTGCGGGTGTAGTCATGCTGCACCCCATCATAATCATTGAGAATTTTAGAACAACTCAGATAAGCGGAAGCTGCTACAGCGCTTCTTCCTGTACCACGGCTAACTACTTTTGCTTCCAGATGATAGATTGCCATTTGTTTTCACCGTCCTTTCTTTCTATTTCTCTTTTGAAAAGAGAACATGGGTGTCGCTGAAAATGCGATACCCATAGCTGCGTAAAAGCTGCCGGTGGCAGGTTTTCGTAGGCAGGCGGCGGGATGGGGTGGCAATATGCCACCTCATCGTTTTGCTGATAGTGCAAAATATAGAGCCGACTGCACAGGGAATGTTCGCTTGCGACATTGCCTGCCCCCTCTGGAAAAGCGGCTAAAAGACGCTTTGTGAAGAGCGCACGAGCCTGACCAACGGGAGGGATACCACCGCCTGCTTTGCAGGTGGTGAGTAAGTGCGCCCTTCGGGAAAAAGAAAAAGCGACCGATAGCCGGTCGCTCATAAAAATCATCGGATTGGTTTGAATACTTCACACAAAAAATCCTCCAACTGTTCCAAAGTCATCTGTGTTGTCTGCGGTAATACTTTCTCTAAAATCGCACCTTCCTGAATCAGCCGCCGTGTCCGTGCTTTTCGCTCTTTCTGCCGGTCACGCATCTCGGCTTCTTCCAATCTGTGCTTCGCCTGTAAAAGCTTCTTTTCATTTTCTGTCATAGGTTTTATTCCTTTCTGCCGTATCCGGCTGAAAACGCAAAGAAGGCGGCTCATGAGATTTTATTCTCACAAGTCGCCTTCAGCGTCATTTATTATGCTGTTTTCTGTTCTTGCCCGTTTTCTTTAACAAGCGGGGTATCAAGCAATACCGGTTCTTTCTCTTTTATTTGCTTCGCAGCATTGCGTTTTTTCTGCATCCTGCGGTTTGCTTCCGTCCTGCAATCATCACAACAGTATTTTACATCTTTCCGTGTAGCGGTAAAAGTTTTTCCGCAGTTCTCACAGACACATTCCCGCTTTCGGTTTTCCGCCGCTTCCTGTCGATAAAATTTAGTACGGCACTTCGGACTGCAAAACAGAGTATTTGACCGCTTGGATTCAAATTCTTCACCGCAGCATTTACAGATTAGCTGAAATGGCTGACCAACTGCGTGTTCACCAGCCTTGATTTTTTGGTAGCGTTCCCGACTCTTAATGCGGTGTCTGCGAAGCTTTTCCTGCCGCTTGATTTCTTCCGGTGTCAGCTCCGGTTCAGGCAGCTCAAATCGTCCGATAAATTTCAGATAAATCTCAACCTCCTGCACCCGATCCCCGTCAATCTTTTCCGGGGCGTGGACAATGATTTTTTCGATAAACTCATTGATCATTGGAGTAGTCAGTTCCGAAAAATCGGTGTACTTCTTCGCCAGCGTAAGAAATTGCGCCGCACGGTCAGTATCTTCCTCAAAAGAGGACAGATGCGATTCTGCATCCAATACAGATGTGACAAGAGCTTTCTGCTCCGCTTCGTATTCTGCAAGCAGAGTATCAAAGCGTTCATCGGTAATGCGCCCAATGGCAAAAGATTCGTAGAGCTTTTTGATAATGGTATCAAGCTCGGCAATACGCTTACGGTCTTTGTTCAACTTGCGTTTGGTATCCTTTGCGACTTCCGCCTGTCTGATTTGAGAAGCAGAACGCACCTTTTTCATAAACTCATCCTGATTGGCGATGGCAAAGGTGCTGGCTGTTCGGATGGTTTCCAAAACAAGCTCTCTGACCGCTTTTGTCCGAATATAGTGACCGCTGCAAGCATGAGTGCGCTTTTGATGTGCCAGCGTGTAGGTGGAGCAATCGTAAAAATCAGAGGGATAGGGATTGTTCTCCGTACCGCCTTTGGAACGGTGATTGGTCATTTTCGCTCCGCAGTCAGCACAGAACAGAAGTCCCGTCAGCGGATTGGCTTCGCCAAGCGTATCGTGGCGTCTCGGTGTCTTTCGCAGTTTCTGTGCAAGCTCCCACATTTCCTTATCTACAATCGCTTCATGGGTGTTCTCAAAGATCAGCCAGTCCTCCTGCGGATTCATAACTGGATTTTTGTCCTTGTAGGACTGCTTGTGAGAACGGAAGTTGACCGTATGCCCCATATATTCGGGCTTGGAGAGAATCTGCCCAACGATATAACCACTCCAGTTATAAGGGTTGGGAAATTCCTCTTTGCTTTTCCAAACGCCACGCCCCTGCTTTGCGGCGTAGACCGCAGGAGTTTCCACCTTATCGTCATAGAGGATACGGGCGATGTCATAAGGACCGTTTCCCTCGATGGTCAGCCGGAAAATACGGCGGACAACCGCAGCGGCTTCCTCGTCAATATACCAACTGTACTTATCACCCGGCATTTTCTTGTAGCCATAAATGGCACAGTTGGTGGTAGGCTTGCCGGATTCGCCTTTCACACGGATCGCTGTTTTCTGCTTGCGACTCAGATCACGAAGATACCACTCGTTCATAATGTTGAGGAACGGGGCAAACTCATTGCTGTTCTGATCGTCGCTGTCCACGCTGTTGGCAATCGCCACAAAGTGAACATGATGCTGACGGAAGAATACCTCCGTGTAAAAGCCTGTTTGCAGATAGTCACGCCCCGCCCTGCTCATATCTTTTACAATGACATGAGCAACTTTGCCTGCTTCAATGTCTGCAATAAGCTGTTTCCAAGCGGGACGCTCAAAATTTCCTCCACTCCAACCGTCATCGGTATAGTGCTGACAGTTCGTATAACCTTTCTGATGGGCATAGCTTTCGAGGTATTTTTTCTGATTGACAATACTGTTGCTATCACCAGTCTGGTCATCATCACGGGACAGCCTTTCATATAAAGCTGTGATTTTTCCTTCAGTCTGTTTTACGCTCATGATGCGCTCCTTTCAGACTGTCGGCTCATTTGTGGTGAATCTATTATACCACAAGTTCCGCCAGTTGTAACCGCTTCATTGCGAATCATCCGTAAAATTTTATCCTCCATTGTTTCTTTCTCTGTATCGCTGAATACTACTTTAACTTTATAGGTGGTGCCGCCAATGCGGCGAGTCATATAAGAAAAATTACTGTTCTCGTTTTTTGCCATAGGCAGTTACCTCCGTGTTGAAATATTCATTGTTTTTTCGTATAATAGGTTTAGTTCCGGCATGGTGTAACCATTTGCATGGTTAAAATTGAGCAAAAGGTATTAACACCCTGCCAATGCAGAAATGCCCTCAAAAAGCCTTGCGGCACAAGGCTTTCCGAGGGCAAAAGCGTTACATCTGTTGCTGTTTTTCCCGGTACTTACGCACCCGTGCTGCGGTCTGCTTACGGCGAGCTTCTTCGGCACAGCGCTGCGAGCAGTACACCCGTTTTCCGTCAGTTGGGAACGGCTTGCCGCACTGTTTGCAATGAGTGGTCGGTGTTTGTGTGAATACGGCTTCCAACCCTGCATCTTCCGGCAGGACAGACTTGCGGAAATATCTGCATAGTGCGCTGTTGGTAAAACAGATCCCCAACATTGGACAGTCACAGTCCAATGGCAGGCAGCCGTACTCTTTGTCGTAGTTGGCACAGAGAGAAGTAACCAGCTTCTTAATCCGCTGCTTCTCCCTGCCCGTCAGCTCACGATAATTGTTTGACATAGGCGGTTTCCTCCTTTCATTCAGTGTCGAAAGTAATCTATTAACAGACAAAATAGATTACCTCCTCACTTATAGGAGAAATACAGGGTACTTAGCGGAACTGTTTTTACGGAGAATCCAAGAAATTTTCAAAAATATTTTTGAAGGGAGGTGTCTGCGGTGTTCGACGATCCCGAACGATATGAACATGACGGCTTTTATGAAGAAGATACTGACTATGAAGATGAATATGAAACGGACGATTCCGATTACATAGTCGATGACGAAGAAGATGAAAATACCCTTTGGGACGATGAGGAAGAAGCCGCTGATGATCTTCCTGAAAAGAAGCGAAGGAAGCGGAAGAACCAAGTTGTTCTTGCTGACAATGATACGGATACCGAAGAAACCGAATTATCTGAACAAGCCATGTGGCAGATCGCAAAAGAAGAACAGCTCATCGAAGAACTGGAAGCCGACGCCGAGGAACATCCCTTTGAGGATGGTACTGACGAGGAAGAACCAGAGCGTAAGAAGCTCAAACGAGAACTGCGGGCAGAAGCCCTTGCACGATTGGAGGATTCCGCCAGAACACAACGGGAGTTTGAAAATGTGATTGCATGGTGGGACAGGCTGGACGCTAATCGGGAGCGCAGGGAACGCTATCACGAACTCAGCCGCAGCGGTGATGATGTTCCGCTTGACTATGGTGCATCTGCAAATGAACTCTTTTTCCCGGATATGCTAAACGATGTACTGGAAAAGCAGCTCCGAAAGGGAGATTTTCTTGACGCCATTTTTTACTGTCCTTACGACATCCATGAACTTGTAACGGAAGAATACCTATCCAAAATCCTTTGGGAATTGAATGAGGATCACAAGGAGCTGCTCTTTCTCTGCGCTGTCCGGCTGTTTAGCTCAACAAGGATCGCTAAAATACGGAATCAAAGTGACCGGAACATCCGCAAGGTGCGTGGCACAATGCTCAAAAAGATACGAAAAAAGCTGCTTCCTGCACTTTGGGATAAGGCAGAAAAGCAGCAGCCAATGACCTTATTGGAAAAAGATTTTTTAGAAGAAAATATGACGGAGATTGATTCTGAAGAAAAGAAATAGTATAATTGGTAATATAAATTGAAGTTATTTAGGTTACAATACATGACGGAGGGTTTTGTATATGAAGAACCTTTTTGAACGCACCAGTTCTAACTGGGTGCGGTATAGTGAATATGAATGGAGGGCGGCAGAGGACGGAACTCTGTATCTCACGCCCACCAAGACGGCGCAACCGAGTATTTATGATCCACTGGCAGAGTATCAGAAAATTGTATTGGATGCCATCAACATAGGACGCATGGGTATGAGCAAAAAGCCGGATGCTGAAATTCAGAAGGCTATCCAGCAATTTGCGGTGAAATATGGCTTGTTTGGACTGATGACTGCGCTGCCTACCACACCAAACTTTATGGAATATGAGGCGGTGTACCTGCCGAAAAATCACTTCATCAAAGAAGAAACTATGTCCACTGAAAAATATCTGGCACTGTTCTTTCCATTTGACAAATTGGATGTGATCAAGCGTGGTATCGAGTCCATGTGGAACATTCAGAATGACCGTGTTATGATGGCACTGGCTTTGACCATGACAGACAAGCCGATGGCTGTCAACATGAGCTTTCAGCGGGAATATGCGGAGCGATATGAATGGATGAAACAGCAGTTCATTGACTGGGCGTTTACCTATATCAACAGTTTCCTTTATTATGAGGATTATGATACACTGAACGATGAAACCCGGCAGATGATGCAGCAGAGCATGGCAGCTTTTGGCGGCATCGCTCCAACCTATCATATAGCTCTTTTGGATAAGCCGACCATCGTTTGGGATTTTCATTCCCTGCTGCTGGGCGTACAGATGATGTTCAGTTTTATGCTGACAGACAGCGAAAACCCGATTAAGCTTTGCAGGCATTGTACCAAAGCTTTTGTCGCAAGCAGACCAAGTGCTGTATTTTGCAGCCCGCAGTGCAAGAATAAGCATAATGTTTACAAAAGCAGAGCGAGAAAAAACAGCTCCGATAAGGAATGATTGGATGGTGATACATAATGGCTGAAAATAAGAATACAAAATTGCAGATCCGAAACAGCACGGTGGATTTTCTTGTATTTACAAAGGATGCCCACGAGGAAGGTATTGAAGTTCGTGTTCAGGATCATGATGTATGGCTGACACAAAAAGCGATTGGACAGCTTTTCGATGTAGACAGAAGCGTTGTCACAAAACATTTGAAAAACATCTATGAAAGCGGCGAATTGTCCGAGGAATCAACTTGTGCAAATTTTGCACAAGTTGCGGATAACGGAAAAACCTATCAATATAAGTTTTATTCGCTATCTGCCATCATTGCCGTTGGCTACCGTGTCAACTCCGGCAGGGCAACACAATTCAGGCAATGGGCAACAAAAGTGCTGGATACCTTTGCGAAACAAGGGTATGTTTTAGATAAGAGCAGATTGATTAACGGTCAAATTTTCGATGAGGATTATTTTGAACACTTAATTTCCGAGATACAAGAGATTCGAGCCAGTGAGCGCCGTTTCTATCAAAAGATTACAGACATCTATGCTACTGCCGTCGATTATTCCTTTGATAGCCAAATCACGAAAGATTTCTTTGCGACAGTACAGAATAAGATGCACTATGCCGTTCATGGAAATACCGCAGCGGAAGTCATTGTAGCAAGAGCAGACCACACAAAAGAACATATGGGATTAACCTCATGGCGCAACGCTCCTGATGGAAAAATCGTAAAAGCAGATGTGTCGATTGCAAAGAATTACTTATCCAAGGGTGAAATACAGGAGCTTAACGAGATCGTTACGATGTATTTGGACTACGCTACAAGACAGGCACGGCGGCATATTCCCATGACGATGGCAGATTGGGCTTCCAAACTGGATGCATTCCTGCAATTCAACGATGCGGAAGTCTTACAAAACAAGGGTAAAGTCACAGCCGCAATCGCAAAAACCTTTGCGGAAAGTGAATTTGAGCAGTACCGTGTCATTCAAGATCGTCTGTATCAAAGTGATTTTGACCGTCTTGTTGCCAGCACAGAAGAAAAAAACGACTAACAACAGAAAATCCCGTTATCAGCCATATCATAGCCGATAACGGGATTTTGTTTAAGCATATACAAGTTCGGTTAAGATAATTTCCTCCGCACGGTTGCGGATACTGTTCATATAGCGCACCCATTCCATTTGGTTAGTCGCTTTGAGTGCTTCGGTCACGCCTTCCTGCTTTGCCATAGCGGAAATGATGTTTTCAATGCGCTCGTTGCATGCTTGATCGATTTCAGCTAAATGCTTGAACAGCGTTCCCTCCAGCACATAGTTGTTGTAGAGGATCTTACGGTACTCTTTCAGATAGCTGCGGCGCATACGCCCGTATTTGCCTATCTGATATTCGCCGTCATCCGGCAAAGTAATATTGGGAATGAAATAATCTCCCACTTGACGGTATGTACCGCCCATTTCTTCAAAGATAGTTTTCATAAAATTCAGCTCCTTTTGCGTTGATTCCCAGCGGTTATAAGGCTTTTTGACTCCTTTCTTACAACTGCTTTTCAATTCACCACAAATGAGCCGCAGTCATATGTATTAGGTGGCAGAAACCACCCTTTACATATTAACTCTTGGTTCTGGATACTGTTGGAGTCGCCCTCCAGATTATCATCTCGGGACAGACGG
>ERZ827088.4956-NODE-4956-length-10578-cov-3.317970_pt1 | contig 10578 bp, 8 predicted proteins | sample MGYA00519922_ERZ827088 | MGnify/ENA primary metagenome ERZ827088 (study PRJEB31778, sample SAMEA3449254) | human gut metagenome | biome: human gut; feature: human-associated habitat; material: faeces | place: United Kingdom | collected 2010/2012 ... | reverse complement strand
TGGCAGGATTGATCCAGAATTGTACGCTCGCTATCAGGTGAACCGGGGGCTGCGCGATATCAATGGTAAGGGCGTCCTGGCGGGTCTGACGCAGATTTCCAATGTATGCGCCACGAAGGTGGTTGACGGCAAGGAAGTGCCCTGTGCGGGCAGTCTTTCCTACAGGGGATATGACATCAAGGAGTTGACCAGGGGATTTATTGAAGATGACAGATACGGCTTCGAAGAAACTACCTATCTTTTACTGTTCGGCAAGCTTCCGAATGAGGAGGAACTGGAGGATTTCACCAAGCTTCTGGCGAACCAGCGCTCCCTTCCTACGAATTTCGTAAGGGACGTTATCATGAAAGCACCGTCCAAGGACATTATGAATGCCCTGTCCAGAAGTGTGCTCACACTTTATTGCTATGACAAGGAGCCGGATGATATTTCCCTTCCGAATGTACTGAGACAGTGCCTGAATCTGATCAGTGTATTTCCGCTTTTATCTGTTTATGGATATCAGGCTTATAACCATTATATTAAAGATAAGAGTCTCTATATCCATAATCCGAAGAAAGAACTTACCACAGCAGAGAACATTCTGAGAATGCTTCGCCCGGATAAGAAGTATTCACATCTGGAGGCAAAGATCCTGGATATTGCGCTTATCCTTCATATGGAACATGGCGGAGGTAATAACTCTACATTCACAACTCATGTGGTTTCCTCATCAGGAACTGATACATATTCTGCGATTGCCGCAGCACTTGGCTCATTAAAGGGACCAAAGCATGGCGGTGCCAACATTAAAGTTGTCAGGATGTTTGATGATATGAAGAAGGAAGTTAAGGACTGGAAGGATGAAGACGAGGTCCGGACATATCTGAAGAGACTTCTTCATAAAGAGGCATTTGACCGGAAGGGACTGATCTATGGAATGGGACATGCGATTTATTCAGTGTCTGATCCGCGAGCTGAAGTTTTCAAGGCATATGTGGAAACTCTGGCAAGGGAAAAAGGCAGAATGAAAGATTATGCCCTGTATTCTATGGTGGAACGTCTGGCACCTGAAGTAATTGCAGAAGAGCGTCGTATTTATAAAGGTGTAAGCGCCAATGTAGACTTTTACAGCGGTTTTGTGTACAGTATGCTGGATCTGCCACTGGAATTATATACACCGATGTTTGCAGTTGCACGTATCGTAGGATGGAGTGCGCACCGTATGGAAGAGCTCATTAATGCAGATAAGATCATCCGTCCGGCATATAAGAGCGTGGCCGAGCGGCAGGAGTATGTGAAGCTCGCTGAGCGGTAATCCGCTTTCTTCCGAAAATGATACAGCCTTCGGCGGTCAGATTTCTGTGTTTCTGATCCGAAGGCTGTTTTTCATATAAAAATCCCGGCAGCTTTTTCATTCTGCCGGGATCCTCACACATTTTTACCAGAACTTTTCGGTTCCCTTTCGCGCCATCAGCGCGAACCAGATCAGCACCAGCAAAAATACAAACATCATTACATTGTAAAGCATAGAGGGAAGCGGCGTCACATAGCTGTTGACCAGCCCCATACCGCCGTAAATCACAGCGCTCACTCCAAACACTACCATCTTCGGCGCTATATAAGCCTTGTAGCCTTCCAAATCCTTACACTTTTTCAATTCAATATCCTTACTCATCAGGACTTCCTGCTTAATTTCACCTTTTTTTATCATGAGAAACCAGGCATACAGCATATAGACGCCGGCTCCCACAAAAATAATATCCAGAAAACTCCATATATTACCCATTTTCATACCTGTGGCCGCCCTCTCTCCCGGGGACAGCGCTTCCTTTTCTTTTTTTGAGCTTACATACCGAGAAACGCCTTTACGGCCGCCTTCATCTCCGGTACCTCTACCACCGTATCATACAGAACCGGAGCGGTGCGGATCTCTTCCACTGCCTTCGGAACCTCCACGCCGGACAGCTTCGACAGCTCATCCGCCAGAGCGAAATCATCCCTGCCTGCGCAGTCCACGCCCATGGCCTCCAGAACGCTTCTTGTGAACTTGAAGGGGCTTGCGGTAGACGCGATCACAGCTTTTGTCCGGTCTCCTGTCTCTGCCTGATACTTCTTATATACACAGTCCGCTACCGCCGTATGGGTATCGATGACATAGCCATTTTCATCATACAGATCGTGAATGGTCTTCGCAGTCTCCTGCTCCGTCGCGTAATTTCCATAGAAATCACCCAGCTTTTCCCGCATGGCCGGGGTAATCTCATACTTTCCGTTCTCACTTAAGGACTTCATGAACGCTGCGTCCGCTTTGTCGTCGTGACCGGCGATACGGTAAATCAGACGCTCCAGATTGCTGGAAATCAGAATGTCCATGGACGGGGAAGTGGTCAGCACAAATTTCCGATTCCGGTCGTAGCTGCCGGTCTGGAAGAAATCATACAGCACCTTATTGTCATTGGAGGCACAAATCAGCTTCTCAATGGGCATACCCATCTGCTTTGCGTAATATGCCGCCAGAATATTGCCGAAGTTGCCGGTGGGAACCACCACGTTGATCTTCTCATCCTTTTCAATCTCGCCATTTGCATATAATTTCGCGTAAGCATATACATAATATACAATCTGCGGAACCAGACGGCCAATGTTGATAGAGTTTGCGGAAGAAAACTGGAAGCCTGCCGCGTCCATTTCCTTCGCCAGATCCTTATCACCGAAGATGGCCTTTACCCCGCTCTGGGCGTCATCGAAATTGCCATGGATACCGATGACCTTCACATTCTTACCCTTCTGGGTCACCATCTGCTTCTCCTGTACGGGGCTGACGCCGTTCTTCGGGTAGAATACCACAATTCTGGTACCCGGCACATCGGCGAAGCCTGCCATAGCTGCCTTGCCGGTATCGCCGGAGGTAGCGGTCAGGATCACGATCTCATTTTTTACCTGATTCTTCTTTGCGGAAACGGTCATCAGATGGGGCAGGATGGAGAGCGCCATATCCTTGAACGCGATGGTGGAACCATGGAACAGTTCCAGGAAATAAGCGCCGTCCGCCTTCACAAGCGGCGCGATCTCCGGCGTATCAAACTTCTCGTCGTAAGCGCTGTCGATGCAGTGCTTCAGCTCCTCCTCTGTAAAATCCGTCAGGAACTTGCTCATAACCGCGTAAGCTGTCTCCTGATAGCTCATCTTTGCCAGCTCATCCAGACTTACATTCAGTGCCGGAATCTCCATCGGCACAAACAGACCGCCGTCCGCGGAAAGGCCCTTTAAGATAGCCTGGGAAGCAGTTACCTGCACACTGGAATCTCTGGTACTTCTGTATAACAAATCCATAGTAGTTGTCCCCTTTTCTTGTATTCTGATCACTGCATCTGCTGAACTGCCCTTTTTCAGGAGCGAGATCGCAAATCGTGATTCTTTGTTCTCACAAAATTCCCGCTTATTATACCAGATCATAGGAACCGCGTCAATGCGCAGCTCTTTATTACGTTAAATCATTACGTCAAAAGTTAAATATGCAGCCCATCCGCCAGCTTTCGGTACAGCTCCGGCTTCCGGTCAATCTTTGCCGGGAACGCTGCCCGGTATTTCCGCACCATTTCCAGATCCAGGTCAGCCACCAGCAGTTCTTCCGTTCTTCCGCCATGGGCCAATTCCCGTCCCAACGGATCTACAATCATGGAATCCCCGCTGTACACCGAGGTTCTGGCATGTCCTACCCGGTTGATTCCGGCGATGTAACACTGATTCTCGATGGCGCGGGCTTTTAAAAGGGTCTTGAAATGCTCCACCCGGTCCTCCGGCCAGTTGGCGGGAACCACGATAAGCTCCGCCTGTGGGGAGGCAAGCTGAAAGATCTCCGGAAAGCGCAGATCATAGCAGATAAAGGGAGCTATGGTCCAGTCGCCTACCTTACAGAAACTTAGGGAATCGCCGCCTGCGTAATGCACCGATTCTGTTCCGAAGGTAAAGGGATGGATCTTCCGGTAATCCGTCAGAATCTCGCCCTTGGGACTTATCATTGCGTAACGGTTATAGGACTTGGGCTCCCGGTATTCTACGTAACCCACACCGATGTAGAGGCCGTATTCCACCGCCTTTTTTGCAAAATAGTTCAGCGTCTCCGGCTCCTCCGCCGGTTCCCCGATCTTCTCCGGATGCATGGAAAAGCCGGTCATGCTCATTTCCGGAAATAGGACAAGCTCCGCCTGTCCTTCTCTCGCTTCTTGCAAAAAGCGCTCCGCGCGCTCAAAATTTTCGTATTTTGCCTCCCAGAGAGGCTCCGTCTGTGCCAGTGCGATCCGCATACCCGTTTCTTTCCTTTCCTTTTTTCTTCTTATTTTGTATTATAGTCCATTCTATCCGGCATTTCCACAGGACTTTGAAAAACCACAGTTTTGGCACAGCATGTCCGCCACAGACGTACATATAAAATGAGGCCTCTGAACGTGGAGAGACCTCATTTTTCCGCTTGTTTTTATCCTGTTTTCTATGCCACGGAATTGTTGATGGCTGTCAGCAGCGCGTCGATGGAGGCACGGATGATATCCGGGTCCACGCCTGCGCCCCAGGCCAGGGTTCCGTCCGGCTTCTGGAGACCCACATAGGCGATAGCGCGGGAGCTGGAGCTCTGCTCCAGAGCGTGCTCCTGATAAGTAACCAGGCTGTACTCCAGGCCGTATCCCTTCTTAAGCGCATTGCTGACTGCGTTCAGACGACCGTTTCCGGTAGCGTAGAGAACCTTCTTTTCTCCCTGATACTCGGTATGAACCTCTGCGGTGATACCGTCCACCTGCTTGAAATGTACTTCCGTGATATTGTAGGGAGCCGTAATGCCCTCGAACTTCTTCTTGAAGATCTCGAAAATCTCCTCCGGCATCAGCTCCTTGTTCTGGTGATCGGACGCGTCCTTGGCCGCGTAGCCCATAGCCTCGCGCATCTTCGGCGGCAGATTGAGACCGAAGTTGTGCTCCAGAATGTAGCCCACGCCGCCCTTGCCGGACTGGCTGTTGATACGGATGACGTCTGCGTCGTAGTTGCGGCTCACGTCGGTGGGATCGATGGGCAGGTACGGTACGGTCCAGTGCTCCGGATCGTTCTCCACACGGTAGTTCATGCCCTTGGCGATGGCGTCCTGATGGGAACCGGAGAAGGCTGCGAATACCAGCGCTCCTGCGTAGGGGCTTCTCTCATTGACCTTCATGCCCGTGAACTTCTCATAAGCCTCGCAGATCTCCGGCATGTTGCTGAAGTCCATCTTCGGATCCACGCCCTGGGAATACATGTTCATGGCCAGGGTTACCACATCCACATTACCGGTACGCTCGCCGTTGCCAAACAGGGTTCCCTCCACACGATCAGCGCCAGCCAGCAGGCCCATCTCAGTGTCCGCCACGCCGCAGCCACGGTCATTGTGGGGATGCAGGGAAACGATAACGTTCTCACGGTATTTCAGGTTCTCGCACATGTACTCCACCTGGCTTGCGTATACATGGGGCATGGAGTGCTGTACAGTAACCGGGAGGTTGATGATGGCCTTCTTATCTGCGGTAGGCTTCCATACATCCAGAACGGCATTACATACCTCCAGCGCGTACTCCGGCTCCGTTCCGGTGAAGCTCTCCGGGCTGTACTCGAAACGGAAGTTACCCTCAGTCTCGTCCGCCAGCTTCTTCAGAAGCTCTGCGCCGTCCACGGCGATCTTCAGAATCTCTTCTTTGGATTTATGGAATACCTGCTCCCGCTGTGCCACGGAAGTGGAATTGTATACATGAACAATGGCCTGCTTTGCGCCCTCCAGCGCCGCAAAGGTTTTGCGGATGATGTGCTCTCTGGCCTGGGTCAGTACCTGGATAGTCACGTCGTCCGGAATCAGATCCTGCTCAATCAGGGTACGCAGGAACTCATACTCGGTCTCAGACGCCGCCGGGAAGCCCACCTCGATCTCCTTGAAGCCTACTTTGCAGAGGAGCTTGAAAAAGCCCACCTTCTGCTCCAGAGTCATGGGAACCACCAGCGCTTGGTTGCCGTCACGCAAATCCACGCTGCACCATACGGGAGCCTTGTCTACGTAATCCTTCTCGGCCCACTTCATACAGGGGTACGGCGGTAAAAAGTACTGTCTCTGGTATTTCCTGTAATTCATCATGATGTTTTCTCTCCTTTTGTTCTGTGTGTTGTGTTATTCTGCATTTCGATAATAGATATGCGGTATGGCAACCTACAGGAACGTGGATTTCCGCAACGAGATAAAATACGCTTCGCGAATTTTGCTTGCGTAAAAAAATCCGCCTCCGTCAGCCTGCTGCCAACGGAGACGGAAGACTTATTCGCCTTACGCGGTACCACTCCATTTTTGTGAATCTCATTCACACTCTCATCGGATACGGATTCTTCATCAATACAATTATCGAACCTTATATCCTCCCCGCTGTAACGGTCGGGCTCCGTCTGCGTCTACTTTCCGATTTTCTGAAAATCAGACATCGGATTTCGGACAGCCGCTCTGAGGTCAGTTCCCACTCTCTCTTCCACTGCTTCACACCAGCCAGCAGCTCTCTGCACTCCAAGGGAATCGTACTACTCCTCGTCCTCGCATTTATCTAATATCTGTAGTTTAGGATAGCAAATGTCGCTGTTATTGTCAACCCCTTTATAAATAAAACTCATGCCCGTGGTAGGCAAAGAGCAGCGTCAGGTGCTCCCGGAACCACTGAAGGTTTCCGGCGTCGGCCAGGGTGGGGTTTACGAAATAGAGAGCGCCTTCGGAGACGTCCTCGCCGGTCAGAGCCCGGGCTACGGCGGCGCGGGTGGCGTCGGAGACGGTGACGCGCGCTATCTTGCCGGTGTGTACCGGGGAGAACTGGGCTTTGCCGTTCTTCCGCTGGTAGACGACTTCGCTTACTGTATTCGGAAAGGCTGCGCTTCGGACGCGGTTCAGGACCACGTTGGCCACCAGCAGACGGCCTGTCTCATCCTCGCCGGAGGCTTCGGCCTCCACGATGCGCAGAAGGGCGTCATAGTCCTCCGCGGTGATGACGTAAATGCTATTCTCCGGAACGGCCAGTTCCGGCTGCACTGCGGCAGCTTGTGTCACCGGTTCTGTCTCTGCTGTTTCTTCCTCCAAAATTACGGTCTGATCTATCTCTTCCTCCGGCCAGTCTGCCTGTGCCTCTGCGTAAGTCTGCCGCATCCGGCCGGAATCTACACGGTTCTCCGCCACAGCGCCAAGCAGCTCTGTCCCGATTCCCCGGATCACCCCGGCGGTATCATCCTCTGTCGATCTGTCAATACTTTCACTTTCGTAAGAGATTTTCGCTTCCACATCCTTCGTATCGGCGGACACCATCAAAAGCATGCCTGCCAATCCCAGCACGATTGCACCATCTCTTAGTCTGTTCATACGCCCATTATAGAAATGATTGTCTGCTCCGTCAAGCCTTCCGTAATAATTTTGTAACATTTTTTGTATTTATTTTCCTGTTTTATCCTTTTCGTGAATAATTCCAGTGAAATAAACAAAAAATATTTTTCAGAGGACAGACATTTTGGAGCATTTTCTGTTCTAAATTTAATGGAAGCTGTTATCCGAAGGAGTACTTTTATGAAAATCCGCGAGCGCATCAACCTGGCTGCCGGGATTCTGTTTACGCTGATCATCGGCACGCTGTTACACTTCACCTATGAATGGAGCGGGGAAAACCCTTTTGTGGCCCTCTACTCTCCAGTCAATGAGTCCGTCTGGGAACACTTAAAGCTTTTGTTTTTCCCTGTGCTGCTCTATACCTTTTTTGAAATCATCGTGCTGTATAAGACCTCCGGGCATTTTCTCACGTCCCGGCTTCTGGCGGTCTGCATTGGAATGTTTTTTATCGCGTCCGCATTTTTCACCTACACGGGACTTCTGGGACGGGATTTTCTGGTGCTGGATATTCTCATTTTTATACTGAGTGTACTTTTGACCTTCTTTCTGTCCCGGTATTTTGAGGTACGCTGTCCGGGGCTCCGGCTGCCGCTCCTGGCGGTCTATGTGCTGCTGCTTCTCCTCGTCATCTGCTTCTTCTCCTTCAGCTTCGCGCCGCCGGAGCTGCCGCTGTTTACGCCGCCTGCATAACATGAAAAGAACGTTCTGCCTTTATTTCTGATTGATATAATTGATCAGTCCCTCGGCCTTAATAATCTTCTGCATAAATTCCGGGAAGGCCTGACCCTGGTACTGCTTGCCGCTGGTGCGGTTGTAAATGATACCGCTGTCGAAGTCCACCTCTACCTCGTCTCCGTCCCGAATATCCTTTGCCGCCTCCGGACACTCAATGATCGGAAGTCCGATATTGATGGCGTTGCGGTAAAAGATACGCGCGAAGGTCTCCGCGATAACGCAGGAAATGCCGGACACCTTGATGACCAGCGGCGCGTGCTCGCGGGAGGAGCCGCAGCCGAAGTTCTTGCCTGCCACCATGATATTGCCGGGCTGTACCTTCTTCACGAAATCCCTGTCGATATCCTCCATGCAGTGCTCCGCCAGTTCTTTGGGGTCTGCGATGGCCAGATATCTGGCGGGAATGATTACGTCTGTATCTACATTGTCTCCGTATTTAAATACTTTTCCTTTTGCCTGCATCTTTTCTTCCTCCTATAATCCAAGCTCTGCCGGTGCGCTGATTTGTCCGGTCACGGCGCTGGCTGCGGCTACGGCCGGGCTTGCCAGATATACCTCGGAATCCACGTGTCCCATACGGCCTACGAAGTTCCGGTTGGTGGTGGATACGCAGCGCTCGCCTGCTGCCAGAATTCCCATATATCCGCCCAGGCAGGGTCCGCAGGTAGGTGTGCTGACCACAGCGCCCGCCTCGATGAAGATCTTTAAGAGTCCCTCGTCCATAGCGTCCATGTAGATCTTCTGGGTTCCCGGAATCACGATGCAGCGAAGTCCCTTCTTCACCTTGCGGCCTTTCAGAATCTCAGCGGCTGCCCGCAGGTCGTCGATACGTCCATTGGTACAGGAACCGATGACTACCTGATCGATCTCTACCGGATCGGTGATCTCGTCGATGGTCTTCGTATTCTCCGGCAGATGCGGGAATGCGACGGTGGACTTTAATTCGCTCAGATCGATGGTGTACTCCTCATCGTACTCTGCGTCCGGGTCTGCCTCGTAAATCTTATATTCCCTCTTTGAATGCTCCTTCATATAAGCAATGGTCTTCTCATCCACCGGGAAGATGCCGTTCTTGCCGCCTGCCTCGATGGCCATGTTAGCGATGGTGAATCGGTCATCCATAGACAGATTTTTGATTCCCTCGCCCACAAATTCCATGGATTTATAAAGGGCGCCGTCTACGCCGATCATGCCGATGATGTGCAGGATTACATCTTTACCGCTGACCCATTTGGAGGGCTTGCCTACGATATTGAATTTAATGGCGGACGGTACCTTGAACCAGGCTTTGCCGGTGGCCATGCCTGCTGCCATGTCGGTGCTTCCCACACCGGTGGAAAACGCGCCCAGGGCTCCGTAGGTACAGGTGTGTGAATCTGCACCGATGATGCAGTCGCCTGCTACGGTCAGTCCTTTTTCCGGAAGCAGCGCATGCTCGATGCCCATCTCTCCCACGTCGAAGTAATTGGTTACCTCCTGACGACAGGCGAATTCACGGACGCATTTGCAGTTTTCCGCGGATTTGATGTCCTTGTTCGGAATAAAATGATCCATAACCAGGGCAATTTTGTCCTTATGAAATACATCCTGTCTGTTCAGCTTCTGCATCTCGCGGATAGCTACCGGTGTGGTGATATCATTTCCCAGAACCAGATCCAGATCGGCCTCGATGAGCTGTCCCGCTTTTACCTCGGGAAGGCCGGCGTGCGCCGCAAGGATCTTCTGTGTCATTGTCATTCCCATGATTTTGTTCTCCTTTTATCTGTAGTTTCTGCATATCTGTGGAAATAAGCTCCTTTCGGGTATGCAGTCTTTATTTTCAGCTTCTTGTATTCTAGCACATTTATTGATATAATCAAAATACATATTAATAATATTTATTATAACTATAAGTTATGTTTCAAAAAATTAGGAATGACCTGATGATTCCTGCTGAAATTCTTTGCAGCGTCAGGCTTCTCTCTTTTTTATAGAAAGGATTTGAATCATGAACCAGAATCTATCCCTCTACCGCATTTTCTACACCGTCGCCCTGACCGGCAATATTTCTCACGCCGCCGACGAACTCTTTATCAGCCAGCCCGCAGTCAGCAAGTCTATCCGAAAGCTGGAGCAGTCTATGAACACGGCTCTCTTTACCCGGTCCTCCCGGGGGGTCCAGCTGACCGAAGACGGGGAACTGCTTTTCTCACATGTGAAATCCGCTTTTCGGACTCTGGAAAACGCGGAAAATCAGCTTCGCCTCCGCCGGGAGCTGGGCATGGGGCAGCTTCGTATCGGGGCCAGCTCGACTCTCTGCAAATATGTGCTGATGCCGAGGCTCAAGGATTTTATCAAGACCCATCCGCACCTGCGGGTGACCATTTCCTGTCAGGCCACCAATCAGACGCTTCAGATGCTGGAAAATGGCGATCTGGATCTGGGGCTGACCGGTCGGC
>ERZ827088.4955-NODE-4955-length-10580-cov-3.618242_pt1 | contig 10580 bp, 9 predicted proteins | sample MGYA00519922_ERZ827088 | MGnify/ENA primary metagenome ERZ827088 (study PRJEB31778, sample SAMEA3449254) | human gut metagenome | biome: human gut; feature: human-associated habitat; material: faeces | place: United Kingdom | collected 2010/2012 ... | reverse complement strand
AATAACATCAGTCCCAAATGTCAATTATTTATCATAATTATACAGCGATTTTGTTTATTTATGAAATATCTCCCGTGCAGTTTCTACCAGAATCAGCAATGTGACGGGACCCAGAAGAACTCCGCCTATTCCATAATATAACACGCCTGCGTATACAGCAATCAGCATAGCCACAGACGATACCTGAACGCCACTGCCCATAAGTCTTGGCTCCAGTACTTCCCTGATGCATACACAGATCAGATAAGTGATGCCCACAATCACTGCTCCCAATATATGCCCTTCTATTAATTGCATGACTGCTATCGGTACAAGCACAATTCCCGTTCCAATAAAAGGCAGCACATCCATGACACCAGCCAGTATTCCATAGAACCAGCCCTCATGTACGCCCGCTATAGACAGACCTGTCACGGCAGTTATACTGATACACAGCAATATAATGCCCTGCGTCCGTACAAAAGTCTTCATCATGCTGCCTAACTTCTTACCGATTCTTAAAATAATAGCCAGAATCCTGTCCAGAGCAGGAGAAGCCGCTGCTGCATTCAGAAGTCCCTGCTGCCATCTGTCAATCTCTCTTGCAAATAATACAACGCATATAAAACTGACCAGCAGAAAAGTACATAATTTGCCAATGCCAATTACATACTGAATTGTCTTTGTAACCAGCGAACCACTCTGTACACCCATTACCTTTGTAATATCATAGAATCGATTTTCCAGCCAGATATACAGTATGCCGTCCTTCAGACCCATATAGTTCTCGATCCGCCCACAGCAGCTCTGTACGAAATCTCCACATGCCTGTTCTACTCTGCCAAGATTGCCTATCAGAGTCTGCGCCTTGCTCATCATGAAAGTTCCAAGACCAACAAACACAAGGGCAATAACAAGCAGCAGAATGAACACAATACCCCCTGCCATGATTCCTCTGCCCTTCTTATCTGCCCTCCCCTTTCTGATAAAAGAGGCATGTAATGGAACAACCGTAATCAATGCTACCGCAAAAGGCAGAAAATACGGCAGTACATATTTCATAATCCATAGAATTATAATAGAAATCATTCCAAACAATATAATCTGTCCATAATCCTTACGCATAAAAAAACCACACTTCCCTATATTCATAGAGTTAGTATGGTTTCTTTGCTGATTTCTATTCGATTATAAGATTCCAAAGTGCTGCAGGATGATCTTTACACCCAGAAGAATCAGGATAATACCTCCTGCCAGTTCTGCTTTTGCCTTATATTTGGTTCCAAATACATTACCGACTTTTACCCCTGCCGCTGACAGACTGAATGTAATCACTCCGATGAAAAGTACTGCAGGAACGATCATGCTTCCGATCTCCATACAGGCAAAGGACACACCAACTGCAAAGGCATCAATACTTGTTGCAACTGCCAATACGAACATTTCCTTCACGCCAAGGGAAGCATCTGCCTCTTCTTCCTCTTCCTTGGATAAAGCTTCCTTGATCATATTTGCTCCGATCAAAGCCAGAAGCACAAATGCGATCCAGTCTGATACCGCATTTACAAATCTTGCAAAAGTCGTACCGAGTAAATATCCAAGTGTCGGCATCAATGCCTGGAATCCACCAAACCATGCACCCACAATAACAGCCTGCTTAACTGTAAGCTTCTTCATTGCAAGTCCCTTGCAGATAGACACCGCAAAAGCATCCATTGACAGTCCTACTGCCAAAAGAAATAACGTTAATAAATCCATATTCTCTTTTCCTCCATACTTGCGGCCACAGGTGCCACCCCGCGACCTTTATCACACTGCCAGACTCTGAAGTATATCGTAACAGGGCTAAGAAAGGGTACAGCCCTTAATAAGCTGTACCCTTGTATGATCTGTATGTTGACTTATCGCGCCCCTGTGCCTTACTGAACGCCAACTACTCCCTCACGAGTTATAACCCATATTATAAGGAAGGAAGCATATACTGTCAAGCTCTAATTCAATCCTGCTCTCTTCAACTGCTTACGGATAATCGGACCTGCTATCATTGCAATGATGATCTTAACAAGATCTCCTGGGATAAAAGGTATTACACCTGCTGCAAGTGCAGCTGCAAATCCCATATGAGCGGTATATGCCAGCCATGCTGTTCCAAATACATAGCATACTGCTGTTCCAAGTACCATACCGATAAAATGCATATAAAGCTTCTTCTCCCACTTCTCAATAAAGAAGCCACAGATCAGCGCCATAAAGATAAAGCCGATCAGATATCCGCCTGTAGGTCCAAAGAGCTTACCTGCCTGTAAATGCTGCAAATACAGGAAGTCCTACCAGTCCCAGTAATAAATAGATACAGTAGCTTATCGTTCCTCTCTTCATACCCAGTACGTATATTGCAAAATAAACTGCCAGATTGGTCAAAGATATAGGAACCGGGCTTACCGGAATTGCCAGAGATAAAGGTCCTAAAATACATGTAACTGCTGCCATAACGCCGATCAGTGCCATTGTTTTTGTCTTATTGGCAGAAGAACCGGCTGTTTTTACTTCTGTGTTTGTGCTCATAATCATGAAAACCTCCCATTGTAAATTTACCACACGACTAATAGTTTACAATGAGAGGTTTTAATTGTCAACCGTATTATTTTATAAGGTTAACATTTCCTAATGTCCATATTTGTTTTTTACAAAAAGCTGTACTTCATAAGGCTTCAGATATTCTTCCCGTTCACCTTCAAGAAGCCTGTAGGTATCGTTCAGATGATATACCTTCTCTTCATTTGTATGGTTGATTACGAACAGCCATACCTGACCATCACTTTCCCTGGTCATCAGTTCTACACCATCCTGTGCCGTACCCAGCCTCTCCACATCACTTTCCTGTGTAAAGTACTCTACCAGTTCATCCATCAGTTCTGCACCAGGCTGTGTGCCTACATACCATGCCTTGCCCTGTCCATACGCATTCTCAGTCACTGCCGGAGTCTGCTTATAGAAGCTTGTGGTATATTCTGCGATCATCTTCGCATCGGTATAATTTGTAACTGCTTTTACGATCGCATTTGCACGCTTCTCCGGATTACCGGACTTGAAGATACCGGATCCTACAAAGACGCCTTCTGCACCAAGCTGCATCATCAATGCGGCATCTGCAGGAGTTGCAACACCACCTGCTGCAAAGTTTACAACCGGCAGTCTCTTGTGCTCATGTACATACTGAACCAGCTCATATGGTACACGAAGTTGTTTGGCTTCATCAAACAGTTCATCCTCACGCATAGCGGAAATCTTAGCAATTGCACTGTTCATCATACGCATATGACGCACTGCCTGAACAACATCACCGGTTCCCGGCTCACCCTTGGTACGGATCATGGAAGCTCCCTCGTTGATACGGCGAAGTGCCTCTCCTAAATCCTTAGCGCCACATACAAACGGAACGCGGAACTTTGTCTTGTCAATATGGTAAACATCATCTGCCGGAGAAAGTACCTCACTCTCATCAATGTAATCAATTTCAATTGCCTCTAATAACTGCGCCTCTACAAAATGACCGATACGGCATTTTGCCATAACCGGAATAGATACTGCTTCCTGAATACCACGGATCATTTTCGGATCACTCATACGTGATACACCTCCGGCTGCACGAATATCTGCCGGGATTCTCTCCAATGCCATAACAGCACACGCACCTGCTGCCTCAGCGATCTTTGCCTGCTCCGGAGTCGTAACATCCATGATCACGCCACCTTTTAACATCTGTGCCAATTCTTTGTTTAATTCATACTGTCTGCTCATACTATCCTCATTTCTGCACACATTTTCAAGCGTTTCAATATTGTATCAAGTGTGCACAGACACAATATTCTCATAACACCATTTTCTTTACTCAAGCTTCAGACAGCAGCTCCGGCTGTGCGAAGTTTGATTTCTTTACATAAGGCATCCCGACAAAACTTATCGGAATTATTTGCAAATGTAACTGAAGTAAAGTATACTATAATCTGACCATGTGAAAATATCCAATTTAACCATAGTCAGTATAGTCAGTTTGGAGGATATAATACCAATGCTTACATATTCATTTACTAATATAGGGTCAGATAGCCTGTACCACCATCTGTACCAATGTATCCGCGAGGATATTTTATGCGGTAATCTGACCGCCGAGACAAAGCTGCCATCAAAGCGTAGTTTTGCCAAAAATCTAGGGGTTAGCAATATTACTGTAGAAAATGCCTACGCCCAGCTTCAAGCCGAAGGATACATTTACTCCATTCCCAAGAAAGGGTTTTATGTCAGAAATTTATCTGACCTTACTCTCTCCATATCGCAAACAACATCTTCCACTTCGAACAGTCTACGTATGCCCGACAAATATAAGGTGGATCTTGCCAGCAACCAAATGAATCCGGAGCAATTTCCATTTTCTGTCTGGTCTAAACTGATCCGCGAGACTCTTCTCAACCGTCACGTGGAACTGATGCAGACACCTCCTTGGGGTGGCGTATGGGATCTTCGTCACGCCATTTGCTCACAGCTCAAAGATTTTCGAGGTATGGACGTGACACCGGAGCAGATCATTATCGGTGCCGGAACCGAGTATCTATACGGTCTTCTGATTCAATTATTCGGTCAGGACAAAGTCTATGCAGTTGAGAATCCCGGCTACCATAAGATTGCGAAAATATATGAAAATAGTCGTGTCAAATATCGCTATATACCGATCAGTGCTAAGGGTATCGATGCACTGGAATTAGAATCTTCCGGAGCACAAATTGTACATCTGTCACCGTCCCACCATTTTCCGACCGGCATCGTCACTCCGATCGGGACCCGCTATGAACTGTTGGCTTGGGCGACCAGGCAGCCGGGCCGGTATATCATTGAAGATGATTATGATTCAGAATTTCGATTATCCGGCAAACCTATCCCAACGCTGCAAAGTATCGACCAATCAGAACGTGTCATTTATATGAACACCTTTACCAAAAGCCTTTCTTCAACCATACGAATCAGCTATATGGTATTGCCTAAACATTTGCTGGAACAGTTTGCAAAACGCCTGTCCTTTTACTCTTGTACCGTATCCAACTTTGAGCAGTATACGTTGGCACGTTTTATTGAAGACCGTTATTTCGAAAAACATATTAACCGTATGCGTACTTATTATCGCAAAATACGTGACGAACTGCTGGATGCCATTGCTAATAGTGCACTTGCCACACATTGCAATATCGCAGAAGAAGATTCAGGACTTCACTTTCTGCTGCATATTGATACCTCACTCCCAGATGATGCTTTGTCTGCAAAAGCAAAAGAATATGGTCTTCACCTATCTTTTTTGTCCGAATATTATGAAAAAGGAAGCCCTAATATTCCGGCACATACACTGATCATTAATTATTCCGGCCTGACCAGCGAAAAAATCCCTCAAGTGATCACACTGCTATCCAAGTGTATTCTCACTTAAGGGATCTGAAAAGATGGTTTGCTATTTTGCCGCCATTTTACTCTGGCAGCAATTGCGGATTGACGTGCACCACACCTTGCTTACTCCGACAGCAAATGCGGATTGACGTGCACCATAACATGCTTTACCTTTGGGAAATTGCGTTCTATCGCGTCATGTACATGTTCTGCGATCTCATGTGCCTCAAATAACGTTTTTCTGCCATCTGCACTGATCTCAATATCAACATAGATCTTATTTCCAAACACACGAGTACGCATAATATCAACATGAAGCACACCTTCTTCTCTACAGGCACACTCCCGAAGCTCATTCTCCAATACATCATCACAGGCATGATCAACCATTTTGTCCGTTGCGTCCATAAAAATATCATACGCTGCCTTTACAATAAACAAACAGATTACTACACTGGCAATAGAATCAAGAACCGGAAATCCTAAACGTGCTCCAACAATACCAATCAAAGCACCAACAGAAGAAAATGCATCCGATCGATGATGCCAGGCATCCGCCATCAGTGCTCCGGAATCCACACGTTTCGCATGATATTTAGTATACTGAAACATTGCTTCTTTCGAAATAATAGACAATATTGCCGCTGCTGCTGCAAGCAGTCCCGGCGTCTGCAAATGTGCATAATCTCCCGCTATAATATTTTTGACAGCTCCATAGCCAATTCCAATACCGGTAAGGCACAAAATATTTGCAAGCAGAAGTGCCGCAATGCACTCCAACCGTTCATGTCCATATGGATGCTCCTTATCAGAAGCCTGTGCAGACAACTTCACTCCAACGATCACAATAATACTGCTAAACACATCCGATGCAGAATGAACCGCATCACTGACCATCGCTCCGGAATGAGCGATCACACCGGCTAGCAATTTGATCAATGACAATATTGTATTGCCAAAAATACTTACAATGCACACCCGCATTGCTACTGTTTCCATATTGTCTTTGTTGTTTTGATTGCTCATAATAACCTCTCCAATAAAAAATAAAAAAACATCCGCGAAGAACCAGTAATACTACTGTCCCGCGGATAAAACAATTCATTCCACTGTCACGTTGTGACCCGGCCCCAGATAAGATATCCGGCCTGTTCAGTTTGTACTGTAGCTAAATGCAGTGCAAAGAGTTTTCGTAGCCACTCCATAATTGAAGTTCTATATATTATATGTACGTTATCATTAAAAGTCAACACTAATCTTTCTTATACAAAACAAATCTTTCTTATATAAAACAAACCCCTCTCGTCTCGCCAAAATGTTCTTTGACGAAACGAGAGAAGTTAGTATGATTGCGATTATTTAGACAGCCTGCTTTCTCCGGTTGCGTAGTCAATCGTAACGCCCGGCTGCACATTATAAACGAATACATGGAAACATATTCCCTTACCTTTATCTTCCACAGAATAAGCTTCCATCTCGACTCCTTCTGCCACTAGATTATCACCCTTAAAAACAGGGGTAACACGATACAAAACATGGTGATCTGTATTTTTGACATAATCTGCCACTTCATCCTCAAAAGGAAGCATTCCATCTACATTTAAATATCTAGTCCCCGTGATCAGATTTTTTTTGTTTGCATTTTCACCTGCCAATTGAAATCCGATCAAATGACAGCGGTTATACAAATATTTGCCATCCACGACATCGTATTTAACAGTGTTCCATCCACTAGGCTTTACCATACCGATCGCACCACGTTTCTCCGTCGGCATAAGCTCTTTGCATATATTGGCATAAGCTGTGCCACAACGTCCCAATGCATCCAGACGATGATAATTCTCAAATGCTTTGGTGTTGTTTTTTTCACGGGTGGTGAAATTCGGAACATTATCATTCAGTTCCACATAGGGTTCCCCGTTGTACGCCGCATGATCTTTTAAATTATCTAAAGACTGCGTTGCACTGTCGGAACCTTTCCCATCCGCATCTTTTGCCGAGGAACTTTCTCCTTCTGAGCGATCTTTCTGTGGCGCGGTTGTCTTTAACACCTCTTTCGCCGCATATTTAGCAACCTTAACAACCTCTGTAGAGGAGCAACCGCAAAGTGCTGTCATCAGTCCCAAAATACATCCAAGACGAATCACCCACTGCATTCTTTTGTTTGTTCTATTTTCCATATCCGTAACCTCGTCCGTAAGACTTTACAACCACTTATAAATCTCTTAAATACCTAATAACTCTTCTGCGTGTTTCACCTCTTCCTGGGTCGGTGGATTAACGCCTTTCAGCGGATAATCAATTCCAAGCTGTTCCCATTTAAATACACCCAGTGTATGATACGGCAAAATTTCTATGCGCTCTACCGTCTTTAATGTTTGGATAAATTCCCGCATTTCAATCAGATATTTATCCTGACTGTTATCCCCCGGGATGAGCACATGACGGATCCACATTGGCTGCCCCATATCCGACATCTCTCTTGCCATCTCTTTGATATTTTCCCCGGTTTGTCCGGTAAGTGTCTGATGTACCTTCTCATCAATGTGCTTAATGTCCAGCATAACAAGATCTGTTACTTTCATCAATTTTTTCCACTTAGAATAAAACGGCTCTTCTCTGGTAAACGGATTTCCACTTGTATCAAGCGTCGTATGAATCCCCTTTTCTTTCGCCAAAGTAAATATCTCTGTCAGAAAGTCGATCTGCAAAAGCGGTTCTCCGCCACTAATGGTGATCCCCCCGTCTTTGCCCCAATAATTGCGATAGCGCCAAGCCCTATCAATTAATTCTTTGGCAGTATATAGAGTTCCCTTTTGCATATCCCACGTATCCGGATTATGGCAAAACTGACAACGCATTGCGCAGCCACTCAAAAAAATAATATATCGCACACCGGGACCATCTGCAGATCCAAAACTCTCTAATGAATGTACATAACCTTTTGTTTGTTCCATCGTTTTCTTTCCTTTCTAAGTCCACTTCTGTAGCAGAAAAGGAGCAGCCCTTTATAGAAAAGACTGCCCCATATTTCTTTGGTTTATACAGATCATACATGCCGAAAACATTCACAAAGATGAATATTTCATCGCATATGCCGTCGCATTCTCAAGTCATTTTGAAAATGTGCTTCGCTGTAACTTACAGAGACTCATGACATGTTCTGGCAATTACATCGAGCTGCTGCTCTCTTGTCAAGTCGATAAACTTAACTGCATAACCGGACACGCGGATCGTGAAGTTTGCATACTCTTCTTTCTCCGGATGCTCCATAGCGTCGATCAGCTTCTCTTTGCCAAACACATTGACATTCAGATGATGTGCACCCTGATCGAAGTATCCATCCATAACCTGAACAAGATTCTTTATACGCTCATCCGGATTGTGTCCCAATGCATCCGGGTTAATCGTCTGCGTATTAGAAATACCATCTAATGCTTCCTCATATGGCAATTTTGCTACAGAGTTCAAGGATGCCAGCAAACCATTCTGCTCAGCACCATATGCAGGGTTAGCACCTGGTGAAAGTGGCTCTCCTGCTTTTCTTCCATCCGGAAGGGAACCGGTTGCCTTACCATATACAACGTTAGAAGTAATTGTAAGGATTGATGTGGTAGGCTCAGAGTCACGGTAAGTGTGGCAGTTACGAAGCTTTCTCATGAACTCACGAAGCAGCCATACTGCAATCTCGTCTGCACGCTCATCATCGTTACCATATCTAGGGAAATCCCCATCGATCTCATAATCTACGGCTAATCCATCCTCATCACGGATCACTTTTACCTTAGCATACTTGATAGCTGACAGAGAATCTACAACGTGTGAGAAACCTGCAATACCGGTAGCAAATGTTCTTCTTACATCGGTATCGATAAGTGCCATCTGAGATGCCTCGTAGTAATATTTATCATGCATATAATGGATCATGTTCAATGTCTCTACATAAGTCTGTGCGAGCCATGTCATCATCTCATCATATTTTTCCATAACTTCATCGTAATCAAGATACTCGGATGTGATCGGACGATACTTCGGTCCAACCTGCTCCTTGGTCTTCTCATCAACACCACCGTTGATCGCATAAAGCAAGCACTTAGCAAGGTTTGCTCTAGCACCGAAGAACTGGATCTCTTTACCTGTCTCTGTTGCAGATACACAGCAGCATACAGAATAATCATCACCCCATACCGGACGCATAACATCGTCATTCTCGTACTGTACGGAACTTGTTGCAATAGAAATATGAGCTGCATATTTCTTGAATGCTTCCGGCAAGTTAGAGGAATACAATACTGTTAAGTTAGGCTCTGGAGAAGGTCCCATGTTCTCTAACGTATGCAGGAAACGGAAACATGTCTTCGTAACCTGAGAACGTCCATCCATACCAATACCAGCTACATCTACAGTAGCCCATACAGGATCTCCGGAGAACAACTGGTTATAAGACTCAATACGAGCGAACTTAACCATACGGAATTTCATCGTAATATGATCTACTAATTCCTGTGCCTCTTTCTCTGTCAATACACCGTTTGCCATATCTCTCTCAATATAAATATCCAAGAAAGTAGATACACGACCTACGGACATTGCTGCACCGTTCTGCGTCTTGATCGCTGCAAGATATGCAAAATATAACCACTGAAATGCTTCTTTTGCATTCTTAGCCGGTCTTGAAATATCAAAACCATAAATCTCACCAAGAGCTTTCATATCTTTTAAGCATTTGATCTGCTCAGCCAGCTCTTCGCGGATACGATAATCTTTACTACGCATTGCACGACGCTCTGTACCGGCAAAATCTTTCTGCTTCTCTTCAATCAGGTAATCCATACCGTAAAGGGCAACACGACGATAATCGCCAACGATACGTCCACGACCATACGTATCCGGAAGACCCGTTAAGATCTTGTTATGACGCATACGCTTCATCTCCGGTGTATATACCTCAAAGACAGCGTCACTGTGCGTTTTATGATATTTTGTAAAGATCTCATGCAGTTTCGGGCTTGGCTCATAACCATACATCTGACAGGACTGCTCTGCCATACGAATACCACCATAAGGCATGAACGCACGTTTCAGCGGCTTATCTGTCTGCAAACCAACAACTTGCTCTAAATCCTTAAACTCATCGCTGATATATCCGGGACCATATGCTGTAATAC
>ERZ827088.4951-NODE-4951-length-10584-cov-7.286257_pt1 | contig 10584 bp, 8 predicted proteins | sample MGYA00519922_ERZ827088 | MGnify/ENA primary metagenome ERZ827088 (study PRJEB31778, sample SAMEA3449254) | human gut metagenome | biome: human gut; feature: human-associated habitat; material: faeces | place: United Kingdom | collected 2010/2012 ... | reverse complement strand
CGCAAAGGAGGACTATGTCAAGGCCGCCAAGCGCGACGTCGAGCGCATGATGCAGAAGGCGGAATTCGAGGCCAAGAGCAAGGTCTCTGAGAGCGAGGTGCTCACCGCCGCGCGCGCCAAGGGCCACGATATCGTCACCCGCGCCGAGGAGCGCTCGCGTGAGATGTACCGCGTGGCGAACGACTACTCCGAGGACGTTCTGCGCCGCACGGAGGAGGCGGTCCAGATGGCGCTCGACGAGGTCAAGCAGACGCGCGTGCGCTTCCGCGCCGCGTCCAACGAGCAGATGCAGCGCCGCCGCGAGGAGCTGAACAAGTCTTTGGAGAAAAACGACAAAGAGGACAAGTAAAATTCGTTACATCTGACAAAGGCTTTTCGAGCGTTTTTTAATTTGAACATATTTTGCGATGAAGGTAAAACGCGCCACAAGATATTGTGGCGCGTTTTTTCGTGCCCTTTCGACAATAAAACGTGCGTTTGAGTTCCGGCGAAAAACGCTGGAAGAATTTGGCAGAAAAGGGCGTGAAAGCCCTGAAAACAAAGAAAATTTCTGCTTGCATTTCAAAAGCGTTTTATGTATACTCAAAATACGAAGTGGGGGAAAGTGGTGCCAAGTGTGCAAAAGTGGTGCTGCTGACCCAAAAGTGCAGGAGAGTGGAGCCGAGCGACTTCCCCGAAAAAAGAGGGAGCCGCTGCTTTGCCCTCTTCACAGCAGCTTCAAGGATCGCCGAAAGGGGGAAGCGCTTTGACCGGCCAGTATCAGCACAGCATCGACGCCAAGGGCAGAGTGTTCATCCCCGCAAAGCTCCGCGAGGAGCTGGGCGAGACCTTTTATGTCACCATGGGCATGGACTCCTGCCTGAGCGTCTATTCCGACGCGAGCTGGGCGAAGTTCACCGAGAAGTTCGAGAGCCTGCCCTACACCAAGACCAAGGCCATGCGTCCGCTGTTCGCCAATGCCGCCAAGTGCGAGCCGGACAGCCAGGGCCGCATCCTGCTGCCGCAGAAGCTGCGCGCCTACGCGGGGCTGGACAAGGACGTGGTCATCATCGGCGTATCGAACCGCGCCGAGATCTGGAACGCGGAGCGCTGGGCTGCGCTGGAGGCCGAGGAGCTCAACCCCGAGAACCTCGCCGCCGTGATGGAGGAGCTGGGCTTCTGAGATGGAAGAGATCAACTACGGCCACAAGCCGGTGCTGCTGCACGAATGTCTGGACGCGCTCGCCATCCGGCCGGACGGCGTTTACCTCGACGGGACGCTGGGCCGCGCGGGCCACTCGCTGGAGATCGTCCGCCGCCTGACGGCGGGAGGACGGCTCATTGCCCTCGACCGCGACGAGACCGCCATCGAGGCGGCGCAGCGGCGGCTCGCGGACTATATGGATCGCGTGACGCTGGTACACTCCAACTTCAGCGCGCTCGACGACGTGCTGCGTGAGCTGGGCGTCCGCGGCGTGGACGGGATGCTCTTTGACCTCGGCGTTTCCTCGCCGCAGCTCGACGATGCCGCCCGCGGCTTTTCCTATAAGCAGGACGCGCCGCTCGATATGCGCATGGACGAGAGCGCGAGCTACACCGCGCGCGAGCTGGTCAATACCGTCAGCTATGAGGAGCTCAAACGCATCCTCTATGAATACGGCGAGGAGCGCTACGCGCCCGCCATCGCAAAGAAGATCTGTGCGTACCGCACGGAAAAGCCCATCGAAACCACGCTGGAGCTGGCGGATCTTATCCGCTCGGCGATGCCCGCAGCGGCGCTGCGCGAAAAGCAGCATCCCGCCAAGCGGAGCTTTCAGGCCATCCGCATCGCGGTCAACGACGAGCTCGGCGAGCTTCCGCCGATGCTCCGCGCCGCCGAGAAGAATCTCAAGCCGGGCGGGCGGCTCGCGGTCATTACGTTCCATTCGCTCGAGGACCGCATCGTCAAGCGCGAGCTGCAAGCGCTCGCCACGGGCTGCACCTGTCCGCCGGAGTTTCCGGTGTGCGTGTGCGGCAAGAAGCCCAAAATGAAGCTCATCACCCGCAAGCCCATCGTCTCGGGCGAGGAAGAGCTGAACGAAAATCCCCGCGCCCGCAGCGCCAAGCTGCGTGTGGCGGAAAAATGCTGAGAAAGCAAATCTTTTACGAAGGAGAGCGCCATGGCACGCACGAGCCGCAGACAACCGAATAGCTACCGCGGCGGACGTGTGGTCGGCAATCTCGCCTACGATGAGCGCTATGCCGAGCGGCGCGCGCCGCGCCGCGAGAGCGAGCAGCGGGAGCAGCCGCGCGAGGAGTTCATCCGCCCGCCGCGCAGGCAGGAGAAGAAGGCCGTCCGTCCGCGCGTGCGCGAGCGGCAGAGAGTCTCCGGCGTGCTGGTGCTCGGCTTTGCCGCGCTGGCCGCGCTGGTCGTGGTCGTGCTGATGAGCTACGCGCAGCTCACGAGCATTTCCGCCGACGTGGTCTCGATGCAGAAGGAGCTCAAGACGCTCGACGCCGAGCACGTCGCGCTGCTCACGCAGTACGAGCGCACCTTTGATCTCGAAACGGTCAAGGCGGCGGCTGTCGCCGCGGGCATGAACAAGCCAAGCTCCTCGCAGATCAATTACATCGACCTTTCCGCGCCGGACAGCGTGGAGCTTTGCGAAGCACAGAACGTCAGCGTGCTCAGCCGCGTGTTCACCTCGCTGGGGCAGGGCGTTTTCAGCGTGGTGGAATATTTCAGTTGAGCGAAGCCTATACATAAGGAGTAAGGAGCTTCCTTACTCCTTGTTTTGCCATTATGCCCCTTGCCGTATGAGGAGGAAAGACCGTGCCGACACCCCCGAAAAGAAAACCGGACAGCGCGCGCCGCGCCAACCGCATCATCCAGCAGCGGACGCTTCTGCTGCTGGCGCTGCTGGGCATCGGCACGTTTCTGCTGCTCTTTGCCCAGCTCTACAAGCTGCAGATCAAGCAGCACGACGAGCTCAAGACGCTCGCCGTGCGCCAGCAGACGCTGCGCACGACCGTGGAGGCGAGCCGCGGCACCATCTACGATAAAAACGGTGACATCCTCGCCCTCTCCTCCACGGCGGAGAACGTCTGCGTCTCGCCTCTCGACGTCGCCAAAAACGAGCAGGATCAAGACCTGATCGCAAACGGCCTCGGCGAGATCCTCGGCGTGGACCCGAGCGGCATCCTCGACGATATGAAGGATACCGCCTCGCAGTACAAGGTCATCAAGAAGAAGGTCGAGCAGGAGACGGCGGACAAAGTCCGCGTGTTTATCAGCGACAACGACATCAAAGGCGTCTTTCTGGAGCCGACCTCCAAGCGCTACTACCCCTATTCCTCGCTCGCCGCGCACGTCATCGGCTTTGTCAACGCCAACGGCGGCGCCTACGGCCTTGAGGCCGTGTATGACGAGGAGCTGACCGGCGAAAAGGGCATGGTCGTCTCCGCGCGCGACGCCAACGGCAACGCGCTGCTCTATCAGTATGAGCAGTATTTCGACGCCAAGAACGGCGACAGCCTGGTGACGACCCTCGATAAGACGGTGCAGTATTACCTCGAAAAGGGCCTTGAGGAGCTCGAGAGCCGCTACGGCACGGGCGTGGGCGCGACCGGCATCGTCATGGACGTCAACACCGGCGGCATCCTCGCGATGGCGTCGCTGCCGACCTACGACCTCAACGCCCCCGCGAGCATCTACAACAAGGAGATGCTTGCCGCCGGCATGACCGACGAGGAGCTCGCCGCGGCGGCCGACACGCTGCAAAATATGCAATGGCGCAACAAGGCCATCAACGACACCTTCCAGCCCGGCTCGACCTTCAAGATCCTCACCCTCGCCATGGCGCTGGAGGAGAATAAGGTCAAAATGTCCGACACCTTCAACTGCCCGGGCTATGTCGTCATCGAGGGCGCGAAGATCAACTGCTCCAAGCGCGCGCCCGGTCACGGTCATCAGGACCTCATCACGGCGTTCGCCAATTCCTGCAACCCCGCGTTCATTAACATCGGACTGCGCCTCGGCAACACGACGTTCTATAATTACATGAAGGCCTTCGGCCTCACCGGAAAGACCGGCGTGGACACCACGGGCGAGGCGAGCGGTTTTGTTAACAAGGAGATTGAATACTCCACGCTGGCGCTGGCGTGCTACGCCTTCGGTCAGAACTTCAACGTCACGCCGCTTTCGCTCATCAACGCGCAGGCGGCCTGCGTCAACGGCGGCTACCTCCGCACGCCCTACATCGTCTCCGAGGTGCTCGACCAGAGCGGCAACGTCAAGTACCGCCACGACACCACCCCGCTGCGGCAGGTCATCTCCGAGAATACCTCCAAGACCGTGCGCGAGATCATGGAGTACGAGGTCGAGCACGGCACGGGCAAGAACGGCAAGGTCGCGGGCTACCGCATCGGTGGCAAGACCGGCACTGCCGACCAGATCGACGGGAGCGTCACCGTTTCGTTCACCTGCTGCGCGCCGGCGGACGACCCGCAGATCATGATGCTGCTCACCCTCAGCAACGCCAGCGACAAGACCGGCACCTACCGCTCCGGCGGCAACATGGCCGCGCCCGTGGCGTCGAGCATCATGGCGGAGATACTGCCCTACCTCGGCATCGAGCCGACCTACAGCGCCGATGAACTCGTCGGCGCGGATCATACCGTGCCGAACGTCGTCGGGCTCAAGCACGACGAGGCGGCGGCAAAGCTCAAGGAGGAGGGCTTCTCCTGCCGCACCGTCGGCGACGGCGAGACCGTCACCGACCAGACGCCGCTCGGCGGCGCGATCGTGCCGAACAACGCGGAGATCATCCTCTATCTCGGCGCGGAGAAATCCACGGAGCTGTGCATCGTGCCGAACGTCGTGGGCGACAGCGCCGCGGCAGCCAACCGCAAGCTCACCGACGCGGGGCTTATCATGTCCGTCTCCGGCGCGACCGGCGGCAGCTCTGCGAGCGTGCGCGCCATCTCCCAGTCGGAGACGCCGGGCACGGAGGTCGCGGCGGGCACGGTGGTGCGCGTCCAGTTCAGCGACAGCTCGGTGACGGATTAAAAACCGCAAAAGAGAGCAAGATTTGACGGAGAAAGGACGACGCGCCTACGAAGCTCGGCGAGCTTTTGAGCGCCCTCGATCACTTCCGACTCCTCCGCGCGGACGCGCGGACGGAGATACATGACCTCACCCTCGATTCCCGCACGGCGGGAGAAGGAAGCCTTTTCCTCGCCCTGCATGGCGCGCGGGAGGACGGCGCAGACTACGCAAAGGAGGCCGCCGCGCGCGGCGCGGTCTGCGTCGTGACCGAGCACGCGGCCGAGGGCGTGCCCTGTGTGCTGGTCCCCGACGCGCACGAGGCGGCGGCAAAGCTCGCCGCGAGATGGTACGGCGAGCCGGCGGGACGCATGACAGTGGTCGGCGTGACCGGCACGAACGGCAAGACGACCACAACGTATCTTCTCAAGCAGCTCCTTGAGCGCTGTCTGGGCGCAAAGGTCGGTCTGATCGGCACGAATCAGAACATGATCGGCGACGCCGTTCTGCCTGCCGAGCGCACCACGCCCGACGCGCTGACGCTCCAGCGTCTGCTGCGCGAAATGGCGGACGCGGGCTGCACCCATGTGGTGATGGAGGTCTCCTCCCACGCGCTCGTGCAAAGGCGTGCCGGCGCGATCGACTTCGCGCTCGGCGTGTTCACCAATCTCACGCAGGACCATCTTGACTACCATGGTACAATGGAAGCCTACTGCGACGCCAAGGCGCGTCTGTTCCGCCAATGCCGCGCTGCCGCCGTCAACGGCGACGATCCGTGGACGCCGCGGCTGCTCGAAAATGTGACCTGTCCGGTCACACGCTTCGGGCAGGGACTTGCAAACGATCTCGTCGGCTGGGACGCGCATTACTGCGCCGACCGCGTGAGCTTCACCGCGTGCAGCGACAGCGAGCACATCCCCGTGACGCTGCACATTCCCGGGGCGTTCTCGCTCTACAACGCGCTCGCCGCGCTCGCCGCGGCACAGGCCCTCGGCATTCCGATCGAGGACGCGGCGCAGGCCCTCTCACTCTGTCAGGGCGTGCGCGGCAGGGCGGAGGTGGTGCCGACGGACACGGACTACACCGTGCTCATTGATTATGCACACACGCCCGACGGGCTGAAAAATATTCTCTCGACCGTCTGCGGCTTTGCCGATGCGCGCGTGCTCGTCGTGTTCGGCTGCGGCGGCGACCGCGACCGGACGAAGCGCGCCGAAATGGGGCGCATCGCTGCGCGGCTCGCGGACGAGGTGATCGTCACCTCGGATAATCCCCGCACGGAAAACCCCTACGCCATTCTGCACGAGATTCTCGCCGGCATGGCGGACAGCGCGACGCCGTTTGCCGTGCTGGAAAGCCGCCGCGAGGCCATCACCTACGCGCTCGACCACGCCCGCACCGGCGACGTGGTGGTGCTCGCGGGCAAGGGACACGAGACCTATCAGGTGGTCGGCGCCGAGACGCTGCCGCTCGACGAGCGGCAGGTGGTGCGCGAGCATCTGAGCCAATAAAAAACGAAAGAGCCGCGCTCTGCGCGGCGGAAGGAATACGCTATGAAACTGATCGCTGCCTGCATTGTGAGCTTTCTCATCACGCTTGTCACCGGACGCTTTCTGCTCCCCGAGCTGCGCAGGCTCAAGGCGGGACAGAGCATCCGCGAGGACGGCCCGACCTGGCACGCCGGCAAGTCCGGCACGCCGACGATGGGCGGACTGATGTTCATTTTCGGCATCCTCGTCACCATTCTCGTGTTCGGCTGGGACGCCATGCGCGCGGGCAGCTTTGCGCACCTCTATGTGTTTGCCTTTGCCGCCGTGTTCGGCCTGATCGGCTTTCTTGACGATTTTCAGAAGGTGAAAATGCACAGGAACCTCGGCCTGACGGCGATCCAGAAGTTTGCCCTCCAGCTTGCCGCGGCGGTGGTGTTCCTCTGCCTGATGCGCTATGAGGGGATGCTGACGCCGAACCTCTACGTTCCGTTCGCCAATACCTATGTCATCCTGCCGTGGATCGTTTATATGATCTTCGCCGCCTTTGTCATCGTCGGCACGGTCAACGCCGTCAACATCACGGACGGCATCGACGGTCTGGCCGGCAGCGTGACGGTGCCGGTGGCGCTGTTTTTCGCGGTGGTCGGCTCGTGGTGGGGCTATGAGAATGACCTCGGCGTTTTTGCCGCGGCGATGGTCGGTGGACTGATCGGCTTTCTCGTCTATAACTTCCATCCCGCCAAGGTATTCATGGGCGACACCGGCTCGCTCTTTCTCGGCGGCGCGGTGGCGGGACTGGCGTTCGCCTACGATATGCCGCTCGTGCTGCTGCTCGTCGGCATCGTCTACATCTGCGAGACGCTCTCGGACATCATTCAGGTCGCCTACTTTAAGGCGACGCACGGCAAGCGCATTTTCAAGATGGCGCCGCTGCACCATCACTTTGAGCTGTGCGGCTGGAGCGAGGTCAAGCTCGTGACCATCTTCACGCTCGTCTCCGCCGTGTTCTGTATGCTGGCGCTCTGGGGCGTGATCGGAAGATACCACTTCTAAGGCACATTTCAAAAAACGATCGGGGGAGGTGAACCGGTATGACGAAGGAGGAGCGCGAGCTGCGGCGCGAGCAGCGCGAGCACATGAAGCGCATGGAGGCCGCCGCGAAGGAGGCGGGCCGCGGACCCATCGATGTGCCGTTCCTCCTGCTTGTGCTGCTGCTCACCGGCGTGGGGCTCATCATGCTCCTCTCGGCGAGCTTCCCCTCTGCCTATTATGAGTCGGGCGACCCGCTGTACTACTTTAAGCGGCAGGCGGCCTTTGCCACGCTCGGCCTTGCCGCCATGGTCGTCATCGGGCGCATCAACTACGCGCGCTTCCGCGGCGTGGCCAAGATCGCGCTGGGCATTTCCATCGCTCTGCTCGTTGCGGTCATCATTCCCGGCGTCGGTATCACGAGCCACGGCGCGACGCGCTGGCTCGGTATCCCGGGCACCACGATGCGGTTTCAGCCGTCGGAGATCGCCAAGCTTGGCGTCATCCTTTATTTTGCCGACAGCATCTCCAAAAAGAAGGACAAAATGAGAACGCTCCGCTACGGTATCCTGCCCTACGGCTTTATCCTTGCCCTCATTGCGGTGCTGATGTACTTCGAGCCGCACCTTTCCGGCACCGTGCTCATTCTCGGCATCGGCGCGGCGATGATGTTCGTCGGCGGCATCCGCGGCTACTGGGTCGGCATCGGCATCGGCGGTATCGCGGCGGTGGCGTATGCGTTCCTCTCGGGCCTGATCACCTACAACTCCTCGCGCATCGCCATCTGGCTCGACCCGCTCAACGACGCCTTTAAGACGGGCACGGGCTATCAGACGCGCCAGAGCCTCATCGCCATCGGCTCGGGAGGTCTCCTCGGTCTCGGTCTCGGCAAGAGCCGGCAGAAGTTCCTCTTCCTGCCCGAGGAGCACAACGACTGCATCTTCTCCATCATCTGCGAGGAGCTGGGCCTGATCGGCGCGACGCTCATCATGGCCATCTTCGCGCTGCTCATCATCCGCGGCTACTGGATCGCGCTCCACGCGCGCGACCGCTTCGGCAGCCTTCTTGTCGTGGGCATTACCACGCAGATCGCCTTACAGGTTTTCTTAAACATCGCGGTCGTGACGAATCTTGTGCCGAACACCGGCATCTCGCTGCCGTTCTTCAGCTTCGGCGGCACGGCGCTCGCCATCCAGCTCGCGGAAATGGGCGTGGTGCTGAGTGTTTCGCGGCAGATGCCGCCAGGCTGAAAAGCTCAAAAATATGCCGCGGCGGAAAACAGACCGCCGCGAGGAAGAAAGGGGGACGGAAGGCATGAACGTTATTTTCACCTGCGGCGGCACGGCGGGACACGTCAACCCCGCGCTGGCGCTCGCAGGCTTCCTGCGGGAGAGAGACCCGAAGACCCGCATCCTCTTCGTCGGCGCGGAGCGCGGACTGGAGCGCGACCTGATCGCGCACACGCCCTATCCGTTCCGCACGGTCAACATCTCGTCCTTCCACCGCTCCCTTCGGCCGAAGGAGCTGCGCCATAACCTCGTCTCCGTGCGCAATCTGATGCACGCGAAGCGTGAGGCGGACGCCATTCTCGATGAATTTCAGCCCGACCTCATTGTCGGTACGGGCGGCTACGCGAGCTATCCCGTCGTGCGCTACGGCCACGCGCGCGGCATTCCGACGGCGGTGCACGAGTCGAACGCCGTTCCGGGGCTGACGACCCGACTGCTCGAGAACCATTGCGACCGCATTCTTGTCGGCTTTGAGGACTGCCGGCGGTATTATAAGCACAAGGACCGCGTGGTCGTCACCGGTACGCCGGTGCGCGGCGACTTCTTCACGCAGACGAAGGCGCAGGCCAAGGAAAAGCTCGGCGTGAACGACGGCCGCCCGCTCGTCGTTTCCTTCTGGGGCAGCCTCGGCGCGGGGAACATGAACCGCGTCACGGCGGAGCTTCTTTATCTTGAGGCGGCAAAGGAGCCGTTCCATCACGTCCACTCCGTCGGCTCGCTCGGCTGGCAGAAAATGCACGAGTGGGTGAGCGGGTACGGCGTGGACCTGCGCGACCATCCCTCGCTCGACGTGCGCGAGTATATCTACGACATGGCGGACGTCATGCGCGCCGCCGACCTTGTGATCTGCCGCGCGGGCGCGTCCACGCTCAGCGAGCTGACGGCGCTCGGCGTGCCGGCCATCCTCGTGCCGTCGCCGAATGTGACGAACCACCATCAGGAGAAGAACGCCGCCGTGCTCGGCGAGCACGGCGCGGCGCTTGTCCTGCCCGAGGAGGGTTTGGACGGCAAGCGCCTGTTTACGGAGGCCGCCGCGCTGCTGCGCGACGAAACGCGGCTCGCGGCGATGCACGAGGCTTCGCTCCGACTCGGCGTGCGCGACGCGACCGAGCGCATCTATGAGACCGTCATGGCGCTTGTAAAATAAAAGCCTGCGGCGCAAGCCGCAGGCTCAGAGCATATTCATTTGAGCGTAAAATCCATCCACACGGGATTGTGGTCGGAGTAGAGGAAGCCGGCGTCCAGCACGGCGCTGTCCACGACCTCCACGTTATCGCTCACGAGGAAGCCGTCCACCGTCAGGCGGAAGGTCGTCTCAATGCTGTACGGCTCGGACGCCGTGCGGCAGGAGGCGGTGGGCGCGGTCTCGTCAAAGGGCGCGACGAGCGTCAGCCCCGCGGGGATCGTTCCCTCCGGGATGGGCTGCGCCCAGGTGTCGTTTTCCCCGGCGGCCACACCGAAGATCTCCGGCGAATTGCCGAGCAGGTCCTTGTTGAAGTCGCCGCCCGCGACGCAGTAATTGCCCGCCTCGTATTCCGCAAGCATATCCGCGCACAGCAGCTCAAGCTGCTCGGTGGCGATGGCGCCGTCCGAGGTGTAGGCAGAGAGGTGGAGATTATAGAGGACAAGCTCCTTGCCGCTCGCCGTCGGGATGCGGCTGACCGAATAGCAGCGGTCAAGGTCAAGGAGCTTCATAAAGCCGCTCTCCACCGGCAGCTCCCGCCGCGCGGCGGAAGCGATGGGGTGGCGCGAAAGCGTCACGATGCCGGACTGA
>ERZ827088.4950-NODE-4950-length-10586-cov-2.191340_pt1 | contig 10586 bp, 4 predicted proteins | sample MGYA00519922_ERZ827088 | MGnify/ENA primary metagenome ERZ827088 (study PRJEB31778, sample SAMEA3449254) | human gut metagenome | biome: human gut; feature: human-associated habitat; material: faeces | place: United Kingdom | collected 2010/2012 ... | reverse complement strand
TCAAAATAAGCCGTCGCTTGCTGAGGATCTTTTTCAAGCAACGCCTCTGCCATGATATAATACATCTCCGGAACTCGAATCAAACTTACTCCAAGATATGAATCTCCTGAATATTGTGAATCGGTAGAACCGCTATCAAACATCGAATTGATCATTTTCACACAAGCCGGGCTTACTTCAAGTGTAGAACCGAACCATGCAGATAGACGTAAATCAGAGCCTTCCGGTGTAGGTCCTTGTGTATCACTATACCAATTTTCATAATCAGTATTTAACGTTAACATATCCGTACTACCTGTTTTCCCGAATATCGAATAACAATTTGAAGCATAAGTAGGTGCATAAAGTCCGAAAATCGTCTCTTTCATATTCAACACCCCTCTCTCGAATTGAACAAAATCAGAAGATGTCATCAACGGAAATTTTTGACTGTCGATTACTTTCTTGGCATAAATAGCTGCACTATCCATATCCTGTTTCATCCAATATACTCTAGCCAAAAGAGCTTGTACAGCATAAAGATTCATGTGAATAACCCGACAATCGGTAAAAGAACTGCCGATATTAGTGCGTTCTGCCTGAACCAATTGCCGATCCTCTTCTAAACAAACTTCAGCATCTTTCAAGTCCTTTATCACTTTATTATATACCTCACCTACCGTATAAAATGGAGTGATATCATAGGAGTAACGCGTGACATAAGGTATAGCTTTATTCCAAGCTTCCCTGTCATTAGCATTATAATCCACGGCAAATAGCCTTAGCAAGTCAAAATGCAACATTGCCCGCAGTCCCAAAGCTTCTCCCTTATACAAATTATAATATCTGAACTTTGTCGGACTGATTGCTTCCAAATTCTGTATTATATTATTTACATAACCGATAGCCTGATAAGATTTTTTCCATGTAGCATTACACAAAGAACGTGCAGAAGCATTCTCAAAATCGGCATGAGCAAGGTAGTCTAAGCCTCCACCACCTTTTGCAGAAAAATTTAAAGACATAGCTTCCGGATAAAGTATGGATATATATTTTCCATAAATCTCATTAGACCGATAAGTCGTATATACCCCATAAAGAGCATCCTCAACACCTTCATCCGTTTCAAAAAGATCTTTATCAAGCACTTCCGCCTTCGGATTAACATCCAAGAAATTTGCACAACTCGCCAACAACAACGGTAATACCGTCACACAAAGCAGGAGTTTGATATATTTTATTGTTTTCATATTCTTTAATAAAATAAATTGACAACACGTTTATCAGAAAGTCGGTCGGAATATAAGATTCAGACTTCGTTGGTAAGGATATGAAGTACCTCTTTCCATTTTTACCGACGAAATTCTGAATACGTCGTCGTAAGCAATTCCGACAACTAATCTCTCCAATTTGATTTTTTTCAGAAACGACTTAGGCAACTCGTACGTGAAAGTTATGTTCGACAGATAAAATTCATTTTTCTTTTCTACAAACCTTTCAGAACGATAGGTCTCTTTCTTCTCACCTAATCCGAGAAAACGCGTATGGTCTCCCGGTTGCTTCCATCGATCGGTAAAAGCTCGAACGTCAACGTTGAAATAAGGATCAATATTCTCAACAGCATCGGCAATCGTCGAATTGTAAATATCTCCACCAAACGTATAGCTCGAAGTAAGATTCAATCCGAATCCTTTGTACGCCAATGTCATTCCCCAGCTTCCTTTCAATATAGGATTTTCATTTCCCACAGCAACTTTATCATCTTCATTATACTTCAAAGTATAATGTCCGTCTTTGGTAATAAAAATTTCCTGCCCAGTAGCCGGATCGATACCGGCAGAACGCACAGCATATATATCATACTGAGAACCGCGCTCTTTGTAAAGAAGTTTAGGTTTAGTCCCGGTATCTCCTCCTTGATTGGTTTTTTCCAAGGCATCGCTGATCTTCGTTATTTTATCGAAATTATGAGACCCGTTGATATAAGAGCTCAGATACCAGTCTTTTGTTTGCAAAATTCTTCCGGACAAACTAAAACTAAGTCCTTTATTCAGTAATTCTCCCATATTGACTTTCACACTGGATACCCCGACTGAAGGAGGCAAATCGATGGGTACTAACATATCAAAAGTCTTATCTAAATAGAAACTAAAATTAAATGAGAGACGATCCTGAAACATACGAGTATTTATCGCAAATGTATTCTTCAAGGTCTTTTGCCATTTCAATAAGGGATTTCCCATATTTATCGGGGTAGCACCGACTCCTGTATAATAATCATTATCCTGATCATATTGATATCGGGTTACCGCCTGTTTTGCACTAAACCCGGCATTTCCCGTAGATCCCATATTCCAACGGAGGCTCAAATCATTCAGCCAACTCTTTCTAAAAAATTTCTCTTCATGGATATTCCAACGAGCACCGACCGACCAGAACGGTCCGAAACGCTTATTTGCACCGTTCGAAGAATTTCCCGAGTAAGAGAGATTTCCGTCTATAATATATCGTTTTAAAACAACAATCGTCGTATTTCCATAAAATCCTACACTTGTGCTGATATTCTCATCACCACTCGGCTTTCCATTCTTGGTATATCCCATAGCAAACTTGATATCATTCAAATTATCCTTCATAAACCCGATCCCTTGCGCAGAAAAATCGCTGGAGTATTTATAAGATATACTTGAACAACCTGCATTAACAGAAAACCCGACATCCTTAAACTGTTTTCTATAACTGGCTGTAAATTTTCCGTCCCATGCCGAATTATTTGTTCCGGAGATCGTATAAGAACCTTTTTCGGCAGAATTTACCGTTGACAGATATTGAGAATCATCCGGAGAAACATATACATCGGACTGACTGTAATCTGAAGAATAATTTATTTGTCCGGTAACATAGAATTGAGGTACGATATCCCAACGTATCATTACCGAGTTTTTCATATTCCGGCTCTGATTTTTACTAAAACTCGATAAAGTCGCATTATACAAAGGATTTTCGATCTTTTTTTCTGATCCGGAAGGATCGAAAGGATCGAAATAATATTCCTTGATATATTCCCCGTATTCATCATAAATCGGTTCATACGGATTCATTTTACTATATGTGGAATAATCTCCATAAGGAGAACTCTTACTTCCGCCCAATCCATAACTTCCGGTAAAAGAGATAGTCAACTTATCAGTCAACCGATAACCGAAATTTATATTGAATCCGTAATTACGACGATAGTCTCCTTTCATAATACCATAAGTATCTCTAAAGCTAAGTCCCGCCGAATAAGATAAGTTTTGCCCCATACCGGTAAGTGTCAGAGAATGGGAATGGCTGAAGGCGAACCGCAACGGAGCTTTATACCACTCTGTATTGATTCCTTTCCGAATATTTTCCAATTTATATGCATATGCCTGATCTAAAGAACCGTCATCGGTATCATAAAGGCCGGCAAGACGTTCCAATTCCAGTTTCTGCTCGGCATTGGTCAAGTTCATCGAAGAAAGATCGGCATAAGCAAATGTCGGAGTAAAACTATAACGTAAACGCACTTTACTATCCTTTGCCCTAACACGTTCTACCAAAATTACACCGTTGGCAGCCCGTTCACCGTAAAGTACCGTAGCCGAAGCATCTTCTAATATCGTAACAGATTCTATTTCATTGATTTCCATATCATAAAGCTCTTCCATAGAAATCTCTACTCCATCCAATATTACCAACGGGTTATTAATTCCCTGCTCTCCACTAATATCCAAAGAGTTAGCACCACGAATTATTAGTTCAGGAACTACATTCGGATTTGATCCTGCTGCATTATTCTCTACAATCTTCATATTAGGAGTCAATGCCGTAATCGCTTTCAAAACGTTCGTACTGGAAACCTTCAACAAATCATCACGCTGTAACGTCGTCGCAGTTCCCGTAAAAGTTTTCTTATCTTGCGCAAAAAAACCATTTACCACAACCTCACTTAAAGCGACATTATCTAAGTGAACAATTAACTTACGTTCAGGCTTTACAACCTTAATAGAATGCGGCAACATACCTACAAACGAAAAATCAAGAAATATGTCTTTATCCGATTTAGGTATCTGTATGATAAACCGCCCGTCAACATCCGTAGCTACCGCCTGTGTTGTTCCTCTTACTTTCACAACAACCCCCGGTAACGGTTCTTCTTTACTATCAAGTACCGTACCGATAACCGTAACACGCTGGGTTTTAGGTTGCTCTTTCTTATCTGAAGTTTGTTTATTTTCATTTTTAGGAGGGGTTTGAGCATTGATTAAGCCGGTTATCATCATTAAAACAGATAACAGCAAAACTCTCTTCAACCACCGTCTCAGAACAAAAGTGTATAACATATAATTTCTGAGTTTTTATAATCTTTCCCCGTTCGGAGAAAACATGTTCGACTATTTTACATAAAATTAGAATCCGGAATCAGTTCAGGTTTCAGTATCCGGAACGATATAACCTACAATCTTACAAATCTTGCATAGTTTAGGAAAAGGTCAGGTTCGGAAAGAAAATAAGAATTTTCTTCCGAACCGTTCAAAACCCATTTATTTAGATCTTGCATCCAAAGCTTCATCGATCAAGTACAACATAGCTTTAAAGTGAGCTTTTGTATCGGTATCGACAGCACCCATTCGTGACTTCAATAAAGATTGAACACGTAAAAGTTGACCGAATAACAGATCTTTCGAATTATCTATACTTCTCAAATTTACTCTATATTGCCAACCGTAACCATAGCCGATCTCATCTTGAGCCATTTTGCGTGCGACAACACCTGAGCCTTCTTTCATTTCCAATTCACGCAAAACATCTTTATAACGTTCTACAACTCCGCTTTCATCCAGTCCCATAGAAACAATTTCGTCAACAGACGGAGCATAAGCCGCAGCAATACTATTTTCGTCGGTCAATCCCATTTTTTGTAAAGGCTTGGTTGCTTTACCGGCTACATATACAGCTCTTTCTAAGAAAAGACGTTGCAACATACGGTCAGATTCGGGTACATGATTCTTCTTTATGGCGCTTTCCCAAACCAAAGAATAAAGATCATCAAAGTATTCTTTAGGAGAATATCCCTCTTTACCGGCAATATGAGACGAGAAAATAACATTGCTGTACGAGTTAAATAATTCAAGTCCGGTATAGTATCTCATAATCGGAGCTAATCCGACTCTTAATCCGAAGTTCTTTGTCACTTCTTCATTGTCTAACCAGTCGCAATTTTTCAACTCGTTTATCACCCATTTAAGGGCAGCTTTTTGTTTCGATTTTTCTACTGCCCGAACTCTTTCTCCCGGAGTACCGGCTTTCAAATCGGTCAAATAAATTCCTCCGATATTCAACATAACATGACGGAAATAGCGGTCATATTGTTTAGCCAAGTTCTCATAAGTCATCTCCCTGTATGAACCGTCCGGATCCATTTCATCTGTTATCCATTCATTCATGTGAGCAAGAATATATTTCAGATTCTTTACACCGTAATCGGATGCCTTGATCGCATCATCGCCAAGATCCTCCTCCACGGCACTCGGATCATAACGTCCTGAAACTTGTTGTCTTCCGTAACGATAAAGCGGATCTCCTGCTTTTGCATCAATCATAGCTTCGAGATACGGAATCTCTTCCATCTCATCTTTTGCCTCAAAGATCGGTTTATAAGCATATTCTACCAAATAATAATCATATACGCCTAAATCGGGAGGAGTCAGTTTAACCCCCTTATCTCCCGGTTGAGCAACATAATTGAAACGGGCATAATCCATAATAGAAGGCGTAGTTCCGTATTTCTGGGTAAAGCTTGCCGAACGTAAAGAATCGACCGGGAAAGCGGCAGATGCTGCCATATTGTGCATAAATCCGAGACAGTGTCCGACTTCATGAGCTAAAATATAGGCAATAGATTCGGTAATCATATCTTCATCCATTTTCTTACTCCGAGCTCTTTCATCTACTTGTGCAGTCTGTACAAAACGCCATTGGTTTAACAGCTTGACCACATCATGATAAACCAATACCGATGCATTGATAATTTCTCCGGTAGAAGGATCTACCCATGACGGCCCCATAGCATTCATAACTCGTGCCGGAACATAACGAATACAAGAATATTTTAAATTATCCGGATCAAAATTAGGATCATCTTTCGGGAAATCAAGAATCTGAATCACGTTCTTAAAACCGATTTTTTCGAATGCTTTATTCCAGCGAAGAATACCCATACGCGCACCCTTAGCCCAGGCTGCAGGAAAAGCGTCATCTAAATAAAAAACAATCGGCTTTACCGGTTCTACCAACTCACCGCGTAAGTAAGCCGCAGTATCTTTAGGCTGTAAATTCCAACGATGAATCATCGAATAGGTTTTGATAAAATCTTCATTTTTATCAAAATTCAAACGGTTTGTATTAAAAATACCTATTCGCGAATCTGAAACACGAGGCCGCATTTTTTGTTCCGGTAAAAGCAGAATCGTACGGGTTACCTGAAATGTCACCGGAACATTCTGTGATAATGTATACAGACCCATCAGTTTTGTCGAAACCGAATAAGACATATACGATTTGATAGAAGCATTATCTTCGAATGCTTTTATTCCTGTCACAGTCGAAGCTTTAGAGTTGAAAGTACCAGAAACACTCACTACACCACCGCCATTCGACATAGGAGATAATTGGTCGTTCGATCCGGTAAAAAGAGTAGTCATATCGAATACAACCGCCGAACTGTCAGGAGTATAGCAAAAAACAGGCATTGTATTCAGAATCGGATCTAAAGTACTGATACCAATAGCCTTTTTCATTGCTGCATCTCCTTCATCATATCGTGGAGCGACATTTACCTTCGACATACAGATAAGACTGTCCATCTTGACAAATTTCACATGCATCGGCGGTTTAGGCTTGTACCCGATCATCCCGAGATCCGTATCACTCGCACCTGAGATAGTAGAAGCAAAACTTCCCGACCTAGATATTTTACCGGCATTTCAAAATAGATTTTCCCTTTAGTCCAATGTAATGTAAGAAAGTTTCCTTTCGCCGTTTCACAAGCTTTCGTCTTAAAAGTCCGTTTGTACTTGCTACTCTCTTTTTTCACTGAAGAATCTTTCGAAACTTCCGTTTTTTTAGACTTTTTAGATTTCCCCCTTTTGGCATAAACATCGGGAGATCCGAACAATAATACTGCCGACAGCAATATTAATCCAACTTTTCTCATTTGCACTTACCTATAATTTAATTATTAATCCTAAACATGTTCTATGATTTTCATAGTTAAGTTAAACAGCTAAAATACAGAACACGTCTTTTCTCTATTTCCAATTTCTAATATCCAAACAAAGGAGATTCCCCGTAATTCAGCGGGAATCTCCCTGTTTTTCATATATATTCTTCAACTTTACGGAACTATTACCGAACACCGTTTATTACCGATTTTAACAATATATGAACCCGGTACAACTTTTATAGTCTCCATATTTTCGGACACCTTACGGGTTGTAACTAAAGCTCCATTCAGAGAAAATACCTCGATCATATCATTATTTTCGGCATTCAATACTTTAATCAAGCCGTTTCCGGTAGTTATGATTCTACTACTTACTGTATTTTCGTCTACTCCTGCAGGAACAGTAATATGGACATTTGTTGTTTTAAACATATTTGCAGTACCCGTAAATTTGGGATAAGCTGCCGTCGCCATAACGCAATACACACTGTCAGCAAGTTCAGTCCCGGTAAATGTGAACACACCGTCTTTTTCTGTATAATCCACATCTTTTTGCAATGCTGTTCCGGAGGTCTTCAAACGCCATGTATATGTCGTAGTCTCTTCTTTATCCGACACCCCGAAAGCTTTCAATTCAGAAGAAAGATCGACAACCGTTCCGGCAGTAATATCTTTCGGTAACACATAAGGCGCTTGAGGGGCATAAGTAAGACGACTTGCAGAAGACATACCTTCTGTTTTTTTAGGGAGAGTAGAGATCTTCAACCTGTTATTTTTCACATCTAATGTAGTTTTAGGAGCAACTCCTTCACTCGGCATGATTATTTCTTCCAAGTTATTGTTGCTTAACCGACATGGACCTAAATCATTACATACCGAAAGATCGATACTTGACAACAAGTTTTCGCTCAAATTTAAATTATATAAATCAGAGCAAGCCGTTAAATCTATACTTTCGAGCTTATTTTCATTGGCAGACAACCAAATTAATTTCGGACAATGAGTCGCATCTAAAGCTGACAATTCATTCTCTTCTGCATAGATATAGTACAGTTCCTCATTATTAGTAACATTCAATTCTCCCAATTTATTAGTCGGAACTTTAAGGACTCCCAACTGAACGGCTTTCGTCACATCTATAGAAGTAACTTCCTGCTCATCTGCACCGAAGTACAACATATCTCTCCCATAAATTTTTATTGTACCTTTAGGAGTTCCCGTCACAACTGTCGGTTTCATCGTATTCTGTCCGAAAACAGCAAGTGAATCATTGATCTCTACCGTTTCTACCGGCATGCCGTCTCCCCAATCGATAAACACTTTATGTCCGGTAGCACAACCAAGCTGCAATTCCACTTCTTCAGCTTTTGTAGTATTCAATGTAATTGCAGCTTCTGTAACCACTACCGAAAGATCTGTCTTGTAAGAATTTGTAGCACCTGTAAATTTAGAGAATGCATTAGTTGACATTACGCAATAAATCGTATCTGACAACTCTTTATCAAACTTAAATACACCTGCACTGACTTCTGTATAATCCGTTCCGGGTGTTAAAATCGTATTGTCTTTCTTCTTTATCCACCTATAAGTAGTTGTTTCTTCTTTATCGGATAATCCCTGTAATTTTAATTCGGATGAAAGATCAACCGTTCCCCCCAACGCTATTTCTTTAGGCGATGGATACGGGTTTTGCGGAGAATAAGTATAAGATTTAGCTTTCGTAACAGGCAAAGTAGATAATTTAAAATAATTATCTTTCAATAAAACTTGTGTTAGATTGGCACTTGATGTCGGGAAAATTACCGAATTCGCAGCTGCGAATCTATTCCCTGACAACCGAAGATATTTTAAACTTTCACATGCCGAACAGTCAATCTCTGTCAAAAGATTATTCGTTAACGCTAATGTCGTCATTTTAGTATTAGCGCTTACATCAATCGTAGTAATTTTATTATCTGCAAGATTTACATTTACAAGACTGGGACATCCTGTCAACTTGATCTTAGCTATCGACATATCGGTTGCAACAATTTGCTCCAAATTAGGAGCATCTCCCAAAGTAAGGGTTTCGAGTTTATTATCGTCAAGATTCACATATTCCAATTGATTGTTTTTAGATAAATCAATTGCCGTAATACTATTCTTATTAACTTTAATATATCCCAAATCTTTTGCACCTTTCACATCCAATTCAGTAACTTGTTGATCTGCATCAATAACAAAGAACTTGATATCATCTGCATAAATTTTTATTTTTCCACCATTTACAGGAGTTCCGGTAACGGCAGTAGGATAAATCGTAGCAGAAGAAGCTTTCGGATAAACTGTCGCCGAATCGGCTATTTCTACCGTTTCGACAAGCTTTCCATCTCCCCAATCAATATGAATCGTATGAGCTGTTCTACAACCAAATTTCATTTCTATCACATCAGTCTTGGTCGAGGTTAATGTAATAGAAGGCGTAGTAGTTTCTGCATACATATGTGTAATAGAAAAAAGACACAATAGAGCAGATAAGAGTAAACATCTTTTCATAAGCCTTAAGTTTTAGTTATTTAAGAATAAAATTAACACTATCAAAATCCTATTTAAAACCTTATAGTCCACAGATGTCTATATTAACGAACGTTAATTTGGACGATTTTTTTTATCAAGGACATTTTTTCTATTAGCACTTAAGAAATTACATTTCAAGACAATATCCTCTTTTCCTCACCAACACAATATCTTTCTTTCACAATCCAAAGAAACGTTCAATTAATCGGACGATTCACCTTATATATAATAAAATATTAGCATAAAAATACGCTAACCCAGCATAAATATTCAAGCCTAACGGCTACAAATATAATAAATTTATTTCTTTTCTTATCAAAAACATATTTTTTTGTGTAACATATGCTATACAGCAACTATTTTATCACGAAAAAATGATAAAATATACACCATTTATACAGAATTATGTTTTCATTCTTTTATTACTACGAATTGAAAATTTATTTATTGACCCAAGATTATTAGTTAAAAAAAACCGACTAAATTCTACTTAGATCAGTTTCGAGAGAAATCAACATGAATAGTCAATTCTCCTCTCGAGAAAGAAACATCAACACCATTACAGACTAAAAGAAAACGTAAAGATGACCTAATAATATTTTTTATTAGAAAATTCAGACAACTTTAAGAAAACAACACTACTCTTTATCTACAAATAAACAAAAAAAGAATCCCTATAAACTGAGAAGTTATAAGGATTCTTTATAAAATAGTATTGTTAATTACTTACTCAAAGCAGTAGCAACATCAACCGCACAAGCCACTGTACATCCTACCATCGGGTTGTTACCGATACCCAGGA
>ERZ827088.4946-NODE-4946-length-10598-cov-3.636441_pt1 | contig 10598 bp, 9 predicted proteins | sample MGYA00519922_ERZ827088 | MGnify/ENA primary metagenome ERZ827088 (study PRJEB31778, sample SAMEA3449254) | human gut metagenome | biome: human gut; feature: human-associated habitat; material: faeces | place: United Kingdom | collected 2010/2012 ... | reverse complement strand
CATGTAAACGAAGCCCGTCTGATCCGTCACTCCACCGTGATTTTCAGCCCCTTGGCAAGCCTCTCTCGCTCCGCCTGCGAAAGCCGCAGGTAGGTGGGCACCAGGTCCCGCCCGCTGACGGTCTCCCCCCGCCGGGCCATGTCCTCCGCTGCCAGGGCAACCCCCACGGCGGACTGATACAGCCCATTCTCCGGCGCCAGTCGGCAGGCAATACCGTGGCTGTTCAGGTAGTCCCGGCACAGCCGCCCGCCGTCCCCCAGGGCCAGCTTGGGGCCTTCGTCCTGCCGCAGCTCCTCCGCCAGCTCCTCCAGGCCGATGGCCCGGTCCGGACAAAGCCGGGTCAGCTGCCCGTTTTCGCAGCGGAACAGGGCGTTATACACCTGACTGCGCCGGGCGTCCATGGCGCAGACCACCGTGCCTGTAAACAGCCGCCCGTTCTGGGCCATAGCCTCCAGGGTGGACACACCGCAGCAGGGCTTATCCTCCGCCCAGGCAAGGCCCTTCAGGGCCGAAACGCCGATGCGCAGCCCTGTGAAGCTGCCCGGCCCCGCCGCCACGGCCAGAAGATCCATGTCCTTTAGGGTCAGCCCTGCGTTTTGCAGCATTCCGTCCAGCAGCGGCATCAGGGTCACGCTGTGTGTCAGGCCGATATTTTGGTAAGAGGAGGCCAGCACCTTTCCGTCCTCCGTCACGGCCACGGATACGCTCTTGGCCGAGGTCTCCAAAGCCAGAGTTTTCACAGTGCTTCGCCTCCCGTAATAGTGATTTTCCGGGCGTTTTCACCCTCCGGAGCGCGCTGGATGGTCACATACACCGTGCCATCGGGCATGGCGTCCGCCACATTCTCGCTCCACTCCACGGCGCACACGCCGCCCCGGGCCAGGTAGTCCTCCCAGCCGATGTCGAACAGCTCGTCGGAGGAGGTCAGGCGGTACATGTCGAAGTGGAACAACGGCAGCCGCCCCCCTTCATACTCGTTGACAATGGCAAAGGTGGGACTGGTCACCCGATCCCCGATCCCCAGCCCCCGGGCGATGCCCCGGGTGAATGCGGTCTTGCCCGCCCCCAGGTCCCCGGTAAAGGCCACTACATCCCCCGGGGACAGGGCCCGCCCCAGCCGTTCTCCCAGCTCCTCCGTCTCCTCGGGGCTGTTGGTCACAAATTCCATGCTCGCTCCTCTCCCCGCGGACATCGCGGCTCCACGTTCTCGCCTCCGATTATAACACAGGTCCCCCACGCTTTTCCAGTGATGTTTCCGCCGTCCTCATGCTTTTCCCGCCCGCAGCTCCACATGCCGGGAGGAAACGCGGTCCCAACCGCCCTTTTTTCAGAACTGTCAGTTTACTTTTTCACACAAAGGCGGTAAAATAACAATTTGAAAGAAAATATTTCCCCCTACTGAAGAGGTGACAACGTGACCACCCTGTTTTCCCCCATCCGGGAGTTTTTCAAGAAGGGCGATGTGCTCCTTCTGTTCCTATGTCTCACGGCCAGCGGCTACGGCCTGGCCCTGATCTACAGCGCCACCCGCTATCTCGATAATAATAATCGGAACGTGATCGTCCAGGCCGTCGCCATCTGCATCGGCGTGGTCATCTACATCGTCCTCACCTTTGTGGACTTCCAGCTGTTCGTGGAGAAGTGCTGGAAGTGGCTGGTGGCCTTTGATGTGGGCTTCATTCTCCTGCTCCTGACCCCCCTGGGAAAGGAATCGGGGGGCAACCGGAACTGGCTCGCCCTGGACCGGATCATCCCCCACTTCCCCTTGGATCTCCAGCCCAACGAGATCGTCAAGATCCCCTTTATCCTGCTTCTGGCCTGGCAGGCCGCCCGCATCCACCAGCAGGAGCGGGACATCAGCTCCCCCTTCTCCGTGGTCCAGCTCACCGGTCATACCCTGCTGATGGTGGGGCTGATCGCCGTGGTCTGCGGTGACATCGGTATGTGCGTCATCTATCTGTTCCTCTTCGTCACCATCTCCTGGATGGCGGGGGTGAAGGCTCGATGGTTCGCTCTGGGCGGGACGTGCTTCGTGGGTGCCATTCTTGGGGCCTGGTTCACCATCCTCCAGAGTGACCGCTTCGCCTATATCCGCAATCGGTTTATGGTCGTATTGGACCACAGCCTGGATCCGCTGGGGGCTGGCTTCCAGCAGAGCCGTTCCCTGCTGGCCATCGGCTCGGGCCAGCTCACCGGCCAGGGATACCTCAACGGCACCCAGACTCAGGCATCATACAGTGCCGCTCTCCCTGCCCGACAGACCGACTTCATCTTCTCCGTCTGCGGGGAGGAGCTTGGCATGGTGGGCTGCCTCCTGCTGCTCCTGGTCCTGGCCCTCATCATCCTGCGGTGTTACTGGGTGGGCCGGAACGCCAGCTCCCCCTTCTCCGCCTATGTATCCATGGGGATCGCCGGGATGCTGCTGGCCCAGGTATTCTTCAATGTGGGCATGTGCCTGTACATCCTGCCTGTCATGGGGCTCACGCTCCCCTTTTTCAGCTATGGCGGCTCCTCCATCATCACCCTTTACACCGCCATGGGCATCGTCTCCAGCATCCGGGCCAGGACCCTCCCCAGCTGGCTTCGGGACCGGAACCAGCTCTGACCCTGGCCGACCCTCGATCGCGGAGGTGACTCCATGCTGCAAAAGATCAAAAGCCTCTCCCTGGAGCGGCAGCTCTTCCTCAGCTTTTCTGCTGTCTCCGCCCTGCTCCTGATGCTCTCTCTGGGGATCACCCTCTATTTCGATATCGCCCGCCAAAGTCAGAGCATCGACTCCACCATCTCCAGCACCGCCGCCTATGTGGCCTCTATGGATGGCGTGGCGGAGATGCTGGCGAATGGCTATCCCACCCAGGAGGTCACCGGGTCGCTGGATTCCCTGCACCAGAATTTTCCTGGCATTGACATCATTGCTGTCTATGACCGAAACGGTCTGCGCTTTTACCACACCAGCCGCCTGGAGACCGGCGAGACCTTTGTAGCCGGGGAGGAGACTGCCATCCTGTCCGGCTCCCCGCCCTATATCACCACCGGCTACGGCACCCACGGCAACCAGCGGGTGGCTTTCCATGCGGTCCGGGACGGGTCTGGCTCCATCATCGGCTTTGTCACCGTGGCCATCTTCCGGGCCGACATTCTCCAGCGCAGCCTCAATCTCGTGCTGCTCTTCTCTCTGGTGCTGGGCGGCATGTTCGGTGTGGCCCTTCTGCTCGCCCGTGGAATCGTCCATCTGCTGAAGGGCTCCCTCCGCGGGCACCACCCCAAGGAACTGCTGGACCTCTACTTACAGCAGGACGACCTGCTCAACTCCATCGAGGACGGCCTGGTGGCCACCGACCTGCGGGGGCAGGTGGTCTTTGCCAACGACCAGGCCCGGACCCTGCTCCAGTGCGGCTCCACCCCCCTGGAGGGACAGCCGCTGACCCGCTTCTTCCCGGAGACGGGCTGCATCCAGGTGGCCCGCAGCGGGCAGGCGGTGCACAACCGCTCCTGCGTCATCCAGGAGCGCCAGATCCTGGCCAGTGAGGTGCCCATCCTGGGGGAGAACGGCTCCCAGGGGGTGCTCAACGTCTTCCACGACAAGACGGAGATGCGCAAGCTGTCCGACGAGCTCTCCGGCGCCCGTTACATGCTGGACACCCTGCGCTTTTTCAACCACGAGTTCATGAACAAGCTCCACATCATCCTGGGCTATCTCCAGACCGGCGAGAGCCAGAAAGCTGTCCAGTTCATCATGAACACCAGTCTGGTCACCAGCCAGTCCATCCGGGAGACGGCGGACTGTATCCGGGTGTCCCACCTGTGCGCCCTCATCATCGGGAAGATGATGCACGCCGCCGAGCTGGGCATCCTGCTCACCGTAACCCACGACAGCTTCTGCCGGGAGGAGGACCTGCTCCTCTCCCCGGAGGACTATGCCACCATCCTGGGCAACCTGTTGGAAAACGCCATCGACGAGCTCAGCCGAAGCCACAGCGAGGTGCGGGAGATCAAGCTGTCCATGTACTGCCGCCCTGACTGCAATCTGGTGGTCTGCGAGGACACCGGCGGCGGCATCGCCCCCGACATCCTGCCCCACATCTGGGACAAAGGATTCTCCTCTAAGGGGGAGGGGCGTGGCTTCGGCCTATATCTGATCAGCCGGCTGGTGGACGAGCATGGAGGCTGCATCGAGCTGGAGACCGAGCCCGGGGTAGGCACCTGCTTCACCCTGACCTTTACCAGAGAGGAGTGAGACCGGATGTACCAAGTCATTATCATCGAGGACGACCCCATGGTGGCCGCCATCGACAAGCAGTACGTGGAGGCGGACAGCCAGTTCCGTGTGGTCCGCACCTTCAAGAGCGGCGGAGAGGCTTTGGCCCATTTGCCGGAGCTCAAGGCGGATCTGATCATCCTGGACTACTACACCCCGGGCATGAACGGCACTGAATTCGTAGATCAGCTCCACACCCTGGGGGAGAGCCCCTTCATCATCGCGGTCACCTCCGCCAACGACACCCATATCGTCCAGGGCCTGCTCGCCCGGGGGGTGCTGGATTATCTTGTCAAGCCTTTCCAGTTCCCCCGCTTCCGTCAGGCGCTGGACCGGTTCCTTCAGGCCAGGCGGCTGCTGGAGCAGGGGCCCGGCAGCATGGACCAGAGCGCCATTGACCAGCTGGTCCATCACCGGGAGGCAGTGCCTCCCGGTACGCCCTTGGACAAGGGCGTGAATTTCAGCACTCTGTCCAGGATCCGCCGCTTTTTCGATGAGAACCCGGAGCACTTCTTTACCAGCGAACAGATCGCCGAACATGTGGGCCTGTCCCGTATCACGGTACGCCGCTATGTCAACTACATGGTGGATCAGGGGGAGATCACCAGCTCCATCGATTACCAGACCGGAGGCCGCCCCTCCATCCGCTACCTGAGGCTGCACAGCTGAATATCATCCCTATCCCTCCCGGCAGGCATCGCAGGACCGATGCCTGCTTTTTCCTTCCCGCTCAGCTTTCTTTCCGCACAGCCTGATTTTGGGGGCCTATTCAGTTACAATAGTTACAAAAGCCCTTCAATAATTACGATAAATTGACTTCTTCCCCTTGTCTTTATAGAATCTTTATTGTAAAAGGTGTGTGTCCGGCGGACTGCCGGGCAGGAAAGAAAGGAGAGAGATGTGTATGACTTTGGAAAAAATCCTTGGCTATTTCGGGACCTACACAGCTGGTGTGGATGGAGCGGTCAGCTCCTTTCAGTTCGAGTATCTCACCAGCCTTGGTTTCGCAGCTATTGTGATCTTTCTGGGCCACGCCATCGTCAAGCGCTCCGCGCTTCTGAAAAAATTTGCAATTCCCGCTCCTGTGGTCTCCGGCCTGCTGTTCTCTATCGCAGTCGCCATTCTAAAGGCATCTGGCGTGATGGCCTTTTCCTTCGATGTCAAGACCATCCAGGACCTGTGCCAGAACATTTTCTTTATGTGCGTGGGCTTCGGCTTCAGCTGGAAGCTGATCCGGCACGCCGGCGGCAAGCTGTGCATCATGATCGCTGTGGCCGCCTGCCTGCTGATCACCCTTCAGGACGTGCTGGGCGTACTGGTGGGCAACCTCATCGGGATGGACCCCTATCTGGCTCTTCAGTGTTCCTCCGCCTCCATGTCCGGCGGCGTGGGCACCGCCTCCGCTTTCGGCCCCATCTTCATCGATTGGGGTGCCCCTGAGTCCGCCACCACCGTGGGCGTCACCGCCGGCACCCTGGGCAACATCATGGGCTCCCTCATCGGCGGCCCTGTGGCTGCGTTCCTTATCAGCCGCCACCACCTGAAGGCGGACCCCAACGACAAGCCCGAGGCGGCCGCTGACGGCAAGATCAATGAACTGAGCAACAGCCGCATGGTCTCCATGTTCGGCATGGTCCTGTTGCTGTGCGCCCTGGGCATGCCCATCTACTGCATCCTGGACAACATCCCCATGATCGAGATGCCCAAGTTTATCGGCTGCCTGTTCGCCGGCGCCATCGCCCGCAATGTGATGGAGGCCGCCCACATCAAGTTCTATACCCCCGAGGTGGACGCCCTGGAGCATATGTTCCTGGAGCTCTATCTGGCCCTGGTGCTGATGACCATCGACATTACTGCTCTGGCTGACGTGGCTGGGCAGATGGGCATCATCCTGCTGCTTCAGGCAGCGCTCATGGCTCTGTTCGCCATCTTTGTCTCCTACAACATGTTCGGCCGCAACTACGGCGCCGCCGTCATGGCCGCCGGCAACTGCGGCTGGGGCTGCGGCTCTGGTCCCAATGCCGTTGCCAACGAGAAGGCTGTTATGGATCAGTACGGCTGGCACAATGTGGCCTGGGTGCTGTATCCCTCTTTCGCCGTCATTATCGACGATATCTATAACCCCATTTTCCTCTCCGTGTTTGGCGGCCTTCTTGCTCACTAAATCGATCCACCTCCCTCTTTACAATGGGACAGGGGCGCGTATCTGATACGCGCCCCTGTCCCATTGTATTTTGAGGTTGTAAAATCTTCCACATCTGTGGTATAGTAGAGACAGCAGCATGAATTCCATGGATAGGGAGGGTGGTCTCTTGGGGCTTTTTCGCAATAAGGCGGTCCTGGCATGTCTGACCGCCCTATGCCTCGCCTGCGGCGGCTGTGCATCGCAGCCCGAGGATATCTCACCGCTGGATGCGGACGGCCTGATCGTGCTCACCATCGGCACCGCAGACACCGGTGGCACTATGACCCCCGTGGGCACTGCCATCGCCCAGGTCCTGAGCACCGACCAGCTGAAGTTCAACATCAGCACCTCCACAGGCTCCTTCATGAACATTCAGAACCTTTCCTCCGGCGAGATCGACCTGGGGCTGGTGGCGGGCGACTCCGCCTATACCGCTGTCTACGGCACGGAGGACAGCGCCCCCACTAATGAAGACCTGCGGGCCGTTGCCGCTGTCTTTTCCAGCACCTCCAACTGGATGTCCCCCATTCGCACCGGCGCGTTTTATGTCCATGACCTGAAGGGGATGCGCATCGGCGCAGGCCCTCAGGGCTCCGCCTCCGAGCTGGCCACCTGGGCTGTGATCAACGCCCTGAGGCTGGATGGCGATGGGACTGTACTGGAAAACTGCAGCCTGGGGGCAGGTACGGACCTGATCCTCAGCGGCGACCTGGACGCCATCCATGGCTTTACCGGCGCCCCGGTGAGCGGGCTGGCTCAGCTCCCGGAGCGGGTCCCCTCCCGCCTGCTGCGCTACACCCAGGAGGAGCTGGATCTGATCCTCTCCCAGAACGACCTCTACTACCCCGCCGTCATCCCCGCCGGCACCTACCCCGGGCAGTCCCAGGATGTAGACACCTTTGGGGTCAAGTGCCTGCTGTGTGTAGACGTCTCCATGGACGAGGAGCTGGTTTACTCCATGACCCAGGCCCTGTGGGAGTCTGCCGATATCATGGGGGAACTGTATCCCGCCATGTCTGTCCTGTCCGACCGGGATTTTCTGTGTGAGGACCTCCCCATCCCCCTTCACGACGGAGCCCAGCGCTTCTATGAGGAAGTCTGTCCGGAACTCGTCTCAAAGTGATCTTCCCCCATGACAGGGGCCGCGGAAACTTCCGCGGCCCCTGTCTTTTATCCTCCGGTCCGCTCCCAGTCCCGCAGCTCCAGCAGCACCTGGGGGGAGAGGAGCAGGAGGGCCGTCAGATTGGGGATGGCCATCAGCGCGTTGCACAGGTCCACCAGCTCCCACACTGCCTCCCCCTCCCACACGCTCCCCAGCACCACACAGGACAGGAACACCAGCCGGTATGCGGGGACCAGCCGCCTGGACCCGGTCAGGTAGAGGATGCTCTGCTCCCCGTACCAGCTCCATCCCAGGATGGATGAGAACGCAAAGAGGAGCAGGCTCAGGGAGACCACCGCCCCACCCCAGGGCCCCAGCACGGAGGAGAAGGCCGCCGCCGTCAGCGGCGCCCCCAGCCGGTCAGGAGGCACTGCCCCCAACGCCCCCCGGACCAGGGCGTCCGCCGGGCCATACACCCCGCTGACCAGGATGACTAGGGCGGTGGCAGTGCATACCAGCAGGGTGGAGACGCACACCTCCACGATCCCCCACATCCCCTGCCGGGCTGGACAGTCCACCTCTGCCGCAGCGTGGGCCATGGCGGAAGTCCCCAGCCCCGCCTCATTGGTGAACACCCCCCGGGCCACCCCGTACCGCAGAGCGGCAGCCAGGGTGTATCCCATTCCGCCCCCTACTGCGGCCTCCGGTCGGAGCGCCGAGCAGAAGATCAGTGCCATCGCCTCCGGGATCTGGTCGGCCCGGGCAGCCAGCACCGCCGCCCCGCCCCCCAGATAGAGCAGCGCCATCGCCGGGACCAGACCGCTGCTCACCCGGGCGATGCGTCCGATCCCCCCCACCATCACCAGCCCCGTCAGGACCGCGACGGCCGCCCCCACCGCCAGCCGGTCCCATCCAAAGGTGGCCTGGAGGGCGGCGGCAATGGAGCTGGACTGGACCATGTCTCCCCCGGTCAGGGTGGCCGGCAGGCATGCCAGGGCAAACCAGCCCGCCAGCAGCGGGCTTTTCAGGCCGTCCCGGATGTAGTACATGGGCCCTCCCAGCCACCCTGCGGGGCCGGCGCGGCGGTAGCGCACGGAGAGCAGCTTCTCCGCGCACCCTGTCATCATGCCCAGCAGGGCGGAGACCCACATCCAGAACACCGCCCCCGGCCCGCCGAACCAGATGGCGGTAGCCACCCCGGCGATGCTGCCTGTACCGATGGTGGAAGCCAGGGCGGTGGCCAGGGCCTGGAACTGGGAGATACCCCGCCCATTCCCCCGCCCCCGCCGGCGCAGCATGGCTCCGAAGGTGGTGCGGAGCCACAGGGGTATGCGGAAGAGCTGGAAAAAGCCGGTCCGCAGGGAGTAATACAGCCCCGCTGCCAGGAACAGCCCCAGCAGCCAGGGGGACCAGACGACGTCATTCAGACGGGAGAGCAGCATGACCATCACCTCAAATAAGAGGTATGCGGCCATGCCCCAGCTTTATGTCTCTGAGGCTGTCCCTTCCCCCGCCGTCCACGCAGCCCCCGCCAGGGGCACCCGGAAGGAGAGCACCCCCTCTACCGCCGGGGCCAGAGAACACTGGGGATAAAAGAGCTCGATGCCCTCCGGGCGCAGGCAGAAGCGGCTGGCCCGAAATTTCCGCCTCGCCGTCTCCTTCCAGTCCGGGTCCAGGAGACAGCTCCCACTCCGGAGCTCCCCCTCCCCTGCCTGCCTGATCCCCTCCAGCAGCTGCCGCCGGCGGCTCCGCTCCGGCAGCAGCATACCCAGCGGAACCGGCGCGCCCGCTTTCCAGTCCCAGGTCACCCCGGAACAGGACAGGAGGGGCCGCCCGTCTCCCCGCACCTCCCGCAGCTCCATCCGGATGCTCAGCAGGTCCGCCCCCTCCATGGCTACCTCTCCCGTCAGCCCTGCCTGCCAGGGCCGGAAGACCCGGGACTCCTCCCGGCAGGCGGCCAGCCGCAGGCAGGCCAGGCAGTAGGTCTCCCGCTCCCAGCGCAGGCGGCAGGACCGGACCAGGCGCCGGTAGTAGCCCGTCATGCGGCGCACTGCCCGCCCCTTCCCCTCAAACTCCGGCCAGGCCAGGGTCTCCTCCAGCACCGGCTCCCCGCACAGAGTCAGGGTCTTTTTCTCCTCCCGCCACAGGACCGCTGGGGCCTCCCCCATCTGTTTTTCCCTTTTCATGCCAAACCGCCCCCATTTCTTTCCCTATCCTATGACGGGGCAGAAAAAACGGTCCCTTTCCCTAAAAGAGCGCCGGGCAGGCCCTTACGGGTCTGCCCGGCGCTCTTTTAGGGAGACGCTCCGCAGAGCGTGAGAGAGGAAGCAAAGTAATGCTCTTCCTTCCGCCGGCCTGCGGGACCGGCTCTATCTGCGCTTACACAGAGGCGAAAACGTCCTTCGCCCACTGGGCCACGCTCTCCGGGTACACCGTGTACACATAGTCCATGGTGTACTGATACTTCTCGTAGCTCTCCTCCTTGCCGGAATACTGGTAGGTGTCGCCGGCCTTCAGAGAGGTGCCCTTCTCCACATCCATGTAGGGCTGGCCCAAATAGTACCAAGCCACCACCTTGGTAACGGAGTGGTCGGTCTCGCCCCAATCCTTGAACTTCCAGGACTGGAGCCCGGAGGCCCGGACATGCTCCTCGATCCAGGACTCGCTCTTCCCGGCTTCCCGGTACAGGTCCTTCACGATCTCGATCACGTCCTGCTGGGCAGCGGGGTTGTCACCATCGGTCTCGCCGTTGAACATCCATACGGCTACTTCGTTCTCGATGAAGCCCTTTACATCGTCTGCGGACCAGCTGCCGAAGCTGCTGTTCGCCAAAGTACCATCTACCTTGCTTGCGCTTGCCATGCCGCCCAGGTTACCATTGCACTCTACGAATGCGGTTACCAGATCAGGACGGATACGAATCAGCTCGGAGGTGATCAGGGTACCCATGGAGTTGCCGACACCTACGATCTTGTCAGCATCAACGTTCCAGTTGTCAATCGCATACTGCAGAACGCCAATGATCTCCTTCGGTGACTCGGTCAGGTTGGAAT
>ERZ827088.4945-NODE-4945-length-10602-cov-5.057647_pt1 | contig 10602 bp, 7 predicted proteins | sample MGYA00519922_ERZ827088 | MGnify/ENA primary metagenome ERZ827088 (study PRJEB31778, sample SAMEA3449254) | human gut metagenome | biome: human gut; feature: human-associated habitat; material: faeces | place: United Kingdom | collected 2010/2012 ... | reverse complement strand
TACCACTACTACAAAAACAGGGCCAAGGCTGCTTTGGAGGAGGAAAGCTTCCTCAACAAACTCCACACGATCAAGGCGAAGTTGGAAGGTGGTCTGTCGAAGGAAGGGTTGGATCCGTCTGAGCAGAAGATGTGCGAAAAGTTTCTGACAGTCATCCCCAAGCGCGGCCGCGGTAAGGCGACGGTCCTGATCAAGGATGAGCCCTGCAAGGCGGAAATGCTGAATTTCGGAATCTTTGTGCTGATTTCCAATCGACACCGAGATCCTTGGCAGGCTCTGACGCACTATCGTCGCCGCAACGACATCGAAACGTCTTACCACATGATCAAGAGCGAGTTGGACGGCGCACGTGCCAGGTGCTGGGACATGAAGCGAGTAAGAGGCAAGGAGCTGTGTCGCCTGATTGCGCTCGGCTACCGCTTCTATTTGCAGAACGCCTTGAAGGCTACTCGGAAGGAAGCGGAACAACTCTCCCGAAACGAGGAGTGCGGTAAGGTAGAGCGCGACAGAATGGCCGGCGCCGCGGCCTGGCTCAAGAAAATGAGCCTGCGCCAGTTCCTGGGTTGGTTCGATTGCGTCGAGACCGTCACCGTCCGGAACAAGCGTGCCAAGTCCCGTTGGTCTACCGAAAGCACGACGAGGGATCGACTGGTGCTTCAGATGCTGAAGGAAAATATGGCGAGATCCGAAGTCAAGGCTAACCCTTAAAGGCAGGGAAATGAGTTAGTGTGTATTTCCCTGCTTTTAGGTTCTTTACAGTCAAGGAGAACGACATGCAGGACTGCGCCAGGTACGTCGAGGAGATGACGAGGCTTCGCCGTGAAATCCACCGCCGCCCCGAAGAGGGCTGGACCGAATTCGAGACCCAGTGGAAGGTCTTCCGCGCGCTTGAGGCGCTCGGCTGGACGATCCGCGTGGGGCTGGACGTGATCAGGCCCGAGGCCGTCATGGGCCGCAATGCGGAGCTTGTCGAGAAGGCGATGGTCCGAGCGGCCGAACACGGCGTGCCCGAATCCTTCCTCAAGGCCACGGGCGGCTACACGGGGCTCACGGCTGACTTTGACACGGGCTGCGAAGGCCCCGTCACGGGCTTTCGCTTCGACATGGACTGCGTGCTCGTCGAGGAGCTTCACGACGCCTCGCACCTGCCCGCGGCCGAAGGGTTTGACTCCGAGATCTCGGGCCACATGCACGCCTGCGGCCATGACGCCCATACGGCGACGGGCGTGACGCTCGCTCATTGGATCACGGATCACAAGGACGAGCTCAAGGGGCGCTTGCGCCTCATCTTCCAGCCCGCCGAAGAGGGAACGCGCGGCGCGGCGCCCATGGCCGCCGCAGGCGTCGTGGACGATCTCAACTGGTTCTTCGGCGCCCATGTGGGCTGCAACTGCAGGATCGGCGAGGCGTCCGTCGTGAAGAAGGGCTTCCTGGCCACGACCAAGATCGACATCGAGTTCACGGGCGTGCCCTCGCATGCGGGTTCGGATCCCGAAAAGGGCAGGAGCGCGCTCATGGCCGCGGCGGCCGCCGCCGTGATGATGCAGGGCATTCCGCGCCACGGCGAGGGCGACACGCGCATCGCCGTCGGCAGGCTCGTGGCGGGCGAGGGCAGGAACGTCACGCCCGTGCACGCCTTCATGCAGTGCGAGACCCGCGGCTCTACGCAGGAGATCAACGAATACATGTTCGAGAGCGTCAGGCGCATCGTCGAGGGCTGCGCCGCCTCCTACGGCGTCGAATGCCGCGTGACGAAGGCGGGCGAGGCCACGAACTTCGAGGCGACGCCTGCCGCCTGCGCTCTGGCGGTCGAGGCCTGTGCGGAGGTGTTCGGACGCGATCGCGTGACCTGTCTTGAGACTGCGGGCGGCAGCGAGGACTGCTCGATTCTTGCGCGCCGCGCCATCGAGCACGGTGCCGAGGCGACCTTCCTCTTCTACGGCTGCAACCATCACGGCCATCATCGCGCCGACTTCGAGATCCAGGACACGCAGAGCCTGCCCGCCGCGCTTGCCGTGCTCTCGGGGATCTGCCGCCGCACCAACGGCCTCTGATCCGGATCTCCGATCACGGGAGATCCGCCTGCGGGCGGCTCCCGTCCCGCGCCGCGAGGCTTCCCGCACGTCCTTCATGCAGGAACCCGCGGCGCTTTCTTATTGGCAAGGCGGACGGCATTCGCCCGAATCCGCTGCGGTGCAAAAGATTCGGGGAAATTCAATGTGTAATGGCGCCTGAATGGTACAATAATAGGTCCTAGAAAGGCCCGATGACGGCCATGTTTTGCAAGAGCCGCCCGTTCCCGTCGAGCACTGCGCTCCGGCCGGCGGCCCGTACAAATTCCGACCCATTCAGTCTCTTCAATGCAGAAAATCCGCAACTTCTCGATCATCGCCCACATTGACCACGGCAAGTCGACGCTCGCCGACCGCCTGATCCAGCGCTGCGGCGGTCTTTCCGACCGCGAAATGAGCGCCCAGGTGCTCGACAGCATGGACCTCGAGCGTGAACGCGGCATCACGATCAAGGCGCAGACCGCCTCCCTCAAGTACAAGGCCAAGGACGGCGAGGTCTACGAACTCAACCTCATCGACACCCCGGGGCACGTCGACTTCTCCTATGAAGTGAGCCGTTCGCTCTCCGCGTGCGAAGGCGCGCTGCTCGTCGTCGACGCCACGCAGGGCGTCGAGGCCCAGACGGTTGCGAACTGCTACACCGCCATCGACCTCGGCGTGACCGTGCTTCCCGTCCTCAACAAGATGGACCTTCAGAGCGCGAACCCCGATGCGGCCGCCGAGGAAATCGAGGACGTGATCGGCATCGACGCGACGGACGCGATTCCCTGCTCGGCCAAGACCGGCATGGGCATCGACGACATCCTCGAGCGCGTCGTGCGCGACGTTCCGCCCCCGAAGGGCGATCCCGACGCCAAGCTCCAGGCCCTCGTCATCGACTCCTGGTTTGACAACTACGTCGGCGTGGTGATGCTCGTGCGCGTCGTCAACGGCACGCTCCGTCCGAAGGACAAGATCCGCCTGATGGCCACCGGCGCCAATCACCTCGTCGAGCAGCTCGGCGTCTTCACGCCGAAGTCCCAGAGCCGCACCTCGCTCTCCGCGGGCGAAGTGGGCTTCGTGATCGCCGGCATCAAGGAACTCAAGGACGCCCGCGTGGGCGACACCGTGACGAGCGCGCAGAATCCCGCCGACGAGGCCGTGCCCGGCTTCAAGGAAGTGAAGCCGCAGGTGTTCGCGGGCCTCTATCCCGTCGAGTCCAACCAGTACGATGCGCTTCGCGACGCCCTCACGAAGCTCCAGCTCAACGACGCCGCGCTCCAGTTCGAGCCCGAAGTCTCCCAGGCGCTCGGCTTCGGCTTCCGCGCCGGCTTCCTCGGCCTCCTGCACATGGACATCGTCCAGGAGCGCCTTGAACGCGAATACAACATGGACCTCATCACGACGGCCCCGTCCGTGGTGTACGAGGTTCTGCAGACGGACGGCACGGTGGTGCACGTCGAGAACCCGTCCAAGCTCCCGCCCGTCGACAAGATCGACGAGATCCGCGAGCCGATCGACACGGTCACGATCTTCGTCCCCGACGAATACGTGGGCGCCGTCATGAAGCTCTGCCAGGACAAGCGCGGCATCCAGACGAACCTCGCCTACCACGGCCGCCAGGTGCACCTCACCTATGAGCTGCCGCTCGCCGAGATCGTGCTCGACTTCTTCGACCGCATGAAGTCGATGACCCGCGGCTATGCCTCGATGGACTACGAGTTCAAGGAATACCGCGCCTCCGACGTGGTGCGCGTGGACATGCTGATCAACGGCGACCGCGTGGACGCCCTGAGCTCCATCCTTCACCGCAGCAACGCGATCTTCCGCGGCCGCGAAATCGCACAGCGCCTGCGCTCGCTGATTCCGCGCCAGATGTACGAGGTCTCGATTCAGGCCGCCATCGGCGCGAACATCATCGCCCGAGAGAACGTCAAGGCCCTGCGCAAGAACGTGCTCGCCAAGTGCTACGGCGGCGACATTACGCGAAAGCGCAAGCTCCTTGAAAAGCAGAAGGCCGGCAAGAAGCGCATGAAGCAGGTGGGCTCGGTGGAGATTCCGCAGGAAGCCTTCCTTGCAATCCTTCAGCAGGACGAACAGTAATCCCGCCGCAAAGCGGAGGTTCGACGACGGACCTCCGCTTCGCCGCATGAACGAAACGGAAGACATCGATGAACTTTCCTCTGATCCTTCTCATTCTCACGGTCGTCACGGGCATCTTCTGGGTGCTTGAGCGCCGCAGCTTCCTGCCCGCCCGCAAGGCCCGCGCCGAAGAGGCCGCCCGCCGCTTCGAGGCGGACAACCGCGAGGCGATCGATCGCGGCGAAAAGGCCGTGATCGACGCGCGCAACGACCTCTACGCCCGCGAGATCCGCCAGCCCTGGTGGCTCGAGTACACGGCGGGCCTCTTCCCCGTGATCGCGATCGTCTTCTTCGTGCGCAGCTTCCTCTTCGAGCCGTTCCGCATTCCGTCGGGCTCGATGCTCCCGACGCTGCACGTGGGCGACTTCATCCTCGTCAACAAGTACGAGTACGGCATCAGGCTCCCCGTCACCAACTGGAAGATCATTCCGCTCGGCAGCCCGCAGCGCGGCGACGTCGTGGTCTTCAAGTACCCGATGGACGAGTCGGTCGACTACATCAAGCGCGTCGTCGGCGTTCCGGGCGACACGATCGAATACCGCAACAAGGTCGTCTACGTCAACGGCGTCGAGCAGAAGCAGGCCGGCCACGTCGACTTCATCGACACGCACTCCCACGTCACGCTCGACCAGCGCGAGGAGAACCTTTCGGGCGTCGAGCACATGATCGCCGTCGACGGCCGCCGTCCGTCCTGGGTTCCGGCGCAGGCCATTCTGAAGAAGGTCCCCGAGTGCACGTACACGAACACGGGCTTCATCTGCAAGGTCCCCGAAGGCAAGTACTTCATGATGGGCGACAACCGCGACAACTCCGAGGACAGCCGCTACTGGGGCTTCGTTGATGACTCGAGCCTCGTCGGCCGCGCCACGTTCATCTGGGCGAACTTTGGCGACATGTCCCGCATCGGCTCCTTCCGCTGAGCGGACCCGGTCTGACAGACACCGTTTGGAATAAAAATGCAAGATCTTTCGATTCTTGAGGAGCGCATCGGCTACAAGTTCGCCGACCGCAAGCTTCTCGAACGTGCGGTGACGCACCGCAGCTTCGCGGCGCAGCACAACGAGCGCCTCGAATTCCTGGGCGACTCGGTTCTCAACTGCGTCGTGGGCTACGCGCTCTTCCAGCGCGACAAGCACTTCACCGAAGGCGACCTTTCGCGCGTGCGCGCCAACCTCGTCTGCGAGAGGACCCTCGCTGTCATCGCCAAACAGATCGACGTCTCGGCCTTCCTTCGCATGGGCGAAGGCGAGATGAAGACGGGCGGTGCGCATCGTCCCTCGATCACGGCCGATGCCATGGAGGCCATCTTCGGCGCCGTGTTCGCCGAAAGCGGCTTTGAGGCTGCCCAGAAGGTGATCCTCGGCCTCTTCGAGCCGATCCTCGCCGCGCCCACGGCCGAACAGCTCGGCAAGGACTCCAAGACGCGCCTGCAGGAGTACCTGCAGGGCCGCCACCTGCCGCTGCCGCAGTACGTCGTCGTCAGCGTGACGGGTGCCGCGCACGCCCAGCACTTCAACTGCGAGTGCCGCATTCCGTCGCTTGAAATCACGACGCAGGGCCATGCTGCGAGCCGACGCTCGGCCGAGCAGGAGGCCGCCACCGCCGCGCTTGAGATTCTGAAGAACCGCGAGTCCACCAACGGGAGGTCCAGACATGAGTGAAGAAAAGACCGTGCCGGCAATGTCCGACGCCGAACTTGAACGCATGCTCGCGCAGGCGGGCGCCGCCTCCGTGCAGGTGCCCGAGGGCTTCCGCTGCGGCTATGTGGCCGTCATCGGCCGTCCGAACGTCGGCAAGTCGACCCTGATCAACCACCTGATCGGCGAGAAGGTCTCGATCACCTCGAAGAAGCCGCAGACGACGCGCGACCGCGTGCTCGGTGTCGTGACCGAACCCGACGCCCAGATCGTCTTCATGGACACCCCGGGGTTCCAGACGAAGGTCGGCAACCAGCTCATCCGCCGCATGAACCGCACCGTGCGCTCCACGCTCGGCGAGGTCGATGCGATCGTCTTCGTGATCGAGTCCCTCGGCTGGAAGCCCGCCGACCTCGAAGTCCTCAAGCTTCTGCCCAAGGATGCGTCGAACGTCATCCTCGCCATCAACAAGACGGACCTCAACAAGTCGAAGGACTCGCTCCTTCCGCTCATGGCCGCCTCGATGGAGAAGTTCCCGTTTGCGGCCATCGTGCCCGTGTCCGCTGAAAAGGGCCGCCAGCTCGGCGACCTGCTCGGCGAGATCAAGAAGTTCCTCCCCGAGAGCGTCCCGTTCTTCGATCCCGACACCTACACGGACCGCTCGCCGCGCTTCCTCGCGGCCGAGACGATCCGCGAGAAGGCCTTCCGCCTGCTCGGCGACGAGCTTCCGTACGGCATTGCCGTGACGATCGACAAGTGGCAGGAGGACGAGGAGAGCGCCGAGATCGTCGCGACCCTCATCGTCGAGCGTGAAAGCCACAAGCCGATCGTGATCGGCGAGGGCGGCGCCAAGCTTCGCGAGATCGGCCGTCTGGCTCGCACCGACGTCGCCGCGATGCTCGGCAAGCGCGTGCACCTCGAGGTCTGGGTCCGCGTGCGCCGCGGCTGGTCCGACGACGTGAAGGCCCTCAAGACCCTGGGCTATGAATAAGGACGCCCTGGAGGCGGGGGTGCCGCACCGCAGGGTGCGCAACCGTTCCGAGGGGCCCCGCTCCTCACGGTCTCCCGTCTCCTCGCTCGAGGGGCCCGCAGCGCAGCGCGCCTCGACCCTCTCGGGCATTCTCGAACGCCGCCGCGCTGCAGAGCGGCAGATGGCGGACGTCTTCTCCGCGCTCCCGGAACCAGCGGAGCGCATCCCCGCCCGTGTCACGGGCGAGCTCGGCTTCATCCTCCACGCGTGGGACTGGAGCGAGACGAGCCTTCTTCTCGACGTGCTGACCGTACGATACGGCCGCGTCTTTCTCGTCGCGCGCGGCGCCCGCCGCGCGTCCTCCCAGTACAGGGGCCTTCTCACCGCGTTCTGTCCGCTCCGCTTCTCATGGACGGGCAGCAAGGAGGCCAAGATGCTCGTGCGCGCCGAGTGGCAGGGGACGATGGTGCCCCTCACGGGCGAGGCGCTGCTCTCGGGCTTCTACGTCAACGAACTCATCCTCAAGCTCACCGTCCGCGAGGAGCGCCATCCGGGGCTCTTCGAGGCCTACGTCAAGGCGATCCATGCGTTGGCGCTCGACGAGCGCGACGCCATGCAGCCCGCGCTTCGCGAATTCGAGATGGCGGTCCTCAAGGCCGCAGGCTGGGCGCCCGCCTTCTCCGACGACGGCCGCTCGCCCTGGTACTGCGTCAGGGACGGCGCCCTCGAGGGGCTCGCCGGCGTCGAGGGGTTGCCCGAGGGCGTGCGCGCCTGGCCGGGGGACCTCGTGCGCGAAATGCTTTCGGGAGAGCCGATGAGTCCTGCGGCGCTTCGCGCCTCGCGTGATATTCTTCGTACGTTGATCGACTTTCATCTCGACGGGCGCAGCATCCATTCCCGTCGCATCCTCGCCGAGCTCAACGGCCTGCAGAAGACCTGACGCCCGCCAAGCCGATCGAACCGGACAAACAGGGGGCGCTGCGGCGTCCCGAACACCAGGAGTGCATCGCAATGCTTCGTACCAAGCTTTCCGTCAATCTGAACAAGGTGGCGCTTCTTCGCAACTCCCGCGAAGGCAACTGGCCCGACCCGGTCTTCTTCGGCCGCATCGCGCTTGAGGCGGGCGCCGCCGGCCTGACGGTTCATCCGCGTCCCGACGAGCGCCACGTCCGCGCGACGGATGTCCCCGCGATTGCCGCACTCGTGAGCGAATATCCCGACCGCGAATACAACATCGAGGGCAACCCCTTCCACAATCTGATGGGCCACCTTGAGGCCGTGCGTCCCGATCAGGCGACGTTCGTGCCCGACAGCCTCGGCCAGAAAACGTCCGACCACGGGTTCGATCTTTCGGATCCCGCCGTCTGCGACGCCGTCCGCCCGCTCATCGCGCAGGCGAAGGCTTGGGGCTGCCGCGTGAGCCTCTTCATGGATCCCGACCCCGCCCTGATGGCGAAGGCCGCCGAACTCGGCGCCGACCGCGTCGAACTCTACACGGAGGGCTGGGCTCAGGCGCACGGCACCGAAGTCCAGGACAAGGTCCTCGAGCAGTACGCCGCCAGCGTGAAGGCCGCCCGCGAGGCCGGACTTGACGTCAACGCCGGGCACGACCTCTCGCTCGACAATCTCGAGGTCTTCCTCAAGGCCTGCCGCGAGGTGAGCGAGGTCTCGATCGGCCATGCGCTCACCGCCGAGGCGCTCCAGTTCGGCTTTGCCGAAACGGTCAGGCGCTACGAGGAGATCCTCGACCGCGTCGCCGCGTCCGAAGACTGAAGGGAGGAGCTGGGCATGATCGAAGTACTGAAGCCGGGTCCCGTCTGCGTCGACGTTGAGGGCCTTTCACTCACCGAGCATGAGCGTGGGCGCCTGCGTCATCCGATGACGGGCATGGTGATCCTTTTCACCCGCAACTACAGGGACCGGGAACAGCTCAGGGCGCTGTGCGACGAAATCCACGCCGTGCGTCCGGGCATCCTCATCAGCGTCGACCATGAGGGCGGCCGCGTGCAGCGCTTCCGCTCCGAATTCACCGATGTGCCCGCCATGTCCGAGATCGCGGCGCACGAGGACGCCGAGGCGCGCTTCGAGGCGGCCGGTCTCGTGCTTGCCGCCGAGCTGCGCGCCTGCGGCGTCGACTTCACCTTCGCGCCCGTGCTCGACGTCGACTACGGCCGCTCGGCCGTGATCGGCTCGCGCAGCCTTGGCACGACGCCCGAGCTCGTGACGGCGCATGCCGCCGCGCTCATTCGCGGGCTTCGCAGGGGCGGCATGGCCTCCTGCGGCAAGCATTTTCCGGGGCACGGTTGGGCCGAGGCCGACAGCCATACGGCCCTTCCCGAGGACGAAAGGGATGCGGAGAGTCTGATGCGGGACATGCTCCCCTACGGCAAACTGCCTGAACTTGCATCCGTCATGACGGCCCATGTGGCTTATCATGCCTTTGAGGGGGAGGTCGCCACCTTCTCGAGGCGCCTCCTGCAGGACGAGCTTCGAGAACGGCTGGGCTTTCGCGGCCTCGTCTTCTCGGACGACCTCAGCATGAAGGGCGCCGCGGGCGGCAGCGTGACGAATGTGGTCGTGGGCGATATCGACAAGGCGAAGATCGTTCTTGCGGCGCATTACGACACGGGCGTGCGGGAACTCCTGCCGCCGTTCATCTGCCCGACGCGGCCGCTGACGTTCCTGCTCTATCAGGCGCTTTTTCCGCTGCTGTTGATCGCGGGAAGTTTTCTGATCGCGTTCGCAGTGACGTTCCCTCTGAACATTCCGAATATGATGCTGCCGCTTTTTTTGCTGCTTCTGGTCGTGGCGCTTTTTTATCCGAAGTACGGCCCTGATGAGAAGAACAACTGCAATAACAACGCATCCGGTGTCGTCACGCTGCTGGAGGTCGCGAAGGCGCTGACGCCGCGCTACCGCGGCGAGGTGTGTTTCCTTTTTCTTGACGGCAATGCGCAGGCAAGCAAGGGCGCTAAGCGCCTGCGCCGTGCGCATCCGTGTCTGAAGGACAAGCTTGTTTTCGTCGTCGACTGCGTCGGCGAGGGAGATGAGCTGCTGGTCCTGCCGAGTAAAGCGAGCCGCTGGGACGGCGACCTGCTCGACGCCATCAACGACAATTTTGTCAACAGCGAAAAGAAGACCTGCTTTTTGAAGGTGGACGGGCAGATCATTTTCCCGTCGGACAATGCGGCGTTCCCACACAGCACGGTCGTTTGTGCCTGCAAAAAGGTCAGCGGCTTCGGTCGCTGCATCCTGCCGCGCGGCACGGGGGAGATCGACGAGGAGAACGTTGCCCTCCTGCGCGAAGGGCTTTGCAGGCTCATTATGAACTACCACCCGCAAAAGGCTTGACAAGCGTGGGTCTTTTCGGTACAATAACTGCGTTTACGGTGATGAAGCGGAGAAGTAAGCAAGAGTTTCCTGCAAAGAGAGCCTTCGGTCGGTGAGAGAAGGAGAGGGAACGTGCCCAAATACACCGCGGAGCCGGCGCCCGAACGAAGATCCTTCCAGTAGGCGCGCCCCGGGAGCGCCCGTTATCGCGCGGGAGTGTGTCTGCACTCCGTGAGGCTGCCTTTGCGAAAAGGCGGCGAACCAGAGGTGGTACCGCGAGTCATGCTCGCCCTCTGTCCGAACGGACAGGGGGCGTTTTTTGTTACCCGGAAGCGCCCGGGAATGTCCGAGAATCAAATGAGAATGAATATAGGAGGAACTAAAATGGGTATTTACGAAGAGCTGCAGGCGCGCGGCCTGCTTGCGCAGGTCACGAACGAGGAAGAGATCCGCGAAATGGTCAACGCGGGCA
>ERZ827088.4940-NODE-4940-length-10609-cov-11.968922_pt1 | contig 10609 bp, 7 predicted proteins | sample MGYA00519922_ERZ827088 | MGnify/ENA primary metagenome ERZ827088 (study PRJEB31778, sample SAMEA3449254) | human gut metagenome | biome: human gut; feature: human-associated habitat; material: faeces | place: United Kingdom | collected 2010/2012 ... | reverse complement strand
GCCTGAAGACTTTCATCCTCAGGCACTGTGTTACTCATTCACTGTAATTGCTCGGTGGCAATTCTGAAACTTACATAAACATTATAGCAGGGATTCTGCCATTTCGCAAGTGGAACCTTGAAAGTTCCTGCTATACGCTGAATGCTGCAAAGTCAATGCTCATATACGGTGAAGAAGCAGAAGACAAAGATATAGTCCTTGTTTGTTAGATAAGGTTTAGGCAATTGTACTTTTGTGCAGGAAAATGGAGGGCAAGGGACGATCCTTACCCACCGTTACTTTTTTTCATGGGTTGGTGCTCGCAAAATCTTTCAGATTAACGAATTGAGGATCATAATCTACTGTGCTACTTTCCATGCCTTTGCGTTCTGGCGAATATTCCAGTATTTCTGATAAATACCCTCCTGTAAAACAAGCTCGTCATGCTTTCCATGCTGAACAAGTTTCCCGTTGTCGATGACTAAAATCTGCTCTGCGTCCCGAATGGTAGACAGGCGGTGTGCAATTACAATCAGTGTCTTATCTTTTACTAAAGTGCTGATTGCCTGCTGCAAATACACTTCATTTTCGGGATCAACGCTTGCGGTGGCCTCGTCCAAAAGGACGACAGGGGCATTTTTCAGCATGGCGCGGGCAATGGATATTCTCTGTTTTTCACCGCCGGACAGAGTAGAACCGCCCTCTCCAATCATGGTATTGTAGCCCTCTGGTAATAAGGAAATAAAGTCATGGCAGCATGCCTTTTTAGCTGCTTCTACAACCTGCTCATGGCTTGCTTCCGGGCAACCAAACTTAATATTGTTTTCAATGGTATCTTTGAATAAATAGACATTTTGAAATACCATGCTCATATTTTTCAAAAGGCTGTCAGATGTAAATTCCCGAACATCTTTGCCACCTATGGTAATGCTACCGCCTTGAATATCCCAAAAGCGGGAGATCAGACGGGTAATCGTTGTCTTTCCACCGCCGGAAGGCCCGACTATGGCGGTCATTCCTCCCTGCGGAATGGTAAAGCTGACATCATCAAGAATTTTCGTTCCCTGTTCGTAGGAGAAGCTAACATGATCAAAGACAATATCATAACTTTTTAAGGAAATATCTCCGCCCCCGTCATCAATATTCTTTTCTCCCTTAATCCGTTCCACACGGTCAAGGCTTGCTTCCATGGAGCGTATCATGGCGGTCATTTGCCCCATTACCTCTACAGAATTGAAAATAGAGAATGAAGCAATGAGGATAACCGCAAGGCTTGAAAAATCCAGTTCCCCGCCTAAAGCGAAAATCTGTGATACTAATATGATAGCGCAGGCAGCTACACGGAAAACCATAGAATATGCCACATTCATAGGTGCGAAATCCCGTTCAAGAGCGTAAGACGCTTCCATACTTTTTTCATAAGCCTTTTCAATGCCACTTAAATTTTTCTCTGCCATATTGAATGATTTGATGACGGATATTCCCTGCACATATTCCAACGTAGCCTCAACAGAAGCAGCCTGTACCTGCCGCTGTTTTGCAGTCAGTTCTTCTCCCTTTTCCTGCATGCGCCCATAAATCAGGAATGAGCAGAGAACACCTAAAATAAAAATCACACCAAGCCGCCAGTCAAACATCAGAATGAATATGCTGGTCACCACCATGTTTACCATTCCGGTTGTTACACGGTCAAGAAGGTGCATGGAGTAGTTTTCCAAAAAATTAAGGTCAGTTGTAACTGTTGTTGTAATGTCCCCCATATTTCGCTCATAGAAAAAGCCCATACCCACATTACGCAGCTTATCTCCTAACGTAATTCGCTCTCTGGAAACAAACTCAAATCCCGCTGTGCTTTGAAAGCTATACACTAAGTATTTGAACACCATGCGGACAACAAGAGAGATTATCAGTATTCCAAAAAGTACAAGCCAGTCATTCCCTGCAAATGCTTTGTTGTTCTGTATTTTTGTGAGGGTATAGAACACAGCCCCGACAGGGAACATTGCCACAATTGAGTCTATAAAGCTGAATACAAAACTTGCATAGATACGCTTTGACAAATCACCACTCAAACGCAATACTCGTTTAATTACTTTCAGCATAATATTTCCGCCTCCTTGTTCATACTCCAATCCATTGCTGATATATGGGCTTTCCACATATCCAAATAGGTCTGCGAAGAAGATAATAGCTGCTCATGGGTTCCTGCCGCTGAAATCGAACCGTCCTCCAACATTAAAATTTTATCTGCGTACATGATAGTGGACAGGCGGTGCGCAATCACAATCAGCGTTTTCCCTTTTGTCAGATGGTCAATGGACTGCTGCAATTTATCTTCATTCTCCGGGTCGGTAAACGCCGTAGCTTCATCAAGAATAATAATCGGAGCGTCCTTTAGAATTGCCCTCGCAATCGCCAAACGCTGCCGTTCCCCTCCCGAAAGGCGGGCACCTGCATCCCCGGCGTTGGTATCATAACCCTTAGGGAAGCGGGCAATAAAGTCATCACATCTCGCCAGTGACGCAGCCCGTTCTACTTCTGCATCCGTAGCATCCGGCTTACCGATTCGGATATTGTCCCTCAGGCTCATATTGAACAGAAAATTATCCTGTGAAACATAACTGATTTTTTCGGAAAGCTCGGATAACGGCAGATTGCGAATATCCGCGCCGCCCACAGTTACCGCACCCGCGCTCACGTCCCAAAAGCGGGCAATGAGTTTTGCCAGAGTTGATTTCCCCGAACCGGACGGACCTACCAACGCTGTGACTGTCCCAGCCTTTGCCGTAAAGGAAACGCCATGGATAACCTCGATTGCTCCGTAGCTGAAATGAACATCTTTCAGCTCCACATCATTGCCGCTACTGTGTTGTGCTTCTATCGGCTCGGGCAACTCCTTTGCTTCTAAAAGTGCCATAATACGGGGCTGTATCTCATAAATTGCGGCAATGTCATGCCAAAACTCAATCATTGCCTGTAAAGAGCCAACAAGCCCCATAGAGAGAAGAATACATAAAATAACCTCGTTTAATGTCGTAGTACCACCCGAAAGAAGTACAACGCCGACGGGCAAAACAAATGCAATCGTTGAGGGCATAACAACCTGACTGATACTCATAAAAGGATAGCAGTGCTTATACCATGCGGTAGTAATATCCCGCACTTTCAATACTGCTCCCTTAAACCGTCCCATCGAAGAAGCAGTCTGATTGAACATACGGATAACTTCCATACCATTTACATACTCAACAATGGTTGCGTTCATATCTCCATTCGCGGACATATATTCTTTCATCCTCTCGCTGCGCCCTATCATCATGCTATAATAGATAACATTTCCCAAAACAGCCGAAGCAAGAGAAGCAAGCGCCATACGCCAATCCACAAAAAGCAGATAGGCAAACACAAAAATCGGAATAAGAATGCTTGCTGTCATTTCGGGAATGGCATGAGCAATCTGTCCTTCAAGTCGTTCCGTATCATCAATGACTAATTGCTTAAATTCGCCGGAAGATTTTTCCTGTATTGTCCCCATAGACATTTTTGACATCTTCCGCATAATTGCACAGCGGATATTCTGTATGATTTCATACGCTGCCTTGTGGGAGCATAGGGTTGATTTTGAATATAGAAAGTGTTTTAGAAAATATCCTGCTAAAGCCACCAAGGTCAAGCTGACTGCCCATTCTATGGTCAAAGCATTGTCTAACGCTTTCCCAAGCAACACAGCTACAGCAGCGTATGGAACCATACCAAACGCAGAGGACAGAACAGAAAGGATAACAGAAATCCTCAAAAGCCCTTTCCTCTGACTGGCAAACTGCAAAATACCCCTTAAAGGCGATTGCTGTTTTTCTCTTTTGTCCATGTTTTCCTCCTTATTTGAAATAGTCAGTAATTCATCTGTTAATCCTTCAAGAAATTCTGCGTCATGGGTTACAATGAAAATCAGCATTCCCTGTTTTTTCAGTTCACGCAGAATATTCTTTAGACGGAGCATATTCCGTCCGTCAAGCCCACTCGTCGGCTCGTCCAAAACAAGAATATCCGATTTTGCAGCGATGGAAGCAGCAATCGTGACCCGCTGCTTTTGTCCGCCGGACAAGGATAGCGGGTGTCTTTCGGAGTATTCGGCCAAGCCGAACCTGTCAAGAATGTTTGTTGTTTCCTCTTTTGAAGATCGAACGTTTTTTTGCTTATTTTTTCGTGCCGCCAATTCCATTTCATGTGTAACGCTTTCCGTAAAAAGCTGATAATCTGCGTCCTGCATAACAAAGTATGTTTTTTTCAGCAGCTCTCTATGGGTCATTTTTTTGCCGTTCAGATGAATTTTCCCAGTTCGCGGTGCCATAAGTCCGCACAGCACTTTAGAAAATGTTGTTTTCCCGGAACCGTTCGCACCGACAATTCCAATAATCCGACCTTCTTCGCCCCATGTAAAGTGAAAATTCAAATCATGGATAATTTCCTGCTTTCCGTAGTAAATACAGAGGTTTTGACACGTCAGCTCGTTTGCATCAGACCTCGCAGGAGTTTTCCTTGTAGGGAAAAGCACATTTTGTATGCTGCGTAAACCGTATTCTCGCAGCACATCGGGCGAAAGGCAAGCAGCCTCCGCCGCACCCCATATTTTTTCAATTCTCCCTTTGCGCATATATACATATCGGTCGGCAATTCCTCCAAGCCAGGAAAGGCGGTGTTCAGAAATAATGAGAGTTTTCCCCTCGGCTTTTAGTGTAAATAAAAGCTCACGGAGATTTTGTATTGTTTCTCCATCAAGGTTTGCCGTCGGTTCGTCCAAAACAATGACATCGGTATCCATTGCATAGATAGAAGCAACTGCCAGCCGCTGTTTTTCGCCGCTGGATAACCCAAATAAACTCCGATCTCGCAGTACGTCAATATTCATTCGGGAGAATGCGGCGTCCACGTTCTGATTTATCCGCTCCGTGGAAAAGGCAAGATTTTCACACCCGAAAGCTACTTCGTCTGTCGTGTTTACTGCAAAAAATTGTGAACGGGGATCTTGAAACACTGTGCCAATTTTGCGACTAAGCTCATACTGTTCCAATTTGTTTACAGGAACACCCTCGTACAATATTTCTCCTGTAAGTGTTCCTTCAAAAAAGTTGGGTATTAAACCATTGAGGCATCGTGTTAAAGTTGTTTTCCCGCAGCCACTTTCTCCCGTTAAAACAATGCACTCTCCTTTACGAATTTCCAAATCAATTCCATAAAGAGCATTTATCTCCGGTGCGGCATCATATTGAAATTGTAAATTTCTTATTGTGATCATACTCATTCTGAACCTCCGCGCTACCCGCACAATGAATAAAGAAGTGTTCCGATATTAGCGCAAATCACCATCATCAGATACACAATATCCTTTATTCTGATTTTCAGAGGAACTCTCATCCCTCTTGGCACAGGATTTTCGATTGCACGAGTGACCGCAGCCGCAGACAATTCATCCGCTACCTTTATACAGCGCATGATAAAGGGAATAATCATGTATTCTGTGGTCATGGCAGGAGCTTTTGCAAAAGTAATCACATTTAAGGGGACGCCCCTTGTCTTCATGCCGTTTCTAATCTGTTCAAGCTCATGGCGAATGGTGGGAATAAATCGCAATGCGACAGCAAGCGCAAGCGTAGCTGATTTAGGGCAATGTAATTTTTGAAGCCCCATGAACAGCTCACTCACGGTCAGCGCCTTTAGCGACAGAATCATTACGCCCAGTAAGGGAGAGAGCTTGCGTAATAGGAAAACGGGCTGGACTATGATTTGCGGAGCGTTGCTCTCATTCAGTAAGGCATACAATCCGACAAGGAACGCAAACCATACGCCCAGCCGCAAAGCCTCCTTCGGGTGTTGCAAATATAACAGAAAGCTCATCAGAAAAATCACTTCACAAAGCATGGCTAACGGCTTAAAAATCCAAAATGCACATATCCCTGAAAGCACAATCTGAATAATCACTATCCGGGGGTCTATGCGGTGCATTAAATCACTCCTGCTTTTTCAAAATGCTTCTTCAACATTCTCTTTGCAATTACAGCACCTATCACAATTGCGATCAATGTAACCGGAATTGCAGCAAGCCCAGTCGTAGAATGTGCTGCTGCAATCATTGCATCCACGGTTTCCTTTGGACGGTCAAATCCATACCAAAATGCGGGATAATAATAGAGGGGTGCGATGGCACCTAAATAATATCCAACTGAATACAATCCAAAAGAAACGGTAAGCATTTTGTAATTCTGATACTTTGATTTGCTGGCAAGGACTTCGCCTACAACGCCAAACCCTAACATCCAAATCAAGACAAAAATACCGCCAAACAGCCCCCATAGAATGCCGACAATAGCAAAAGTCAATAAGACTGCGCCTTTCTTATGTACTTTTGCCATAATCAGCATATAAAGCGGCGCAGATAAAACGGCAACAACCGCAACGGAATACATATTCAACACCAGGCTAATTCCCATCAAAGCTCCTGCTACCATTGTCACCACAAAAAGGAGTGCGCTAAAGATGCCTATGGTTGCAATGTCCTTCATTTTTAATTTGTTTTCATTAGTTCTGCTCATAGCAATAACCTCCAAGTTTTTGGTTAGATAACGCTAACTGCTATTAGTATAGCACGATGATTTTCTGCATAGTGTCACTATCGGAAGTTCCTATGTCACAAAAGAAAGAACTTCATGCGGTCTTTTCAGACTTACATGAAGTTCTTATCTATTGTTTTTTAACATTTCGCCGGGGGATATTCCATAATGCTTCCGAAAAAGCTCGATGAAATATCCCGTATGAGAATACCCCACCATCCATGTCACTTCCTGCACTGTATGTTTTCCAGTTTTCAATAATCGTATCGCTGCTTCCAGCCGTTTTTCTACAACATAATCATTAACTGTAACTCCAAAGCACCGCTTAAATCCATCCTTTAATTTTTGCTCGTTGATAGCAATCGCCTTTGCAACAATTGGAATTGTGAGGGGGTGAGCGAAGTTCTCACCAATAAATTCTCGTGCCTTCAACAGCGCATTGTAATCTTCCACACTAATACGGATGCCAAAGTCATTTGTAGGAGATTTGCAAATAACCTCGTCGCAGTAAACAGCAATTAACTCAAAAATTTTTCCTTGCAGATAGATCTTTTTCATTTCATCACAAAAGTGGCAAGCAAGGATTTCAGAGAGAATTTTACTGATGTTTGGTGTGTAGGTATATACTCTTACGGGCGCTGTTTTTCTTGTATCATATAATGCCCCCCTTATTTTGATACAGGTGAAAATTTGCTCAAAGATTTTTTCATCCAAAGTAATGCTAATGCCTTTGAATTTTCTGTTTCCGCTTATTTTACTTCGGCACTCCTTAAATGTTCCGTAGCGTACTTGGCTCTGCTGTGCCGCAATTTGAAATTGATGAACAACCTCGTTATTGATGTAAGACCACTCCATATTGCCATCAATGCAAAAGGAAATCTGAAACAGGCTCAAATCGTCGTGTGTTGTTGTCATTTCAATATCTTCCCGTGAAACAAACTCTGATGTTGTCAACAATATTCCATCGGCAATATCAATGTTTTCAATAATACCGTCCATGAGGGGAATGAGATATTGATTATCGGCTGTTTTATTCGCCTGCATAATCTGACTTGATGCAGCAATGCTTACAGAGGTGGGAACAAAACGAGCCTCAGGGTATGAAATAATAATAAGTCAACACCTCCTTGTGGTTAGCTGCCTCTAACTAATGCGCAAAAATCAATCTGCCGAAAGTGCAGGCAGATGCTTATATAAGTATAGCATTTTTTTAAGTTGTATTCAAGAGCAAGAATGTAAATGTTTTTCCGCCTACAAACACAGAAAAGTTCCTTATGAAGAAGGCAAAAGAAAATCTATCTACACTGGAATCGACAGTGATTTATTTTTCTTTGCGGAGAAGATGGCTGTATGTTTATTTTCTTAATTCATCACTTGACATTGTGGCAAAGAAATGAGCATTTTTTGCAATAATCTGCGCATTGCTGTGCATTGTATTGCATCGAAGTATCCGATATGATGAATTTACAGTAAATAAGCATGAAAAGGAGCGCACACATGAACGCAGCGGAACTGATCGAATATATCCGCACTGCCGAAAAGAAAACGCCAGTCAAGGTCTACATTTGGGAGCGTTTTCCGACGAGCTTTCCGAATGCCAAGGTCTTTCCGGCCGGGGACGGGGCGGTTTCTCTGGGGCAGGCGGCATGGCTGGTCTGGCGCGGACAGGGGAGGAACGGTGCCGCCGCTGCCCCGGCAGGGAGTGCAGAGCTGAAGCCGGCTCCGCCCGATTCCGCCGCGACGCCCGAGCTGCCGTGAGTCACCTGCGGCATACCTTCCGGGTTCAGGTGTGAAGCCTGCGGGACGGAATACAGGGACAGGCGGATATTTTCAATTGAGGAATGCTTCAGTTTGCCGTTCCGTCTTCCACCAGCGGATGGTGGGCCGAATATTCCATGGCCTGGCCGTGGCACACGGCGCAGTTTTTCCTGCTCCCGAAGGGCGCGGCCAGGTGCTGGTACTGTATGGGCGGGATATTGTCGAGGTTTTCCGTCAGCGGATTCCGGGCCGGATACACGGCATGGGGCGCGCCGTGGCATGTGGTGCAGCGCACCATGAGCATGTCATCCCTTCGTTCGGCGTACAGCCCTCCGACGCCTTCGGCGGCGGGTGTCCACCTGTTGAAGGCGGATGCCGTGCGGAGGTCGGGGCGTGCCATGAAATCGTGGCAGCTCGTGCAGTCGGGTTCCTGAATCCAGGGCAGGCGTCCGTCCATGTCAGCCACGGGCATGAAGCGCGGTTTAATGGCGGCCATGGCTGCTGCGGCCGGCATCTGTCCGGCTTCCCTCTCGGCCTTGAGCAGAGCCAGGGCATGATCTTCCATGACTCCGTGGCAGCGTGTGCAGTCAATGCCGCGTTCCGTATGGAAATCGCGGGCAAACAGAGGCCGGGGCTGCTCATCCGGAGCCTTTTCCGCGCGTCCCAGCGCGATATGGCAGGTCATGCAGGCGTTCGCGCCCATATCGGTCAGATAGGGGGCATGCCAGCCGTGGAGCGCGGCGGAAACGCTCATGCCCCGCCCCGCCTTTTCCCCTTTGTCCGTGGAGGTCAGGCCGTCATGGCAGGATCGGCAGGCGACGATTTCTCCTCCGGCATACCGCTCCAGAAAACGTGTGCCCTGATGCCGATCGTGCGCTTCCAGAATGGCCTCTCCCGCATTGTCATGGCAGTGGGCGCAGCCGAAGCCCGGAGCCGTGGCCAGTACGGCGGCGCTTTCCGCAAGCGGTGTTCCGTCCTTGTCCATAGCCCGCAGGATAACCACCTGATAGGGATCAGACATCTCTCGCCTGCCGGGAAGCGGAATGGAGGCTTGAAACCAGGAATCCTCCACGGAGAGCATGCGGCCTCGCGGCGCCGGGGAGTGTCCCCGTTCTTTTGCAGATGCAAGCTCCCATGTGACGGTGACATTTTCGGTCACGAGCCGGGGGAAGGGCGGGCCGCGCCGGATGAGCTGCGCGATGATTTGCGGTTCGGCATAATCCAGCGTCCACACGTCATCCGGCGCTGAACTCTGGTAAAAGCCCTGCAATCCTGCGGCGGACAGCACATATTCGGATTCCGCAGCATCTTTGTGGACGGAGGAAGAGGCAGATGAGGAGGACGGGGACAGCACGGGAACGGGTGCCGCGTCCTGTGCTCTCAGATTGCCCAGCACTGCGCCGGGGTCATTCTGTCCAAGAGAAGCTGTGCCGTCCTGTCCGTTCATGCCGGAAATAAAGTCCGCATTTCCGGCGCGCATGCCGGATGACACGAGCCAGACCAGACTTGCCAGAAACAGGAGCAGTGCGGTCACCCAGGCCGCCAGAGCCGGAACACCGCGCAAATGTGAAGAGTCGGGACTGTTCATCGGAAAATTCCTTTATGGTTTGCTCTTTTCAGTCTGCAGAAGGCGAAGTGCGGGGTTTGAAATACTCCGCTCCCGGAATCGGCCCGGGCCGGTGGGAAGCTTCCGCCTGTTTCAGATAGACGACCAGCGCGTCGCGGTCAGCCTGGCTGCCCGCAAAGGGCGGCATGTATTCCAGGCGTTTCCCCTGCCCCTGGAGCTGGGCGGCGAGGCCCTCCGGCGTCAGGCGCGCGGTGAGGGGAAGAATGTCGATGCGCGGGCCGCCCAGTCCATGGCAGGTATTGCACTGCTGAGCGAACAGCAGCGCTCCCCGCGTCAGGCTGCCATTCAGGCGAATGACCTGCGCCGGGGGCGCTGTATCCGAGCCGGCCCCGGTCATGTCGTCGAACGCCCTGAGCCAGCCGGACACGGACGCGGCACCTTCCGATCCGGCGCGCTCCGCCTGCGCGACGGAAACGCCATTGGAATAGATCACTCCTTCGACAATCCAGGGGCGGCGTCCTGTTTCGCGTATCCATTCGAAACTGCCCGTCAGCATCAGCCCCGCGCACAGAATCAGCACCGTCAGGGGCCTGCGCAGATGGTCGGATTTGACAAATGCCAGCACCCCGCCCAGAAAGACCGCAGGCAGAATCCACCCGTATGTTTTCACAAAAGGATGAATATCGGAGGTGCGCCT
>ERZ827088.4937-NODE-4937-length-10619-cov-3.978985_pt1 | contig 10619 bp, 10 predicted proteins | sample MGYA00519922_ERZ827088 | MGnify/ENA primary metagenome ERZ827088 (study PRJEB31778, sample SAMEA3449254) | human gut metagenome | biome: human gut; feature: human-associated habitat; material: faeces | place: United Kingdom | collected 2010/2012 ... | reverse complement strand
CCGCCTGCTTCTCCTACGGACTGGACGTCGGCGCGGGCCCGAGCCTGCTGTTCGTTACGTTGCCGACCATTTTACAGGATATCCCGATGGGGCGGCTGTTCGCCATCATCCTCTACCTTGCGATGATCTTCGCGGGCGTGAGCTCGCTGCAGAACATGTTCGAGGCCGTGGCGGAATCGCTGCTGCACAAGTCCTCCAAGCTCAGCCGCACGGCGGTGCTGGCGATCCTGTGTGTGCTGTGCCTCGGCATTGGCATTTTCATGGAGCCCATCAGCAAGTGGGGCCCGTGGATGGACCTTGTTTCCATCTATATTATCCCCATCGGCGCGACGCTCGGCGCGATCTCGTGGTTCTACGTGATGAAAAAGGACGAGCTGCTCGCCGCCGTGAACACCGGCAGCAAGAAAGAGCGCGGTGCGCTGTGGTACAACGTGGGCCGCTTCGTCTACGTGCCGCTCGCGGTCATCCTGTGCTGTGTGGCGCTGTTCATGCACGTGGCGTTCTGAGTTGCCCCTGAACAAAAAGGGAGAACAATATGAAAACAGGCAAGAAAGTGAGCATTACCATACTTTCAGTGCTGATATTGGCCTTGTGCGCCGTGGGGATCATCCGGAGCACGACCTTTCCGCTGGACCCGGCGACGCTGCCGGACCATATCTGTGATTTTTACAATATCGGCAGGCTCCAGCCCCTCTCGCCGAGTATTCGGGTGTACGACAGTGTTGAACTTGAAAATACGGTGTGGTATCTCATGGAGATCGGCGAGGACATAGATCTGGGCTATGTCAAGCTGGAACGGAATTTCCTTGGCCGCTACAAGATTGTGCGCCTCGGCTACGGCGGCGGGAGCTTCTGTGACGGCGTTGTGCGCAGTGGGGAGAAAGTCTACTACCTCTTTGGCGGGCGCGATGTGACCGGCCGCATCGCCAAAATCACCATGACGCAGAACGGCGAGACCTGCACGATGGAAAATGTGGAGGGAAAGACGCATTTCCTGTTCTGCACAGAGCTTTCTCCACAGCTCGGCGATTATGACTTCGACCGCAGCACGCTGCGGTTTTACGACAAAGACGGGAACGACATCACCGCGGAGTCCAATTTGAGCGGTGGCGGAATCGGGTAAGATCGACATGAAAAAGGAAGTGCCTATCATAAGAGCACTTCCTTTTTAAATAAACTTGTTGACAAATCAACATCTATACGATATAATAGGTAAGCTTGTTGATTTGTCAACGACTATACGCAAAAAGGAGGAATGCCCCATGGAGGAGCGCTTTGAGACCTTTACCGTCCTGATCACGCGCATCAGCCGCAGCATCAAGCGCATCAAGGCGGACGAAATGGCGGACTTCGAACTGAAAGGGCCGCATGTGTCCTGCCTCTACTACCTCTCTCAGCGAGACGGCATGACAGCCGCCGAGCTCTGCGAGCGCTGCGACGAGGACAAGGCGGCTATCTCCCGCTCGCTGGACGACCTCGAGAAAAACGGTTACATCACCTGCGCAAGCGGCGCGGGCAAGCGCTATAAGAGCCCACTGCGCCTGACGGAGCGGGGCAAGGCGGTCGGCCGCGCGATTGGGGAGAAGATCACGCGCATCGTCGAGGCGGCATCCGAGGGCCTGAGCGAGGCCGAGCGGCAGACGATGTACCGCGCGCTCGCGCTCGTGAGCGAGAATTTGGAACGGATCTATATCCATAAGAAAATGACGGGTGATTTGACTGCCCGCGACAGACAATAACGGAGGAAAAACATGAGTGTTCAGATCATTGTGGATTCGACGGTCGACATGCCCGAGCGCATGAAGGACCGTTTTCGCATCGTGCCGCTCACGGTGCATTTTGGCGCGGAGGAGTTCATCGACGGCGTGACCATCGATAAGCACCGCTTTTATGAGCGGCTTGTCGAGAGCGACGAGCTGCCGACGACCAGTCAGGCAACGCCCGCAGCGTTTGACAAGGAGTTTGCCGAGGTCGCGGCGGCGGGCGACAGCGCGGTCGTCGTGACGCTCGCGTCGAAGTTCTCCGGCACATACCAGAGCGCGTGCATCGCCGCGGCGGAGTACGACAACATCTACGTTGTGGACAGCAAGAGCGCGGCTATCGGCTCTGGCATCCTCGCCGAGTACGCGCTCGAGTGCGCGGACAAGGGCATGGACGCGAAGACCATCGCCGAAACGCTGGAGAAAAAGCGCGACGAAATTTGCCTCATCGCGCTGCTCGACACGCTCGAATATCTCAAAAAGGGCGGGCGCATCTCGAAGACTGTCGCCTTTGCGGGCGGTCTTCTCAACATCAAGCCGGTCATCACCGTGGTCGACGGAGAGATTCAGGTTATCGGTAAGGCAAGAGGGTCGAAGCAGGGCAACAACCTGCTCGTGCAGAAAATCCACGAGAGCGGCGGCATCGACTTCGACGAGCCGATCATCCTCGGCTACAGCGGGCTGAGCGATTCGTATCTCAAAAAATATGTCGAGGACAGCCGCGACATCTGGCAGGACAAGGCGGACTCGCTCGACTCCACGCTCATTTGCAGCGTGATCGGCACGCACACTGGCCCCGGCGTGGTGGCGGTCGCATTCTTCAAAAAGGGCTGAGCCTCTAAAAAATCAGAAACAGCAGGAAGCCGGCGTGTCGCGCCAACTTCCTGCTGTTTTTTCTTAAATATTCTCTTTGACCCAGCGATTAAAATACCAACGGCGCTTTCGAATGGCGCTGGCACTCGCTGTAGCTTGACAACAGACGGCACGGCGAATTATAGTGATTCTATAAAGGCATATTGATATTCAGCGGCTATGTCTTGCGTGAAAGCGGTGCTTTGCGCTGGTACCGGTTTGCCCATGAAGCAGTTTGAATGAAAAGAGGAGAATGCGGCATGTTCTGGACGGAGGAGAGCATCGCGTTTTTGCGCGATGCGGCGGCGATGAACCGCTATTATGAGACCATCGCGGAGAGGATCGCGCCGCAGCTCCCCGAAAACGCGCACATCTGCGACGCGGGCTGCGGCATCGGCGAGCTGAGCCTTGCCCTGAAGCCGTACTGCCGCCATGTCACGGCGGTGGACGCCGACGAGCTGGCCATCAAAACGCTGAAAGCCCACCTGATAGAGGGCGTCACCGCGCGCTGCGGCGATATGGAGACGCTTGCGCCGGAGAAGCCCTATGACGCGATGGTGTTCTGCCTCTTTGGCCGCACGGAGGACGCGCTGCGCATCGCGAAAAAGCAGTGCCGCGGGAGAATTTTCCTCGTCAAGCGGGACTATTCGCATCACTGCTTCAGTGCGGAACAGGTGAGCCTCGGCGAGTACACGGCGGGGAGCACGGAAGCTGTCCTGCACGAAAAGGGCATCCCTTACACGGTGGAGCGTTTCGCGGCGGAGTTCGGCCAGCCGTTCCGTTCGCTTGAGGCGGCGGAGCACTTTTTTGCACTCTATAACCGAAGTAGAAGTGAAACGCTCTCCAAGGATGAGATCAAAGCGCGCCTGACCGCGGGGCCGTCGGCGGAATTTCCCTACTACCTGCCGCACAAAAAGGCGTTGTGCCTGTTCACCATTGAGACGGCGGCTATTTCGAAGGAGGAAGCAGTATGAAACGGCATCTTTTGATCTGCGGGGAGCGCGGCGTCGGCAAGTCGACGCTGATCCGCCGCCTGCTGGAGCATAGCACACGGGAGGTCGGTGGCTTTGTGACAAAGCGGCTGCCGGTCGCGGATGAGAACGGCTTTTTTCCGATTTACCTCTATCCCGCATCGCAGAGTGAGGGCGAGCGGCGCAACGAGACGGCGAATCTTGTCGGGACGTGCGACAGCCGCTCGAGCATCCGCCATCCGGAGGTCTTTGACGGCCTTGGCGCGCAGCTCATTAAGTCCGCACCGAGCGGCGGTATCATCCTGATGGACGAGCTCGGCTTTCTCGAAAATGACGCCAGGGCGTTCCAGTCCGCGGTGCTGTGCGCGCTGGACGGCGACACGCCGGTGCTTGCCGCGGTCAAGCCGAAGGATACGCCGTTCCTGCGCGCCGTGCGCGGGCACGAGAACGCGGAGCTTGTCTTCATTGACGAGCAGAACCGTGACGCGCTTCTTGAAAAGCTCCTGCCGCACATTTTGCGGTGGAATGAAGCTTGAAGCAGCAAGCTCGCCGTGCAATAGAGAAGAAGTTTTCAAGCGAACACTTGTTTGACTATCAAAACCGTGCTATAATACCGCCATTGAGAAATTTGCAGAGGGGAGGGACGGTGCATGGAGGACCTGCTTGCGGGACTGAACCGCGCGCAGCACGAGGCCATCACGGCGACGGAGGGGTATGTCCGCGTCATCGCGGGCGCGGGCTCGGGTAAGACGCGTGCGCTGTCGCACCGCTTTGCGTATCTTGTCAACGAGCTCGGCATCCTGCCGGGGAACATCCTGTGCGTGACATTTACGAACAAGTCAGCCAACGAGATGCGCCAGCGTATCCACGCCTTGACCGGCGACAACGACACGGGCTATATCAACACGTTCCACGGCTTCTGTGTCTCCGTTTTGCAGGAGGACAGCCATGCGGTGCAGTACCCGAAGAGCTTTCTGGTGCTGGATAATTCCGACATCGATGCGATGCTCGGCATCATCTACGAAGAGCGCGGCCTCACACTGCGCGACATGACCTATTCCGCCGCACGGGACATGATCGAGATCCGAAAGCTCTTTAAGGAGCCGGAGTATTACAAGGATATGATCACGATGTCGCTCGACACGCTGCGCGAAAAGTACGAGCGCGCCGACACGGCGGGGGACATCATCTTCTACGGCTATCTCTATCAGGAGAAAAAGTGCTTCGGCCTCGACTACAACGACCTCATCAAGTTCTCGCTCTATATTTTCGAGCAGCACGAGGACATCAGGCTCAAGTGGCAGCAGCGGCTCGAATACATCATGATCGACGAGTTTCAGGATATCGACGCGCTGCAATATGAGCTGATGGAGGTGCTGTGCGGCTATCACGGCAATCTCTTCATCGTGGGCGACCCGGACCAGACGATCTACACCTGGCGCGGCGCGAACGTCAAGTATCTGCTGGATTTCGACAAGGTCTTTCCAAACGTGCAGACCATCATGATGATGGAAAACTACCGTTCCACGCCGGAGATTTTGGCGGCGGCGAACTCGCTGATCGCAAAAAACGGCCACCGCATCAAAAAGAACCTGCTCCCGACGAAGCCCTCGGGCGAGAAGGTCGTCTGCCACTTTGCCGACACGCAGGAGGCGGAGGCGTATTGGATGGTGGGCGAGATGAAGCGGCTGCATGATCGCGGCCTGCCGCTGCGGGATATGACCGTCCTCTACCGCGCGCACTATGTGACGCGCGCGGTGGAAGAGGCGTTGATGCACGAAAAAATTCCCTATACGATCTACTCCGGCGTGCAGTTTTTCGACCGCATGGAGATCAAGGACGCACTTTCATATTTGCGGATGATCGCCTATCAGGACGATCTGTCGTTCCGGCGCATTGCCAACGCGCCGAAGCGGAACCTCGGCAAGCGACGCATGGCCTTTTTACAGGAGACGGCGGAAAAAGAGGGGACGAGCCTCTATATAACGCTCAAAAACCACCTCGAAGACAGCGTGTTCAACGGCACGAAGGCAAAGCAGTTCGTCGATCTGATCGAGCGCTTTTCGCACTCGTATCAGGGTCGGCCCATCTCTGAGGTGCTCTCGGATATTCTGGACAAGAGCGGGTATGAAAAGGCGCTGCGCACCGAGGGCAGTCAGGAGCGGCTGGACGATCTGGCCGAGCTCAAGCAGTCCATCTACGAATACGAGACGAGCTGCGGCGAGGAGAGCACGATGGAGCATTACCTCGCCCACATCGCGCTTTTCAGCAACGGCGATGTCGCCGAGCAGGGCGACAAGGTGAAGCTGATGACCGTCCACGCGGCGAAGGGCCTCGAATTCCCGTATGTATTCCTCTGCGGCATGAACGAGGGCATTTTCCCCTCGCGCAAGGTGCGAACGCTCCCCGGCATGGAGGAGGAGCGGCGGCTTGCTTTCGTTGCGCTGACGCGCGCGGAGAAGGGGCTTTACCTCTCCGAGGCAGACGGGCGGAACTTCGACGGCTCGCCGCGCTATTCCTCGCGCTTTCTGCTGGATATCGACCGCGAGCTTCTGTCGTTCACGCACGAGGTCGACGAGACGCTTCTGCGTGAAGCGGCGGATGACGTCGCGCGGCGAGACAAGTATCTGCGCGAGGAGGACGGCGACGGCACGCTGCCCATCGGGCAGCGCGTGCGACACGCGGTGTTCGGCGAGGGAACGGTGCTGGACGTGGACCTGAACAAGGGCGCGCACGTCATCCAGTTTGACGGCATGGGAACGCCGCGCAGCATTTCGCTGCGCGCGAAGCTCGAAAAGATCGGGCCATAAATCGGTTGACAGATTTATTTTGGAGGGATTTCATTTTGGCGTACAGCCCTGGGTCTATCCACAGCCCGTGCTCATCATCGCAAGCTATGGCGAGGACGGCACGCCCGACGCAATGAACGCCGCCTGGGGCGGCGTGGCTGACAGCAGCCGCATTGCGATGTATTTGAGCGGCGGCCATAGGACCGTGAAAAATATCTTAAAGAGCGGTGCGTTCACCGTGAGCAGGGGCGACGCAGAGCATGCGGCGGCCTGCGACTATGTGGGCATCGAGTCCGGCAACAGCGTGCCCGACAAGGTGGCGCGCGCGGGCTTCCACGTGACGAAGAGCGAGCATGTGGACGCGCCGGTGATCGACGAGCTCTCGCTCGCGCTCGAGTGCAAGCTCGTGAGCTACGACGAGGAGACAAGACTCCTGACCGGCGAGATCGTGAATGTCAGCGTGGACGAGCGTGCGCTCGACGAAAACGGCAAGCTCGCTGTCGAAAAGCTGCACGTCATCACCTTTGACTACGCCAACCACGGCTATTATGTCTTGGGCGAGAAGGTCGCCAGCGCGTTCGAAGACGGCAAAAAATTCAGGTAAATCCGGCGAAACAGAAAGCGCCGCGTCCCGTATTTTCTTCGGGACGCGGCGCTTTTTTGCCGTTTCGGTCAGGATTTTGACTTTGTTTGTGCAAAACCGACGCATTAGTGTTAAAATCTCGTTAGAAACCGTCCCTTTTACTACTGGCACGAGCGCGGGGCAGGTGGTATAGTAAACAGGCATGTGTTTTTTAGGAGGATCAATATGTTTTCTGCCTTTTTTCGCAGCCTGAAGCAGGAATTTGCAGGCTACAACTCGAAAAAGCTGCTCGCCGACATGATGGCGGGCCTGACGGTCTGCGCCGTCGCACTGCCGCTGGCGCTGGCGTTCGGCGTTTCCTCGGGCGCGAGCGCGGCGTCCGGGCTTGTCACGGCCATCATCGCGGGCGTGGTCATCGCCATTCTCGGCGGCGCGTCGTTCCAGATCTCGGGGCCGACGGGCGCGATGAGCGCGGTGCTGGTGGGCATCGTGGCGACGTACGGCTTGCAGGGCGTGTTCTTCGCCTGCTTTGCCGCAGGTGTTCTGCTGCTGCTCTCGGGCATCTTTAAGCTCGGCCGCCTCATCAGCTTCATTCCCATGCCGGTCATTATGGGCTTTACTTCAGGTATTGCCATTATCATCGCCATGGGGCAGATCGACAATTTCTTCGGCACGGTGTCGGAGGGCGGCTCGAACCTTGAAAAGCTCGCGTCTTACGGCCGCCTTGGGTTCCACCTGAATATGCAGGCGGTGCTCATCGGCCTTCTCGTCGTGCTGGTGATGGTCTTCTGGCCGAAAAAATGGGGCGCGCGTGTGCCCGGTTCGCTTGTCGGTATCATTCTCGCAACGATCGTGGCGTCGCTTGCCGGTATGGATCAGCTTGCCGTGGTGGGTGATATCCCAAAAACGCTTCTCCTCAGCGACCGCCTGTCCCTTCACGGTCTGAGCCTTTCGATGCTCGAAGACCTTGCCTCTCCCGTTGTGACGATCGCGGCGCTCGGCATGATCGAGAGCCTGCTTTGCGGCGCGTCGGCCTCGCGCATGAAGGGCGAAGCGTTTAACGCCGATCAGGAGTTGATCGCGCAGGGCGTGGGCAACATCCTGCTGCCGCTCTTCGGCGGCGTGCCCGCGACCGCGGCCATCGCGCGCACGAGCGTGGCGGTCAAGTCCGGCCAGCAGACGCGCCTTACGAGCGTCTTCCATTCGCTCTTCCTGCTTGCCTCGATGTTCCTGCTCGGCGGCGTGATGGCGCGCCTGCCGCTCTCGGCGCTCGCGGGTGTGCTGATGGTCACGGCGTGGCGCATGAACGACTGGGAGGGTATCCGCTACATCTTCCGCCACAAGTTCAAGTCCGGTATCAGCCAGTTTTTGATCACGATGCTCGCAACGGTCGTCTTTGACCTGACGGTCGCGATCCTGCTCGGCGTGGTATACTCCGCCATTTTGTACATGGCGAAGTCGAGTCATATCCATGTGAATTTCTCCGATATCGACGCGAACAAGCTGCGCTCGGTGGAGGGCAAGCCCCCCATTCTTGAGACCTCCGGCGTGGCGTACATCACGGGCGCGCTCTTCTTCGGCGCGGTGGACGAGTTCAACCACCGCATGGCGGAGATGCCGCAGTACGACCACATCATCTTGTCGATGCGCGGTATGCCGAGCGTGGACGTTTCGGGCGCGCAGGCGATGCTCGAGCTGTGTGAGGCGCTCAAGAGTCAGGGCAAGACGGTTGCCTGCTGCGGCATGACCGAGGCGGTGCGCACCTACTTTGACCGCGCGGGCATCACCGAGCTTCTCGGCGAGGAGTCCTACTTCTGGAGCGCCGACCAGGCGATCCTTGACCTGCTGGACAAAGAGATCGTGGAATAAAAGACATAGAAAAGCACTTCCCGCCAGCGGCGGGAAGTGCTTTTTGCTGTACATGGGCTGCGAAAGATTTTATTTGCGCCGGTCACCCTCGCGTGTGATCTTGTCGAGCGATTCCTGCCGGACAGCCTGACGAAGCGCCGTCAGGTAGGGCGAAAAGGCGACGTTCTGCTCGCCGTAGGTGAGCTGGAGGTCGTATTCGTGGTCCTCCCAGGTCGAAATGTCGGACTCGTTGTGGGAGATCACGGCCTCGAGCTTGTCGAGCGCCTTGTAGATTTGGGCCTCCTGCGTTTCGAGCGCGGCCATCTCGTCGTAGAGTGCGCGCATCTCCTCGCGGCAGGGGGAGGGAAGCGATGCGACCCACTGGTAGAGCAGCGCTTCCTCCGTCGATTCGTCCTGTGCGGTCTTGTCAAAGGCGGGGATATCGCCCGTGAAGCACTCGCCGAGGTCGTGGATGAGGCACATGCGCGTCACCTTGTCCATGTCGGCCTCGGGAAATTCATCGCGCAGGAAAAACGCCATCAGTGCGATGCGCCAGCTGTGCTCGGCAACGCTCTCGTGCCGCCCGCCGGAGGTGTAGCAGTGGCGGGTGGTGTCCTTCAATTTTTCCGCCGTGTGCAGCGCGGCGAGCAGTTCGCTTGGTCTCATGCGTCTCCTCCATTGTCGTTTTCTGGTATTTTACCAGAGGCGGAAACGACTTGCAAGGAAAAGAAAGAAGAGAGATTCCCATTCCCAGCGGCATATGATATCATGAATGCGAGAAAATTTGGCGCCCGGTGAAACAAAACGGGCGCGGAATGCGTCTAAATAAGCAGAAGCAAGAAGATTTGAGAGAGACCCTCCCATGCGGAGGGCGGAGAGGAGAATTTATGAAGCTTGCGGCGGATTTTCGGCAGGCGGCGCGCGAGGCGCTGTGCGGCAAGTGGCCCATCGCCATTCTGATCGGCCTTGTGGCGGTGCTGCTCGGCGGCGCGGGGAGCGGCGGTCCGGAGGTCAAATTCAATTACGATGTGTCCTCGGGCGTGTCGACGACGTTTGGCTACGGCGGACAGACGATTTACTCCACAGGCTACGGTTTGGACCCGAAGTGGAGCGGACTGCTCGTCGGCGGTGCGGTCTATCTCATCGTGATCGCGCTCGTGTTGGCGGCGGCGTACTTCATCCTCGGCAGCATCGTGGGCGTGGGGTATGCCAAATATAACCTCGGCCTTGTCGACCGCACGGAGCCGGGCTTTGAGGCGCTGTTCGCCTATCTTCCGAACTGGAAGACGACGACGCTGACGCGGCTTTGGAAGGGCCTCTATATTCTGCTGGGGACGATCCTGCTCGTCATTCCGGGACTGATTATGGGCTACACCTACGCGATGACGGACTACATTTTAGCCGAGCATCCGGATATGGAGCCGGGAGAGGTGATGAAGGCTTCAAAGTCGATGATGGATGGCAACCGTTGGCGGCTTTTCTGCCTGCAATTCAGTTTTGCCGGTTGGATACTGCTGTGCATGCTGACGTTTGGCATCGGCAGCCTTGTGCTGCGACCCTACCAGGAGGCGGCGCGCGCCGCATTCTACCGCGAGATCAGCGCGCTGTAAAAGAAAAAATGAGTTGCCCTGCCCTGTAGTTTTCTCAGGGACAGGGCATTCTTAATGAAGCAAAAACAGCTGCACAGAGACAAAAACTGACTTAAATGTGGTTATCATGCACAAAGGGAGACGCCTTTGCGACTACGAAACTGAAAGATATTACAGAACGAGAAAAAATGAAGAATAGCGCTTGACTTTTCCTGTAAAGCGAGTAT
>ERZ827088.4935-NODE-4935-length-10623-cov-3.644114_pt1 | contig 10623 bp, 6 predicted proteins | sample MGYA00519922_ERZ827088 | MGnify/ENA primary metagenome ERZ827088 (study PRJEB31778, sample SAMEA3449254) | human gut metagenome | biome: human gut; feature: human-associated habitat; material: faeces | place: United Kingdom | collected 2010/2012 ... | reverse complement strand
CGCCATTGAAATCCTTAGTTTTCAGAACTTTTATAAAGTTCTGAAAACTTGCTCATCGGGGTGAAAAGACTTTTCACCCCGATGAAGCGTCCGCCGTTCGGCGGACGCTTTCGGGTGTTCTGTAAACTCAGACGTTGGCAGTCTCCCGCGCCGCGTCTGCTTCAGTTTCCGATTCCGCGGCAAGCTTTGTCGAATCGGCTGCCTCCGCAGGCTCCGTGGTCTCGGTCTGCTCCGTTCCCTTTTCCGGCAGCGCCGCTTTTTCTTTGCGGGCAGGCAGCTTTTCAGAAGCTGCTTTCAAAGCCTTGGCGGCTTTGGACTCCTTCTTAGGCTGCTCGGTCCGCCAGTGGAGGGTAGTCTTATTGAACATCGGCTCGCAGACATACAGCACAGCAGGCATCACGAACAGGCAGATGCAGGCGGAGATCAGAGCACCCCGGGCCAGCATGATGCAGATGGCACCGATGAGGTCGATCGAGGACACAAAAGACACACCCAGGGTGGCGCAGAACATCACCAGCGCGCTGGTGATGATGGAAGCGTCCGCCGAATCCGCTGCGATGCGGATAGCCTCCTTCCGGTTCTTGCCGCTTTGCAGTTCTTCCTGGAACCGAGAGGTCATCAAAATGGCGTAGTCCACCGTAGCGCCCAGTTGCACGCAGCTGATGATGGTAGGTGCGATGAAAGGCGTGGAAGCGCCGGAGAAGTAGGAGAAGCCCTGATTCAGGAAGATCGCCAGCTCAATGGTGGCCACCAGCACCGCCGGAACGGTGATGGACTTGAACGCCCACGCCACGATGATGAAAATACAGGCAATGGACAGGTAGTTTGCCACCACGAAGTCCACGGCGGTGGTGTCGATCAGATCCCGGTACATGGCGCCCTCGCCGGTGATCATGGCGTTTTCATCGTACTGCTTCAGGATGGCATTCATCTCGTCCAGCTGGGCCGCCACCGCATCGGTGGCCGGAGAATAGCTGGAGTTCACCATCATCAGCTGATAGCCCCCCTGCTTGAGCATATCCTTTACCTCATTTGGAATGAAGAAGTCAGGAATGCCGGTACCCAGCATCTTATGGTAGGACACCACGGAGGTAACGCCCTTGACCTCCTCCATGCGGTTTTCGATGTCGCTCATCTCCGCCGGATTCAAATCGTCCCGCAGGACGATGAAGTGAGAGGTAGCCATATCGAAGTCATTTTTCAGCTTTTCGTTGGAGACGATGGAGGGCAGGTCCCGGGGGAGGGACTCGTCCAGCTTGTAGTAGATTCCGGCGTGGGACTGGGCGTAGTAGGCCGGGATGAACAGGAGCACAAAAATCACCATAATGGCCTTGTTATGCCGCAGGATAAAGCTGTTCACCTTGTCAAAGCTGGGCATCAGGCTTTTGTGCTTGTGCTTGGTGATCTGCTTGTCGAAGATCAGTACCAGGGAGGGCAGCACCAGAATAACAGTGGCCACGCCCAGCACAACGCCCTTGGCCATGACGATGCCGATGTCCCGCCCCAGCGTCAGCCGCATGACGCACAGGGCCAGAAAGCCCGCCACGGTGGTCAGGCTGGAGGAGGACAGAGAGCGGAAGGCAGCAACCACCGCCTGCGCCATGGCGTCCCGCTCGTCATCGTAGTTGGGGCGCTCCTCCTCATACCGGTGGTAGAGGAAGATGGAATAGTCCATGGTAACGCCCAGCTGCAAAACCGCGGCGATAGCCTTGGTGATGTAGGAAATCTCCCCCAGGAATATGTTGGTGCCCATATTGTAGATGACGGCCAGGCCGATGCTGGCCAGGAAGATAAAGGGCAGCACCGTGGATTCCAGCGTCACCATCATGGCAACCAGGGCCAGCAGCACCGCCAGACCCACGAAGATGGGCAGCTCGCTGTCCATCAGGTCCCGGGTGTCCTTGATGACCACGGAGAAGCCCGCCAGGAAGCACTTTTCATTACAGGCCCGCCGGACCTGCTCGATGGCCTCCATGGTCTCGTCCGAGGCGCCGGGGTGGCTGTACTGAATGATCATCATGGTAGCGTCTCCGGCGAAGAACATATCCCGGAAGTTGGCGGGGATCATGTCCGTGGGGATCTGGATGCCCATAAGGTTGCTGATCCAGATGGCGTTGGAAACTCCGTCAATGGCCTTGATGTCATTGAGCAGGCTGTTGGTATAGCCTGCGGGCATACTCTCCACCACCAGCATGCTGGTGGCCGCCATTTTAAAGGGCTCCTCCAGCAGCTTTTCGCCATGAGAGGATTCCAGGTCCTCCGGCAGGTAGGACAGAATGTCGTAGTTGATGCGGGTGGAAATATAGCCGATGGCGGCGGGAATCAGCATCAGTACCGCCATCATGGCCACCAGCTTCGGCTTGCGGGTCAACCATTTTGCGATTTTTTCCAGCATGGCCGATCAATCCTTTCCGCCGAACAGGCCGGTAATGGCCGCCCAGAAGTCCTTGAACATCTGCGCGACACGCCCCCAGAAGGTAGTCTGCACCTCCGCAGCGGCCTCAGCCTCCGTTTCATCCTCGTCCGGCATGGTGATCTCCTGAGTGCGGATCAAGATCTGAATGCTCTCAGGAGAGGGGTTGCGGCTGTCGGTGAGAGACACGGCCTCGGCGGTGGCATCCATCAGCAGGAGGTTGTTCACGTCGCCGGTATACTCATCCCAGGTGTCCTCGATGATGTCGCAGATGCTGGACTTGGCGTCCTTGATCTGTCCGGCGGTGCCCATGGTCTTGGCAGTGCTCCGCAGGACGGCCGCCAGACCCTCCAGAGTCTGCTTGGTGCCGTCATCCAGCGTAGCGCCGGTGGATTTCATGAGAGCCTCTGTGTCGCTGATGAGGCCCTGCGTATCCCGGATGGTCTTGATGGCACTGGTGCTGAGGCTGCTGACAGTTTTCAGAGTATCCCGCAAAACCGGCTCGTAATCATCCAGAATGTCCTGCAGATCCTCCACATCATCCAAGATATCCCGGAGGTCCGCAGAGGAATGGCGGATGGCGGCAGACAGGTCCTCGGCACTGTTGAGCAAAGAGGACAGGTTTTCGATCTGGCCGCACAGAGCGCTGAGGTCGCTGATCACTTGGCTGGTGGGATCCTTCAATCGATTCATCACACCTGCCAGTGTCTTCTGAAGCTTGGCGATCTCCGCCATGGCGCTGTCCAGACCGCCGGAGATCAGGTCCACCACCGCACCGCCGACACTCTCACTGGGGGGCAGCGGCGCATCCGGTTCCGTTTCAGTTCCCGGGTTTTCAGGGTCAGGCAGGTTTGGGGCGTCTGTGGGATCCTTTTGGGATCCGCCGCCGTTGTTCTCTCCGTTGTTCTCACCGCTGCCGGTATTTTCAGAACCGTTTTCATCTGTGTTGGAGGAATCAGGCGGATTCTGTGCGCCGCTGCTTACTTGGTCACCAGTTTCGCTTCCGGCGTCCGTGCTTTCAGAACCGCTGCCGCCGGGAGTCTTTTCGGACGAACCGTCGGAATGATCGCCGGAAGACGCACTGTCCCCGCCGGAGGTGTCCTTCTCAGAACTGTCCTCGGGATCGTTGTGCAGCAACTCGCCGGAGAGAGCCCCTCCCTGGTCGGGAGTTTCCGCACCGGTGGGAGAATCCTTATCATACTCCACCTTGCCGCTGGCATACACCAGCCACAGATCGTTCATCTGCTTGGCTGTGGCGGCACTCTGTCCCAGAACCTGCTGGCAGAACTGCTGGAAGGTCATCTGAGACTTTGCCTGATAAGCGGTTTCCAGCCGGTTCGCGCCAGAGGCCTCTAAGCCTGCCTCATACTGCTGTATCCCCGCTTTTATCTTGGCGATGTTTTCGTCACATTCGGCAATTCCAGCCTGAAGCCGTTTGGCTTCTGGGCTATTCAGTTCCGGATCTTTCTGCTGGGTCTGTTCCAACCGCTCTTGCAGTTGCTGACGCGTTGCCTCAACCTGTGCAAGCGTTGTTTTCAGATTGCTGAGTTCCTGACGGGTTGCCATGATCTTCCGCACTGTCGCGGCTGCCTCCGCCGTATCCGTGCCCTTCAGTTCCAACAGATCCTGATAGAAGGTCTTGCGGTCTTTTTCTACATAGGCGCTATGCGCTTCCTTTACTTGATTGACAGTAGTGGATCCGACGTTCTGGTTCTTGTCGATGGTTTCATCGAGTTTGCCGGAGGTGTCCTTTACGGTGCCGCCCAGAGCCTCCTGCAGCGCCTTCAGGCTTTTGCGTAGGCTGCCCAGCGCACTGAACACCTTGCGCACATCGCCGGTGCCGTCTTCCAGATCTCTCAGGGCACTCTCCACATCCTTCAGATCACCCTTCAGGTCGGAGACTGTGTTGGTCATGCTGCGCAGGGTGGACTTGGAATCAGAAATTGTCTTGCTGAGGGCTTCGATCTGCCCCTCCACCGGCTCCAGCACATCCGCCAGATTGGAGAGATCCTCCCGCAGAGCGTCCGTTCCGGAATAGATCACGCCCTTGCCGTCGGAGAAAATGCCCCGGGCCTTATTCAGCTGCTCCAGACCGTTGGCAGAGGCGTTCAGGCTGCCGGTCATGGCCGTCATGGCGTCCAGCAGGGAATCAATGCTGCCGGAGAGCTTGTTATAATTGTCCTCCAGATCGTCCTTCCGCTCAGAGAGCTTGGCGATCTCCTCCAGCTGGCTCAGAGTAGCCGGAACCATCAGGAAGGTCATGCCGCCAAAGGCGAAGTCCTCGCTGCCTACCCGGATCGTATAGTGGCATTCCTCACCGGGCAAACCGAGGAACAGCACCGCCCGCAGGTTGCCGATCAGCTGCACCTGGGCACCGGGGGCCTCCAGAGACAGGATGTCATCCTGATTGAAGATCGCCATGGCTTCCAGGGTGTAATTGTTTCTGGCATACTCGCTGGCCCGTCCATTGGGCACGATGTCCAGCCGGATCTCCACCACACCGGCCTGTCCCGCCAGATCCTCCGCCTTGGTGGGCACGCCGTTGAGGGTATAGCTCATGGAGATCGTCCAGGGAAGCTGCTGGAAGGGCTTTGTGGTTTTGCCCTCAAAGTAGAAGGTCCCGGGCAGGGCCTTTTCGTCCAGCCGGAAGGTGGTCATGCCGCCGTTCCGGGCAGGCATCGTGCCGTCGGTCAGGTTGATGATCTCATCGTAATCGCCGTAGTCCGTCAAGGTAGCGATGCCGTTGGTGCGGTAGCTCTTCACCACACTGCCGTCGGTGAGATTGCCGTAGTAGTCCGTCATGGCGTAGTAGGCCTCGTCATAGGTGGCGGTCACACCGTCCCCGATGGCGGCCGCCGGGATGGAGCCCAGCACCATCAGGGCGGACAGTGCGCAGCTTCCCACACGCAGAAGCTGTCTTTTCGCGGTTTTCACTGGATTTCGCATCTTACTTTCTTCCTTCTATTTAAATTTTGCAGAATACAGGTCAAAACTGCGCCGGGAAGCGCAGATCCGTCCGCTCCCACGGCATCCCCCGGCCGTTTTCGCCGAAGGGGCCGTAAGCGGCCAGTCCCCGGTAAATCGGCCGGGTCAGCCCGAACCGGCGGATCACCACGCCGGGCCGCATATCCACATGGTTTTCCAGCCAGACCGCCAGCGTCTCATCGCGGATCATGCCTGTGCCGAAGGTGTTCACCGACACGCTGACGGGGTCCGCAAGGCCGATGGCGTAGGCCAGCTGCACCTCGCAGCGGTCCGCCAAGCCTGCCGCCACCACGTTTTTCGCCAGATACCGGGCCAGATAGGCCCCGGTGCGGTCCATTTTTGTGGGGTCCTTTCCTGCCAGAGAACCACCCCCATGGTGGGCTGCGCCGCCATAAGCGTCCGACACGGCTTTCCGCCCGGTGAGGCCGGCGTCCCCGGCGGGGCCGCCGATGACGAACCGGCCCGTGGGGTTGATATAAAGCAGCGGCTCCTCGTCCAGCAGCGCCGGGGGCAGCACCGGCAGGATCACCTCCCGCCGCAGCACCTCCCGCAAGGCATCCGTGCGAACGTTGGGCGTATGCTGGGCGGAAAGGACCACTGTGGTGATCCGGGCGGGCCGTCCATCCTCATAGGCCACGCTGACCTGAGCTTTGCCGTCCGGCAGCAGCCAGGGCATCCCGCCGGAGCGCCGTATATGATCCAGCCGCTTCACCAGTGCCCCTGCCAAGGTGACCGGCAAGGGCATCAGCTCCGGGGTCTCCCGGCAGGCGTAGCCGGTCATGATCCCCTGATCCCCGGCGCCGGTATCCTCCGCCGAACGGTGGCTGACGCCCTGAGCGATATCCGGTGACTGCGGATGAAAGTGGACCTGAATGTCACAGTGATCCGCATCCAAGCCCAGTCCGGGGCGGTCATAGCCGATGTCCCGCAGCACCTCCCGGGCCACAACCTCGTAATCCGGTTCCTGCCGGGCGCTGATCTCTCCGAACAAGAGCAGGTGGTTTTCCCACACAGCCGCCTCGCAGGCAGCTCTTGCCTCCGGGTCCTCCGTCAGCAAGGCATCCAGCACCCCATCGGCCACCTGATCACACAGCTTATCCGAGTGACCTCTGGTCACAGCTTCCGATGTCAGAACGTGCCTCATATTGCACCTCTTCTCCCTCAAAGCGCCCAATGCGCCCTTTTTCTCCATACTGAAAGTGTAACATGTTTCCTACGGAGCCACTATGGGCATATCTGCCGCCTGTGCCTAATGGTATGAGAAAATGCCCTGCAAAAGTTCAGGCAAAACTGCCTCCGTGCCTAAAGCCCTAAAGATTTCGTAAAAAACTCGCACTTGAGACTGGTCCGGTTTCCGTGTATAATGGATATGAAAAAGGAAATTTGTTTCAAAAGGAGCGGGCTATGGCACAACAGACAAAAAATGCCATCCGGCGGGCCTTTATCCAACTGCTGAACGAACGCCCTCTGGATAAAATTTCCATCAAAGACATTGCGGAAAAGGGCGCTGTGAACCGCAACACCTTCTATTACTATTATGCGGATATCTACGCACTGGTAGAGGACATTCTTCAGCTGGAAATTCAGGATTTCCAGTCCAAGCTGCGCCGGTATGACAGCTGGCAGGAAGCATTCCGGGACGCTACGGCCTTTGCCTCCCAGAACAAGCGGGCCGTGTATCATCTCTACAATTCGGGCAATCAGGAAACGCTTCGGCGCTACTACCATAAAGTGACATTAGCTGCCATGACCTCCTATATCCGGGATCAGGCCGAGGGTCTCCCGGCGGATGACGAGGATATCCGTGTCCTGTCGGAATTCTATGCCGCCGCGCTGTCCGGGCTGACCGCTCTATGGCTGCAAAACGGCATGAAATATGACACCGATGCCTACATTGACCATCTGGGTCACTTGCTGGACGGCAATATCCGCCGTGCTCTGGAACGGAGCTGCCAGGATTCCGGCCAAGCATAAAAGCATCCACCCGTCATAACGGGTGGATGCTTTTTATGTCTGAAGCCGGTTGCTTTTTCCACTGTCGGCATAAGCGGACGTTCCGTTTGGAGCATCTGCGGTTGTTTATCCCTTCTTCCCGGCGGATCTCTCCGCCTTTTTCCCGTTCCGCAGAAGGCTCTTCTCAGTTTCCTCCTGAATACCCTCCAACGTCATGCGGAGGTTGCTCATGAATAGGATACTCATGAATTTCAGCAAAGCCTCCCGGGTCTCTTTATCAAGATCCTTCAAGGCGCGGACCATAGGCCGCACCGCCTTAAAGCTGTCTGCTTTCAGATCCGTCAGGGTCTGGGCGCCGGAAGCCTCCAGTACCCGAAAGGCACTGTCTACAAATTTTTCCCGCTGTTCCACCGTCAGTCCCTGTACCCAGCCCCGCAATTCCTGATCCGTCAACTGAGCCTGCCGGGTGACACTGTGAAGCCGAACAAAATGATTTCCCAGCACCTCCCAAGAAAATCCATCATGCTGCATAAGGCCCTGCTGGCTGCTGTCCACCACGGTATAGTCCTCCTCGTGCTCCAGCAGCATCCCTACCACGGAGGATTTGGGTACGATGGTGTGGATACGCTCCGCCAGCCGGATATGCCGGGGCAGAGACAGAATATCGTCATGGAAGCCGGGGCCGTCATTGGACCAGACGGCGGCGATCCGCCGCTGCACCGCCGCAGGGCAGAACACCCCTGCCCACACTGCCAGATTGCCGCCCTTGGAATGGCCGCCCAGCCGCAGCTTGATCCGGGGGTACTGATGGGCCATGGCCTCCGTGTATGTCACTGCCATTTTCTGAGCGGGGACCTCCCGCATACAGCTCAGATAGAAATCCTCTTTCCACCCTGCCAGCGTATCGTCGGTACCCCGGAAGGAGAGGTAGACGGTGCCATCCCCGCACTCTGCCGCCAGAGCCGCGAATTGCTCCGCCTTCACCGTGTCCAGATGGTCCACAAAGCCGTTGAGCTTCATGTCCCGGAACCGGGGCGAGGCTGCCGCCCGGCGCAGCAGCTCCGGAATCTGATTGGGCACCAGAACGCCCATGTCGATGGGCCGACCTTCCGTTTTGGCAAAATACGCCTCCGCCGCCTTCCACAGGGGCACGGCCCTCCCCCCGCCGGGGCCGGGGACGATGCCGCCGAAGTCCACGAAGGACAGCTCCGCCAAGATCAGGTTATCCACTTCGTTAAACGGATCCTGCGCCAGCGTCAGATCCCCCCGCCAGTCCAGATAATCCAGAATATTTGCCATAACCGTCCCTCCGTTTCGTTTTGATGAGGGTATTATATCCGCTTGCACTGCGACTTACAAGGCGATATTTGTAAATTTCGTTCTAAGGCCCGCCGTCCCCTCATAGGATGAAGCATCACAACCGAGAGGTGGACGAGATGACAAATCAGACCCGAAATGACGTGCTTTTGGAGGGGATCCCCGTGGGTGCTCCGGAGCCATCCCATGAAAATCACGGCCAGCTTTTTTACCGTCAAATTCTGGAGGTCCCCCGGCTGTCCGGCACGGCGGACCGCCTGCCCCTGCTGGTGCGGCAGATGCAGCTGCCTCTGCTGAAGGAGGGGACATCCCTGCGGGTAGAGGGGCAGCTCCGCTCCTTTAACAACCGGTCCGGTCCCGGACGGCGTCTCGTGCTGACGGTGTACGCCCGGTCCCTTCAGCCGGGGCTGGGAGAGCCGGTCAACCGCATCCTGCTGGCCGGGACATTGTGCAAGCCGCCTATCTACCGGCGGACGCCGCTGGGCCGCAGCATCAGCGATCTGATCTTAGCCGTGCCCCGGAGCTACGGCCGGGCGGATTACCTGCCGGTGATCGCGTGGGGACAGGTGGCGTCACAGGTGTGTACCTTGGAGGCGGGAGCGCCCTTGTCCCTTGAGGGGCGGGTCCAGAGCCGGGTATATCGAAAGGTGACGGAAACCGGCCCGGAGGAGCGGACAGCTTACGAGGTATCCGTCATGCGGCTGCTGTCCCCGGAGGACGAACCATAAAAAACAGACGCCGCTTCATGCAGAAGCGGCGTCTGTTTTTCGTTGTTTTCTCAGTCGTTGGTGTAGTTGTCGAAATAGCCCTGAATGTAGACGATGGGGGTACCCTTGTCGCCGGAGCCGGAGGTCAGGTCGCACAGGGAGCCGATCAGGTCCGTCAGGCGGCGGGGGGTAGTGCCCTCGGAGACCATGTTGCCCACCAGAGAGCTGCCGTCCTTAGCGGCGATGCGGCCCTTGATGGCCTGCCGCAGCTCCTCGCCGTCCAGACCGGCGAAATCGTTGTCCGCCAGGTACTTCAGCTTCAGTTCGTTGGGCGTACCCTCCAGACCGGCGGTGTAGGCGGGGGACACCACGGGGTCTGCCAGCTCCCAGATCTTACCAACGGGGTCCTTGAAGGCGCCGTCGCCGTAGACCATGACCTCCACGTGCTTGCCGGTGGCGTCATACAGCTTCTTCTGAATGGCCTCCACCATGCTCTGGCAGTCGCGGGGGAACAACTTCACCGTATCCTCGGTGGCCTTGTTGGTGCCCAGCAGGCCGTAGTTCTCGTTATAGCCGCTGCCGTTGACGCTTGCGGTGAGAAGATCATCCAGCGCGAGGACCTTCTCCGCACCCGCTTTGGCAAGACGGCGCTTTGTGCGGAACCGGGTGTGGATGTCGCAGCAGAGGACATTCTTTACGCGCGTGAGGACGGCTTCCGCCTGATTGGCGAAGAGGATATCGGCCTCGCAGCCGCATTCCTCGATGAGCTTTTTATAATAGTCCACATAGTCCACGCCGGTGAACGGATGCAGCGCGTAGCCGAACGCCTTGCGGTATTCTTCCTCGGTCAGCACGTCGCTGTACGGATTGATACCGGAATCCTCCAGCAGTTCCTCGTCAAAGAGATGGTTTCCGACTTCGTCCGAAGGGTAGCTGAGCATGAGCGTGATCTTCTTCATGCCGGTGGCGATGCCGCGCAGCACGATGGCAAAGCGGTTCCGGGAGAGGATCGGGAAAATGACGCCGATATGGTCGCAGCCGAATTTTGCTTTCACGTCATCGGCAATGTTCTGCACCGTCGCATAGTTGCCGGCGGCGCGGGCCACAACGGACTCCGTCACGGCGACGATATCGCCGAGGGCGGCGCTCTCATGCTCCACCCGCCCGAGTCCCTCGAACTGATAGAGCTTGCCGATCCGGGCGCCGACGGTGGTGCCGTCGGCCTTGCACAAGACGATGGCCTGTCCG
>ERZ827088.4930-NODE-4930-length-10634-cov-3.513848_pt1 | contig 10634 bp, 8 predicted proteins | sample MGYA00519922_ERZ827088 | MGnify/ENA primary metagenome ERZ827088 (study PRJEB31778, sample SAMEA3449254) | human gut metagenome | biome: human gut; feature: human-associated habitat; material: faeces | place: United Kingdom | collected 2010/2012 ... | reverse complement strand
AAAAGATCATATAGGGCTTTTTCGCGCCAAAATTTTGAAATTTCCCCAACAGGGAGAGGCCATAAAACACATGGCGGATATTGACCATCAAGGTCATCAACGCGGTGGTCCGCACCTACGGCCCGCCGGATGTGGTGCGCATCGAGCTGGCCCGTGAAATGAGCCGGACCTTCGATGAGCGCCGCAAGATGGAAAAGCGTCAGGATGATAACCGCGCGGCCAACGAGCGGGCAAAGGATCAAATCGCGGAATATAAGGGAGACCACGCCACCGGCCTGGACATCGTAAAGTTCAAGCTGTACCAGGAGCAGGACGGCGTGTGCCTGTATTCCGGCCAGAACCTCGACATAGCCCGCCTGTTCGAGCCGGGCTATGCGGATGTGGATCACATCATCCCATACAGCCGCTGCTTTGACGACAGCTATCAGAACAAGGTTCTGGTGCTGGCCAGCGAAAACCGGCAGAAGGGAAACCGCCTGCCCTACGAGTATTTCGGACAGGACGAAGCACGCTGGCACGGCTACGAGGTGCGGGTGGAAAATTTGATCCACAATTACCGCAAGCGGCAGAAGTTGCTGAAAAGGCGGCTGACCGAGGAGGAAAGCTCCGGGTTTATTGACCGGAACCTCAAGGACACACAGTACATCACAAGAGCCGTCTATAACCTGATTCGGGATCACCTCGCCTTTGCGGAGTCCAACTACCGGAAAAAGCCGGTGCAGGCGGTGAACGGCGCGGTCACAGCCATGCTCCGGGGCCGCTGGGGTGTGCAGAAGATCCGCGAGGACGGCGACCTGCATCACTGTCTGGACGCCGCGGTGATCGCCGCGACCACCCCCGGTCTGGTACAGCGCCTGACCGCGTACAACAAGCACCGGGAAACATGGGAAAGACCGCCTGCTGGCTATGTCGATCCCGCCACAGGCGAGCTGATCGAACTGCCGCAGGAAGCGCGGCGCGACCCATTCCCGAAGCCGTGGGAGCGCTTCCGTCAGGAGCTGGAAGCCCGGCTCGACCCCATCGACCCTCGGCATCAGATCGACCTGCTGAAGCTTGAGACATACGAAAGCGATGAGGAGATCAAGCCTGTTTTTGTTTCCAGAATGCCGAACCATAAGGTGACGGGCGCGGCCCACGCGGAGACCATCCGCAGCAGCAAGGGCGGCGATGGCTTCACTGTGACGAAAACACCGCTGACGAATCTGAAACTCAACAAATTCGGTGAGATCGAGGGCTACTATAACCCGGAGAGCGACAAGCTGCTGTATGACACGCAGGAGCTGTATGTCTACCACCTGTCGGAAAGCACGGGTCTTACCTCCATTCAGGTCGCCATCACTGCTACCCTGCTGGAGAAAAGCGGTCAAGCCCCCAGCTACTCCTATCTGGTCTGCTCGTGGCTGCTGACGCATACCGGTCTGACCATTTTTCTCACGGTGCTGTGCGGCCTGCTGACGCTGTTCTGCTTCGGCTTCTCCATGGCTTCCGCCGGGCACTGGCATGGCCGCGAGGATATCCACCTGACATGGCTGGACAAGATCCCCGCCGACGTGTTCGCGCTGGCGCTGCTAAGCGCCTTCTTCATCGGATGGGACGCCTTCTATTCGGAATGGGGGCGGGTTCTTTTCTGTGCAGCGCTGATACCGGTCATGCTGCTGTTCCTGTGCGTCTTTGCCGCCCAGTGTAAGGCCGGCACCGTCATCCGCGGTTCCCTGACCGCCCGGGTGCTGCGGCTGCTGTGGCGCATCCTGCGAGGCGTGACCCTGTGGCTGTGGCGCATCGTTACCGGCATCCCGCTGGTGTGGAAAACGGCGCTGGTGGGGCTGGGTCTGGCGCTGCTGGAGATCGGACTGTATCAGATGAATTACTACGGAGAGTATTTTCTGGTGCTGAAGCTCGTGGAGCTGCTGGCGGTGCTGGCCATCGCCCTGAACCTGCGGACGCTGGAGAAAAACGGCAAGCAGCTGTCGGAGGGCGACCTGTCCACGCCGGTGGACACCAAGCGGCTGTTCGGCGCCTTCCGGCGGTACGGACAGGCCATGAACCGGCTGCAAAGCGGCATGGAGAGCGCCGTGCAGGAACAGATGCGCGCCGAGCGGATGAAAACGGAGCTGATCACCAACGTGTCCCACGACATCAAGACGCCGCTGACCTCCATCGTCAACTATGTAGATCTTCTGAAAAAGGAGGACATCCCCTCCCCCGCCGCCCAGGAGTACATTGCGGTGCTGGACCGGCAGAGCAAGCGGCTGAAGAAGCTGACGGAGGATCTGGTGGAGGCGTCCAAGGCGTCCTCCGGCGCGCTGCCGGTGGACGTGCAGCCCATAGATGTGAGTGTGCTGTTCAGCCAGATCGCCGGCGAGTATCAGGACCGGCTGGCGGACTGCCATCTGACGCTGGTGACCCAGTCGCCGGAGGGGCAGCCCGTGGTGGCCGCCGACAGCAAGCTGCTCAGCCGCGTCATGGACAATCTGGTATCCAACATCTGCAAATACGCCATGCCGGAGACCCGCGTCTACGTGTCCGGCGTGGTGTCCGACGGGCAGATAACCCTGAGTTTCAAGAATGTGTCACGGGCAGAGTTGAACATCTCCCCCGACGAGCTGATGGAGCGCTTTGTGCGCGGGGACGCCTCCCGCCACACAGAGGGCAGCGGGCTGGGGCTTTCCATCGTGCGAAGCCTTGTGCAGCTGATGGGCGGCACGTTCCGGCTGTCCATCGACGCAGATCTGTTCCGAGCAGATGTAACGCTGCCGCTGGTCCAGCAGGACTGACAGTGAGAGAACGATGCAAAAAAGCAGCAGAAAGCGGGCAGAAAATCGCCCGCTTCCTGTTGCTTTTTTCCGCGCGGCATGGTAGGATGGGAGAAATGTAAAATGACCACAGGCAGAAAATCCTTGTTTTTCCTCTCCGCCGTGGTATCATGGCAGAAATTGAATATCCGGGTATAGCGAAGTTGGTATCGCGCCTGGTTTGGGAGCGGGTCGCTCCCCCTTCAAGCCGGAAAACGCTATCCTCGCAATCCATTGATACGCCTGCGATACAGGCATTTCCCCCGCAAGCCAAGGTGGTCAAAAAAACCACCTGACCACATGTTTGACCACATCTGGTGCAAAACTGAATTACCAAAAATCCGGGATTAGCGCAGTTGGTAGCGCGCTTGCTTTGGGATGTCGAGGCCGTGCGTTCGAGTCGCACTACTCGGGCCAAAAGCCCTCTGAAATCGTTGATTTCAGAGGGCTTTTCTTATTCTTTGTCTATCGCGGCGCAGGGGGTGTGAGATGACGCCCTCTCCTTTGAGACGCTCAACCAGTTAGCTCACGCTTACATTTTCTGCTCACAAATACTCATTCGCAGCACAAACCCAGCGTAATCCGCAGCATCTACAGGAATTTTCAAGCCGTGCTTGGTGAGGCTGATGTTGTCACGCGGCAGTCCTCTGTCACAGTCCTTGTGCGGCGGGCTTCTGCTGCGTCCTTCAGAGAAAGAGCGGGACGATATCCGGATCGTAGTCCCCATTCTCTGCGCAGGAGAACTCTTGAGCCTCCAGCAATCGCCGCCGAGCCATCGGGGTCAGATCAGGAAAGTAAGCATCATTCGATATATTGTCTCTTTTTGTGTATACAGGCTTACTGCTTTGTCCAGGACAGATCGGGGGATACGCCCAGCTCCGTCTCCAGATCGGCCAGAGCGCCCTGATCGTCGGTCCACTGCATGGTACTGCCGCTGACGGTACAGCCAATGGAATCGGCCTGGGTGAAGCTGCCGTCGGTCTCCGCCAGATACAGGCGGCCGTCCTCCAGCTTGTACTTGCCGGAATCCAGCTCGGACTCTACATCGCTGAGCAGGGTGCTGACATCAAAGAGCGCCAGAACGCTGTCCACCTGAGATTCCACGGTGAGGCCGCTGTCGGCCAGAGCGCTGTCGAACTCGTCGCGGGTCATGCCGCGGTCCTCGGCTTCCTTGTACAGCAGCTCCACCAGAGCGGGCTTCAGCGCCTGAATGTAGGCGTTCAGAGACTCGGTGGTGGCGTCCAGATCGGGAGACATGCTGAAGGTGCCGTCCTCATTGAACACGGTGGTCAGGTACAGGGACACGGGGACCTCGGAGGTGTACTCAGTGCCCAGATTGGCGGCCATCTCCTCATCCATCTTCTCGGTGAGATCCAGAGCGCACTGCCAGGTGCCCACCAGCTGCTTGCTGTCATCCTTGCTGCCGCAGGCGGCCAGGCTCAGGGCCATGACCAGCGCCAGCAGGAACGCGGTGATCTTTTTCATATTGAAAAACCTTCTTTCTCGTTATAGCATAGCTTTCTTCGCGGCCTCCGCCGCACGGGACTTATATCTGCCTGCCGCAGGCTGCTCCGGTTTTCGCCGGTGTGCTGCGGTCATTGCAGACTTACGTACTTCTTGAATACAAACGCTGTCTTTCTATCTGCTGTCCGGATGCAGACCCAGTTGGGATATTCACCGAGATAGGCAAAGGTATCGTCCTTTTTGGCGGCGAACAGAACGGTGGACCGAGTGCTGGGCAGGGGGCGGACGTTGATGCCGTCGTACAGCAGGCGGGCGGTGCGGACGCCGCTCCGTTTTTCGGGGGACAAACCGCGCAGCAGTTCGGGATGATGCGCGGCGGCGCAGGCAAAAATCTCGTCAAAAAAGGGAGCCTCGCCATTCGATTTTTCCTTGTCGGTCATAATGCTGCCAAACCATTTGGCACGGTTTTCCCGGCGATAGCGCTGTATGTCAAAGGAATTGCCGAAGCGGTCCAGCACCCTGTCGCCCAGCGCATCCAGTTCCATCAACGTCCGCTTGCACTTTGTGCAGAGGCCGCAGTTGTCCGACTGCGTAAGGCAGACCTGCAGGTAGTCATAGCACGGCGCAAAGCTGCTGATCTTTTCCACCTTATCCATACGGGTCCAGTCCTGATTGGACTGGTAGAATTCAATGCTCCCCGTGTCAAGCAGCGGGATGAGCCATTTCTCATAGTGGGCCATGTCACAGTTGAGGGACAGCCTGAAGTCACCCAGCAAATAGGCGGAGGAATAGTAGTAACGGGAGATGCGCTTTTGCAGCAGCATGGCGATAGCCAGATTGCGGAACGTGTGCGTCCGGTCAAAGGACCACTCCCTGAACAGCCGCCGGTCCTGAAGGATATCGTCAATGTTGGAATCCACCACGATCAGCGGATAGCCGTACTTCCGGCAGAACTCCCGGGTACGTTCCATCTGGTGGACATAGAGCTCCTGCTTGGACTCGGCCCCGCGGCCCACAATGGCATCCCAACCGTGGTGGGCGCCTGCCTGAAAATAGGTAAACGCATTGATGCGGTAGTCCGCCAGTTCAAAATCAGGGCCGTACTCATACATGGTAGCGAAGGAGTCGACGCCTCTGGACATACCGGCGGCTACTATATCTCCGTGAAAGACCGTGTCCGTCAGCGGGGCAGCGATACGGATACGGGGCAGGGAGTTGCCGCCGTGGTATAGCTGCGGGATCACATGATAGGTCAGGTTGTAATACAGCTTTCTGGAAATGGGATAACAGCAGCGAAGCTCCTCGTATCCGAATTTCATGGCGGCCAGCAGAAGCGTGGTAACGACGGCGTCGCAGCGGTCATCGCAGACGGCATCGTCAAACTCGCGGTCAAAGCTGTACCAGAGGTCTGCACGGATGCCCGCCGAGCTGCATAGGGAGGCAGTCAGCGTGACCTTGCCGCCGGTGTTTTCCTTTGAGATGCTTTCGATGGATAAGTACTTGGTATCTCCCACTCGAGTATTCCTCCCTGTTATGTGTACTTACTTGACGCAGATGGTCTCGATCTCCACCAGTGCGCCGCGGGGCAGAGCGCCTACCTCCACCGCGGAGCGGGCGGGATACTGGCCCTCGGTGAAAAACTCGGCATACACCGCGTTCATGGCGGCAAAGTCGCTCATATTCTGCAGGAACACAGTGGTCTTGACCACATTGTCCATGGTGAGACCGGCGGCCTCCAGAATAGCCTTCACGTTGGTCAGCACCTGACGGGTCTGCTCGGTGATGCCGCCGGGCACAAACTCGCCGGTAGCGGGGTCAAAGGGCACCTGGCCGGAGGTGACCAGAAAGCTGCCGCAGTCGATAGCCTGAGAATAGGGGCCGATGGCAGCCGGAGCATTATTGGTAGCGATGATCTTCTTCATGATGTGAGCCTCCTGTAAAATTTTGATGTACGCCGCCGTCCGGCGTGGACCGGACGCGCCTGCGGATATTACTTATACCACACTTTCAGGCAAATAGCAACTCCCAACGGCAAACCGCCGCCCTCAGCAGTGAACCTCTGTATTTGCGGGATCCCCGCTCCACGGAACATTTCAAGCAGGGACTCGCTGACTATCCGGATCACTGCAACAGCCGCAGGAGCAAGGTAAAGTTAAAGGGCTTGCCGCCTGCATTACACAGACAGCAAGCCCTTTCAGCTGCTTGAACAATTTCTATTAGGAATATTTGTCCAACTTTTTTGGGGTCACTTCCATCGGACAGGGCTGTTTTTTTGTATTTTACGCCTCTTACTCGCCCATGGGAGCGCCGCAGTGGGGGCAGAACTTGTCCTCGCTGGCCGCGCCGCACACGGGGCAAACCTTCACGCTGACAGTGTCCTCTTTCTCCGCCGTCTGCTCGGCCGCAGGAGCGGCAGACTTGGAAGCCTTCTCGGCCTCCATCTCGGCGATGCGGGCCTTGGAGGCGTTAACGGCGGCCACCACATCCTTCACGGCGTCGGGGATCTCGCCGGTGTACTCGGAGATGAACCACTCGCCGATGGCGCGGTAATTCTTCTCCAGCTCACGCTGCTCGGTGAGGATGGCCATATTCAGCTTGGCGGTATCGGTGGCGTTCTTTGCCTTGTCGGCGGCGACCTCCGCCAGATCCTTGGCCTTATCCACGGCAACGCCGGCATACTCCTGCGCCTTCTTGCCCAGGTTGTTCAGATTATCCAAAATGCTCATGTGATCGGTCTCCTTTCAATTTATGATCTTCTTGGTGCATAGTATAGCGCGTTTTGTCCGCCGTTGCAAGCAAACAATCGCGAAATTTACACACTGTTCATCTCACTGCCTCGCTCAATGCTCGATCCAGTCCGCCGCGCGGGATACCGCCCGCTTCCACAGGCGGTAGTTGCGGTCGCAATCGGCCTGAGTGCCCTGGGGCAGGAACACCCGCTGGCTGCGGCGCAGGGTCCTCAGCTCCTCCATGTCCCGCCAGAGGCCGCAGCTCAGGCCCGCCAGTGCCGCCGCGCCGAAGGCCGTAGTCTCCACCATCTCCGGCCGGTCCACGGGGATGCGCAGCAGATCCGCCTGCATCTGCAGCAGGATGTCAGACACGCTGGCGCCGCCGTCGGCCCGCAGCATGGTGATGTCGCAGCCGGCGTCCTGCCGCATGGCCAGCATCAGGTCCGTGACCTGATAGGCGATGCACTCCAGCACGGCACGGGCCAGATGGCCCCGATCGGTACCGCGGGTGATGCCCAGCACCGCGCCGCGGGCGTACATGTCCCAATAGGGCGCGCCCAGCCCCGTGAAGGCCGGTACCACCACCACGCCGCCGCTGTCCGGCACCGAGGCCGCCAGCCTGTTGATCTCCGGCGCGGAGCTGATGATGCGCAGCTCGTCCCGCAGCCACTGGATGGTGCTGCCTCCGTTAAAGACGCTGCCCTCCAGAGCGTAGGTGGTCTTGCCGCCCACCTGCCACGCCACGGAGGTCACAAGGCCCGCGCGGCTGCGCACCGGCGTATCACCCACGTTCATCAGGGTGAAGCAGCCGGTACCGTATGTATTTTTGGCTTCGCCGGGGGCGAAGCAGGTCTGGCCGAACAGAGCGGCCTGCTGATCGCCGGCGGCGCCGCAAACCGGCACTCCCGCCAGCTTCTCCAACCCCTCGATACCGGGGCGCACCGTGCCGTATATCATGCAGTTGGGCACCGGCTGGGGCAGCATGGCCATGGGCACGCCCAATATGCCGCAAAGCTCCTCGTCCCAGCACAGGCGGTGGATGTCAAAGAGCATGGTGCGGCTGGCGTTGGAGTAATCTGTAACGTGCCGGCCGGTGAGCTGCCAGATGAGCCAGGTCTCCACCGTGCCGAACAGCACCTCCCCCCGCTCCGCCCGCTGGCGGACGCCCGGGACGTTGTCCAGTATCCAGCGGATCTTGCTGCCGGAGAAATAGGCGTCGATCAGCAGGCCCGTGGCGGACTGGATGCGCTCGTCCAGCCCCTGCCGCTTCAGGTCCTCGCACAGCTCCGCCGTCCGGCGGCACTGCCAGACGATGGCATTGTATACCGGCTGGCTCGTGGTCTTGTCCCAGAGGATGGTGGTCTCCCGCTGGTTGGTAACGCCGATACCGGCGATGCTGCCCTCCGGAAAGCCCGCGATAGCCTCTGCCGCGGCCAGACGCTCCGTCTCCCAGATCTCCATGGGGTCGTGCTCTACCCAGCCGTCCTGGGGATAGTGTTGGGAAAAGGCGTGCTGCGACATGGCCGCAATGCGGCCCTGCCGGTCGAAAACGATGGCCCGGGAGCTGGTGGTCCCCTGATCCAGCGCCAGGATGTGATCGGACATGGCTTCTCCTCTTTTCTTTTTCATTTTTCTGTGGTACACTATGACCACATCAGCTTATTTATGGATTATACCACGAAGGGAGCGGGATTTCCATGACGAATATCACCGGATTCACTTTCCTGTCCACCGATGGGAAAACGCAGCTCCACGGCATGCGCTGGGAGCCGGAGGGCCGCAGCGTCCGCGCCGTGCTGCAGATCTGTCACGGTGTGGCGGAGCACATCGCCCGCTATGACGCCTTCGCCCGCTATCTCAACGAGCTGGGCATCGCCGTGGTGGGCCACGACCATCTGGGTCACGGCCGCTCCCTGCCGGAGGGCGGCACCCCCGTCTACTTCGGGGAGGGCAACACGTGGCACACCGTGGTGGACGACATCTACGTGCTGCACCAGCGCATCCGGCTGTGGTATCCCGACGTGCCCCTGTGCATTATGGGTCACAGCATGGGCTCATTCCTGACCCGCACCTACCTCATCCGCTACCCCGGCACGGTGAAGGCCGCCATCATCATGGGCACCGGCTGGCAGCCCAAGGCCGTCGTTGCCGGCGGGCTGGCGGTGGCCAGAGCCACAGCCGCCGTAGTGGGCGAGAGCGGCACCAGCGACCTGGTGACGCAGCTGGCCTTCGGCGCGTACAACAAGCAGTTCGCCCCCAACCGCACCAGCTGCGACTGGCTGTCCGCTGACACCGACAACGTGGACGCCTACATGGCCGATCCCCTGTGCGGCGCGGACGCCACGGTGGGGCTGTTCCGCCAGATGCTGCTGGGCATCCGGTTCAACCAGCGGCTCAGCAATCTGCGGCGGATGGACGCCCAGACGCCGGTGCTGTTCATCGCCGGCGACAAGGACCCCGTGGGCGCCAACGGCGCCGGTGTCCGCCGGACGTATCAGGAGTTCCTCCGCGCCGGTATGCAGGACTGCACGCTGAAGCTGTATCCCGGTCTGCGTCACGAGATCCTCAACGAAAAAGGCTGGCAGCGGGAGATCTTCCGCGACATCGGCCTGTGGCTCACCGCCAAGCTCTAATGTGACAGTGCGCGGATCAGGCGGGGCAGGGACATCAGGTCCACGTTCCCGCCGCGCCGCAGCACCCGCGCCGACAGGAAGCCGTCCGCAATGAACAGCAGCAGCGCGCCGTAGGTGACAGGTGCAGGCATCACCGATGCCGCCAGCGCGATCCACGGGTGGACGTACCGCACCGTCAGTGCCGTCAGCAGGCCCCACAGCAGGGCAAACGGCATACAGACCCGCCGGTTCAGGTCCATCTTGGTACTGCTGTAATCCCAGAACAGCACACCCAGCAGCCGCTCATAGAGGAAGTGGACGGTGTACTCCACCGCCGTGGCCGTCAGGCCGCCGTACAAAGCCAGACGCCAGAAGCTTCCGGTCATATCCGGCGGCAGAGCCAGCACCGCCAGCAAAGCCAGACCGTACACCGGACACAGCGGCAGCAGCAGAAAGCACTTGCGGACGCGGTGGGACGACCGCCGCGCCCAGGCGTACAGCTTCTCCAGCAGATAGCCCCCGAAGCTGTACAGCAGAAACAGCCAGAACGTATAGAAAAACATGAGATACCCCCTCCCCTGCGGATATGCCTTAGTGTGCGCGGCGGCGGCGGGAACGATACAGGGAGGAACGACAGATGACGGAATGGGAAGCGCTGAAAGAGGAATGTCTCCGCTGTCAGGCCTGCACGCTGGCGGCCACGCGGACCAACGTGGTGTTTGGCGTAGGCGCCGAGGACGCGGAGGTGCTGTTTATCGGCGAGGCGCCCGGGGCCAATGAGGACGCACAGGGCGAGCCCTTTGTAGGTCGTGCCGGCAAGCTGCTGGACGACATGCTGGCCATGATCGGACTGGATCGCAGCCGCATCTACATCACCAACTCCGTCAAATGCCGCCCGCCCCAGAACCGCGACCCGCTGAACACGGAGAAGGACGCCTGCCACGGGTATCTTGCGCGGCAGCTGGCATTGATGAAGCCCAAGATCATCGTGTGCCTGGGCCGTATCAGCGCCATGGAGATCATTAAAGAGGACTTCA
>ERZ827088.4928-NODE-4928-length-10639-cov-3.022770_pt1 | contig 10639 bp, 6 predicted proteins | sample MGYA00519922_ERZ827088 | MGnify/ENA primary metagenome ERZ827088 (study PRJEB31778, sample SAMEA3449254) | human gut metagenome | biome: human gut; feature: human-associated habitat; material: faeces | place: United Kingdom | collected 2010/2012 ... | reverse complement strand
TCCCCTGGGGCTGGATGGTTCCGCTGGCCATTGCGACCGGCAATACCGTCGTCCTCAAGGCCGCGTCCCAGACGCCGCCTCCCCTGGTCGGCACCATGGAACTCCGCAAAGAAAACGTGCCGCTTCAGTCCACCTATATGGGGCAGACGCTCGGCTATCTGTCGGTCGAGGTGCGTGCCCAGATCTCCGGCATTCTGAAACGCCGCTTCTTCAAGGAAGGCGATTACGTCTATCAGGGGCAGACACTGTTTGAAATCGACCCGGCCTCGGCCCAGGCCGCGCTGGATCAGGCCAAGGCCCAGCTGACCGTGGCCCAGACCGAATATGCCAACGCCCAGCGCGAATGGAACCGTATCCAGCCGCTCTATTCCCGCAACGCCGTCAGCCAGAAAGACCGCGATACCGCCAAGGCCGCCTTTGACAGCGCCAGGGCGCAGGTGGCTTCGGCGCAGGCGCGGGTGAACGAAGCGCAGATCCAACTGGACTACACCAATGTGGTGGCACCCATTTCCGGCTATACCAGTCTGGCCGCGCGTGACGAGGGCGATCTGATCACGCTGGATTCCCAGGGGAGCCTGCTCACCACCATCAACCAGACCGACCCCATGTACGTCACCTTCGCCATTCCCAGCGCGGACATGATGCGCATGAAGCGCCTGACGGCCCAGGGCAAGGCGAAACTTTCCACGGAGGGCACGCCCGCCCGTCTGACCATGCTGGAGGGAGGAACGTACCCGTATCCCGGCTTTGTCACCTTTGTGGATACGCAGGTGGAGCCGCAGACTTCCGTAGTCCGCGCCCGCGCGCAGTTCCCCAACCCGGAAAGTTCCCTGCTGCCCGGCCAGTATGCTTCCGTCACCATCGGCGGCACCATGCTGGTGGATGTGATCATGATTCCCCAGACGGCGGTGATGAATACGGCGCAGGGCACCATGGTCTACACCGTGGGCAAGGACGGCACAGCCACGCTGACGCCCGTGAAGCTGGGCGAAATCTTCGGCAATGAATTCATTGTGGATGAAGGGCTTGAACCCGGCTCCGTGGTTGTGGTGGAAGGCACCAACAAGGTGCGTCCCGGCTCTCCCGTGCAGGGCAGGCCTGTGCCGCGTCCCTCGCGGGAAACGGCTCTCCCCACTCCCGATTCGATCACCCCGCCGGAAGGAGGCGCGGGCGAAACCACCCTCACCGCTCTCCCCGAAGACGAAAACGCCGGCAGCGGCAAGACCCAGGCGGAATAGCACATGTCCCAGACCTCAAATAAATCCCCGCTGGATCAGGCCCCCATTCAGGAAGGATTCTTTCTGAAACGGCCCGTGTTCTCCGCGGTCATCTCCATTTTCATGATTTTGCTCGGCGTTCTGGCCATCGGCAAGCTGCCCATCTCCCAGTATCCCGAACTTACTCCGCCCTCCGTGCAGGTAGCCGCGCAGTATCCCGGCGCGACGCCCGAAACCATCGCCCAGAGCGTCGCCCAGCCCATTGAGGCGCAGATGAACGGCGTGGACGGCATGATTTACATGAACACGGTGTGCTCCACCAGCGGAACCATGTCGATGAACGTGTACTTTGAAATCGGCACGGACCCCGACATGGCCACCGTCAACGTGAACAACCGCGTGCAGGCCGCTCAGGCCGGTCTGCCCGACATCGTGCGCCAGTACGGCGTGACGGTGAAAAAGCAGTCTTCCTCCTTCCTGCTGGTGGCCTCGCTGTCCTCCGACGGAGGCGTCTATGACGATACCTATCTCAGCAACTACGCGCTGTTCTATATCATGGACGGCCTCAAGCGCATCCCCGGGGTGGGCAACGCGGAAATCATGGGTTCCAAGGACTATGCCATCCGCGTCTGGCTCAACCCCCAGCGCATGGCTCAGCTCGGTCTGACCACGGCGGAAATCGGCCAGGCCGTTAAAGATCAGAACAACCAGTACTCCTTCGGCTCCGTAGGGGCCATGCCCAGCTCGGACGAAATCCAGATGACATGGCAGGTCAGCGGTCTCGGCCGCCTGACCACGCCGGAGGAATTCGGCAATATCATCCTGCGCACCACGCCCGACGGCGGCGTGCTGCGCCTCAAGGACGTGGCCCGTGTGGAACTCGGCGCAAAGGATTATTCCGCCCAGGGCCGCACCGACGGCAAACTTGCCGTGCCTATCGCGGTGTACCTCGGCACCGGCGCCAACGCGCTGGATACGGCGCAGCGGGTGGAAGCCTACTTCGAGGAGGTGTCCAAGGCGTTTCCCACCGGGATTGAATACTCCATTCCCTACAATACCACGACCTTCGTGAAAATCTCCATCGAGGAGGTCATCCATACTCTGGTGGAAGCCATGTTCCTGGTGTTCGTGGTGGTGTATCTCTTCCTTCAGAAATGGGAGGCCACGCTCATTCCCTGCATTGCCGTACCCATTTCCCTGGTGGGCACCTTTGCGGGCATCTACGCGCTGGGCTTTTCCATCAACACCCTGACGCTTTTCGCCCTGGTGCTGGCCATCGGCATCGTGGTCGACGACGCCATCGTGGTCATGGAGAACATGGCCCGCATACTGGAAACCGAGGACCTCACGCCGCGCCAGGCCACAGCCAAGGCCATGCACGAAGTGACCGGCGCGGTCATCGCCATTGTGCTGGTGCTGTGCGCCGTGTTCATCCCTGTGGGCTTCATGGGCGGTCTGGCGGGCGTGATGTACCGGCAGTTCGCCATTACCATCGCCATTTCCGTCACCCTGTCGGGCATCGTGGCGCTGACCCTCACTCCCACGTTGTGCGTCATGCTGATCAAGAAGTCGCACAAGCAGCCGAACCGGTTCTTCCGCTGGTTCAACACGGCATTTGAACATCTCACCGACCGCTTTACGGACGGCGTGCGCTTCTTCATCAGGCGCAGCGTCATTACCCTCCTTGTGGTTGCCGCCGTGTGCGCGGCCACATGGGACATCTTCGGCCGCGTCCCCACCGCGCTGGTGCCCGAGGAAGACCAGGGCTCCATTCTGGTCATGGGCATGATGCCCGACGGCACGGCCCTGCCCCAGACCATTGAGGTCATGGACAGTGTGGCGGCGAAGATTCAGGAACTGCCCGAAGTGGAGAGCCTGCTCTCCGTAGCCGGTTTCGACCTGATGAACGGCGCGCTGAACACCAACTCCGGCGTTATGTTCGTCACCCTCAAGGACTGGGCGGAACGCGAAAAAATGGGCATCAGCGTGCAGGATACCATCGGCAGGATATACGGCATCGGCATGGCCGAAACCAAGGGCCTGATCCTGCCCTTCAACCCGCCTCCCATCATGGGCCTGAGCAATACCGGCGGCTTTGAAGCCATGATCATGTCCAATGAGGACAACCCCAAGGAGCTTTCCGACATCGTCCGCGCCGTTACCGCCGAGGCGGCCAAACGTCCCGAGCTTTCCGGCGTGAGCAGCACCTACAGCGTGAACTCCCCGCGTCTCTACGTCGACCTTGACCGGGAAAAGGCCCGCATGCTCAACGTCAACGTGGCCGATGTGTTCAACACCATGGCCGCCACGCTCGGCGCGTCCTACATCAACGACTTCAACATGAACGGCCGCACCTTCCGCGTGTATATGCAGGCGGACGCGCCCTACCGTTCCCTGCCGGACGAAATGGGCAGCATCTATGTGCAGAGCCGCGACGGCAACAATATTCCCCTGGTTTCGCTGGTCACCATTCACAATGACAGCGGCCCGCAGCTCGTTACCCACTTCAACGGCCTGCTGGCAGCCAAGGTGACCGGCAATCCCGCTTCCGGCTACAGTTCCGGGCAGGCTCTCCAGGCCATGCAGGAGGTCTGCGCCCAGGTGCTGCCGCAGGGCTATTCTCTGGCGTGGTCCGGCTCCAGCTACCAGGAAGTGGTGACCGGCGGCACGGACTTCTCGGTGCTTGGTCTGGCCCTGCTCATGGTCTTCCTCATTCTTGCCGCCCAGTATGAGCGCTGGACCCTGCCTCTGGCCGTGCTCACCGCCGTGCCCTTCGCGGTGTTCGGAGCCATTGTCGGCAACTGGCTGACCGGACAGAACAACGACGTGTATACGCAGGTGGCCTTCTTCACCCTGCTCGGTCTGGCCTGCAAGAACGCCATCCTGATTGTGGAATTCGCGGCGGATCTGCACAGGCAGGGCATGAGCGTCATCGAGTCGGCCGTGCAGTCCGCCAAGCTGCGCTTCCGGCCCATCATCATGACCTCGCTGGCCTTCATTCTGGGCTGCGTGCCGCTGGCCGTCAGCACCGGAGCCGGCGCATCCAGCCGCCGGGCCATCGGCATCAGCGTGGTGTTCGGCATGCTGGCGGCCTCCACACTCGCTCCGCTTATCGTTCCCTTTTTCTACAAAATCATCATGTCCGCCGCCGAGAAGGCGGGAGGACGCAAAACTCCGGCGGCCAGGCCGGCTGATGGGGAGAACTGACATGACTGGTACTGCATTCCGGCGCACGGGCGCGGCGCTCTGCCTGATCTCGGGCATGGCATTGTCCGGCTGTTCCTTCGCCCCGGACTACAACCGCCCGGCGATGGACATCCCCGAAACATGGAGCAAGGCTCCCTACAGTCTGCCCATGGCGACAAGGAGTCTTGAAGTCCAGTGGTGGAAACGCTTCAATGATCCCGTGCTGGACAAGCTGGTGGAAGAAGCGCTGCTGCATAACCAGAATCTTGCGGCGGCCGTCGCCCGCGTGGATCAGGCCAGGGCCTATCTGGGGCTGGCCAGAGCCGATTACTTTCCCACCCTTTCCGGTTCCGGCAGTGCCGGACGCGCCAGAGTGACGGAAGGCGACATCGCGGCGGGCACAGCCATCAGCAAACTGTTCGGCATGCATCATATCCCCGCGGAGGCCCCGGATCGCGTCAACAACTCCTTCTCCCTCGGCCTCCAGGCCGTGTGGGAAATGGATCTGTGGGGCAGGGTGCGCAACTCCACCGCCGCCGCGCGCGAACAACTGCTGGCCTCGGAAGCCGGACAGCGCGGCGTGGTGCTCAGCCTGGCCGGGCAGACCGCTTCGGCCTATATCAGCCTGCGCAGCTATGATGCCCAGCTCGCCATTGCCAAACGGACGCTGGCCTCCCGCGAGGAGGCTCTGAAGATCTACCGCGCCCGTTTCGATGAAGGGCTGATCAGCGAACTGGACTTCCTGCGGGCCAAGACGGAAGTGGACAGCGTGCGGGCCAGCCTGTACACGGCGCAGTATCAGGTAGCCACGGCGGAAAGCGCCCTCATGGTGCTGACCGGCCGATCCCCGCGCGATATTTTCGAGACCTCGCCGGAGCGGGGACTCGAACTGGACGCCATGCCCAGCGCGCCGCAACTGCCCGTGGGCATGCCTTCCGACCTGCTGGAACGCCGCCCTGATCTCATCGCGGCGGAAGCCCAGCTCAAGGCGGCAAACTTCAAAATCGGCGCGGCCAGGGCGGAATGGTTCCCGTCCATCTCCCTGACCGGCCAGCTCGGCACGCAGAGCAGCGAGCTTGACCACCTGTTCGAGAGCGCCACAAATATCTGGAACATCGGCGGAGGCATCAATCTGCCGATCCTGACCTTCGGGCGCATTTCCAGCAATGTGAAGGCCAGCGAAGCAGCTCAGCGCGAAGCCGCCGCAAGCTATGTGCTGGCTGTCCAGCAGGCATTTCAGGAAGTGCGCGACGCGCTGACCATCCAGGATCGTACCGTGTATGTGGTGAGAGCGCTGAACGACTCGGTGAACAGTCTGCGCAAGGCAACGGATCTGGCCCGCCTGCGCTATGACAACGGCTATGCCTCGTATCTGGACGTGCTGGACGCCGAACGCTCCCTGTTCGAGGCGGAAATCCAGCTTGCCAGCACCCGCGCGGCCCATCTTACCTCCATCATCAACGTGTGCATGGCCCTTGGCGGCGGATGGGAAGACGACAGCCGGCCTGCGGCTCCGGCCGCGAAGGTTTCTCCCGGAGCATAGAGGATTTCGCTCATGAAGTGCTCTATGGAGTCAAGCGGGGCGAGACTCATCTCCGCTTCTTATCCGTGAAGCGCCATGCGCTGACGGCCAGGGGCGCCGCGACACCGGAGCAGCCGCAAGCGAATTGCGGCTGCTCCGATGGAGGCGTGAAACCTGCGGGCCGGGAACAGAGTCCCGGCCCGCAGATATGTTCAAAAGCAAAACGCTCTGAGACGTTCTCTTTCCCGGCATGCATACATCCCCGGAACCGCGACGGTTCCGGGGATGTTTTTTTCAAGGGCCTCTTCAGCGTCTGCGGCTGACAACAGCGCGGCAGACAAGGGCTTGTCCCTGCAGCGGCATGTGCCGTGTCCGTACCGGAGCCCGCATCAACGCGGTGGCCGGAGCAGTGTGTCTTGACCATATGATCCTGAAGCCAGTCATCCATGTTGAAAAGCATAAAGATATAGTTGACGAGAAAAATGGAATGCGACACTTTTATACATGGACTTCTTTTCCTCTGGTGAGACGTTATGAAAAGATTCATCGGCTTCGCCATCCTGTCAGGAGTCCCTTTCCCCTGAAGAGGGATTTCAAACCATAAAGAAATTTCTGATGAGCCGCACGGCATACATACTGTTTCTTTCCGGGTTTACCCGGTTCACCCCATAACCGGAGGTTTCTCCATGAAAAAAAGTCATATTCTCGGCCTGCTGGCGGGAGGGCTGGTTCTGACAGCCCTTTCGCCAGCAGGCGCGCAGGGCGCGGAATCCGCTCTGTGCGAGGCCCCGGCGCGTTCCGCGGCGATCATCGCCAGGGTGCCTGGCTTTAAATCCTATGATCTGGATCTCTACATCGGCAAACGCACCATCAATGAAGGAGTGGTGATCCGCAAAAGCCATATTGACAAGGGCAAAATCATCATCCCGCCGGAGGGGCTGTACTATACGTCCCGGCTGGGCAGCATCGGCACCATGACAGGGCTGGATGTCGTCATGCTCGGCAAGCGTCAGCCCGTAGTCAACGAAGAGTACGAGTACATTATCGTCAAAAACCGCAAGCTGAAACTGGGCGAGTCTCTCAAGCTGCATGAGGACGGGTCGCGTCTGCTCCAGTTTACGGCGAGCAAGGGACACCCTTACGGCAACGCGGCAAACTCGGCCACCGTGCGCATCATGAAAGCGTCGGGCAACTATTACGGCACCAATTTTACCGTGGCCATCAGTCCCACGCTGAAAGATTTTTCCTCCGGCAAATACAATGACGGCCTGGGCCTGCCCGAAGGCAGATACCCTCTTCCCGCGGACAAGACCAGTCCGCTCCAGCATAATACCTACTTCACCAGCTCCACCTATCCCAGCGGGCAGTCCTATCTCATTGCCGAGAAGGCGGGCATGGACGAGATCAGCATCAAGGAATTCGGCACTCCCAGCCTCACCCGCATCTGGCTGAGTTCCGCACCCCGCATTTCCGGCGCATACGCTCCAGGAGACAGCGCAGCAGCAGGCGGGGCCAGAGTTGACGTGCTGGCTGTTTCTCCTTCGGCCGTGAGCCTTCGTCTGACGGAAGAAAACGGCAGCGTCACGGAAAAAACCTTCAGGGGACTGGACGACTCCTCCGTTCTGGATTATCTGCCCAGCAGCGCCCATGACCGCGCGAAGTGGCAGCTCAACTCTCCGGACGGAAAAATCAGCGTACAGCTGGCCATGCTCAGGCCCGGCGGGGTGGTACAGAACGGCAGGGTTTTCCTCGACATATACACCGACATCTATGAAATCGGAAACCCGCAGGAATGGCCTTCGGATCCACGCTTCCTGGCCCGCCCGGACACCTGAGCCTCCTGCGGAGAGCTGAACGAAATCCTTCTCACCAACAAGGAAGAAGTGGTTCTGGACAGCGCCAACAACGTGTTTGTTGGTCCCAACGGCTATTTCAAGATCGTGATCGACGACTTTGACGGAACCCGGATCAACGCCTGGCATTTTGAAGATGCGGACGGCAACAAGAGCGTCAACCTTGCCAGGCTTTCCACCGGCGGCCATATTGACCTGCTGGCCAATATTTCCTGCGGCACGGTGGGCAGCTTCGCCACCCGCGATATTGTCAGACGTATGGAAAACGAGCAGGCCGCGGCAGGGCTGATCATGAAAAAATAACAATGCCGCAGGCGGGTATTCCCGCCGCCGGAAGCCTTTGCAATGAGGAATCCGAAATTGTCCCGCACTCCGCATCATGTCATGCTGCGGGGTGCGGGACGACACGGCCGCCGCGCCGACATCCGGCCTTGCCGGCGAACTGTTCGATCTGGTTCATCAAAAATTCCTTTGTGGTTTGAAACCTCCCCCTTCAGGGGGAAGTTGACAAGACGGCGAAGCCGATGAAATCCTTTTCCGTACCCCCTCCTTTCAGGGAGGGGTACTCCGCACGCCCCCTCTCCGTCGGCTGCGGAGGCAGTCGGCGGATGGGGCGACTGTGGATTGAAACATCAAACCGGTGTCTTCCGCAACGCGTGGGCCGGTGGCCGGTGCCTCAGGCGCTAGAGCTTTTCGCTTATGAAATGCTCCACGAAGTCGATCAGGGCGAGACTGAAGCTGCTCCGATGGAGGCGTGAACCCTGCGGGCCGGAACGCAGGGGCCTGACTGGCAGATATTTCCAATGGCAAAACGCTCCAAGGATATTTTCAACACAACCCTGAAGCAGAGCCTGTCCTCTCCCGCCGCGGCGTTTCTCCTTTCTCCGCAAGGCGCAGAGAAACGCACGCCAGACAATCACGTTGCAAGCCTGCCCCGCCTCTGGCACAATGGGGAAACGGCCGCGCTTCCACCGGAATTTGGCAGGAATGCGGCAAAACAAGCTGAAAAAGGGGAAAGAGAATGGATCGTCTGCCCATCCGGCGCGCGCTCCTGAGCGTGACCCACAAGGACGGCCTGGCGGAATTCGCCCGCTTCCTGCACGACAGGGGGGTGGAACTGGTATCTACCGGCGGAACCATGAAATTCCTGAAGGAACAGGGGCTGCCCGTCACGGCGGTGAGCGACGTCACCGGCTTCCCGGAGATTCTGGGCGGCCGCGTCAAGACGCTGCACCCCAAAATTCACGGCGGCATCCTGGCCGACAAGGACAAGCCCGAACACCTCGCCACGCTGAAGGAACACGACATCACACCTTTTGATCTGGTGTGCGTGAATCTTTACGACTTCGCCTCCGCACTGGAAAAAAAACTCCCGCTCCGCGACATGGTGGAGGAAATCGATATCGGCGGCCCCTGCCTGCTGCGCGCCTCGGCCAAGAACTTCCACAGCATCCTCGTGGTGTCCGACCCCAGGTACTATGACGAGGCTCGTGCCCGGATTGAAACAGGCGGCGTGGATCTCGCCTTCCGCAAACGCATGGCGGCCCTGACCTTTGCGGCCACCTCGCGCTACGACGCCATGATCTCCAGCTACCTCAGCGCATAGGGGTTCCGCCATCGCCGCCAAAGTGGAAGGCCGCACATCCGGCCTCAAACCGAGTGAAATGAAGGCGCTGACCCGTCTGGGCCAGCGCCGCTATTCTCCCGCAGGCGGATACAGCGCGGAGCAGGCCCGCGAGCTGGCCGCGCTTTCCCGTCTGCTTTCCCGGCAGATTGGTCTGATTATCGACCGGCAGGGCCGGGTTGAACTCATCATCGTGGGTGATGCCTCATCCATCCTCATCCCCGAACTTCCCCGCGCCCGCACCGGGGCAGGCCGTCTGCGCGGCCTGCGCCTGTTGCACACCCACCTCACGCCGGACGGGCTTTCCCATGAAGACCTCATGGATCTCCTCTTTCTGCGGCTGGACGGCATCGGTGTGCTGACCGTGGATGAGTTCGGCGCGCCCCAGCGTTTCCAGAGTGCCCATCTGCTGCCTGCCGGTCTGGAAGACGGAGCGGAGGCGGGTTCCTCGGAAGACGCCTGCCGCGTGGCTCCCCTTGTGCCGTGGGATCGGGTGGAAACCGACTTCGCCGCCGAAGCCGAAGCTCTGGAAGAAGAATGGAGCCGTCTGCGCGACGGCGCAAGCACGGCGTCCGGCGGCACCCGCGCAGTGCTGGTATCCGTTTCGTCCGCGCCGCGTCCGGTGCAGGAAGCCTTTCTCGACGAGCTGGCCGAACTGGCCCGCACCGCCGGAGTGGAAGTGACAGGGCGGCTGATCCAGCGCGTGGCCGGAGTCAACCCGCGCCAGATACTCGGCCAGACCAAGCTGGCCGAGCTGGAAGTGCTCGCCCTGCGCGGTCAGGCATCCCTGGTGGTGTTTGACGGCGAGCTGGCCCCCGCCCAACTGCACAACCTTACGGAACTCACCGAACGCAAGGTACTGGACCGCACTCAGCTTATTCTGGACATTTTCGCGCAACACGCCACCACTCGGGCGGGCAAGCTGCAGGTGGAAATGGCTCAGCTTAAGTATACCTTGCCCCGGCTGGTGGGCAAGAATCGGGCTATGGACCGTCTGATGGGCGGCATCGGCGGACGTGGACCCGGTGAAACCAAACTGGAGACCGACCGCCGTCGTATCCGGGAACGCATGACCCGCATCCGTAAGGAACTGGACGCGTTGCGTCGACAGCGAGCCTACACGCGGGGACGGCGCTTCCGTCAGGGTTTGCCTCTGGCCGCTCTGGTGGGCTACACCAACGCGGGCAAGTCCACTTTGCTCAACGCGCTGACCAGGGCCGACGTGCCGGCCGAAAAC
>ERZ827088.4925-NODE-4925-length-10640-cov-3.282192_pt1 | contig 10640 bp, 12 predicted proteins | sample MGYA00519922_ERZ827088 | MGnify/ENA primary metagenome ERZ827088 (study PRJEB31778, sample SAMEA3449254) | human gut metagenome | biome: human gut; feature: human-associated habitat; material: faeces | place: United Kingdom | collected 2010/2012 ... | reverse complement strand
TCTTTGTGTTTTTAATCTTTGTCATGATTATAGTTCCCCTTTGGGTGGTGGACAGGTTGATTTTGGAGAAAATTTCGTATGGGGAACTGATTTCAGACTTGGGGAATATCCATGTTTGATGATTTATAAGTGGATAATTGTTGACAATCGTAGTAAAAACAGGTAGTTATTACAAATAAACCTGACGCTGTATTGAAAAATTCCTCTTGTTTTACGCTGATTGTAACAAGTAACGATACATGATGAGACTCATAAAATATAAAATGCTCAGGGGATCTGTCTGAAAAATTGACGGTGTCGGATCAGCAGAAATAAATTTCAACAATTGTATCTATATTTTCTCTATTAGCACAATAAATCGGAACCCAGTTCTGTTTCTGGCGAATGACAAGCTGAGAAATCAGTAACAATTGCATATTTTCAATAAAAGGGGAAGAATAAAATAACTCCTGCCATATAAAACAGGAGCTATTCTATATAAGACTGCAATTGTGGGAATTCTTTGCTGTTATCTCTTATGTAGTTTCTTTTAAAGGCGGCAAATGCAGATTCCCGACGGAGCAGTGCCTTTAGTTTTCGCTGTATATATCTGGAATCAGGATTTTTTCTATATGCTTCAAGATTGTCATATAGAAGGTTCATTTCCTTTGTTAGTTCATTGTAGCGCATTGCACTTTTATATGTCCGCATACCAGTGTTGAGAAGATTGAAGGATTCGTAAATGAGCAGAGCAGTTCTTACTGCCATGGAATTATGCTCATCTTTGGCTGAAATTTCAGTTTTTCCATTTTTTAATTTAAACGTCATCATAAGCTCTGGATCATTTTTACAACAGTCTATAATTCCGTCATCATACTTTTTCTGATTTTTTATTACCATGTAATAGATCTATTAGTTTACATTTATTTACAATTATGGTGTTAAATATCATTACTATTAGATACATTATGCTAAAGTATAATAAGGCTTTTAAGGCTGCTGAAGATGAAAATGTAAACTGAAATTTTGTTAGGTCTGCTTCAAACATATTGGCTACTAAGATACTCATTAGTTGTGATAAAACTATTCCTAGGGCTAGGCCAACTCCTAAAGAGATAACTCCTATTATAAGAGTTTCAAAGAAAAGGATTAGAGATATTTTTCTTTTCGACATTCCTAGGGTTAAGTAGATTCCAAATTCTTTGTTTCTTCTTTTTATGAGAAAACGACTGGCATAAATTATTAGAAATCCTAGAATGAATGAGACAAAGACACTTACTCCTCCTAGAATGGTGGTCATTAGTCTTATTATTTCACTTGTTGACGATGATACATTTAGCATTACTGTTTGACTATCTATAGCATTGAAAACATAGAAAATAGCTACTCCTAGTACTAGAGTAAAGAAATAGATGGCATAATCTTTGATACTTTTGGTTATGTTTTTTATAGACAATTTAAAGAGCATCATTTATGTCTCCTCCTAGTAAGGTTACGACATCTATTATTTTATCAAAGAATTCTTTTCTGGTATCATTTCCTTTACGGATTTCGTTATATATTTTACCATCTTTTATGAAGATTATTCTAGTAGCGTAACTTGCGGCATAAGCGTCATGGGTTACCATTAGAATAGTGGCTCCTAAAGCATTATTTAGATATGTTAGTTTTTCTAGAAGCATTTTTGATGACTTAGAGTCTAGGGCTCCGGTTGGCTCGTCTGCGAGTACTAAGCATGGATTTGTTATTATGGCGCGGGCTGCTGCTACTCTTTGTTTTTGTCCTCCACTCATTTGGTAAGGATATTTTTTTAGTACTGATTCGATATCTAGTTCTCTTGCTACTTTCTTTATTCTTTTATCTATTTCTTTGGGACTTACATTTTGAATTGATAAGGCTAGTGCTATATTTTCATAGGCTGTTAAGGTATCTAATAAATTGAAGTCTTGAAAGATGAAACCTAAGTCTTCTCTTCTAAACTTGTTTAAATCATTTCCTTTTAGTTTTGTTATGTCAGTTCCTCCTACAAAAATATGTCCGGCGGTTACTTTATCAATTGTGGATATGCAGTTTAGTAATGTTGTTTTACCTGAACCTGAAGAACCCATGATAGCGACAAACTCTCCTTTTTCTACTTCAAATGATATGTTATCTATGGCTTTAGTTAAACTTGATTTACTTCCATAGTATTTTTCAATATTTTCTATTTTTAGTATATTTTCCATATTATTTTCCTTCCTTTCGTAATTAATAATACTAGATAATAGGAGATTTGTCGTAAGTTTAATATTACAGTATATTACTTTTTTGTAAGGTTAGTCTTCTGGGTGATAAAGTTTATTTTTGCCAAAGGTTATTTTGACGATGGTATATTCTTTTTCTTCAGATTCTATTTCTATTTTATGTCCTAGTTTGGTACATAATTTTTTGGCTATGTATAGACCCATGCCTGTTGATTTGATTTTATCTCTGCCATTAGTACCGGTAAATGATTTTTTGAAAATATTTGGGATATCACTTTTTGGTATGCCAATACCGTTATCTTTGATAAATAAGGTTATTTGATTATTATCTTCTATAGCATTTATTTGGATATAGGAGTTTGGCACATCTTTTTTGTATTTAATACTGTTATTGATAATTTGATTTAAAATGAATTCTAACCATTTGGTATCGGTATAGATTTCGGTATTTTTTATATCGACGATTAGGTCAATCTTATTTTCTAAGAGGTCATCTTTATTTTTAAGGGCTACTGATGAGATTATTTTTTCTAGTTTTACTTTTTTGAAGATAAAATCTTCACTGGTATAGTTGCTTCTTACATAATAAAGGATTTGGTCGATGTAGTTATCTAGTCTTTTTATTTCTTCAATGTATTCTTTTGGTACTTGGTTTTTATGATTATGGGTCATAAGTATTAGACTTGATATTGGTATTTTTACTTCATGTATCCACATCTCAATATAGTCTTTGAAGTCTTTGGTGCTATTTATGTAACTACTGACATTTTCAATCATTGATTTGTTGATGTCGTACATGATGTTATATATTAGTTCTTCTTCGTAAGTATTTGGTTTTGGTATGGTTTCTAGGACTAGGTATTTTTTATCTAGATTTTTGGTATTGGTTATGAGGGTGTTATAGAAGGTTCTTTTTTGGAAATATGATATTAAAATGGCTATGATTAGTGTTAATAGTAGTAATACTATGGTTACTATTATTAGTCCCTCTGGTACTTTGAAGGCTATGTCTAATAGGGTTATTAGAATTATTGATATGATAGTGATAATGATTATGCTTATTTTATCTTTTAGATAGTTTGTTAATTTCATAATAGTATATATCCCTGTCCTTTTCTTGTTTCTATGGCATTTGGATAACCAAAGTCCTCTAGTTTACTTCTTAGTCTACTTATATTTACGGTTAGAGCATTATCATTTATGTATTCTTCATTATTCCAAAGAATGGTCATTAATTCATCTCGTGATACAATTCTATTTTGGTTATTTAATAAGTGCTGAAAGATTAGCATTTCATTTTTGGTTAGTTCTAATTCTTTGTTACTACCAGATAAGGTACCTCGTGATGGTGAGACTTCTAGGTCTTTATATTTCAGTACTTCAGTACTATTATCTAATCTTTTAAAGATATTTTGTATTCTTAGTAATAGAATGGTTGGGCTATAGGGCTTGGTTATGTAATCGTCTGCTCCATAAGAGATTGATAATATTTCATCGGTTTCATTTGCTCTTGAGGTTACCATTATTACGGGAACATTTGATTCTTTCCTTATTTCTTTAAGTAACTGCTCACCATTTTGATATGGTATATTTATATCTAAGAGAATTAGGTCTATATTACTTTTTAACACTTCTTCTTTGGCATTTGAGAAGTCTTTTAATATTAATGCTTCATAGCCAGCATTTACTAGTAGTTCATATAGTTCTTTAGATATTATAGTATCATCTTCAATTATCATTATCTTTTTCATATATTATATTTCCTTCTTTCTATAGTTATATTATATCATTGTTTTACTCTGTTTTATATTACAAGTTTGTAAGGTATGAAAAAAAGACTTAGTACATCATTGTGATGTTAGTAAGCCTTTTTTTATTTTTCGGTTAATAATATTTATTTGATTATTTTTAATTTATTTTAAAAAATTACATATTCAACTTTTCAAATATTTTCTTATATTCATTAAAACTTTTATCAAATTTTTTAGAGTCAATATTTCTTAATATTTCTTCTAACTTTTTTTGAATTGGAATTACCATTTTATTAAATCTTTTATAATTAAAAGGTAAAAATAACTTGATAAAATTTTTAATGTTAAAGTCATCATAATTAGGATTTATGGATGGGTTCATTTTTTTATACAATCTATTTCTTTTATTATTAACAAATCCAGAATACTCAGAAATATTTTTTGTTAAATCGTCTAAAAAAGTCATTGATTTTTTATATATATTTAAAACATTGTAATGAAAAATTGATTTTTTTTTGTTCTACCACATATATTGTTTTATACATGTCAAAATAGCAATTAAAAATGTTGTTTTTAATTTTGCTTTTTATGACGAAATACTGACATAATGCAGTTATAATTGAAACAACTAATCCAGTAGTTATGCTAATTAGAATATTATATATTAATTCAGAAACATAATAGAAATATATTAATATTGGTAACAATGCAATTAATGTAATTGTACAAACAATAGTTATGACTTTTGACTCTTTCAATTTCTCACCATTGTGCATATAAACTAAATTAACAATTTAAACATTTTCACTTAGCCTATTTATCTACACTCTTTCTTATTTTATTATGTATTAAGACAAAACAGATTAACTTGTTGGCTTGTTTTTGTAGTTCATAACTTTTTTATATAACTGATTAAATGCATCTATCGTGGCTTCACTTTCACTTAGATTGGCCATATATTCTTCGACATCAGAATAATCTATGTCTAAAAACTCATCAAAAAATCTTTTTCCCCTATATATGTTTGTACTTTCTGGAATATAAATATTTCCCTTCATTTTTTTATTATTAAAGAAAAATAATATTGGTTTAAATTGATCTAATGATTTTATGTTTAGCTCATTAATAAGATACGCAGAAGTTTTAATAAACTTTCTGTTTATATCAACGAACTTTCCTGTGTCATGGTCATCATTATACTTTATTTCTAAATAATAATATACTCCTGTTGACTTTTCTTTAAACAGCAAATCTATATCATGTTTAAAATTTTTCAAATTTTCATCTTTGTTATCAATAATTTTATTCATTAATAGCATAAATTCTGCATCAAGAAAGATATCCTCTGTTTGACATTTAGTAATATATGCATCTATAAGACTTTCATTTGTTTCTGATATTTTAAACTTATTACTTTTTTTTCCGGAATATTTTTCAATAATTTCATACTTATCATTTTTTGAAATAATCACGCTCATTAATTCTTCAATAAAATTACCAAATTGAATGTTCATTGACTGTAACATACCACCAAATACTCTGTATTTTTTTGGTATAAAGTGTATTTTCTTATCATGCTTTTTTATCATTCCTTCAATCTTTTTATCTGAACCAGTGTGTGCAATCATATTTTCAACAGCTTCATTAATTAAAGCTTGGACTTTTTCATTCATTTATATTTCTCCCTTCATATATATATCTTAACTTATTTAATTCAATGAACCCCAATTTTTTATCATCAAACCAATAATAATCCCAACCATTATTGTTAGATAATCCTTTATGTTTTCCAGACATTTTATGTATTGATAAAATATCTTCTCCATCTGATACGTTGCCATCAGCTAAAACTACATCACCATATTTTTTATTTTTATCATATATTATATCTCCAGCTTTAATTAAACCAGCTTCTACCAATTTTTTCATTGGAACTTTTGGCGGTTTAACTTCCAATTTCAAATTAGTAATATCATCATCAATGGAAGTTATTTTATTAATTCGATCTATAGATGCAGAAACATATTTTTCTTCTCTTTCTATTCCAAGATAATTTCTATTTAATAATTTGGCAACTGCCCCGGTGGTTCCGGTTCCAAAAAACGGGTCCAAAACTAGATCGCCAGGCTTTGATGATGATAAAATAATCTTATATAAAAGCTTTTCTGGCTTTTGTGTTGAGTGTAATTTTTTGCCATCACTTCCTTTAATACGCTCATTACCAATGCATATTCCGACATCCCAAATACTTTTATCTTGCTTATTATTATTTAAATATTTCATTGTTTTATAATTAAATGTATATTTTGCATTTTTATCCTTTGTACACCATAAAAGAGTTTCATGTGAATTCTGGAATCTTGTTCCTGAAAAATTTGGCGCAGCGTTAGGTTTTGCCCAAATAACATCATTCAAAATCCAATAGCCTAGATTTTGCATAATATATCCTAATCTATAAATATTTTGAAATGAGCCAATTACCCAAATTGAACCATTTTTTTTAAGGACTCTTTTGCATTCTTTTAACCATCGAAAGCAAAATTCATCGTATTCATTATAATCACTAAATTTATCCCATTCATCTTCTACGCCTGAAAATTTTGAACCATCTGTTCTTAATAATTCACCTTCAGTTTGCATAAAATATGGCGGATCTGCAAAAATTAAATCTATTGTTTCGTCTGGTATTTTTTTCAATTCTTCTATACTATCACCTAAAATAACCTTATTTATCAAATCTATATAATTGTACATAATTAACTACCTCCTGTTATTATTTCTTGTTTACTTTTAAAGACTGTTTTATTAATGGCATAACATTATCTATATCATCTTCATTAGATATTTCTACTCTATAATCACCATTGCCCCAATGGCCAATATTAGTTATATCTCTTGTTATACCTAATGGATCACTCAATGTTCCTTTCTTCATATTAATATCTAGTCTCAATTTATTTTGAGTAAATTCTATATCTACGATGTTTCTTCTTCCTTTAAAAGCAATATATACTTTTTTTACATCTATATCAATGTCATCTAACTCTAATATTCTATTTTTTAATATATTATAAAGTCTTCTAGTTTTTTCGGACACTTTATTCAAGTGATCTTCTTCTGTATATACTTTAATTTCTTTATTAATTTCTTTTTGCTCTGATTCTATTTGTACATCTTCTACTTTTACATTGCTTGTTTTCTTTATAAACTCTATATCCACTATATTCTCTTCATATCTTGTAACTTTAATTAAATCTACTGGAATATTTTTAAAATCAGTAGCATTAAGTTGATAACTTGTATAAATTGGTGATACGAATATAATTCTTGATTGACTCCAATCTACCTCCAATAATTTTAAATTAGAATTATTTTTTTCATTATATTTAAGTACAAAATCCGCTTTTCTCTCTAACAATAATCTTAAGTACGTATACCCTTGATCTACCAAGCTATGATTTTTAACATTTTTATATTCTATAATTCTGAATGATTTACTCTCTTCATCATAGGCTAATGTGTCTATCCTAAAATTACCTACAGCAAATTCTGTTTCTACAAATTTATATCCAAGAATCTTTTGCAAATTTTCTTCAAAGTAATTTTGTAATTCTTTTTCATTTTTAAAATCTTTTTGTTTTAATTCTTTATTGTCTTTTATTATCATTTAAACCACCTATACTTCATCTCTTATTTAATTATAACATATAAATAGAACTTTTAGATACGTAACTTTTATTAAATTAATAAATTTATATTTTGTGCTAATTTAAAACCCAATTTCTAAAAAGAATTGGGTTTTGTTAAAGCTATTTATTATCTTTTTTTTGTTCGTTTTTTAAGAAAGTTTCATAATCATCAACTTTTTTGTTATAGTCACTCAAAATATCCTTTATCAATGATATTAGACCTTCTTCTTCTGGTGTTTTATCATCAAATTCTTTATCTATTGTATATTTTTCTTGTAAATTTTTGCTTATTAGAAAGTTAATTAATTGTTTAAAATCTATATCACTTGAAAAAGTGTATGTTTCTACAAGTTCTTCATTATTATATAAATTTATCTTATCATTATCTTTAATTATTTCCATATTCTTCATCTCCTAAAATATTACCATATTTTTTATTTCTATTGGCAAATGACTTTCTTCCTCCATCTAAAATATTCATTATGTCTTCTTTGTCATCTTGTGATTCAATCAAATAATTTTTATAATCAATTTTTCCATTATTATTTTTAACGAATATATAATTAAATGCATCTCCATAAACGGCTACAGTAGGATTATGAGTTACAAATATTAGTTGCTTTATTTTTTTCTTTTCCTTGATAATAGAAACTAGCGTTTGACTTATATAATCATTATCTATGTTGTCTTCCGGCTGATCGAACAGTAAAATTGATTCTTTAAGTTCAAAGAGCATATCTAAATATGCGACTGATTTCATTCCTGGTGATTCTTTTGATAGATCTGTTATACTCCTTACCTCTACTTCTTTTAACAAATCGGTTCTATATTTTATTCTATCAACATCTATTTTTGTGTTAATTTTAAAAAATTCCTTTTTCGGGTGAAATATATCATCACGTATAAATTTTATTAATTCATCAGATATACTTACCATATTTTGTTTTAAATTTCTTTCTCCGTCAATGTATTTTTTTATTAAACTAAAATCAGTTGAATCTCCCTTTGTCTTTGAGATTGTACTTATTAATTTTTCATATATTACATCAATAATATTTTCTGGAACCTCATATGATGTAGTAAATAAATAAGGCAATTTTACAAATGTTTTTACTACCGAATCTGCTTCTTGAAAATTATCAAGCAAATAACTAAGCTTTTTTGCGTTTAAAATTACTTCAAAATTTTCTTTTATTATATTAATTATATTTAATAAATTCTTTCGTTGGTCTTGAGTTATTTTTTTTGATGTATCGCGTTCATCAATAATTTTATCAATTCTCTTGTTATTATTTTTTATAACTTCACTATATGCACTTGCCATATATATATATTTATTATATTCTTTTATTAAATCATCAGTAATATTATTTAGTTTATCAATATTTAAACCAACATTTTTGAAATCATTATTAATTTCATTTAATTTTTTGTTAACGTCTACTATTTTTATAGATATAGATTCTACGTTTATTTCATTATAGTTTTCGTAAACATAATAATCTGTTTTAACTTTTAACATTTTTAAAATTGATGTAATACTTTTATAGTTTTTGTCTATTTGCTTTATTCTTTTAGAAACATCAATAATTTTATTAATACTCGACAAATCATAGGCATCTATGTTAGGGAAATATTCAGAAATTTGTTTATTTGCAATATCAGGATTTTTATATATTTCAGAAATCTGATCTTGTTCTAATACTGCAAGTGATGATAATTGCCCCGGATTAATTTTTATCCCATTATAATCAATGCCCATTATATTTTTGATATTGAATTTTTTATAGTCACTAGTTATTTTGTTATTTGATCGGTTTAGATTCTCAATTATCGTTAGTAATAATGTTTTCCCGCTACCTCTTTTGCCAACTATTACATTTAATCCTGGAGAAAAATTTATATTTTTATTTTCACCATTCATTTCAAAAGAAATGTTGCTAATAATATTTGGCGGAATTGGTATACTTTCTTCTGTCGATTTAATTATTCTTGACTGTGGATCTAGTACTGCCAATTCAAAGGCTTCAAAAAAATAATCTAACGACCCAAAAATATAATTGAATATTTTAGGATTATATTCCTCAGCATTATGCCAATCTGTAAATTTAAAATAGCTAAAATAATTACCATAATCTATTATATAATCATATATTTCTTGACACTCTTTATCTAATATTTTATAATTTTTGTCATTAATTTTCTTTCTTATTTCAGAAATAATCATCTCTTCTTCTTCTGAACTTTTAGATTCCATATTTTTTTCAAATGTACGCGTTTTCTTATAGAAACCCAAAGCCCAATTGTTACATGATTTTTCACTAAATGATGGGGTTACATCATATGCGCTAAATACCTTATACATAGCATACTTATTTATATCATTAGATTCTTCAATTGATATTTTATTTAATATATTTTGAACTCCTCTTGCTTTATTTCCTTCTGGAACAAGTATTACTTTACTGTTTAATTGTGTAATACTATTTACTATTTCATGAAATTGTGGTTTGTTATTGTTTTTATATAATTTATTCAAAGTTTCTTCTAATTTTTCACCATTAAGATTATTATCAAAATATGCTCCCATTTGAAAAAAATCTTTATCATTAACATAAACGTCTAATTCAGTCCCATTTATTATTCTTATCGGTTTATCAACTATATACTTTAAAATCTCATTATAATATGATGCCGAATATACATTGTGATCTGTTATGCTGAATATATTTATTCCTTTAAGCATTAAAATATCAACATATTCTTTTGCACTCATCTCCTTTACTCTTTTTTTATCTTTGTCTTTTGAATAGAATGAATGCATGTGCATATCGCACTTTAGCCATTGTTGCTTCATGTTACTTCCTCCTACTTCTAGTTAACAAAAAAACACCAGCACAAAAAATCTATTAAATAGACCTGTACTAGCGTCCTTCTTTAACTAAGTTAAGTATATCAAATTATTTTTATTTAATCAA
>ERZ827088.4923-NODE-4923-length-10642-cov-3.248796_pt1 | contig 10642 bp, 13 predicted proteins | sample MGYA00519922_ERZ827088 | MGnify/ENA primary metagenome ERZ827088 (study PRJEB31778, sample SAMEA3449254) | human gut metagenome | biome: human gut; feature: human-associated habitat; material: faeces | place: United Kingdom | collected 2010/2012 ... | reverse complement strand
CTTCCTGTCCGATTCCCGGCGGCTGATTTTCCCCTTCAGGCTCAGTTCCTCCTGAAACTGTCTTCCGATCCGCATAACCGGATCCATGGATTCTCCCGCATGCTGGTAAACCATGGCGATCCGACTGCCGCGCAGGCTTCTGTATTCTTTCGGATCTAACTGCGCAAGATCTCTGCCGTCAAATTCTATCCTGCCTCCGGTTATATGTCCTTCCTGTCCCAACAGTCCGGTTATCGCTTTCAGCAGCGTGCTTTTTCCGCTTCCGCTTTCTCCTACGATACATACCGTTTCCCCGGGCTGTACAGAAAAATCCACGTTATGAACAATTTCCCTGTTCCCGTAGGAAACCGATAAGTCCTTTATCTCAAGCATGCCCTTCTCCTGTTTTTTCTTTTACTCAGCCGCGATATCTGTATCCTTCGTCAGAATATACGCCTCGGTTGCCTGTGTGGAATAACCGGAAACCTTATTATTTGCGGCAATCTGATACTTCAGATGACCCAGGGTGAAGAAGCCGCAATCTTCTACCTCTACAGCCTGGATTTCCTTCGCAAGTTCCTCTCTCTTTGCAGTATCAAACTCCTGATCCAGCTGCGCAATCAGCTCATCTACTTTTTCATCCGAATACTTTCCGTAGTTATAATCTGCTCCGGTTTTCAGCATAATATCGCAGAAATACTGCGGATCGGCTACCGGCGCCATAATATAGCTGTTCAACGCCAGATCAAAGCCTCCGGCCTTGAGAATATTGGTATGCGCGTCGTAATCATTAGTCTGGATATCCGTAGCGATTCCAATCTCCTTTAAGGACGCCTGGATTGCTTCCGCAAAGGTAGCAAGCAAGGTTCCGTGCTCTCCATAGGTATACAGGCTGAAGCTCAGCGCCTTACCATTTTTATCCAGGACACCGTCTCCATCGCTGTCTGTGTATCCTGCGTCAGCCAGAAGCTTTTTCGCATGCTCTACATCGTAGGACACACCCGGCACCTTTCCGTAGGAAAAGCTGACCGGGAAAATAGCGGTAGCTGCTTCGGAATTTCCCTTATTGATGATATTCGCAAAGGCTTCCCGATCAATCGCAGAGGAAATTGCCTCTCTTACGCTGTGATCTGCCAGGAATTCGTTGGTATAATCGAAATACAGAATCTGGGATCTGGAGCCTGTATTGCTGGTTACCGTAATCTTATCACTGTCCATAAACTGGATAATATTCTCGGTAGGCAGCTGAAATGCCAGATCCACTTCTCCATTATCCAGAGCCATAGCCTGTGCGTTACCATCCAGAATATACTTGATGGTGACCGAATCCAGCTTCGGAACACCGTCCCAGTAATCCTTGTTTGCCACAAGCTCCATCTTGCCCTCTTCCATAGAGGCAATCACAAAGGGGCCGGTTCCCACCGGAATTGCGTTTTCTCCTTCCAGCGTATCCACATCCAGAATCGTACCTACCAGATCCGCCAGATTATTAAGAAGTGCCGCATTTACATCGTTGGTGGTGATGGTAAGCGTCTGTCCCTCTGCTTCAATAGAGGCAATATTCAGCATGGTTACCGCTCTCTGATTTTTCTCACAGGTCCGATCCAGACAAGCCTTGGCAGCCTCTCCGGTCAGATCCTTCCCATTGCTGAACTTGATTCCGTCCTTCAGGGTGATTTTCCAGGTCAGCTCGTCCACCTGCTCGTAGCTGTCTGCCAGCCAGGGCTCAAGCTGCAGCTCGTCATTAATACGGAACAGATTCTCGCCTACTCCGATACGCTTGGTCTCCCAGCTGCTCGTTGCAGGATCCAAGTTCTTAATCTCAGAATGATAAGCCATATTCAGATGCTTCTCTCCTGTATCTGCCTGTGTACTTTCCGCCGCCTGCTCCGTAGTCTCCTCTGTGTTAGCCGCAGGTTCTTTGGAACCACCGCAGCCTGCCAACAGAGATACGCTCAGCACACCGGCCAGCAGCATGGTTAAAATCCTTTTTTTCATTGGTCTCCTCCTTAATTAAAATCATTTATTTGAACATGTTACCTGTTCTCAGAACTCATAAACTGCCTGTATGGTATTCCAGATATTCCTGTACGGAATCACCCAGACGGTTTAAAATGATAACGGATATCAGAATTGCTCCGCCCGGTATCAATGCCTGCCAGGGCGCCGTCATCAGCACCTTTCTTCCCTCATTCATCATATACCCCCATTCCGGCGTCGGCAGCTTCGCGGAAAGTCCCAGGAAAGAAAGACTGGAAATCTCCATCATGGTACCGGGAAGCGCCAACATGGCTGTCACAAAAAGCATGCTGCCGATATTTGGAATCACATGATGTAAAATAATGTAAGCCGAATTGCAGCCACACAACTGTGCGGCCTTTATATAGTTGCTTTCTTTTATCTTCAGAACCATACTGCGGGACATTCTCGCATAAGAAATCCAGCCGATACTGATAAGCGCAATCGCCGCGTTTTTCACTCCAGCCCCAAGCACACCTGCCACCGCAATAGCCATCACCTGTCCCGGAAAGGATTGTACGATCAACAAAAGCTTCTGTATCACCGCGTCCAGCGGCCCGCCATAATATCCTGCGGTCACCCCGGCTGTCGTTCCAATCACTGCCGTCACCAACACAATAACGAGTGTGGCGCTCAAGGAGCTTCTGGCTCCTGTCAGGATTCTGGAAAAAAGACATCTTCCCAGGTTATCCGTGCCAAACCAGTATTCAGCTCCGGGAGGCTGATCGATCTTCAGCAGATTGTTTTCGTACGGATCATGAGGAGAAAGCTGCTCCCCGAATAGCATGATAATAAGCAAGCCTGCCGTCAGCAGCAGATACCATGCCAGTCTGATCCGGAGTCTCTTTTTCCTATCCATTCTGACTGCCCTCTTTCTGCTTTTTTACCCGCGGATCAAACAGACTGTAGGACAGCTCTGTCAATCCGTATATTACAAAGAAAATCAGGGCAATCACAACGACAAATCCTTGGATAATCGTATAATCGTGTTCTCCAATGGCCGTCATAACCAGCCTGCCGATTCCCGGCCAGGAAAATATGATTTCTGTGATGGCCGTACCTCCCAACAATTCACCAAAGGACAGGGCAATCATGGTGATAATCGGAAGCATGGCATTTCTCAGAATATGTACAAACAGAATCTGTGTTTCCCGGATTCCTCTGGAACGCAGTCCATCCACATAGGGATGCTTCATTTCCTCATAAATCAGAGTCCGGATCTGTCGAATCATCCGCGCGCAGATACCGGTGGCCAGCGTCGCCGTGGGCAGAATCAGCGCTGAGACTCCGCCGCTTCCGGATATAGAAATCAGTTTCAGACGATAGGCGAACAGATACAGAAATCCGATCCCCACCAGGAAGGCTGGCATACACAGCCTGATAAATACAAAAAAGCCGGTAATCCGGTCAAACATTTTCTCTTTTCTTGCCGCTGACATTACCCCCAGAGGGAGTGCGGCTGCTACTCCGGCAGCCAGGCTCGTCACAGCCAGTACCGCGCTTTTTCCAAGCGCTTTTGTTACCTCATCCGACACATTCCTGCCGTCAATCATGGAGACTCCCAAATCTCCATGGACAAAATTCCACAGCCAGCTCCCATATTGTTCCAGGAATGGTCGATCCAGTCCCATTTCCTCCCGTTTTTCCTGTATTGCTTCTTCCGACGGCATGGTTCCTCCAGACTGCAGGATCGTTCTTGCCGGGTCACCCGGCGCAATATACATCAGGGAAAAGGACAGTAAGGTCACTCCCAGAAGTACAATGAACAGACCGATAAGCTCTGCGACCCATTTTTTAATTTTCCATTTCACCCGCTTCACTCCTCCGGCTTATCAGCCCGCACCAGAAACATAGGGATAGAACGGTACAGTAACTTCTTTTCCTCGCTGTAGACCTGCTCATTAACCCGGGGAATCACCTGTATCTTTTCATAGCCCAGCTCCGGCAGATGAATCTCGTCCCACTCCGGACGCAGAACCTCCTTAAAATACAGAACCTTGTCAAACTCCTCATCGGTATCCGCATCGCCTGTATAGGTATTTTCCGGCTCCCCGTAGAGTCTCCGGTATTCCTCTTCGTCCCGCTTTATCGCCTCCCGGTAAGCCTCGTCTCCGGTCATATGCCAGTTTGCGTCAAAATACAGAATCCGTCCGCCCGGCTTCAGTACCCGCTTCCATTCCTCCAGCGCCCTCAGCGGATCATAGAGGATCCAGGTCACATTCCGGCAGATAATATAATCAAAGCTCTCATCCGGGAAATCCAGCTGATGGTTATCCATCTGATAAAGTTCCGCATGGACTCCCGCTTTTCCCGCATTTCGGGCTGCTGTCTCAACCATTTTTTCAGAACAGTCAATTCCTGTCACCTGCCATCCCATACGTCCCATCAAAACTGCAAAAAATCCCGGACCGGTTCCGATATCCAGTACCTTTCCTTTTTCGCAGGGCGCATGATTTTTCAGAATTTCACTCCATTTTTCTGCCAGCTCTTCTGCAAATTCATTCTGCACAATAGCGTCATAGCCATCCGCGCAATAATCCCAGCGTTTTCCGATTGTTTCCGCCTGTCTTTGCATCTTGTTCCTCCATTTCTTCATCTATTCTATAAAAGCTTCCGCTTCTTTTAAATCCAACCGTACGGATCGCCCTGCATTTTTGTGATATGCCACATAATATCCCGTCATACAGACTGCCGTCAGCGCCCAGGTAATCGGATAAGTCACGGTCACTCCCTGCAGACTTCCGGTAAGCGGAACCAGAATACATAAAAGCAAAGTCCTGATCACACAGATATTCATCGTAACAATCAACATGGGCTGCTTCACCTTACCGCAGCCCCGCAGGCTGTCTCCCAATACCTGTAAAATACAATACACCGGGTAAAAAGGGAACGATACCCGGATAATACCAAGACCGGTCTCAATAACTGAGGTTTCACGGTTAAATATCCGGAATAGCGCAGCTCCACCCCGCAGGGCTGCCGCGCCGGTCAGTCCTGCCACAAGCATGCTGAGCACCAGGCAGATAGCTGTTCCCTTCCGGATACGCCTGTAGTCCTCCGCTCCTTTACACTGTCCGGAAAATGCCATAATCGCCTGCCCAAAAGCCACGATTGGCAGATAGATAATCAACTCCACCTTAAAATACGCAGTAAACGCTGCAATGGAATCTTCTCCAAAGGAATTGATAAAATACTGTGCTATCACATTGGACAGGGTAATCACCAGAGACTGGCATCCGGCCGGGACGCCGATCCGAATCACTTCTTTTAAAATAGACGCTTCAAAACGGATCTCCCTTCCATGCAGCCGATAAGGATCTGGAAGCCGGCTCAGATTATAAAGTGTAATCGCAGCCGCCACACTTTGTGAAAAAAGCGTAGCCCAGGCTACTCCGCAGACGCCATCATGAAATACACGGATAAACAGATAATCCATTCCCACATTTACAAGGCCGCCCGCAAATTGGGCCGCCAGCGGCGAACGGGAATCCCCCAAGGCGCGCAATACACCGGATCCTATATTGTATACAAAAAGTGCCGGAAAAGACAGCATATAGATTCGAAGATAGCGCACCGCGCTTGCCTGCAGTTCCACCGGCGTGTGGACCAGTCGGAGATATACCGGAGCAAAACCCATTCCCAGCAGCATAAACAGCAGTCCGCCTGCCAGACAGAGAGCTACCGCATTATGCACGGCTTTTTTCAGCTTTTCCTGCTCTCCTGCTCCATAAATCTGGGATACCACTACGCCGGAACCCACAGACATGCCACCAAAAAAGCCCACCAGACAGGTAATCAGAAGACTGCTGGCTCCAATGGATGCGGATGCGGATTTTCCCAGAAAGTTACCGGCATAAATTAAATCCACGGTATTATAAAGCTGCTGTACCAGGCTGCTTAAAAGCATGGGAATTGCAAACAGAATCAATTTTTTCCCGATATTTCCTTTTGTCAAATCACGAACTTTTGCCATTTTTCACCTCATTCTGCGAAAGAAAACAGTGGCTGTGAAACGGCCTACGCCATATCACAGCCACTGTTTATTATAATCATCCGTGTTCTTTTCCTACAAGCCCGGTAGGGGGTTTTTAGTAATGCCAGTTTTTCCTGCAAATCCATTACTTAACAGAATCTATTTTTCCGAAACTTACATTTTTTTTGCAAGTGCCGCTCTGACAGAACCTTTTGGATCTTTCACCAGCAAAACAATCAGCCATACAATCAACCCCAGAGCTACCACTGAAAATCCCAGGAAACTGTCATTCAGCATGTCTGCAGGTGCCGGTGCAAAATATTCGGCTCCCAGCTCCATATATTCAAAAATGGCATCTCCCAGCCACATCAGAGATGCTCCCCCATACATAAAGCAGAGGATACCAAGCTTCATGCTTACGGATTCCATTACAGAATATATTTTCGCCACAGTTTCTCCAGACACCAGCCCAGGGTCACTGCCTTCACATCTTCCGCAGCCTCCACCGTATAGACCTTCACCACCTGGCCGTCCAGCAGATAGCGGACACTGCCCAGAAGCGTCCCCGGCTCCACCGGAGCGGTTACCTCCTGAGAAATATGGGTTTCCACTTGCACCTGCTCGTCTTCCGAGAGCAGAAGCTTCAGATCAGGTTCCTCCGACGAAAGACGAAGCCGGATCCGGGCCTCTTCCTCCAGATTTCCATTGTCCGGAAGCCCGTTCTTCACCGGAAGCTCCGGAAGCTTCGGCTCCTGCCACACCTTCCGGTAGGTAAAACGCTCCAGGCCATAACTCATAAGCTTACGGGTATCGCTCCATTTGTAGCTGCGGTTGTTGGGCCAGCCGCAGGCCAGAAGCGCCACGATAAAGGTCCGTTCCCCCTGCCGCAGAGCCCCCACATAACAGTACCCAGCATTCCCCGTAAAGCCGGTCTTGCCGGTCAGAGCGCCTTCCATCATATGCAGAAACGCATTTTTATTGCCCACGGTAAAGGTTCTTATGCCCTCCAGGTCGCTAAAGCTGTACGCATTTGTCCGGGTAATTTTTAAGAACTCTTCCTTTTTCGGAGACTCCATAATACAATAACGCAAAATCCGGGCCAGATCCGCAGCCGTGGTCGAATGAACACCCGTGTCATCCTCCGCATCCAGTCCATTGGGCGTAATAAAGTACGTGGCGTAACACCCGATATCCCGGGCCTTGGCATTCATGAGCCGCGCGAAATCCGCCACCGACCCGCCCACATGCTCCGCTATCGCCACCGCGCTGTCATTATGAGACTCCAGCATCATAGAATAGAGAAGATCCCCCAGCCGATAATGCTCTCCCGCCCGCAGATGAAGCTGCACGTCCGGCATAGATGCCGCGTAGGCCGATACTGTCACCAGATCGTCCGGATTCGCATTCTCCAACGCCAAAATCAGGGTCATGATTTTGGTGGTGCTGGCCATGGGACGCTGTTCCTCCGCGTTTTTGGCATACAAAATACGCCCGGTATCGGCGTCCATCAGGGCGGCTGACTGAGCGTAGAGAGCAAGGGAGTTGTCGCCTGACGCGGCCCCGGCCTCTACAGGCAATACAATGACAATGAAATGCAGGAACAGAAGGATCGAAAGCAAAGCGGCCAGAATTTTTTTCATAATCAGGGGACATCCCAGGGTATGTTTTCATTTTATATTTATTCTCGGAGAGGACGTTTTATTCGGGTGCATAAAAATACCCTCCTCACTGGTTGTCCAGTAAAGAGGGTACCTATCACTTGCCGGAAGGGATTTTATGAACTTAATTCTCCAGAGCCTGATAGCTTTTTGACAGGAAAATGATGTACATGATACCTGCCACCAGACTCAGGATCACGGTAATGACACTGCCTGCGACCGCCAACACGGTTCCCAGAACAGGAATCACCGCCAGAATCGTCAGGATAATATCCGCCACATAGCATCCCAGGTTGATCTTCCATACAGATCGTCCCTTATCTGCCACAACCTGCTGGTTCAGCTGATCCATCACCTCTGCCACTGACAGGCAGACCGCCCGGACAATCAGGAGCGCCAGAATATCAGATACAACAGAAAAAACAGTAGCAAAAACTCCTGTGCCAGCCAGATTACCGATTACACCTACGACCATCTGCACAATGGTAAGTGTAAAGGCTGTTTTGCAGCCTTCGATGTCTTTTCCTGCGCTGTTCAGTCCGATCAGGGACATAACTGCAAATACAAATACTCCGATCAGTCCGATTACTCCGATGAACGGAATCATCATAAGTACCACGCAGATAATAGAACCCACCTGAGCAGTGAACATTTTTTTGAGACCGGATGCTGCATTCTCGTAACCATACATGAATAACTCCCCCTTTTTGTCATTTGATTTGAGTATATCATATGTTTCGACTTTTTTCCACACTGTGGCAAAATATTCTAAGACGGACGAAAGCGCTGCGAAAAATTTTCCGCAGCGCTTTCCAATTTTGGTAATTACATTTTGGGCAGCAATCACTTTTTGTGAATCCGTACTCCGTCTTCATTACTTCTTGTGCTTGGCCGGAGCGCCGCATCCGCAGCTTCCGCTGCAACCTCCGCCACAGCCTGCGCACATGCTGCAGGTACTTCCGCAGGTCTTCTTGTTGTGGATCAGGTTTCTGATACAGAATACTGCGATGATGGCCACGATTGCTACTACGATGATGTCTGCTAACATCTTCATGCACCTTCTTTCAATGTTCCGATACGATACATATTTCTGCGATCGATGACACCGGCTTCTTCCAGGGTCTTGATCATACGATATACAGTGGCGATGCCAACTGTCTGGTCTTTTTCTCTTACCTGATAATAGATTTCCTTACAGCAGGAACAGTCATTCTCCAGAATGGTGCTGATAATCAGCTTCCTCTGTTTGGTGATACGAAATCCGCGCTCCCGCAGACGTCCAAGAATCATCTCCTGACTCATATTCTTCCATTCCTCTCCTGACATTTTATCTCCTATCCTATATGGTTTCAAGAAATTTTTGAATAAGGTTTATTGAGAATAACTCTCAATTTCTTTTTCCAGTTCCTATTAAAGCACACTCAGGTCAGTTTGTCAATACTAATTGTTTGTTTTAACTAACTCTTTAAGATGACAGGAGGGCCCGTTCGGGCCCTCCTTTTGTTTCCTTATCTATACCAGCTTTTTCGCAAGCTCTGCAAGGTTCGCCTGGTCGTCGTCGCCCGGCTCGTTGTTGGCGATTACGGTACCGACTACTTCTGCTCCGGCTTCTTTCATGCGCTCTTCCCATTTGCGCATCCACTCACCGTCGCCCCAGTCATAGGAACCGAACAGCGCCACTTTTTTGCCTGCCGCGAATTTCTCCACTTCCTCTACAAACGGCTCCATCTCGCCCTCGTCCAGTTCCTCATCGCCCATGGCAGACGCGCCCAGCGCAAAGACGGTTTCGCCTTCCAGGTCTGTCGGAGATACGGTGGATACTTCGCTTACTTCCGCGCTTCCCCCGGCGTTCTTGATTTCTTCAGCCAGCATTTCTGCCATTTTCTCTGTGTTTCCTGTGCTGCTCCAATATACTACTTTCATGATGCTCCTCCTGATTTTCTTTCCTCTTATTTTTATATTTTTTATAAAAAGCTGTTGCAGCCTTCTATGCGTCTTGTACGCGTTCCCGCGCTTTATGCAGCCGCCTGCGCCGCGCAGCATTCGCGAAAGCTAAAGCCTGCCGCCAGCATGGTGGTCAGCGCCATTTTCAGCTCGTCGTAGAGACGGAAGGCCGCCCGGGCCTGTTCCACGTCGCCGTAGACCTTCCAGTATCCGCTTTCCAGAGCGTCCTTGCCCTGATGCTCGATGAAGCCTTCGATATCGGCCAGCGGATATTCCAGGAACAGACCGATCTCATGGGGAAATGGATTTCCATGCTTCTGATAGCTTTCGTAGCGTTCCGCCAGCAGACTCAGCTGCTCCTCCATTGTCCGGCCGGCATAGCCGTGTTCCTTCAGAAAGCTCTGATGCCCTTCTCTTTGCAGATACCGTTCCAGACGCTCTCTGTCGTAAAAGAGGATATGGCAGTATTTTCTGCAGCCGCAAAGCTGTACCCAGGAAATTTTGCTGTCCGCAAGCACCTCCGGCAGCGCGTCCATCAGTTCCCGTCTCGCCGCTACCAGATTGGCTGTCTTACGATGACAGAACACCGGCGCGCAATGATTGGCCAGAAGCCTTTCCAGCTCACGTCCCGCCCCTGCCATTAGCAGTAGCTCCCGAGAATCTCTTCCAGCGCCGCCTGGCTGCTGGTATGGCAGCGAACGACTTCGATGTTGTTCTTCTTGGCTTCCTCCAGGGCACATTTGACCATCTTGTGGGATACGGTGTTCGTAAACAGTACGAACAGATCCGGTCTGCCCACCTGCTTTTTCAGGTCGCCTGTCATCTGGGTGAATACCTTTGCCTTACATTTATGCGCCTTGCAGATGTCATGGTACTGGCGCACCATCCGGTCGTGTCCCCCGATTATCACTATACTCATACACATGCCCTCTCTTTCCTGCTGTAAAAATGTTCTGACGCGCATTGGTTAGTTCTCGCTAACCACTCGCCTTTTAAAAAGAATCCATTTTTCAGGATTCCCATATGTTGGTTTTGTTATGTACTCAAAACGGCTTCTGTCTGTCCGCTT